>JAANMU010000001.1_pt1 | contig 343490 bp, 257 predicted proteins | sample 7279701 | NCBI WGS metagenome assembly JAANMU01 (sample SAMN14094539, study PRJNA606508) | bioreactor metagenome | isolation source: A lab-scale SPAN reactor treating ammonium-rich wastewater day 57 | place: Ireland: Galway | collected 2017-03-13
GCGAGACAACGTGGCGGAATTTGCCGCGGCCGTCGCGGCGGAACTGGCCGAAGATCCCTCGCTGGCGGAAACGCGATTGCGGCAGCAAGTAACGCCCGTGAAAATCGGCAATTTTATCGGCGTGGAATATGCCCACGGCGCTGCCACCGCCAAGAACCGTTTGCACCGGTATTTTCTGGTCACCGTGGCAAATGGCCGGCGCTATACCGTGGAGTTGCGGGCGCTCGAGGGTACCCAACAAGGATACGTGTCGGCAGCCCAAGCTATGGCGGCCAATTTGAAGTTCAAGCCGGCAGAGTGAAACCGTTTCCCCGCCAGGCGTGCCGGCACAAAGTCACCCGGACGCCGCGGCACTGGTCGTAGCGATCGGAACCAGCCGATGCGAAAGTTGGGAAAGCGGAGGCCCGCATGGAACGCGGGTCTGCCGGAATCGAACGCTGCCCAGAGCTTCGCTGAAGCTTGCGGAGAGGTTTGCACGCAACAAACGAAGGCGCCGAGCAATCGCGAGGGCGAGGCTCAAGTTCGCTTGACTTTGTCGGCGATCTTCAATTGATCGACGACGCGGCGAACGCCCTCGACTCCCATCACGGCACGCATCGCCGCCTGGCGCTGGTTCTCATACTGCAGCGTGCCCGCTAGCGTGACATTGCCATTGGTGCTGGTCACCGTTACCCGAGAAGGAGCGCGAACTCCGCTACTGCTGAGGCGTCGCGCGGCGTGTTCAATAATTTTGGCGTCGGGAATGATCTTCATCGTTTGATTTCCTTTGGTCTGAATCGCGGCCCGCTCACAGGGTTGAGCCTTCGGCTTCGGGACGATCGTCGTCTTTGGTCTGGCTGGTGTCGCGACTGTCTTCTTTGCGGATTTGTCGCCGGTTTCGCTTGTCCTCGGCCTTGCGTTTCTTCTTGGCTTCGGTTTGCAGCTTGGCGTAGGTCATGCGCTGTCTTGCCATCGTGATTCCTTAAAAGAGGCTGAACCCATCGGACTCGCTTCGTTTGCTCTCCCGACGGGGGGCGCGGTCGGCGAAACCATTCGCGCCGCGCACAACAAACACCGCCCGGCCTTCCGGAAGATGTCTTCGTTCCCGCTGGTCAGGCGGGGTCGCTCATCAGTTGCACTTCAGGAATCGCGTTGAGCACGCGTTCGAGATTTCCGCGGGTGTTCCGCGAGTCGTACGGAACTTGAAAAGTGCAAGAGCTCGAACGGAGTTCCTCGCGAATGGGCTCGCAATTCTTGAAAATGAAGCTTCGGCCGAGCCGCTCCAGCAGCCAGTTTGCTTGCTTGCAACTGTCCACGCGAATACGGCAGGAGGTTTGCCCCAGAGGGCGGACCCAAACACTGAATCTCGTCATCAACGCACCTAGTCAATTGGGGCCACGCCATCAGCGTCGCCGGTGGAAAGTCTCTTAACGGTCGCTGGCGGATTGCAGGCTCTGCTGCTCGAGCGTCTGCCTGCGTTCGCGGACCGATTGGAACGGCATCCCCTCCTCGCGCTCGTAGCGTTCAGCCCGAATAAACCAGAATGCGAGGCCGCCCGAGTTGTGATTGGCCAGATCGTCTTGAGTCGCCGCCCGCACTCCCAGCGAGCCCTTGCGCCCCGTCTTGCGCCATCCGCGACGCTCCATGATGATCCGCACCACCACGCCAATGGCTTGCCGCAATCGTTTGCTGCGCTGGGGATGGATGGCAACGAGAAAGGCATCGACGCCCGGTTGCGATTCCAATTCGCGAACGACGCCGGCGAGCGGGGGGCGATCATGGTGAATCTCCGATTCCTCCATCCGCCGCTGGCGATCCTCCTGGTTGAAAAACTCTAGCACGGCGTCGAAGGGTTGCTCGGGATCGTTGAGCACATCGGCAAACGTGCGTCCCTGGCGATCGGCGAGGAATGTCTCGCGAGTGATGGGGACAGCAGCCATGAAACCGTTCTCTGCAAGAGATGATGATGTGGGGAATCGGTCCGACGTGCGCCGCGCCCGACACCGCATTCGACCAAGTGGCTCAACCGCATCCCACTGGTAGCACCGCTAACAGTGGATGCAAATTTCGCAACTACAAATATTGTATGTCCATATTCGGTAATTGCAAACGGCAAACGCCACGATTTCATCCCCCGGTGTCCATCAAAACCAGGAATCCCTACCTTCGAGGGGTTGCCTCGGGAAAACCTGCCTTGCTTTATCCCCAAAGGGTGCTAGAGTTATCGCTAGTCGGTTTGACGACTCAGTGCGCAGCGATCCTTTCTTCGACCGGTTCCGCCGCCCTTTCTCGCCTTTCCTGCTTGGCGGACCACCATCCTGGTCCCTTTCTATGCGGCCCAGAAAGTGTCCTAGGGCCTCGAGGCCCCTCGTTCAGGAGTTGAAGATGGGGAAGAAATTGTACGTTGGCAATCTCAATTACCAGGTTACCAACAGCGCGCTCGAAGAGATGTTTACCGAATTCGGCGAAGTCCGCAGCGCCCAGGTGATCCAGGATCGGAACACCGGCAGCAGCAAGGGCTTTGGATTCGTGGAGATGGCCGACACCAATGGGGCGAACGCCGCCATTCGTGGCTTGCACGACAAAGTGCATGACGGCCGCCCGCTGGTCGTCAATGAAGCCAAACCTCGGGAAGAGCGTTCCGGTGGCGGCGGCTACGGCCGACGTTAATATGGCAGAGCGCTCCGCGCCCGTTTGAATTTTACCCCGGCATTCGCCTTGTGAATGCCGGGGTTTTTTATGAACCGTGCCCGATTTGCTCCGCAGAGCAAGGCTCGCCGCCGCTGCGTGCCCGTCGCGTCGAGCGCGACAAAAACTCTACCTGGGGGGGCAGCGCACCGCCGGTTCAATGGTCCTTCACGGCGGCCAGCAAAAAGCTGGGATTGAGCGCGTCGAAACGGATCCGCTCGAGTTGGTAGGTTCCGCGGGCCACGTTCAGCATCCACACTTTCACATCGGCCGCATGCCGCTGCAGCGACGCATGCACCAAGCCCACGTTCTCCACGCTGGCCACGTTCACAACCACGCGTCCGCCGATGCGAACCCGGGCAAACACGGACTCGACCAGCGGGGCAACATCGCGGCCCGTACCGCCAATAAACACCGCGTCGGGGTCGGGCAGTTTGCTCCACGCCTCGGGGGCTCGCCCCAGCACCGCGGTCAGGTTGCTGACGCCAAACCGTTCGGCGTTGGCCACGATCAGGCGGTGATCGTCGGCATCCATCTCAATGGCAAACACGCGGCCGGCAGACGCAATCTGGGCTGCTTCCACGCTCACCGAACCACTGCCTGCGCCCACGTCCCACACCACACTCGCCGGCCCCAGGTCCATTTCGGCCAGCGCCATCGAGCGAATTTCGCACGGGGTAAGCAAGCCTTGCTTGGGCTTCGATTGCAAAAACGCCTCGTCCGGATTGCCGAACAGCCGCCGGCCAATCCGTTCGCTCGGCCGGTCAGGCATATCGGGCTTGCGAATCAGGATCATCACGTTGAGCGGGTCAAACGTCATCGCGGCAACTTCGGCCAATTCGCCCTGCGTGACCCGCTCGTCGGGAGAACCCAGGTTTTCGCACACGTAGGCCGAGAAATAATCAATTCCTCGAGCCAGAAGCTGCTGGGCAATCACCCCGGGCGTCGCCGACTCGCTGGTGAACAACCCGACGCGATCCGCCGTGCGCACGCGCTCCAGCACGTTTTCCATGGACTGCGTCGCCAGGTTGGTCAGGTAGGCTTCTTCCCAACTTTCTTTCACCCGCGCAAACGCCAATTGCATGCTGCTGACGTGAGGAATGACATCGAATGCATCTTTCCCCAATCGATCGCAGAGATAGCGCGCCACGCCGTAAAACAAGGGGTCGCCCGACGCCAGAACCACGACTTTCTTGTTTCCACGGTCGCCCACGGCATCGAGCGCCACCTGAAGATCGTTGCCCACCATCAGCCGCTGTTGCTTCCCTGGCGGAATACGCGATAGCGTGTTGTCGGCGCCGATCAACAGATCCGCGTCGGCAATCACCTGCCGGGCGAAAGACGTCATGCCTTCCAGCCCGCCATTGCCGACGCCAATAATGCGAACGCGTTGCTGTTCTTCAGCCACTGGGGAATGTTTCCGATGCCGAAAAGCAGAAAGGAGATGGTATGGTGCGGGCATATTGCCAACGTGCTGCCGGCACGCCGAGTTAGCGGTCGCGGTGCAACCACCAGGCGCCCAATTTCCACGCCAACATCATGCCGAATGCCGCGCCGGCCCCGAACAAGAAGCTGAGCAAGGGGTATTCATTCGTGGTGATGTGGGCAAAAAAATCCATCGACAGCACTCCGCTACGCTATGAATCAGGGTCGGGAAGCCAAATCGTCGTTGTTCACCACGAGTAGTTTACTCGACCGTGGCTTCGCCACAAAGGGCTCCCCAGCGAACGTGTTCGCTCGACACCGGGCAAACGGAATCGGCTCAAAGCCCTAGCAGTTGATGCAAACGTAGATCGGCGAGCGAATCGAGCATCAGCTTGGCCCCGCGGAAATCGTGGCGCCGGTTGGCCTCGGCAGGCACGGCCACGGTATAGGCCCCGGCGTCCACCGCCGCCCGGCAACCCGTAGGACTGTCTTCCAACACCAGCATTTGTTGCGGGCGAATCCCGAACCGTTGCGCCGCCGTCAAATAGATCTCAGGGTGCGGCTTTCCCTGGCGCACGTCTTCGGCCGTGAGCGTGAACTGGAACCGGCGTTCCAGTTGGTGCTGGTCGAGCAGCTTCTTCAAGAAATATCGATTGCTGCTGGTGGCAATGGCCTTGGGAATGCCCAAGCGTTCCAGGGAGTCGAGCAGGGGGAGCAAGCCCGGCATCGGGGCAGCTCGTTGTGGCAACAGATCCACCACCATGGCAATCGACTCGGATGCCAACTCTTCGATGGTTTCGTTCAGAGAAAGCCGATCAATCAAGATTTGCAACGCCACCGGCCCCGGCCGACCCATCATGGCCAGGTAGAGATCATCGGTGCAGGCATGCCCTCGCCGCTGCAGCAACGCCTGCAACGCTTCGCGGTAGAGGTCCTCGGTGTTGAACATCAGGCCGTCGAGGTCAAACACCACGGCGGCAAATTCAGGAGCCGTCGACATGAGCTAACCGGTTACAAGTTCCATCATCCAGCGGTTGGCATCGGCCAGCATGTCGGAACAAAGCTGGTGTCCGCCCGGATATTGGCGGAGGGTAATGTCCAACCCGGCACAATGAAACAACCGCAAGTCGCGGCAAGCGTTCATTTCATCGTATCGCAAACTCTCGCGTCCGCAGGCAACAAACAGCGGCAACTGCCGGGCCTCGGGAAACCGCCCCAGCGGAGTGCCGTGCTTGGGGAAGGGCCCGCACAGCGACAGCACGCCGGCGAACTGTTGGGGATTGAGCATGGCCAAGCGAAAGGCCATGGTTCCTCCCGCATCAAACCCAGCCAGGAAGATCCGCTGGGGATGAATGTGATAGCGGTTTTGCGCCAATGCCAGGCAATCCAGCACGCGGCTTTCCGCCAGGGTGAGGTCGGCTTCGCCGCTGGGCCAGGTATAGCCAGGCTGCGACGAGGAATGCGATTGCAGACGGGTACCTCGCGGGGCCACGCCGACGTAGTTGCGAAGGCTCAGTCCCAGCATGACCCGGTTGAGTTCGGTTTCGTCCTGACCGGGACTGTGCAGCCAAACCACCAAGGGATAGGCGTAATTCGGCTCGTAATGCTGCGGACCAAACAGCGCACATGCCGAACTGAGCGACGCTAGCACGGGTTCGGGCGATACGACTTCGTCGGGAACGATGTCAGCTAGCAACGCTTGCGGTTCGAGTCGGTTCATGACGTCTCTCGGATGGGGAATATCTCGGCGGCGAACTCTACCCGATGCTCTTTTGTTCTGTCAACGGAGCAACAACATCCCACACGATACGATGCATCCGCGGCTTCATCCCAGTAATGCCTGGCATCATCTCTCGTGGCGAAGCCAATCGCCTGGCTGGTGGCGCCGCAGTGCCGGCAGATGGTCGCCGGCAACTTGCCAACGGGCGGCTCCCCGCACGGCCCGCCGCCCGCGTCGTGTTCCTGGCACTACACCAAGGTGGCCATGGTCGCCACGAGCGATTTGACGGCGTCCACGCTTTTCTGGAAGTCGGCGCGTTCTTGTTGGTCGAGTTCCAGTTCGATCACCTTTTCCACTCCACCAGCGCCCAGGATGATTGGCACGCCCACGTAGTACCCGCCCACGTTGTACTCGCGATCGCAGTAGGCGGCGCAGGGGATCAGACGCTTCTTGTCCTTGACGATGGCTTCCACCATTTGCGTGGTAGCGGCCGCCGGTGCGTAATAGGCGCTGCCGGTCTTCAGCAGACTGACAATTTCGGCGCCGCCGTTCCGGGCCCGATCGACGATCGCATCGAGCCGAGCCCGATCCATCAAGCGGGTAACGGGGATACCGCCCACCGAGGTGCAACTGGGCATGGGCACCATCGTGTCGCCATGGCCGCCCATCAACAGGGCCGAGACGTCTTCGACGCTGACTCCCAGTTCCATGGCGATGAATGTGCGATAGCGGGCCGTGTCAAGCACGCCGGCCTGGCCCAACACACGCTGGTGCGGAAAGCCCGTCACCTGCAAGGCCCGTTGCACCATGGCGTCGAGCGGGTTGGAAACCACAATCACCACCGCGTCGGGGCTCGATTTCTTGACCTCCTCAGCCACGCTGCCCACGATCTTGGCATTGGTCGCGAGCAGGTCGTCGCGGCTCATGCCGGGCTTGCGGGCGATACCGGCGGTGATCACCACCACGTCGCTACCGGCGGTGTCGGCATAGTCGCTGGTGCCGATGAGATTGCTGTCAAAGCCCATGATGGGACCCGCCTGGCGAAGGTCGAGGGCCTTGCCCTTGGGCATGTCGCCGGCGGCGGGAATGTCGAGCAACACAATGTCGCCTAGTTCGGCGGCGGCACACCAATGGGCTGTGGTTGCTCCCACGTTGCCGGCCCCGATCACGCTAATCTTCGCTCGCCTCATGGGCGGTACACCTCTTGCAAGAATCGTTGAATGACGGAATGAATTCGTTGTCCAAACGTTGTATCGGCCTGCGGCAATTCGCGGCCATCGAGCTTGCCGCGGCGCCGCGTTGTCCATCGCAAGCCATGCGATGTTTGTTATGCACTGGCCTCGTTTTCAAATGGCGCGCACGGCGCAGCGAACCAACTTTCGTTCGCACCGCAGGTGAGTATGGAGGATGCGTCGCTCAAGTCAAGTGTGCGGAGATGCTCGTTCCTCTGGAATCACCGTTGGTCCGACGACTATCGCTTCAGCAACACACGGCTCATCCCGGTCTGTCGTCAATGTTGCGCTGGCGCCGCCAAGTTCGCGAAGCGCATCGTCCCTGATTGTTTGCCATGAAACCACATTACCCAATCTGAAAGCTTTCCAGGCGCGCGCGGTCGGGTTCCACACCCAAGCCAGCGCCCAAGGGCACGCTCAACATGCCGTCTTGCGTTTCGAGCGGCTCCTCCAAAATGCTGCATGCCGTTGGCGAATTTCCGATATCGTGCGCGGCCGCCAGGCACGGTGTCGCGGCTGCCAGGTGCAGCAGCGCGGCCGTTGCCAGTCCTAATGAATGCGTCAGTGCCAGCGAGGCCGTGCGACCAGCAGCTTCGGCCACGGCCGCCGCGCGGCGCACTCCTCGCCAGCCTTCGGACATACGCTCCGGATACAGCACGAAGTGCTGCACCCAAGGAGCAGCGGCGAAAACCTGCCTCGGGCCCGCCAGGCTTCGACCCAACGCCAATGGAGAATGCGACACCGCGTGCAACGATTCCAGCGATCCCGCCACCGGCTCGGCCAGCAAGTCCAGCAAGAATCGAAAGCCGTCGTGGGAGAGCCCCGTCGCCAACTCGGCCGCTTGCCGGCGCGAGAAGCGACTCTCGCCGTCGATCCGCAATTCCACGCCGTCGGCGATGGCTGCCCGCAGCGTGTCGAGCCGCCGCAGGTTTGCGGACACGTCATTATTTGCGCACGGAACCAAGAGCGAATGGTATCCCTGCTCGACCCATTCGCGGGCTTGCTGGATCAAACCCGCCGAGGAATCGTGCCGGTCTAACGGCAGATGGCGGCACACCGGCACCCGAGCGCGAAAGCAGCCTCCCCACAATCGGCACAACGGCAAGCTGGCGCTGCGGGCCAGCGCGTCCCAACAAGCCATTTCCACCGCCGATACCAGGCGCAGTTGGGCAATTACCTCCAGCGCGGCCAAGTCCTCGATGTCGGCCACATGACGTTCGGCCAGGGCGGCCGTCAGCAGTTGCCTCGCCTCGGGCAGATCGTCGGGCCGCAAGGTCGTCAGGGTTTCGCCCCAACCCTCCCAGCCAGCATCGCACACCAGGCGCAACACCAGCGAGCGCTGTGCCGCTCCGGCGCCCGGCGGCTGGACCATAAACAGTTCCAGATCGCCAATTCTCATGGTGTCTTGTGGGTTGCCGCCGAACTTCTCGGTGGGAAGGCGAGAAGCTTTCGACCTCGGTTGATGTTGTTGTGCGTTGTGTGGGGGTTAAGGGCTGCCAGCGAGGGAACGCAATTCCCTTGGCAGGGGGAAATGCACGTCTTCCTGACGAATGACGCGACTTTCCACCGTGGCCCCAAATCTATCCTGCAACACAGCGACGCATTCCTGGACAACATTTTCCGGCGCACTGGCCCCGGCCGTGATGACCACCCGCTCGTTCCCGTTGAACCACTGGGGTTCGATTTCGCTGGGATGATCGATGAGATGAGCGGTAACTCCTTGATCGCGTGCGATTTCCGCCAACCGCTGGCTGTTGGAACTGTTCTGGCTGCCAAGCACCAGCACCATGTCGGCCCCTTCGGCCAAAATCCGCACAGCTTCCTGGCGATTTTGCGTGGCGTAGCAAATGTCGTCCTTGGGAGGGCTGGCGATGTTGGGAAATCGGGCTTTCAACGCCTTGATGATTCGATTGGCGTCGTCGACCGAAAGCGTGGTCTGGGTAAGATAGGCCAGCTTGTTGGGGTCGGCAACCTCCAGGGCGGCGGCTTCTTCGGGTGTTTGCACCAGCACAATTGCTTCCGGGGCCTCGCCCATGGTGCCGATGACTTCGTCGTGCCCTTCGTGTCCGATCAACACAATGGTATACCCCGCCTTGGCGTACCGTACCGCTTCCAAATGGACTTTGGTGACCAAAGGACACGTGGCGTCGATGGCAAACAGCTTCCTCTCCCGGGCGACCCGCCGCACCTGGGGCGCCACGCCATGTGCCGAAAACAGCAGCACGGCGCCCTCGGGCACTTCGTCCAGCTCGTCGACGAATACCACGCCGCGCTCTTTGAACTGGGTGACCACGATCTTGTTATGCACGATTTCGTGATACACGTAGATGGGTGTGCCAAACCGCTGGATGGCGAGGTCGAGCGAGTCAATGGCCATATTTACGCCAGCACAAAACCCGCGAGGACTGGCCAAGATGATCTTCATGGTTTGTATCCTTCCTTCCATCGCATCATAATAAACAGCCTGGAGATTGGATACCCAAGCCGCCCGGCAACCAGCCTGGACCGGGGGTCGCAACAACCCCGGGCAATTGCTGCGTAAGGCGTTTGTGGCCTTCGCGCCAGTTAGTAGTTTTGCCGGCGCGCACCGGCTTTCTCCTCCACCCCGTTCCGCCGATCCTCGTTCGCCGCCCAACACTCATTCCATGCCCGTTCCTACTTTTGCCGCGGAGCTTGCTCGTTACGGTCCCCAACAGGGAACCGCAGAAGCGGTAGATCGGGCAACGGCCGAAGTGTATTGCCGCGAACTGGCCCGCCGACACTACGAAAATTTTACGGTTGCAAGCTGGCTGCTGCCCCGGTCGTTGCGGCAGCACTTCTACCATGTATACGCCTACTGTCGCTGGGCCGACGACCTGGCCGACGAAGTCGCCGAAAGCCAGCGCAGCCTGGCCCTGCTCGATTGGTGGGAAGACCAACTGCACGCCATGTATGCCGGCCGAGCCAGCCACCCGGTGTTTGTCGCCCTCGCCGGCACCGTCCAAGCCTTCCATATCCCGCGGCAACCGCTGGCCAACCTGCTGATAGCCTTCCGCCAAGATCAAGCGATCGCTTCGTACGAATCCTGGAACGAACTGTACGGCTACTGTCAAAATTCGGCCAACCCCGTAGGACGCCTGGTGCTGTACCTGGGTCGCTGCCATCGCGAGGAATTGTTGTCGCTTTCCGACTCGGTCTGCACCGGCCTGCAACTTGCCAACTTCTGGCAGGATATTGCCCGCGACCTCGACCGTGGTCGGGTGTACGTGCCGCGCGAGGCCATGCAGGCGGCCGGCTATGCCGAGGACGCGTTTTATCGACGCGAATTCAATCCGGCCTTTCGCCGCATGATGGAACAACTGGTCGCTCGGGCCGAGGACAGCTTGCAACAAGGCTGGCCGCTGGTTGCGGCCATGCCGGGCCGGTTGCGGATCGACATGTCGCTGTTCATTCGCGGAGGGCTGGCGATCCTCGCGGCCATTCGCCGACAAGACTACAACGTTTGGCAGCGGCGGCCGATTGTGTCGCGCCGGCAAAAGCTGCAATTGCTGTTCGCCTCGCTATGGCAGGTTGGGCGGGAGAGGTCACCGGTCGCCGCCCCATGAACGTTTCTTTGGATTACAGTTACCGGCATTGCCAGCAACTGGCGCGCAGCACGGCCAGCAATTTCTATTACGCCTTCTTACTGCTGCCCCGCGAAAAGCGCCGGGCGATGTGCGCGCTGTACGCTTTCTTGCGCTGCACCGACGATATCGGCGACAGTCCTGCCCCGACTGAGAAACGCCGCGCCCTCCTGGCCGATTGGCGCCGCTCGCTCGACGCCGCCTTGATGGGGCAATTCGATTCCCCGCTGTTTCCCGCGTTGGCCGATTGCATCGCCCGTTTCGACATTCCGCCAAGGTACCTGCATAGCGCGATCGACGGCATGGAAATGGACCTCGAAACCAAGCGGTACTCCACCTTCGAAGAACTTCGCAGTTATTGTTACTGCGTGGCCTCGAGCGTGGGCTTGAGCTGCATTCACATTTGGGGGTTTCGCGATCCCGCCGCGCTGGTGCCTGCCGAACAGGCCGGCGTGGCATTCCAACTCACCAATATTCTTCGCGACTTGAAAGAAGACGCCCAGCGCGATCGCATCTATTTGCCGCTGGAGGACCTGTACCGGTTTCATTACTCGGAAGAAGAACTCTTGCGCGGCGATCGCAATGGCCGGTTTCGCCAATTGATCGATTTTGAGATCGAACGGACTGCCGCCCTGTACGAAGCAAGTCGCCAGCTCGAACAATGGCTGCATCCCGATGGGATTGGGGTGTTTCGCGCCATGTCGGGCATCTACCGCGCGCTGCTCGATGAAATTCGCCGACGCGAAGGCGACGTGTTTTCCCGCCGGGTGCGGCTCAGCCCGTATCGCAAACTTTGGATCGCGGCACGACACATGGCGCCCCCCATGTTCTCCCGCTACCTGCCGGGAACGGCCAGCCGATGAACATGCCCTCGGGCGACAAGTCGCGCGTGGCCATTGTGGGCGGAGGGTTGGCCGGTCTGGCCGCGGCGGTAGCCTTGGTTCGCGCCGGCGGCGTGCAGATCCAGTTGTTCGAAGCCCGGCGGCGACTCGGCGGCAGGGCCACTTCGTTCCGCGATGCCGAAGACGCGGCCTGGATCGATCATTGCCAGCATGTGAGCATGCGTTGCTGCACCAACCTGTCCCACTTCTGCCAGCAAACCGGTTTGGCCGATGCCTTCGAGCGGCATCGCACCTTGCACTTTTTTGACCCCATTGGCCGGCACTACCGATTTCGCGGCAGTCGCTACTTGCCCGCGCCCTTGCATCTGGCCACCGCTCTGTGGGCCCTTAAGTTTCTGTCTGCCCGCGAACGGATCGCCATTGCCAGGGCATTGTGGAAACTGGCTCGCTTGCGCGACCCCGCCGAACTGCAAAATCAGACCGTCGGTCATTGGCTCCGCGAACAACGGCAGTCCTCGCACGCGATCGAAACCTTTTGGGAACTGATCCTGCAAAGCGCCCTGGGGGAAAGCGTGGAGCATGCCGCGCTCGGCTACGCCCGCAAGGTGTTTGTCGAAGGGTTCATGGCGCATCGCCAGGCGTATGAAGTGGAGATCCCCAACATCTCGCTGGGTGAACTTTACGGACAGCGATTGCACCAATGGCTGACCCGTCATGGCGTTACGCTGACTCGCGGCATCCGGGTGCAAATGATTGAAGTCGAGTACGGCCGCGCGCATCGACTGCGACACGTGCCTCTGGCGGAGTCCGCCGACACCGAAACAGTGAACGATCCATTCGAGGCTGGCCAGCCCGTTAGCGGAACCACGCCTTGCGACGCGGTGATTGCCGCCGTGCCGTGGCGGCACGTAGCGTCGTTGTTCGACGAGGCAACCCTCGCAAACCTGCCCGTGTTGCCACGCGCCGCACAAATCGAGTCGGCGCCCATCTCGGCGGTTCATCTCTGGTTCGATCGCCCCATCACCCATTTGCCGCACGCGGTGCTGGTGGGTCGTTTGAGCCAATGGGTGTTTCGCCGCTCGCCCCCGACCACCGATTCCGAACCTGGGTACGCCGGCGACATCGACTCGCGAAGCCACTATTACCAAGTGGTGATCAGCGCCTCGCGGCAATTGGTTGGCCGCCCGCGCGACGAAGTGATTGCCCAAGTGCTCGGCGACCTCCAATCCGCTTGGCCGGCGGCTAGCGAAGCCAAACTCCTGCGAGCCAAGGTGGTCACCGATCCTCACGCGGTCTTTTCCGTCCGCCCTGGCATCGATCCGTTGCGACCGAGCCAACAAACGTCCATCTCCAACCTGGTGTTGGCGGGCGATTGGACGGCAACCACCTGGCCGGCCACCATGGAAGGGGCCGTTCGCAGCGGATATCTGGCGGCTGAGGCGGTATTACGGCACTTGGGCCGAGCCGCACCGTGCGTGCAACCCGACCTGCCCCGAGGCTGGCTTACGCGATGGCTGTGGAAGTGAGAGGCCGCGGCCGAGACCTCGCCCAAGGCCAGCTACCGCCGAACTCCGACCCGAGTTCGCGGCCGCCGGGAACCTTTTTTGAGCTTGCCTCGAACGGCTATTTCGGCGAATTTGCCGGCAGCCGATGCTGGCACTTGCACAGATTTTGGAATATCTGGCCTTCCAGACCAGCGCCCCTTTTCAAACGCCAACAGGAACCACGTGCCATGGCAAGTTGCCTCGCCATTGTACTCGCCGCGGGAAAGGGCACCCGCATGAAGTCCGATCTGCCCAAGGTGTTGGTGCCGGTGCTCGGCCGACCCATGGTGGAATACGTGCTCGACGCCCTCACGGCCGCCGGCGTGCGGAAAACCGTGGTGGTAATTGGCTACCAGGCCGACCTGGTACGGCAGATGCTCGCCCATCGCCCCGACCTTGGCTACGCCGAACAGCGGGAGCAGTTGGGCACGGGGCATGCGGTGATGATGTGTCGCGATGCGCTAGCTCGCCACCAGGGACCGGTACTGGTGCTTGCCGGCGATTCCCCCATGATCGAGGCCGCTTCGCTGCGCAAACTGCTGGCCACGTTCGAAAGCGAACAGCCGGCCTGCCTGCTGGGCACTTCGCACAAGAACGATCCCACCGGTCTGGGCCGGATCGTGCGCGATTCCGCAGGCCAATTCATCGGCATCGTCGAAGAGAAAGACGCCACGCCCGAGCAGCGGCAAATCACCGAGGTGAATCTTAGCTGTTACCTGTTTCAGGCGGCCGACCTGCTGGCCACGCTCGACCAACTTGGCAACAATAACCGGCAGCGCGAATACTACTTGACCGATTGCCCTGGAATTCTGCTGAGCCAGGGCAAGAAGGTTCAAGCGCTGCCGATCCTCTCCGCCAGGGAATCGCTGAGTATCAACAATATGGAAGAACTGGCCTCGGTGGAGCAGGCACTCTTGCAGCAGGCGTAGGCGGGCTCACGGTTCCCCCGGTCAGACGGTCATGCCGCCGTCAACCGTCAGGACCTGTCCCGTGATGTATCGGGCGGCCCCGCTGGCCAGGAACGTCACCGCCTCGGCAATATCTTCCGGCTGGCCGAGCTGTTTGCATGGAATGCGTTTTTTGGCCTCGTCTTTGCCCAGATCGCCCAAGGCGGCGGTCATGTCGGTCTCAATAAACCCCGGCGCGACCGCGTTCACGGTCACGTTGCGGCCGGCCAGTTCGAGCGCCAAGCTTTGGGTAAAGCCAATCACGCCGGCCTTGGAGGCCGAATAGTTGGTCTGGCCCTTGTTGCCGCGAATGCCCGACACGCTGGAAACATTGATGATCCGGCCGTAACGCTGCGACATCATGGTTCGCGAGGCAGCCCGGGCCAGCAAGAACACGCCGCGGAGATTGGTGGCGATGACGTCGTCCCACTGTTCGTCCGACATTCGCGGCAGCAGGGTGTCGCGGGTGATGCCGGCGTTGTTCACCACAATATCGAGCCGGCCCATCTGCTCGACGACTTTTTCCACCAGATTGTCCACGGCGGCACTGTCGGCCACGTTGCAGGTGAAGGCCGCCGCCTGGCCGCCGGCGGAAACTATGGTGTCCACCGTTTCTTTCAGCTTGTCGGCATTAGTCGCCACGCAGGCCACGTTGGCCCCGTTTCGGGCCAGCGAGACGGCGATGGCGCGACCAATTCCCCGCGACGCGCCCGTGACGAGAGCCACCTGGCCCTGGAGATCCACCTGAATTTGCGCGGGAGCGGTTGCGGCTTTCGCCATGAGATTACTACCTCGTCGATGCTACGTGCGAAAGAATGGTTCGCCCGGCTGCGCGAAACAGTCGCGCCCCAGTCCAAGCAGGCCACCCTGCGGAAAACGACTAGTCTAATGAAACCGGCTGCCGGGAACCAGCGGGGGGTAAAACGCATCCGTACTATCGAGTGCTGCCAGGCCGCCCTCGATATTTTAGGGGTTCGCCGCACTGCGGGCGGTCGGCCCGGCGTCCCAAAGCGCAACCAACAGCCCTCGCCGCTGCACACAACGTCCTGCTGAACTTGAGCGAAACAGCAGCGCGAGATATGATTTCCTCAGCAGCCTCGCGTTGCTATATCCATCCCAACCTGCTGTTTTTAACAAGGCTCGCCGGCAGAGAAGCAGCAGGCTTCCTCCTCGGGCGTCGCCCCCCGTAAATGCCGCTCATTGCGGCAACGCCGACCGGGGGGACTGGCGCGTGAGCGATGCCGGAGAAGGGCCCGTCCGCATGCATGCTTTCGAGGCGACCGGCTACTACTTCAACCGGGCCGCGGATCATCTCGATCTGTCCAAGAACATTCGCACCTTATTGCTGACGTCCAAGCGGGAAGTCCAGGTCCAAGTCGCCATCGAGCGCGACAGCGGCGAAATTGCCACGTACCTTGGCTATCGGGTGCAGCACGACAATTCGCGGGGACCCATGAAGGGGGGGCTCCGCTATCACTCCGAAGTCGACCTCGACGAAGTTCGCTCGCTGGCCGCGCTGATGACCTGGAAAACCGCCGTGGTGAATCTCCCCTACGGCGGCGCCAAAGGCGGCATCTCGCTGAACGTGAAAGATTTTTCCCACCGGGAATTGGAACGCGTAACCCGAAAGTTCGTCGACGAAATCCACGACCTGATCGGCCCCGACACCGACATTCCCGCTCCCGACATGGGCACCAACTCGGAAGTCATGGCTTGGATTATGAACCAGTATTCCAAGTACCATGGCTTCAATCCGGCGTGCGTGACCGGCAAACCGGTCGAATTGTACGGCGCCCCGGGACGCGAGGAGGCCACGGGCCGCGGGGTGGGCATTCTCACGCTCAAACTGCTCGGCCGGCTCGGCCGAAAACCGTCGCATACGCGCATCGCCCTGCAGGGCTTTGGCAACGTGGGGTCGCATGCCGCCAAGTTCCTGCACGAGTCCGACTGCAAAATCGTCGCCGTGAGCGATGTCAGCGGCGGCTATTACGCGGCGGCTGGGCTCGACATCCCGGCCATTCTGCACTATGTCACCTCCCACGGATCGCTGTCGGGCTATCAAGAAGCCAAGGCCATCAGCAACGAAGAACTGCTGACCTCCGATGTCGATGTGCTGATTCCCGCCGCGTTGGGGAACGTGCTGAATGAAGAAAATTGTCGCGACATTCATGCCCCCATCATCATCGAGGCAGCCAACTCCCCTACCCGGCCCGAGGCCGACGCTTATTTTGACGAGGTGGGCAAAATCGTCCTGCCCGACATTCTGGCCAACGCCGGCGGGGTGACCGCCAGCTATTTCGAATGGGTGCAAAATCGCCAGCACTACCAGTGGGGGCTCAATCGCGTGCGGCAAGAATTGGATCGCATCATGACCGAAAGTTTCGAAAGGGTATGGGAAACGGCCCAATCCCGTAACGTCAGCCTGCGCACCGCCGCTTATATTCTAGGCATCAGCCGGGTTGGTCGAGCGACCGTTTTGGGAGGTAGCGTATGAGCGCCGCCACGGAAATTTCCACGGAGATTTTGGCCAAGATTCCGCTGTTCAAACAACTGGCCGAGGAAGAGCGGCAACAGTTGGCCGATATCGCCACGGTCGCCAATTTCACCCCCGGTGAATTGATCCTGCGCCAGGGTCGCAGCAGCCAAAACCTGTGGATCGTGATCTCCGGGCAGTGCGAAGTGGTCCGCCATGGCGACAATGGCGATCAAGAAGAAGTGGTATTGGCCACGCTTGCCCCTTACGACAATTTTGGTGAAATGTCGTTCTTCCACGCGGCCCCGCACTCGGCCGGCGTGCGCGGCAAAACCAACGTGAAATTGCTGCGGATCAGCCGCGAGGCGTTCGATACGCTCCTCGCCAACGGCTCCGTGGTCGCGTACAAGCTGGCCCACAACGCCGTGGAAAGCCTGGCCGATCGCTTGCGTAAAATGGACGAATGGGTGGCCAGGCTGATGCGGCAAAAGCGGGAAAACCGCAGCGTGCGCGAGTGGAGCCAGTTTCGAGAGTCGCTATTCTCGGAGTGGAGTTTATAGGCACGCGAGGCGATTCGCCCTCCCCCAGCGAGAACGCTGTGCGGCGGAAGGGACGCGCATTCCCCGCAAAGGTTCAAGCCAGGGGGCCATTCCAACGGTTTGAGCGGTGATTGTAGCGAGTTTTTGCTTCGTACGGGTTGCTTATCGCCTCCCTCGCGCGCGAAAAAAGCCTGCGGTCGTTGCAGTCCTTCCAGACTTTGTTACGATACATTTTCCAAATCGTAACATACACGGTTTCTCTCCACGTTCTCGGTGGAGTGGCAGGCGGTGCATTCGTACGGTTTGGCGTGGTAGCAAGAGGTCGCGAGCGCCCTCTCCGGACCCATGGGACTGGAAACGTGCACGGCGTCTGGCTAACACCGACAACGACCCAGCAAGAAACGGCACTTTTTGGAGTGGACGGATGATGGATCTGCTGATCGTCATCTTGCAGCAAATGTTGCGTTTCCTTGCGTCGCGATTCATCTCCCTACGACCGGTTCCGGTGGCGATGTCCCACCGGCGGCGGTCCCCAATGGAATTCACCTCGCACCCTCGGGAGCGAATCCATTCCGGCGGCCCAGCGCCGCTTTGGGAACATGGGGAGCTTTGGGAAAGCATCGTGGCGTTTCGAACGCGCACCGCAAGATATGATCAACCAGCCCGTTGGGGTTCCCCGCCCGGGGTGCGCCAGCGGTAAAGGCTTGATCGGTCCGCAGCGGTTTCCAGGGACCCAATTTTGGGCTCCTGCTGCAAAGCAACCCCTGCCGTGCCGCATGCCCCAGGGCTTGTTGGCCACTTTCCTCTCCCTGCTTCTGCCAGGCTCTTGCTGACCGCTCACCCCAGGGCATGGGGTGGCTGTCCAGGGCTCGTCGTCGTTGTTCGCCACGCGCGCTGGCTAGTTCCTGCGCCCCCGGTTGACGGCGTCTCTTTCATGGCATCTCACAATTGGAGCTTGCAGGTGCCCGAGGCAGCATTATTGGCAGTTACCGGTGGCGACGTCATCCTCGTCGCCATTACCGCCGCCGTCGCCGGCGGCCTGGCCGTGTTCCTCGTCAAGTTTTTGGACAAGCTTTACGAGCGAGACATCGAATCCAAAAAAGTCAAAATTATCGAGTCCGCCGAGCGCGACGCCGAAAACCTTCGCCGCGAAGCCGAACTCGAAATCAAAGAACGGGCCATGCAAGCCCGGGCCGAGGGCGAACGCGAACTGGCCAAGCTCCGCGAAGAGCTGCACGAGCGCGAACGGGGTCTCGACAAACGGCAAGACGCGGCCGAACAGCACGCCGAGCAGCTTCGCCAGCAGCAGAAAATGGTCGAACGCAATCAGCAGAAGCTGGCCGATCAAATCGCCGAATACAAAGCCTCCAATGAGGCTCTGCAAAAAACGCTCGAGGAGCAACGGCAAAGACTCCACTCCATCAGCGGTTTGTCGAAAGAAGAAGCCGCGAAACGGCTGCTCAGCCTGCTGGAAGTGGAACTGCAAAACGAAGCCGGCGCCCTGATTACCAAGCACGAAAAACGCATCGCCGAAATCTGCGATCTCAAAGCGCGCGAAATGCTTATCGCTTCGATGCAGCGTTACGCCGCCACCCACACGGCGGAAACCACGACCAGCACCGTCGATATTCCCAGCGACGAGATGAAGGGCCGGATCATCGGTCGCGAAGGCCGCAACATCCGCGCTTTTGAAAAAGCCACCGGTGTCGACGTGATCATCGACGACACCCCCGGCGTGGTGATCGTCAGCGCCTTCGACATGGTGCGCCGCGAAATCGCCCGTATTTCGCTCAACAAACTCATTGCCGACGGCCGCATCCATCCCTCGCGCATCGAGGAAGTCGTCAACGAAACCCAGGGCGAAATGGATGCCCTGCTCAAGAAGGAGGGCGAAAAGGCCGCCCAAGAGGCCGACGTGCACGGCCTGCACGAACGCATCATCTACCTGCTGGGGCGGCTCAAATTCCGCACCAGTTACAGCCAGAACGTGCTGCGGCACTCGATCGAGGTGGCCTACCTGACCGGCTTGATGGCCGAAGAACTGGGAATGGACGGCCGCCTCGCCCGCCGCTGCGGCTTGCTGCACGATATTGGCAAGGCTGCCGACCACGAGGTGGAAGGAGGGCATCCCAAGGTGGGGGCCGACTTGCTCAAGCGATATGGCGAATCGCCCGAGGTGGTGCATGCCGCGCTGGGCCACCACGACGACCTCCGCATCGACTGCCCCTACACCGTGCTCGTGGCCTCGGCCGACGCCTGCAGCGCGTCGCGCCCGGGCGCGCGGCGCGAAACGCTCGAACGCTACATCAAACGGATGGAAGAGCTCGAGTCGATCGCCGGGCAGTTCACCGGAGTGGATCAGGCGTTCGCCATTCAGGCAGGCCGCGAAGTTCGCGTGCTGGCCAATGCCAAGTTGACCGACGACGCCGCCGCCGCGAAAATCTGCCGCGATATCGCCAAGGCATTCGAAGAACAGCTTACTTATCCCGGCGAAATCAAGGTGACCGTCGTGCGCGAATCGCGGTTCAGCGAAACGGCCCGCTAACGGGCGGCTGGCCTTAGCATCGCCAACGCCTGCCGTTCGCAGAGTTCGTTGTCGGACCAGAACGCGTGATGGAACGACCGCGGCTACCGACTGGTCGCGGGCGCTGTGGCGAAGTCATTGCCAACCGACCACGACCAGCCTGGGGAGGCTCAACGGAATGCCCTCCGCGAACGCTACATGAACGACAGCCAGGAGCGCCCCATCGCGGCTTCTCCCTTGCGTGAAAGACCAACGCCGTGCGTATTCTGTTTATCGGCGACATTGTGGGCAAACCGGGCCGGAAAATCGTGGTCAAGTCGCTACGAGGGCTCGTCGCCGAACAACAACTCGACCTGGTGGTGGCCAATGCCGAAAACGTGGCGGCCGGATCCGGCATTACGCCAGAAATTTATCACGAGTTGATTGCCGCCGGCGTTGGCTGCATCACGCTGGGCGACCATATCTACCGCCGCCGCGAAATTTATCCCGTGCTCGAAAAACAGCCCAACATCGTCAAACCGGCCAACTTTCCGCCCGAGGCGCCCGGCCGCACCTACGCGGTGGTCGAAACCGCCGCCGGCGACAAGGTGGCAGTGGTCAGCTTGTTAGGCCGGGTGTTCATGCGGCCGGTCGATTGTCCCTGGCAAACGGCAGATCGCATTTTGGGCGAACTGCCGCCCGAAGTGCGGGTAATCCTGGTCGACTTTCACGCCGAAGCCACCAGCGACAAGCAATTGATGGGCCGTCACCTCGATGGCCGCGTCTCCGCCGTGTTGGGCACCCACACCCACGTCCCCACCGCCGACGCCCGCATCTTTCCCGGCGGCACGGCGTTTCAATGCGATGTCGGCATGACGGGGCCGTACGAAAGCATCATTGGCCGGCGCATCGATCGCGTGCTGGAAACCACCAGGACCTTCATGCCTACCCAGTTCGACGTGGCTACCGACGACGTGCGACTGTGCGGAGCGATCGTGGAAGTGGACGCCGCCACTGGCAAAGCGCAAAGCATTCAATCGATTTCCATCGATGAAGCCGAAGCCAGGCGATTGGGCTGATACCCGCTCGAAAACGTCGGCTGCTTCGCTCGTCTGCCGCCTACCAGGGGTCGGCCAGATTGGTTTCCGCCAAGGTTTCCACCACCTGCTGGGATAATCGCGACGACCCGCGCACCAGGTTGTGGACGCACCGCATTTTGTCGACCACGGCGGGCACCATGATCTCGGGTACGAGGTCCAACAGCCCCATCGAGCGATTCAATTCATTAATCACGATGCCCAACCGCTGGTAGCGCGCAACCATGGAATCGAGATCGGCCAAGCCCGGGTCGAAACTCTCGCTCACTCCGACGTTCCCGGCGGTATCGAGCACGCTCACCATGTCGAGATACGTGGCGAACGTTTCGGCGAAATCTTCCCAGGGGTGCATGCTGGCGTAGGCGCTGACGTGGCTCTGCTGCCAATTGGGGGCCGGCCCATTCTGATAGTAAGCCTCCATGGCGACGGCATAGTTGGGCGATTCGTGATCGCCAAACACTGCCTTGAACTCGTCCTCGCACTGCCCTTGCACCAGCATTTGCCAGTAGTAATGGCCGATCTCGTGGCGAAAATGTCCAATCACCGTGCGATGCGCTTCGTTCAGGCTCACGCGATTCTTTTCCAACTCAACGGGGTCGGCTTCGCGAATATTGATGGTGATCTTGCCGTTGGCATGACCGGTGTGGACAGACTCCTTTTCGCCCGTCGTCCACCACCACTTGGTTTGCTGCGAGGTATCGGACTTGAAGTCGAACGAAAGCGGGGGATCGATTCCCTCGGCGGCCGTGCCGTACGGCAAGCCGAGCACGTCGAGCGAGTACAGCAACCGGCGCTTGGCCGCTTCCAGCCGCGCCCATTTCTCCCGGTTGCCTTCGAGCGACAGGTCGGGAATGGTGTCGTTAAAGCGGCAGTAGTCGCAAAGGTTTCCGGTCGACGGCAACTCGCCCTGGCGCACGATGCAGCGATTGCACACGTGTTCCACCGCGTAATTATGGCATTTCACCAGCAGCGCCCCGCACGAACTGAGCCCGCACCGATGGCCGCCGGCCGGTTCGATCGCGATCGCGGTCAGGTTTTCACAAGCCGGACACCACCCGACCTCGTGGCCGCAACGCAAACACTGCGTATTTTCGAAGAACAGCGTGTTTCCGCAGGTGCAATGAAACGTTTTCATGGGGGCTGCCTCTGCAAACCATTGCCTTGCAACACGTTGCCGCTACCTGCCAACATTGCCTGGCCCGCTGGGCGCAACGACCAACGGTGCCAAGTGCAGATCTTGAGCCATTTGCTTGCCGCTGGCCGTTACCGTGCGATTATTCTACGTCCCATCCCGCGCCGGGGCGACGGTCGATGGTTCGCCGCCCTCAGCAGCCAAGTGCCCGCCCCCAAGAGGGGGCCGTGCGTTGAACGAACGCCGGGCACGGGCGACAATAAGAAAGGTGGTGTGGCATCCCATGCCGCGCCCCGCTGGTGTATCCAACCAATTCCTGTCTCCCGGCGATTGCACGCATGGCCCCTCGCAGACTCGTTATGGGCATCACGCCCGAAACGCAAACGGCCCAGGCCGTGGCCGATGCCCTGTGGGAACACGGCATCGAAGCCTTCCTCACCTCGGGCATGTGGGACGGGCGGCAGCAAGCCATGGTGGGCTACCACGCCGAGAATGCAAAGCAAGCCGCGCTGCTGGAAGGCGTGTTCGAACACCTGGGCGTCGAAGGCGAAGTGGTGTTCGACGAACTGCCCGGCGACGACCGCTTGGTTTCGGTATTCGCGGCGGTTTCGCGCGAGCAAGCCCACCTGATGGCCAACCTGGTAGAACGCTCGGGCATTCGGGCCGTGGTGGTCGGAGACCAGGTGCAACACCTCGTTCTGGTGCCCCGAGGTCAAGAGCCGCTGGCCCTGCACGTGGTGGGGCAGTTCCACGCGGCCCGGTCCCGAAGCCGCGAAGCCTCGCCGGCCAGGTTGGGCATTGTGCCCGGCCATGCCGAGAGCCCTGCGCCGGGCGACCCGCCGCCTGTCGCGGCGCCCGACTGGTCGCATTGCCCCGAGTGCCATCGCCCGCGCGATACCAGTTGTCCCAAGTGCCACGAAACCGGCAGCCATTTTCCGTTGGCCGAACTGGTTCCCGAAGAATATGCCAACGATCGGCCCGTGCCTCCCCAATGGGCGGCCGCGCCCTGGCCCGTCCTCTGCCCTCTTTGCGATTGGCTGTTCGAACCCGCGTTTTACCGCCGCTGCGCCTGGTGTGGTCATGAATTCGCGGACGGCAAAGAATCGCCGCCGCTCAATGGATCGGACTCGCCATTGCTCAATTGGCGAATGGCGCTAACCGGCGCCTTGCTGTTGTTGGTGATGCTGGCGCTGCTCGTTTACATGGTGCTGTTGGGGCGCCCCCGCAATGCCAGGGCCGAGTCGCTGCCGCCGGCCTCGGGCCGCGCGTCGGCCTGGTCGATCGCGGCAGCCGGACCTCGCCGCTTGCCCGCCGGCGGCTGTTGACGGCGCGAGGGAATGGGAGGGGAAGCAGCAAGAAAAGACGCGAGCAGCACGGGGTAAAAGAACTTTTTGGCGAAGGGAACAGCGTGATTGCGTGGCCCGGCGGATTGACGCGAGAACGGCTGAAGCTACCCAAAAATCTTCTGACAGCCAAAGGCATGGGGCGAAAGCGGGCACGGCAGATGCGTGACCGGCGCGGGTCCGTCAATTTGCGCTAGGCGACAGGGTGGCGGCGGATGAGGATTCGCGGATTACTAGCATCACACGAATAATGCGCGTTTCGCAGCGCCACCGTGCTGGATGGTGTTACGCAGCCCGCAGGCGGCACCCCGCAAGAAATTCATCATTGGTGAAGTCAGCCGACACTTTGTCTTGCCATCACACGGAACAGCCGTGCGGGCACAGGGTGTACCAGTTTCCATACGATACTGATTGGGCGACTTCCCTCATGAGAAACATGCTCGCAGGGACCAACGAAACAGTAAGGTGCAGAAAGCCCCGACGGTAACGTTTTGGTCTCTCGTACAAACAGCAGCGGTGTGTAGCCCAGGGAACGGTGGTGGATGTATCTCTGCCCCGTGGGCGACTCTACGGACGTGTTGCTTTGGGATTGCCAGTGGAACCGGTCGTGTGAAATGAGATAATCCTCATACATGGTCGTCGGCGAATAGTCTTCCTCTGTCTTCTGCAGCGTGACGAAGAAGGCGTCGACCTTGGGAGCCAAAAGATGCAGGACTCCCTCGCGGTGCTCAACACGACGATCGAGTGACCAATGGCCCAGGCCGACGAGAATCTCGTCTCGTGTGTATTGGGCGTGAATTGTCAAAGGTCCAGCGAGTTCCGGTATCCGTCCCGCGTGGTGTGTCGGAGCGTGCCGGAGTCGGTATTCGAGAATTGCCCTCAGGTCATCCATCGCTGCTGTGTTCTGTCTCAATCGTTCATCGGCAAACGCGAGTGACCACCCTCGGCTGTCGCCGCCCCAGAGACTAACGTACAACATTTCAGCGAGCCGTCGGTCCTCAACGGCGCCATCAGACAGCCCATGCTTGAGCACATGGAGCCAACGCTGAATCTGATCGGCACACTCCACGTGAGACAATCGACGCAGCCCTTTTGCCAATCGTTCTTCATCAGGCCCAGTGGGGGGCTCAACGAGTCCAGCCTCTGCTAGAAGCCGTGACCATAGGCCACGCCTCAGCAGTTCATCCAGCGTGGTATCAAAGTAGTCGATTCCCTCCTCGATCGAAGGCACGCGTCCGAGGTAGCGTGCCAAATCGCGCAAGCTGCGGACCATTCGCGGACGTAACAACCGCACCGATTCTCGTATGTTGCTGAGAACCCGTTGCTGGGCAACACGTTCCAATTGAATGATGCAACCGCTCGGCAGGTGCGGGAATCCCAATTCAATCTCGCGATCAAGGCGCCCGGCCGGTTTCGTGCTCAGCGCGCGGAAGCGAGACGCGAATCGGAATTCGCGCCGTTGGGCGCCAATGAAGTCGAGGACCGTCAAACAGTCTTTCCCGTCATGCTGCCGCAAACCGCGACCAAACTGCTGCAAGTAGACCGTGAGACTTTCGGTGGGTCGCAGGAATAGCACCGTGTCGACCTCAGGGATATCGACCCCTTCGTTGTAGAGGTCGACAACGAAAATAAAATTGATCGCACGCGATCGCAACTGGTCTTGGATCGAGCGCCTTACATCGTCGGGTGAGTCGGCGGTTAGCGCAGCTGAAGGCAATCCGCGTTTGTTGAAAAAACGTGCCATGTACTCCGCATGGGCTTTGCTCACACAGAATCCCAAGGCGCGGGCTTGGTGCGGGCTGAGCAGAATTTCATGGACCTTTGCCAGGATTAATTGCGCACGAACGTCGTTGCCGGTGTAGATGCGATCGAGATCCTCGATGCGATATCCGCCACGTTGCCAGGCGAGCCCATCCAAGTTTTGCGAATCGGAAACACCAAAATACTGGAAGGGGCATAGCAACCGGCGGTTGATCGCATCCGGCAGGCGGATCTCTGCACTTATCCGATCTCCAAACCACCGCAGCACGTCAAGTTGATCTGACCGTTCCGGCGTGGCTGTCAGGCCAAGCAATATTTGAGGTTGCACGTGATCAAGGAGACGGCGATAGCTTGGAGCGGCCGCGTGGTGAAACTCATCGACAACGATATACTCAAACGCGTCGCGGCACCGCAGCGCGAGGTCGCGTGCGTTGTAACTCTGGATGGAGCAGAAGAGGTGTTGTTCTTGGTCCGGATCACAACCGCCAACGAGAAGATCGCCGAAATTCTGGTCTCTTAGTACTGCACGGAATGTGCCGAGCGCCTGCCGAAGGATTTCCTCGCGGTGGGCCACGAACAGCAGCGTTGGTTTTGTGCCTGATTCGCGACAGACGCGCGCATAGTCGAAAGCCGCGATCATCGTTTTCCCGGTTCCAGTCGCTGCTACAACCAAATGCTGGCGCTTGTTTTGAACCTCCCGCTCTGCCGCCAGTACGTCCAGAATCTCCTCCTGAAACGGGTAGGGGCGCAGGTCAAATAGGACGGCTGACTCGGGTTCGGAAGAAGTCGCGCGCTCTCGGCTGATTGCTCGTCGCAGGCGTTCTGGTGCGTCGCTCTGATAGGGTTGAAACTCGTCGTCCTGCCAATAGGTCTCGAACGTTCCGGCGATCTTGCCCCAGAGGTATGGTAGCTCGTAGTGACTGATCTTCGTTGTCCACTCGAGCCCTTCGGACAAAGCGGCATTTGAAAGATTGGCTGAGCCAACATAGGCGCTGCCAAATCCCGTCTCACGATGAAACAGATACGCTTTTGCATGGAGCCGCGTCCGTCTGGTATCGTAGCTGACACGAATCTCGGTATTCGGAAGCCGACTGAGTTCTTCAATTGCCCGTGGATCGGTTGCCCCCATGTAGCTCGTCGTAATGATTCGCAACCGTGGAATGTCTTCTCTTGCCTTTTCGGTCAGGTTACGTAGATCGTCGAGGAGAACGCGCAATCCACTCCATCGAATGAACGAACAAAGAATATCGACACGGTCCGCTGTTGCAATTTCTTTGCGAAGCTGACTTCCCAAACTGGGATCCAATCGTGTCCCCGTCAACAGTGCTGAACGCGACAACGGCGTATCTGGACGATCAGGAGCTACGTCCGGTGGCGCTGCATGAATAGCGAGCAGCCTTCGGAGCGGCGTTGAGATGCTGAGTCCCTGCGTCCAGTCCTCCCCTAACTCCTCTGCAAGCGTCGCGACAATCCGATTTACCAATCGCCTTTGTCGTTCAACCGCCTCCGATCCTCGAAACATCGCAAATCCATTTGCCAGGATGTGTTCGATGAACTGACTGACCGCCGCGTGTGAGTCCTCCGCATCGATGGGAGCGACGGCGTATAGCCGCGGATCAGCCAACTGTTCTAAATCATGTTGGAGTGCGAGAGTCAGCAGTTGTTCATAAAGTCCGGGCTGCACCACGTGCTCCTGCTGCATAAGTGCTTGCGATTCTCCAAGTATAGTCGCGATCAGGTCGAAGAAACTACAAAGCAACGTCGCGTGGCTATGATTGCATCGAGAGTGCAATGCATCAAAATTCGCGGCTTTTCGAGTGCCAGCGAAGCACTCCGGGTCTTTGGTCGCGGGAGGGATCCAACCATATTCCCTGCCGTCCGTTTCCCTCAATCCACTGCCAGTTCTTCCAGCCGGCGCCAGCGGGAGAGGGTTTGGTACAGAGTGGGCACCAGCACCAGCACCCACACCGTGGCCACGAACAGCCCGAACGACAGGCTGACCGCCATCGGAATGAGCACCTGGGCTTGCAGCGAGCGTTCCAGCAGCAGCGGCAGCAGGCCGGCGATCGTGGTCATGGAGGTGAGCATTACCGGGCGGAACCGCTGGCGGCCGGCGTCGAGCAGCGACTCGCGCAGGTTCAAATCGGTTTGGTGCACGCGGTGGTTGATGAAGTCGATCAGCACGATGGAATCGTTGCATAGCACGCCGGCCAGGGCGACCAGGCCAAACATGCTGAACAGCGTGATGGGAATGGCCATCACCAGGTGCCCTAGCACCGCGCCCACAATTCCAAAGGGAAGTATGGACAGAATGATCAGCGGCAGCACGTACGAGCGAAACTCGACCGTGAGCAGCAAAAACATCGAGAACAAAGCCACCAAAAAACCGATGTACAGGCTGCGCATCGACTCGTTGCGCTGTTCGCGCTCGCCTTCCCAGCGCACGCGAATCTCGGGGTAATTGGCCAGGATTTCGGGCAGCACGGTCACCTGGAGCTCGTCGACGATTTGATTGCCGTTGGCGATGTCTTCGTTGACGTCGGCGCTGACCGTGATCGACCGCCGCTGATCGACGCGGTTGATCTCGGAGTAAGCCCGATCGTAATCGACCTCGACAAGGTCGGGCAGCGGGATTTCGCCGGCGGCGGCGCGGACCCGCACGTCGCCAAAGGCGGCCATGGTGCGGCGTTCTTCGGGAGGGTAGCGAACCATCAGCTTGACTTCGTGGCGGCCGCGCTGCAGGCGCATCACTTCCTCGCCCAGGTAAGTGGCGCGAACGGTGCGGACCACGTCGGCGTTGTTCACGCCCAAGGCTTCGGCGTCGGGTCGCACGCGGAGCCGCAGTTCCCATTTGCCGGGCCGGCTGTCGTCGGTGATGTCGTACACGCCGGCAACGGTGGCCAACCGCTCTTTCACGGCGGCGGCGGCCTCGGCCACGCGCTGCAAATCGGGACCGAGCAGCTTGAATTCAATCGCCTTGGCCGCGGGAGCGATCTGCATTTGGGTAAAGGTGAGTTCTTCGACGCCGGGGAACTCGGGCGTGGCGTCGCGCCAGCGATTGAGGATTTCTTGCGAGCTGATTTGGCCTCGCTGCTCCACCGGGATCAACTCCACCATCACTTCGCCCACGTTGCTGCCCTCGGGGACGTTCTTGCTGGGGTCCATTTGGGACACCTTGCCCACGGAGCGGCTGAGCACGCGAATGAGCGGTTGCTGCAGCGGCGGGTCGGCGGCGGCTTCGATCTCGTTGGCGATTTGCTGGATGCCGGTTTCCAGGATTTTCGTCGATTCGGCCGTGGTGATGGCCGGCGTGCCGTCGGGAAACACGATCTGCGCGCGGAGCACGTTGCCGTCGACACGGGGGAACAAGATGAACGGCGCGAAGCCGCCGCGAATCAGCCCCAGGGTGAGCAAAAAGCTCATGATGGCGCCGCTGTACACGGCGGCGGGGTGGTCGAGCGACCAGCGGAGCGAAGGCAAGTACACTCGCTGCACCACGGCCTCGACTCCGCCTTCGACGCGGCGGCGGAAACGGCGGTTCCAACCTTCGGTTTCGCCGCGGCTGTGGGCCAAGTGGCAAGGCAGAATGATCAGGCTTTCGACCAGCGAAATCACCAGCATGGCGATAATCACCGGCGGCATCACTCCGATGAACTTGCCCATCACGCCCGAGACCATGGCCAGCGGCACAAAGGCGATGATGGTGGTGGCGACGGAGGCCATGACGCTGGGGGCCACTTCCACGGTGCCGTCGATGGCGGCCCGGAAGGCGTTCTTGCCGAGTTGGCGGTGCTTGTAGATGTTTTCGCCGATCACAATGGCGTCGTCGACCACGATGCCCAACCCCATAACAAAGGCAAACATGGTGAGCATGTTGAGCGTGGAATCGATGGCCAGCATCACCGCGCAGGCGCCCAGCACCGAGACGGGAATGCCCAGCGCTACCCAAAACGCCAGGCGAATTTCCAGGAAAATGCTCAACACCACAAACACCAGCACCAGGCCCGAAAGTCCGGTGCGGGTGAGCAGTTCGAGACGGTCGCGCACGTCTTGGGAGCCGTCGCTCCAGACCACCAATTCGTATCCCTGCGGAAGCTGGTGCTGTTTTTCCTCGGAGTATTGGCGAACCTCGGCCACGATTTGCAACAGGTCTTCGTCGGCCGTCTTTTCCACCTGCATGGTCAGGGCGGGCCGGCCGTTGATGCGGTTGTAAACCACGGTGTCTTCAAAGCCGTCGCGAACGTAGCCCAACTCGCCCACCAGAATGGTGTTGCCGCCGCTTTTGAGGGCGGGCAGAGCGGCGATTTCCTGCCCCAGCAAGTACTTGTTTTGCCCGCGCACCAAAAACTCGTGGCTTTCGGTGCGAATGGTGCCGGCCGGCTGTTCGATGTTTTCGTTGCGAATGGCCTGGGCCACGTCGCTGAGCGACAGCCCGTACTTGCGAAGCGTGGCCTCGGGAATTTCGACGTCGATTTGGTAGGGCCGTTCGGCCACGATGGTGACTTGCGACACGCTGGGGAGCAGCAGCAATTCGTCGCGAACCTGTTCGGCGAGGTCGCGCAGTTGCCGCTCGGCGCGGAGGTTGCCGCCGCCTTCGGGAATGTCGGGCCCGCCCACCACCGATACGCGGATGGCCGGATTGCGGATCACGATCTGCTGCACCTGGGGGTCTTCGGCATCGAGCGGGAAGCTGGGAATGCGGTCGATTTCGGAGCGGATTTCGTTCAAGACCCTTTGGGGATCGCGAACATTGGACTCCAATTCGCAAACCACAAATCCTCGGCCTTCGTCGGCGATCGACGTGATCTTTTTGATGCCGTCGATCGCGCGAACCGCCTCCTCGATTTTCTGGCAGATGCCTTCTTCAATTTCGCTGGGACTGGCGCCGGGATAGATCACGGTGGCCAGCACAATGTCCAGCTCGAAGCGCGGAAACGTTTCGCGCCGCAGCAGCGCCAGCGACCCCAAGCCAACCGTCAGCACGGCGACCATCAGCGTGTTCATGGAAGGGCTGTTGTGCACGGCCCAGTGAACGATCGAACGCATGAGAGAATGGTGGCTGCAGGAGGTCCTGGGGGGCAATCCAAAAAAGTAAGAACGGGCCGCGGGGTTGTTTGCCCGCCACATCGAGGGCGGAAAACGCGACGCGCCGCCAAGGGTCAATGCGTGGGGGGAATCTCCGTGCCGCTGCCGCGGTGGTTTGCATTTCGGGCTGGCTGGTAACGCACGGCCATTTCGTCAATTCCGACCGCCAGCGGCGAAATCACCACCAGGTCGCCCGTCCTCACCGTGGAACCTTCGGCGCGGATCAGCACCGAGTCGGGCAGCAACTTGGCCACGCGCACTTCGTGAACGCGAAGCTTTCCGGTTTGAGGTTGCGACGCGGTGGACGAACCCGCTCCGGCGGTGGCGGTCAGTTGCGTGTCGGCCGCTCGCGGCGTGTCGGCAACCGGATCGACCGTCCAAATGATGTTGGGCGGGTGCAGCGCCTCGATCGGCAACCGCAGCAGCGGCACCAGCGGCTCAATCTCCATTTCAATTTGCACGTACATGCCGCGGATTAGTGTGGGCGGACCGTCGGTGGCTCCCAACCGCTGCGGCTGCGGCACCTCGACCAGCGTGGCCACGGTGCGGGTGGTGCTGCTGAGTCCCGAGCCTTCGTAGCGGGCAAGGAAGCCATCCCAGGCGTAGCGCTGCCCTGCCACGTCGTAGTAAATTTTGGCCTTCACGCGCGGCGGTTCGTGGAGCACGTCGACGGTGCCGCCGGCCGAATGCTTGGTGGTCGACCAGATCCAGTACAAGTCGTCGGCGCGAAGCTGGCAACGAACCTCGACGCTTTGCGTGTCTTCGATTTTGAACAATACGGTGCCGCGCTGCACGAAGTCGTTGACTTCGACCGCCTGCATGCTGATCACGCCCGACAGGGGAGCGAAGATGGTCGTGCGTTCGAGGTCGATTTCAGCCTGCCTCAGGCGATACTCGGCAAGCAGCTGCTGGGCGATCAGCCGCTGGCCTCGGCTGGCCAGCAGCGATTGCGAATTCTTGAGTTGCTGCAACGAATTTTGAGCCCGCAACAGTTCGAGCTCGACGGCTTCGAATTGGGCTGGGGTGATGTTGCGAATGCCGCGTTCGGGGTTGTATAGCTCTTGGGCTCGGCGCAGGTTTTCCAGAGCCAATTTTTCTTCGCGGGTCGAAAGCTGGATCAACTTGGCCAGGTTTTCACCTTCGACGGCCAGTTGTTCTTGATCGGCGGCCAGTTGAGCTTGCTCGGCTTTGAGTTGGCCCACGGCCAATTCGTAAACCGCCTTGTCGATGAAGACCAGTTGGGTGCCTTGGGTGACGTACCGTCCGGCCTTGAAATTTTCGTTCACGGCGACAATCCGCCCGGCCACTTCGGCGGCGATGGTCACTTCTCGCTTGGGAACCACGGTGCCATCGACGTGCAGGCGAACCGTGCCGGCATCGGCGGCGATGGGCTCGACCATCACCAGGGGAGCAATCCGCTGCGGCTCTACTCGCTGGTTGGGCTTGCGCATGGCCACCAGCGCGCTCATCCCGAAAATGCCGATCGCCAACAGAATGAGCGGCAGCGCCACGCGCAGCGCGACGCGCCGCCAGCGAGGCGGGTCGGCGTTCTCGTTCGGCGCGGCTTCATTCATACCTTCAGTGTGGATACTGCCGGGCTGGTTGACAATTGCCGGGGCCGTGAAAAATCGGCGAAAGACACCCCGGCAGGCGGTTGGATTGGCCTCGATTGATCAGCCGCGGCTTGCCTGTTGCAGGCGGATGCGTGTCCACCACACCCAGGCCATGAGGAACAACCCCCCGACAAAGCCTGCGGTATAGCTGGTGTTGTGGATGATCCAGTCGACGAGAAACGGGGTATGCGTTTCGGGGGGAAGTCGGCTAGCGATGGCAGGTGGCAGGGCGATCCACCCCCGGCCAGCTGCAAAGTACGCGATCACGCCAGCGGTGGCAGCGGCGACGGCGGTGCAACCCATCAACACCGCCATCGGCTTGAGCAGCGAGTTGGCCGAGCGCGGAGGGCGACTGCCCGCCCTGGCGAACACCGCCAGAGGCACTCCGAGAAACAGCCCCACCCACCAGGTCGCGACAAATCCCCAGCAAAAAGCCAGCAGCGTGGGGTCTTGGGTGGCGAACAGCGGCGCATGTCCAATGGTGAAATACTCCAGGCAAATCCGCGTGGTAAACTGGTCGTGAATCACGCCGTATAACACGCAGGCGAGCACCGAGTAGAACACAATCAACAATGCCTGCATGACAAGAGACCCTGGTTGCGGAGGACATTGACCGCCCATCCCAGCACCCTGCCGCCGCGCTTCATTTCCTCAAGCTCAGCACTTCCTCCACGCTTTTGTCCAGCACATTCACCATTTCATCTACATGGCTTTCCTCCACCACCAGCGGCGGACCGAGCGCCAGCCAGTGGGGATCGAACCGCGTCAGCAAGCCATTGGCCAAGGCGCGGCGGCCGATCTCCAGACCGATCGGCGGATCGAAGCGGCGGCGGGTTTCCACGTCGGCCACCCATTCAATGCCCAGGAACAAGCCCTTGCCGCGGATCTCGCCCACAATGCCGTGCCGGCGAAGGCGTTCCAAGCCAGCCCGCAATCGGGTCCCCATGGCCCGGGCGTTCCCGCACAGATCGCGTTCGACAATTTCGTTGAGCACAGCCAGGCCGGCGGCGCTGGCGATAGGGTTGCCCTCGAAGGTATGTCCTTCCACAAAACCGGGGTTCACGGCCGGATCGCCCCAAAACGTATCGGCAATGTGCTTCCGGCACAGCAGCGCCGCCAGCGGCGCGTAACCGCCCGAAACCCCCTTGCCCATGCAAAGCAGGTCAGGCGTCACGCCAAACGTTTGCGCGGCAAACAGCTCGCCGGTGCGGCCAAAGCCGGTGATCACTTCATCGAAGATCAACAGCACCCCGTGGCGATCGCAAATTTCGCGCAACTTGGGGAGGTATTCCTCGGGCGGATCGATCACGCCGCCGGTGTGCCCGATCGGTTCGACCATGATCGCGGCCACGGTTTCGGGCCCTTCCATTTCGATCACGTCGCCCACGATCGAAGCGCAGGTAATGTCGCAGGCCGGATAGGTTTTGCCGAAGGGGCAACGGAAGCAGGTGGGCGGAAACACGTGCAAAAAGCCCGGCGCAAGCGGCTCGTTGACCGCCCGCCGCGACGCCAGCCCCGAGGCCGACAGCGAGCCCATCGTCGAACCGTGCCAACTGTGGTACCGCGAGATGATCTTGTACCGCGTGGCCTGGCCAATCAGCTTGAAGTACTGCCGGGCCATCTTGATCGCGGCCTCGGTCGCCTCGGAACCGCCGGAGAGCAGCTTCGCCGCGGCGAGGTCGCCTGGCGCCAATTCCACCAGCCGGTTCGCCAGACGAATGGCGGCCGGGTTCGATCCGTGCATCACCGGGGCAAAGCACAACTCGTTCATTTGCCGCACCACCGCGTCGATCACGCGGCGGTTGTTGTGCCCCACGCTGGCCACGTAGATGCCCGACAAACCGTCGAGATACTGCTTGCCGTGAATGTCCCAAAAGTAAACGCCGTCGGCCCGATTCACGATGAACGGATGCTGCGCGAACTCTTCCATTTGCGAGCGAATGAAAATCTGCCGCAAGTATTCCAACGCGCCGGTTTGATCGTCGGGAATGTCGTGGGCCGTTGCCGGAGGGAGCGTGGTTGACATGGTAGGGTGGAGCTAAGCAGGGGCAGGGCGTGTGGGGACAAAACCAAAACGGCAACCGCGCATCACGCATGTTTGCGCCGTGCCAATACGGCCAGATCGCAGCCGCGCCCCCAAGGATAACGGACGCGCCGCCCGGCGGAAATGGTTTGCCGCGTCAAACCCAGCCGGCCTGATCGAGGTTCTCCGCATCTCCACATGGCAAAACTCCCGGGCAACTGGACGAGGCTCGCAGGTTCACCATTGGACGAATGAGAACACCTGCCGGCTGCCTTTTTCATTCCATGAGACTCAAAACAAGATAAACTGAATCGCGTCCAGCAGGGCGCGACGCCAGCGTAGCGTGCGTTGCGCGTTTTCGAGTGCCGCGGCATCTGCGATTGCTGCGCGACACTCCATTTCCGCGCGGCCAGCCGCGTGGCACATCAAACGCGGGAGGGTAGCATGCGCCATTTCAACCCAATCTTACTGCTTTGGTTGCCCTTGTTGGCCCTGATCGCCGCCAGCGGCGAGGCCGATGAAACGCCGCCCAAACCAGAGCGGTTGCAGCGCCCCGGTCTGCCAGCCGGCATTACCTCGCGGCCTCTTGAGTCGGTCGAAGCCGCGGCCGAAAAAGGCGACCTCTCCGCCATGAACGAGTTGGGGGACCGCTACCTGCTCGGCTTGGGCGTAAACGAGCTTGACTATCGAACAGCCCTGGGCTGGTATCAGCGGGCGGCCGACAAAGGAAGCGCTTATGCCATGGAGAAAATCGGCGGGCTGCACCGTGACGGCCTGGGGGTGGATAAGAACCATGCGGAAGCCATGCGCTGGTACAAGAAAGCGTTGGAAGCCGGCGACCAAAGCGCCTTGGCGTCGATTGGCTGGCTGCACTTTCACGGCATGGGCGTGGAAAAGGACGTAAGAGAGGCGCGAAAGTGGTACGAAAAAGCGGCCGAAGCGGGCAGTCCCGAGGGAATGAACAATCTCGGCCACCTGTTCCGCATGGGCGCCGGTGTGGAGCCAAACCCAGAGCAGGCGGCTGAATGGTTTCGCAAGGCGGCACAACTAGACAATACAACCGCCATGGGCGCCTTGGCCGACATGTATTTGTATGGGGATCAGGGGTTACCCAAGGACGAACCTCAGGCCATCCAACTTCTGGAGCGCGCCGCGCAACTGGGCGATACCTCGGCCATGTTGGGCCTGGGCGCTTGTTACTGGGAAGGCACCGGTGTCAAGCAAGACGCACAAGCAGCGTTGAAGTGGTTCGCCTGGTCGGCCGAACGGCGTAATCCCAATGCCATGTTGTGGCTGGCAGATGTTTACCGAAATGGTGGCAACGGCGTGGAGCCGGATGCCGCCCAATCATTCCGCTGGCTGGAAAAGGCGGCAGGCATCGGCGACCCGTTGGCCATGCGCCTGGTGGGCGATGCCTATTTTCAGGGGCAAGGCGCCGACCGCGACGAGTCGCGCGCCATCGACTGGTACACCCGGGCGGCAAAAGCCGAAGACGTTGAAGCGATGATGAAACTAGCCGCCTGTTACATGCTGGGACGGGGCGTAGAAAAAGACGAGCAGCGCGGCGCAACCTGGGTTCGCAAGGCCGCTTCGCTGGGACACCCTCACGCAGCGCGCATTGTCGAGTCGTGGGATGCCAAACCAAGGGCCAATCCGCCCGACGGCGAAGCCTCGAAGCCGCAACCATAGCCACTCCAGGCTGGATTTGTTTGCTATCTCCGCAAGACTGATAGGCACTCAGCCTACGCCTGCGCTCTCTCAGCCTGCCCCCTCGGACTTTGTACCAGGGATTGCGAGATTTCGGGTTGCGTCGAATATTCCGCAGCGTGCCGGCGGCGCGCAAGAGAGGTAGCGGCGGCGCGGGGCGTAATGGCAGGTCAGAAGTTGCCTCAGGCGGTTGTTTCCATGCACTGGGGCAGTTCGAACGTGACTTGGAAATCGCAGGGCACCAACTCAGGCGGATCACCTTGCGTCAAGCAGCTTTCGGTATGGGGCAGGAAATCGTGCGCGTTGAAGGTTCCCTCATACGTGGGCGGAGACGATGTGACCTCGCTCGCGTTCACCGTTGAGGATACGCCATTGATCGTCAAGGTCATCTTCCAGGCGCCGTTTTGCACGAAGAGGCTCGCGGACCAGGGGTTGCCGCAGAAATTGCTGCTTCCGCTGGCGATCCATTCACATCCACCCGACTGATAGACGGCGGTTACGCCGGTAGGCAGGTCGCCGAAGAACGCGCAGGTATCGCTGGCCGTCATGGTGCCGTTGGCCTTGTGGATGCGCCTGCCGGCACAGGTTTCACAATTGGGATCGCACTCCGACCAAGAGATATTCACATTCAGAAACTCTTGGTTGTGCCAATCCGGGCAGCATGTCGACAGTCCATCGATGCTAACGCTGCCGTTGGCCCAGCTACCCGCCGAAACGGCGTCGGCCGTGACCCCCGTAATGCTTTGACCGCCGCAGGTGATGTCCAGTTTCAGTACGCCACTGTCGCAATAGAAGCGATAGGTAAGGTCGTGTCCGCAGCCGGTCGTCTGGTAGATCCACTCCTCTCCCGAGCGCGTCATGGTGGCGCTGCTCACACCGAAGCATCCGCAGAGCGAACTGTTCTCGGATACATCGAGGGTTACCGCCGAATCTTTGAAAATACCGCTGCTACCGCAAGCGATACAGTCGTCTTCCTCGGTGCAGCCGCAGCTGGGATAGGGATTGCTTCCGGTTTCGGTAAAGGTTTCCGGATCGCCGTGAACGTGCATGCCGGTGACCTGCCAACAACCTCCACCTTCGCCGTCTGCCCGCTTATGGAAAGTGGGCGTGGAGGCATTGGGATTGGTCAAACTGGCAGGATCGACGCGGATTTTGGTCGCACCGCCCGAGCCGCAGAGCGTGAGTTCGACGCAGCATGTCTTGAAGTTCGAGATAGGGGTGAAATCGTCGGCCGTGGTCGACCAGGCGGCAAATCTGACTTTTCCGGAGTTGGGCCAGCCATCGTGGGTGATGTGGACCAGGGTCTCGTTGGCGGGCTTGAATCCCACGATGGCTTCGTCTGGCAGGTCGGGCGGATCGGCGCCAGTCCAAACGTGTGCCAGCACGACCATTCTCGGACTCGGAAACCCGGGAAACTCGGCCGTGATGGTTCGAGTGAAGCAGTTGTACTCAATGTTCGATGCGCTGAGTTTCTGGATGGCCATTAGCTTTTTCCACGGATCTGGGACGAGGAACGAGACGGCGATCGACTACCCGAGGGCGCTCACTCTCGAAGTTGCTCGGGAATCGAGTCGAACGTGTGTGGCACGCCGAGGGTTTCGCCCGCGGTAAGAGTACGAAGCGTTCCATTGATGCGCAGGTCGGAAAAGGTGGCCGCTCCGGCCTCGGAGAGAATGCCAAACAAGCCGGAAGTGGATTCCGCCCATGCCTGTTTTGCTGGTCCGAAGAGCGCGGGATCGGGTTTGCCCGCCAAGGTCGGGTGCTCAGTTCCATCCAATTCCACTCGCACCACGACACCATTGCGGACGCGCACGGATAACGCTTTGGCCACATTCGTAACTGCCGGGACGTCGGTCGAAGCGAGCACGGACTTGCTGACGCGATTGGGTCTGTCCCGCGCGACCAGGCAGAGCGAGGTTCTTAACTGGTAGGTGTCGTTGGACTGTTGCGAGATTTCGAGCAACTGGTAATGGGCGACGTAGCGTTCGTCTTGGAAGGGGCGAAAATTGTAGAAAATGCCAACCCGACCGGTCCAACCGGGCTGGCTGATCTGCACGGCGAATTCCAACTCGGAATTCTTGTCGCACCGCCCTAGGGACCAAAGCGAAAGGTTGTCGCTGACCAACCGAATGGCCGCTCCCGAGCGCACGATGTCCCAGGTGGCCAAATCGCCGTGGTTGAAGTCGAGGTACCGGACAGTCAGGCCGGCTGCCGCCGGCTCGGCCGTTGTGGGCTTGGACGGTTGGCTGCCGGTTGCGCGGTTATCTGCTGACGAGGCGCCGTCGCTTTGCTGGCCGCCGGCGGAAGGCGGGGAGGGATCGGGCTCCTGGATGCCTAATGGGACTGGATCGTCGCCCGCCCGCCAGGGAACTCCGGAAAACGCCCAGCCGATGGCCGCGGCCGCGACGACCAGCATACCCAGGCCAATCAAAAAGCTCTTGCGGGTGCGCACCAAGGAGGGACGGATCGCCCTGCGCAGTTCCTGGGCGACGTCCATCGCGGTCGTGTAGCGATCGGCCGACTTCTTCGCCAGGCACTTCAAGCAAATGGCTTCCACACGCCGCGGAATCGTATCGTTGATGGTCCGCGGCGGGCGAGCCTCGCGGTGCAATACCTGCTCGCGGTATTGGCCGAGCGAGTCGGCCAGGAACGGTCGGCGATTGGTTAGCATTTCGTAGAGCATTACCCCGAGGCTGTACACGTCGGTGCGCGCGTCGACGAGGTGGCTCTCCCCCCGTAGTTGTTCGGGGGACATGTAGGCTTGGGTGCCTACCGTGAGCGGCGATTCCTGCAGCAATTGCTGTTCGGTTGCCGCCACTCCAAAATCGGCGATGACGGGGCGTCCGTGAGAATCCAGCAGAATATTCGATGGCTTCAAGTCGCGGTGGACGATCCCTCTGAGGTGCACCCGGTGCAGCCCTTCCGCAATTTGGCCTATCAGCTTCGCGGCGACTTCCACCGGGAGCGGCGCGTGGTGCTGCAGATAATCGGCGAGCGTTCCGCCCTCGAGCAGTTCGGAAACGATGTAATACCCATCGCGATCTTCCCCCACGTCGTAAACGGAGACGATGTTGGGGTGGGAGACTTGGGCCAGCCTCCGAGCTTCTTCCAGCAGGTTGCGAATCGTGGAGGGCCCGATGATCCGGTCAGGGCGGATCACCTTCACCGCCACGTTCCGTTCGAGTTGGTCATCGGCGCACTCGTAAACGACTCCGAACCCGCCGCGACCCAAGAGCCGAATCACACGATAACGTCCGATTGACTCGGGAACGGACGGGTCGCACGCCAACCATTTTGTGGTGGCTCCCTCGACTTCCGAGCCATCATTCTGAATGGAAACCGTCGAGCCCTTCAGCAGTTCCTTCTGGATTTTCTTCAACTCGACTGCGGCGCGGCCTTGCAGTTCCGGCGGCACGTTCCGGACATAGGCCGAGATCTCCAGTCGCAGTCCCAGATGCCAGTCCGATTTGAACTCGCGAACGATCTCCGAAATCAGGGATTCGGCGACTGTCTGCTCTGGATGTTCGTCGTTCATAACTGCCCCTCTCCAGCAATGCACGCCAGGCCCGCAGAAAATGCCGACGCCGGGGTGCCTTCGTTACCTGGGCACAATTCCTTGAATCACACGGTCGTGCTCGAGCCAAGGCTTGTACGCACTCGCGGGATCAATATCTCTTGTACCGACTTGGATTACGGTTACGGCGCCGTCCCGACTTGTTCGTGCCCTTTATGAAGCGGAGTTGGATTTCCAGCCAGCGGGGATCGCTCCATCTGCCACCCCTGTTTGCTGCCTGGTTCACCCGCCTCGGTTCTTCGGCAGCGAGCAGATGCAGCGCCGATACACCGCAGCACGCATCATCGCGCCACCCGGCGGAGGTCTCTCGCCAGATCACTCGCCCCAGGGGCAGCCCTCTACGTCGTCTGGCTAATACCCACCAATTTATGCGGACGGCGCCTTGTTTTCAAGAAAATTGGCGGGGCGGCGCCGCCATGGAACGGCGGTTGGGTGGCGCGTCCGGAGAGACAACGGGCGTTGTCTCATGCCGCGCCATGCAGCGCCGGCAAACAGCCGTCTTTCACTCTGCCGATGCCATTACCTTGAAGAACATTCGTGGTGGCGTGAATCAACGCTCGATCTGCCCTGAAGGTGACCGCGTCTGCCCAGGCGCGCCGCTGCGTGCGCATGGACGATTGTGCGGTGAAGTGTTGCCGGACGCCCAGGCGTCTAACCCGGCAGGGGCAGCCGCAATTCCACGGTGGTTCCCTCCCCAGGTTGGGAATGAAATGCCAGGCTTCCGCCCAGCCGCTCGACCACGCTCCGCGCCAAGAACACCCCCAACCCCATCCCCTGACCGGGCTCCTTGGTCGAAAAAAACGGTTCGCCCACCCGGTCCAAAACCGCGTGCGGCATGCCCATGCCGCGATCGGAAATTTCGGCTAGCAGCAGGTTTTTTTGCCGGGCGAGTCGCCATTGCACGTGGTGCTGCGCGCTGGAAGCATCGAGGGCGTTCTTCAGCAATCCACGAATGGCCTGCCCTAGCACCTTGGGTTGCGTTTGCAGTTGCAGGTCGCCCACCTCTTCCGGCAAGGAAACGTCGACTTGCTGGCGATTGGCCAGACAATCGAGCACGCTCTCGACCAGGTCGGCCACGCGCACGGTGGTGACGCGTTCGCCCGCGGAGTGACCGGCCTCGGCGGCCATGCGATCGAGAATGGCCCGGCAGCGATCGAGTTCTGAGCGAATGAGGGCTACGTCGTCGATCAACTCGGTTTCGCCGCGACTGCGAACGGCGTGCTCCACTTCCTTGGCCACCACGGCAATCGTCGACAATGGCGAAGCCAACTCGTGCGCCGCCCCGGCCGCCAGGGTTCCCAAGGCTTGCAGCTTTTCGGCCCTGGCGCGTAGGGCTTCGGCCAAACGCAACTCGCGCTCGCGGCGCGACAACTCAGCGGTTACTCGGGTCATGAAGTACACCACTACCGACGCACACGTGGTAAACGCAATCAGCATCCCCACGTCGCGCGTGGAAGGCCAGCGAATGCCGCGGACACGCCCGCCATCTTCAGGCAGGCCCGCTGGCGCGCCCGGCGCCGGTTCGGCCTGACGGTTGAGCGACTCGATCTGCAGATGATCGAAAAACAACAGGCCATAGCAGACCACGGCGGTAACGGTCAGCAGCCAGGCCCAACGACCCGGCACCAGCAACGCCGCCAAACTCAAGTTGACAAAGTAGAACACGCTGAACGGATTGTAGGGGCCGCCGGTCAAGTAGAGCATGGTCGTGAGCAGCAGCAGATCAAGCAGCATCACGCCGCCCAACACCAGTCGCGACTCGGCAGGCAACGTTTCTTGGCTCGCCGGTTCCGCGAGACGAATGCGATACCAGACCATCAACAGCAGGTTGGTGGCCGCTGCAAGCGCCACCGCCACCAGCAGCCAGGGCAATTCGATGGGGATCTGCCAGAGATATTGCACCGCGAGAATGGTCAACGTTTGGCCCGCCACAGCCACCCAGCGCAACTTGATGAGCCACAGGGCATTGGTGCCTGCATGGGGCGAAACCACCCGCGATGGACCAGATTCGATTTCCCAGTTCATACCGCCGGAACTGCCGCGAAGAAATTTTTTTGGCCGCGCCATCACCGACGCCGCATTTTGCTGTCTTTCATGATACCAGCCGGCAGCCAGGGCGGCCCAAGACGGTGGCTGGCCGGAAAGGTCGTGCCCGGCCTGCCCTGGCAAGCGGGGCTGCTGGCGGCGAGTCCTCCCCAGAGTGAAACCCCCAGGTAAATTATTGTGCGAAGGATGTCTTGCCGGGCGCGGCATCGCGTGGCATACTGCACGCATGGACACGTATCTGCTAGCATGCTTGGCTTGCCGGGCGAGGAGTGCTTTACGACCCACCCAAAGATTGGGGTTGCCGGGATAGCGACCACCCGATGGACGTAATCCTGTTGGAAAGCGGTCGGCCAGATTCCCTGCCTGACAAGATTTCCTCTTGATTTTTGAGATAGAATTCAGCAGGGGAAAACTGCTGCTTGCATGGCAGCTCGTTGACCCTAACACACTTCCTGTTCTTGTTTTGCAACTCGTGTTGCATTTGCCGGATTCTCCCGCCTTAATCCATGGGGGAAGAATACCGACTGTCCGGCGCGAACTTTTCTGAGATCAAATCCAACTATTTAGGCGTACTAACGAAGTGGATGTGAAGCGTCGGCGTGGTAGCCGGGTAAAAGCTTTGCGTCTTCCCTTCCCGATTCCTCTTTTCTTGATACGGAACTTTTGGGCGGTATTGCGGGTCAGATGATTTGGCCCCGATTTCTGTCCGGCGGAATACCCTATCCAGCCCCTCGACAGGCGGCATTGCCGCAGGGAAATGTTTGTCGCAGGGAGCCGTGAGCGAGGAGGCCTCGCGATGCACGAGAATTACCGAATTGCCGCTTTGAAGCAGCTTCGCGACCAATTGCGGTACGCCCCGCGCGATACCAAGTTGGCTCAAGCCGATCGTGCTGAAAAACTGCTCGAAGAATTGCAGCCGGGCAAGACCTACACCTACGAATACATTTGCTTCCGCATCACGGAATACCGCCCCCAGCAATTCCCCGGCCTGAAAATGGCAGGGCAAGAAGCGAGTCACGACCTGCGGCTGTTTGTGGAAGACGTCACCGACGCGGCCGGGATCGAAGCCCAGGCCGTGGGAGAACCCGTCTTCACCGTGGACGATTTGAGTCGGCAATTTCGGGTCTCGACGAAGACGATCGCTCGTTGGCGGCAAAAAGGGCTGGTGAGCCGGCGTTTTATGTTTGATGGCCGCAAACGCGTCGGATTCTTACAAAGCTCGGTCAATCGGTTCTTGGAGAATAACGGCGACCGCGTCGAGCAGAGCGGCAAGTTCAGCCAGCTTTCGGGCAAAGAACGGCATGAAATCATTGAGCGCGCTCGTCGATTGGCCCAAGCCGGCGGTTGCCCTTCGGAGGTAACGCGTCGGGTTGCCAGCAAGATGGGCAGGAGCGTGGAAACCGTGCGATACACTTTGAAACAGTTCGACAAAGAGCACCCCGAGCTGGCGATTTTCCCCGGCAACTCGGGCCCGCTCACCGACGAAACCAAGAAGAAAATTTATCAGCTGTACCGCCGCGAAACCTCGGTGGACGCGCTGGCTAAGCAATTCTGCCGCACGCGAACGAGCATCTATCGTGTGATCAACGAGATGCGAGCCCAGCGGATTCTTGAGTTGCCGCTGGACTACATCCCCAATCCCATGTTCGGCCAACCCGGGGTGGCGGCGGAAATCCTGGCGCCCATGCCCGAGGAAGAAAAGGCTGGCCGCAAGACCCGTCCTCCGGCGGGATTGCCCAGCTACCTGGCCAGCCTGTACGACTCGCCCCTCTTGACCCGCGAGCAAGAGCAGCACCTGTTCCGGCGGTTCAATTTCCTGAAGCATCAGGCGTCTGCCCTGCGGGACAAGCTGATGCGCGATGGCAAACTGGACGCAAGTCGGGCGAAAACCCGGCTGCTGGACGACATTGAGCGGTTGTACGAGGAGGTGGTGACGGTCAAGAACGAGATCGTGCGGCGAAATTTGCGGTTGGTGGTTTCGATCGCCAAGCGGCACGTCGGTCCGCGCGACAATTTCTTCGAATTGGTAAGCGACGGCAACGTGTCGTTGATTCGGGCGGTGGAAAAGTTCGACTTCGCCCGCGGCAACAAGTTCAGCACATATGCCACTTGGGCGATCATGAAGAATTACGCCCGAACGATTCCGGACGAAAACAAGCATCGGGATCGGTACCGTACGAGCCAGGAGGAGATGTTTGAAGGCGCAGCCGACGCCCGCACCGATCAGTTGCAACTGGAGGCGGCGCAGGCGCAGCGGGCAGAGCAAGTGGGGCGAATCTTGCAGCGGCTTGACGAGCGCGAGCAAAAGATTATCATCAGCCGCTTTGGACTGTTGCGCGGAACCGAACCCCTGACGCTCAAAGAAGTGGGCGAAGAAATGGGTGTCACCAAGGAGCGGATCCGCCAGATTGAAGCTCGCGCACTGACCAAGCTGCGAAAAGCAGCCGAAGAAGAGAAGTTTGAATTCGAGGTTGATTTCCTCTCCTAAGGGAGCGGGAAGCACGAACCTGCGAGCCCCAACAGAAGTCTCTTTTCGGTGCGGCCGGCGCTCCTATTCCAGGCGATTGGGGAACGCACGGCCGCCAGCCGTTGGTCCGGTGAACCTATGGAGCCCAAAAAAGCTGGCCATGCGCGCAAGCCGTCTTGCGGGCAGGGGCCAGATCGTTATAGTAATGGATTCTCGCGGCGGAACTCATAGGCTAGCGTAGCTCAATTGGCAGAGCAGCTGATTTGTAATCAGCAGGTTGTGGGTTCAAGTCCCTCCGCTAGCTCGTCGTGCGGCGGGAAAAACCCGGCCAGTGAGCCCCGATGGCAATTCCTCGCCGGAGAAACGCAGCACTGGAGAAACGCGTCGCCGAGTCGGCTTGCGCAACTTCGATCGGCACCCAATAGCACAGTTACCAAGCAAATAAGGCGGGGGGTTTCCCGAGCGGTCAAAGGGGTCAGACTGTAAATCTGATGGCAATGCCTTCACAGGTTCGAATCCTGTACCCCCCATTTTGTGATATTTACCGGCGGCAACCTCCCCACCCTGCGTGAGAGGGTTCCGCCAAGAGTTGGCAATCACGCACCCCTCTTTCGCAAAATTGCGGAGCGTTGTGGTGCGGGTGCCCAGCGGATAACCCAATCGCCCTGGGCGGTTGCGTCGGGCAAGGTGGCCGTTGCGGATCGGAAGATTTGCCAGGGTTGATTGGTTTGCGATTTGCCGGGCCGGATGGAACGACGCGGGTGTAGCTTAATGGTAAAGCTCCAGCCTTCCAAGCTGGCTACGAGGGTTCGATTCCCTTCACCCGCTTTTCGCGGTTGAAAGCAACCTCCTGAAACAACCTCGGAGATGTCCGAGGCTGATTTGAGCGGGGGGGCGAGTAATTGGCGAAGCGCAAAGGTATTTTGACGAAACGGCTTGCGGGTAATTGGAGGGTTCGCTTTGCGGGGAGCTTTGCGAAGCGACCCGGTTGCCTGAACGAAATAGGCTGCTGTAGCTCAGTCGGTAGAGCGCGTCCTTGGTAAGGACGAGGTTCATGGGTTCGAATCCCATCAGCAGCTCTGGGTGGACTTTGCCGATGGTGCGCTGTGGGGGCGACACGAGAGTGGTCGCCTTCGGGGTGCTTGTGGTGGAGCAAGAAATTTGCAGAATGCCAGCGCGGCTTTCCAGGACGGAGGGGGTGTCGCAAAGGAGGGCGGCGTCGCAAGGCTGGTTGGTCGGCAACAGCGAGGGGGCATTGCTGGGACCGACAAGGCTTAAGGCCTTTGCACTGCGGGAGCAGGCCAGGACGTTGACAAAGAACGGCTCTCTGTCATGCGGCCAGGCAATCATTATAAACAATCGAACGGAACCCGACTTTATTCTCGCACGGAGACAGGTAGTAAACCAATGGCCAAGGAAATCTTCGAAAGGAAAAAGCCGCACGTTAACGTTGGCACGATCGGACACATCGATCACGGCAAGACGACCTTGACCGGCGCGATCCTGGCGGTTCAGGGCGCTAAGGGGTTGGCGAAGTTCAAGCCGTACAACGAAATCGCCAAGGGCGGCACCGTTCGCGACGACACCAAAACGGTGACCATCGCGGTCAGCCACGTGGAGTACGAGACGCCCAATCGTCACTACGCCCACATCGACTGCCCCGGGCACGCGGACTTCATCAAGAACATGATCACGGGCGCTGCCCAAATGGACGGCGCGATTTTGGTCGTTTCGGCCGCCGACGGCCCCATGCCGCAAACTCGCGAGCACATTCTGCTGGCTCGGCAGGTGGGCGTGCCGGCCATCGTCGTGTTCTTGAACAAATGCGACCTGGTTGACGACGAAGAACTGCTGGAGTTGGTCGAGCTGGAGTTGCGCGAAGAACTGAGCAAGCACGATTTCCCCGGCGATGACGTGCCGATCATTCGCGGCGCGGCCAAGCCCGCCTACGACAGCCCTGCCGATCCCGAAGCCAGCAAGTGCATTACGGAGCTGATGGAAGCGATCGACGCGTACATTCCCGAGCCCCAGCGCCAGGTCGACAAGCCATTTTTGATGGCGATCGAAGACGTGTTCTCGATCGAAGGCCGTGGAACCGTGGCCACCGGACGTATCGAACGCGGCCTGGTGAAGGTCGGCGAAGAAGTGGAGATTGTCGGTCTGAGCAAGGAAAAGCCCCGCAAGACCACCTGCACCGGCGTCGAAATGTTCAACAAGACGCTTGAGCAGGGGCAAGCCGGCGATAACGTGGGCTGCCTCCTTCGTGGTATTCGCCGCGAAGAAATCGAGCGCGGCCAGGTGTTGGCCAAGCCCGGCTCCATCACCCCGCATCATAAGTTTGAAGCCGAAGTGTACGTGCTGAGCAAGGAAGAAGGCGGACGTCACACTCCGTTCTTCAGCGGCTACCGACCCCAGTTTTACTTCCGCACCACGGACGTGACGGGCTCGGCCAATTTGCTCGGTGACGCCGAAATGTGCATGCCTGGCGACAACGCCCGGATTCAGGTCGAACTCATCACCCCAATCGCCATGGACGATGGCGTTCGCTTCGCCATTCGCGAAGGCGGCCGCACGGTGGGTCGTGGCGTGGTGACGAAGATTCTCGAATGATCTCGATGGCATAAAAATTGGGCATCCGGAGGCGTCCCCTTGTCTCCGGATGCCCTTTCCCAACCCTGGGTCGATCAACCGCAGCGCGGCTGGCTGGCCCACGGAGTTTGGATCGGTTAAAACTAGGGGCGTAGCTCAATTGGCAGAGCGCTGGTCTCCAAAACCAGAGGTTGCGAGTTCGATTCCCGCCGCCCCTGCATTTATACAATCTCCTTCGATGGCAACGCGTCGCTCGTGCCGGACATTCATGTCCAGTGCCTCGATCTGTTGCCAGGGGAAAGAGGTTTTCAGGGGAGAGGAACTGGCTGATAGATAAGCTAAGTTCCTCTCTAATTGGAGTTTATCTGAGGTAGGGATGCCAACTGCGAATGGGCTCGGCCAGAGTTGCAGATGGGTGCGCTCGCGAGCCGGTCGCTTGAACTGAAGGCGGTGGACGCCGATATGCAAAAACTGTTGTCATTTGGTTTGTATAAACGCACGCAGGGTCGCATTACCCGGCAGGCAACCTTTGCCGCGCTGGCCGTGGCGGTGGCCCTGGGATGCTGGCAGCTTTCCGATTCGCTGATCAACTACGGTCCCGTGTGGCAATACGGCCTCTCGGGCGTGCTGTTGCTGGTGGGTTGGTATGCCGCGTTCCGGGTGGTGAATTATCCCCGCTTTGCCGACTTTCTCATCGCCGTGGAAGCGGAGATGAATAAGGTCACCTGGCCTTCGCGAAAGGAGTTGGTTCGCAGCGCAATTGTGGTGTTGGTAACCATTTTTCTGCTGGCGATGATCCTGTTTCTGTACGACTTGTTCTGGCGATGGTTCTTGATGGACTTCCTGAATATCGACGGAAACAAGCGCTTACCCTGATTTCGAGCGGCGCAGCATTGATGATCCCAGGCGACGCTCCGGGGAAAAATGCCAGTCGCCGCAGCGTGACGGATCCGAACAGCAACCCGCGCCCTGCGGTAACGGCCGTTCGCGGATCAGCGACGCCGGAGAGTTCGAACCCAAGTCCTACCTTCCAGATAGCTGCAAAAATCGCTGTTCAACGCTGGCCGCGGGGCGGCCACCCGCAACCGCGCACACGATAAAGACCGGTGGGCAACCGAAGAGTTCGGGTCCGCCCGGGAGACGTTGATGACGGACGAAACCAAATACCCTGAAGATCAGTCGCCCGACGAAAACGGGTCCGCCGCCGGTGAAGGCGCGGAATCGGTTGGCGATTCTTCCGTCGTCGAACCCGAATCGCCGCCGGAGGGCATCTCGTCCGAGGCCCCGTCCGAGGCCCCGTCCAGCACCGAATCTTCGGCTTCAGCAGCCGACGGCGATGCGGCGTCCACGTCGGCAACGGGCGAATTGGCAACCGGCGAAATGGAGCACCCAGCCGGTGGCGGCGAAACAGGACAGCCAGAAGTCGATCAACCAGAAATCGAGCCAGAGAAGGCCTCCAAATCGCCGAAAAAGAAGGCTCGCGCCGAGGGTGACGCCAATGGCGCCGGCCCTGCCTCCAAGACCAGCGGGGCCGCGGCAGGCGACGGGTCGGAGGAGGGAGACCAGCCCCAATTCGACTGGTACATTCTGAAGGTGGCGAGCAATCGGGAAGAATCGGTTCGCGACGCTCTGATGCGGCGAGTGAAAATCGAAGGCTTGGAAGAATACTTCGACGAAGTGATCGTTCCCACGGAAACGGTATCGGAATACAAGGGCGGCAAGCGGCGGACCAAGAAGCAGAAACTGTGGCCGGGTTATCTGGTGGCGCACATGGTCATCAACGATGAAACCTGGTTCGTGGTGCGTGAGACGCCCGGAATTGGCGATTTCACCGGGGCGGCGGGCAAGCCCACTCCCATGCAGGCCCAAGAAGTGGAGCGGGTTTTGTCTCTGATTCGCCCGCCTGCGGAAAAGCCGGATAAAGCCCGTCCCGTGATTGCGTTCGCTGTTGGAGACCGGGTAAAAATCAACGAGGGAACGTTCCAGAATTTTGAAGGCCAAGTGGAGGGAGTCGACGAGGCCAATGGTCACGTGACCGTGATGATCAACATTTTTGGCCGTTCCACTCCGGTGGAACTGGCTTATTGGCAAGTCGAGGCGGTGTAGCTGTCGCGGCGGCTGCCACCGTTTCCTCGGGCGATTCAACCATCCAATCCGTCGTACTCAAGCATAAAAAGAACTTAGCATGGCCAAGCAGTTAGTGGGCACGGTCAAATTTCAGGTTCCGGGCGGACAGGCAACCCCAGCGCCCCCAGTGGGCACCTCGCTCGGCAAGTACGGCATCAACCTGGGTCAGTTTGTTCAGCAGTTTAATGAGCGAACCCGGGAAGCCGCCGGAACACCGATTCCGGTGGTGGTCAATGTGTACAACGACCGCTCTTTCGATTTTGCCACCAAGAGCCCTCCGGCGGCGGCGCTGCTCAAAAAGGCGGCCGGCATCGCCCGAGGTTCGGGCGTGCCCAACAAGGAAAAGGTCGGCAAAGTCAATCGGACGCAGATTCGAGAAATTGCCGAAACGAAGAAGGCCGACCTGAACGCTCGCGACACGGATCACGCCTGCCGCATGATCGAAGGCACTGCCCGCAGTATGGGTTTGGTCGTCGAGGATTGAATTAAGAAAAAAGTTTGATCGCAAACCACGTGAGCCGCTGGCGGAGCCGCGAGCCGATCGCTACAATTTCTGGTTTCGACGCTATCCACCGCCTGTAGTTTCTCCCCTCCCGCGCATAACGATGGCCAAACAATCCAAGCGATTTCGAACCCTGCTGGAAGGGCTCGATTTGAAAACGCCCCGCGACCTGCCTTCGGCGGTCGATCTGCTTTCCAAGTTCGGCACCACCAAGTTCGATCAATCGGTCGAGGTGGCCATGCTGTTGGGCATCGACTCGCGCCAAGCGGATCAGATGGTGCGCGGATCGGTGGTGCTTCCGCACGGCATTGGCAAGACCTTGCGCGTGGTGGTATTCGCCAAGGGGGACAAGGCCGAGGAAGCCAAGGAAGCCGGCGCCGACGCCGTGGGGGCAGAGGATCTGGCCACCCGGATGAAGGACGGTTGGCTTGATTTCGACGTGTGCATCGCTTCGCCCGACATGATGGGGGTGGTCGGTCCGCTCGGTCGCGTTTTGGGTCCCAAGGGGCTCATGCCCAGTCCTCGGGCCGGTACGGTCACGCCGGATATCGCCAAGGCGGTAAAAGAGTACAAGGCGGGGAAGGTGGAGTTCCGCAACGACGCCGGCGGAAACATCCATGCCATTGTGGGCAAGATGAGCTTTCCGAAGGAGCAGTTGCTCGAAAACATCGCGGCCTTCATCGACCACATCAAGGCCATGAAGCCGCAGGCGGTCAAGGGCGTGTACGTGCGGGGAATCACGGTGAGCGCGACCATGAGTCCCGGCGTGCCTGTCATCGCAACGTAAGCAGTTGGGGATTCGCGCCAGCCCGAGAAGCAGTTGAAGCACCGGAATCGGCCCGCCTTGGCAATGGCCGTTTCGCATTAATGGCAGCACCATGAGCAAATACGTAAAGAGCCTGTTGACCGACAACATTCGTGAGAAGCTCGAGGGGGTCGAATCCGCCTTGGTGGTGAATGTGATCGGTCTGAATGCCGGGCAGGATTACCTGCTTCGCAAGGAGTTGCGGAGCAAGAACATTCAATTGATGGTGGTCCGTAACAGCCTGGCCGCTCGGGCGACCGAGGGCACGTTGTTGAATCCAGCCTTTGAGGGTTTGGACGGCACTGCCGCGGTGGTGTGGGGTAGCGAAGATATTGTGAGCCTGGCGAAGGAAATCATCCGGCTCTCGAAGGAGAAGGTGTTTACCGGCTTTGAGGCGCGTGGCGGCGCCTTGGACGGGCAGAAGCTTACCGCAGACGATGTGGAAAAGGTAAGCAAGTGGCCCAGTCGCGCCGAGCAGTTGAGTATTTTGTGTGGTCAAATCTTGTCGCCTGGCGCCAATTTGGTCAGCCAGTTGACAAGCGTCGGCGGTGCCTTGGCCAGCCAGATCAAACAGAAGGGCGAAGAAGCAGAGGGAGGCGAGGGCGCAGCGGCCGAGTAGTTCGGCGCTCCTGTCGTACCTGGTCTCGAGCATCGCGTGCCGAGCACTTCTGACGCCTTTTGACCATTTGCCGAGTCATCCCTGAGCCGCCTCGGATATCCTCCGCAGATTTTTGACATTTTCAACGACTTTGACTCCCGTAAGCGACGGTTCGGATCGCAGCCGCCAACCGCGCACAGCACGAAAGGAAATTGGCAGATGTCCACTGATGCACCCGCCGCGAGCTATTCCAGCTTGACCAAGGAGATTGGCGACAAGATTGTTGGCCTCACGCTTAAAGAGGCCAAAGAGTTGAGTGACTACCTGGAAAACGAATACGGCATCAAGCCGGCAGCGGGCGGCGCGGTGATGATGGCCGCGCCCACCGGCGATGCCGGCGGCGCCGCTGCCGTGGAAGAAAAGACCGAATTCGACGTGGTGCTGACCGGCTTCGGCGACAAGAAGATCAATGTGATCAAGGTCGTTCGAGCCGCGACAGGCCTGGGTCTCACCGAGGCCAAGAATCTGGTGGAATCGGTGCCCAGCAAGGTCAAGGAAGGCATTTCGAAGGAAGACGCCGAAAAGCTCAAGAAGGAGCTGGAAGAAGCCGGCGCCACGGTCGAAGTGAAGTAACACTCGCTTGGTCGTCGTTCCTTCGTCGTTCGTATTGGTTTTGATGCGGGGGACGTAGCTCATCGCTGCGTCCCGCGCGGCTCCCTGTGTTGCGCAGAAAAGGTTATCCTGTAACCTCTGGATCCGCCTGCACGAGGACGGCGGAAAGTTAACCATCCCGTGGTGTTTCAAGTTCCGTGCGGAATTTGCCGCCGCTGGTCGTTTACACGTTTCCCTGTTATCGAACAGGTGCTGTGCTGACAGGTTCTTGGATAGGCGCTAAGCCGGTTTTGGCCCAGTTGTTGCTCTCATTCCGAGCTGCTCTCAATGCCCGCGATCGTGTTCTCACGATCGTTGCCCAGGTGAAGGTGCGCGCTCTCCCGCCGGTATCTCGTTAGGAGAATGATACGCTCATGGCAACTTCCGCAGTCCGCCGTTTGATGCCGAAGGACGTTCGCCGTTTTGGTTCCAAGCACGAATCGCTCGAGATTCCGGATTTAACACAGATTCAAACCCGCAGCTATGCCGAATTCCTGCAGGCCGACGTGCCTGCCGAGAAGCGGAAGGACTCGGGTTTGGAGAGCGTGCTCCGCGAGATCTTTCCGATCGAGAGCTACGACAAGAGCCTGCGGCTGGAATACTTGTACTACGAGTTCGGCAAGCCGCGATACGAGCCGAAAGAATGCCGCCAGTTGCGGCTCACCTATGGTCTGCCTTTCAAGATTTGGCTGCGGCTGACCAAGGAAGAGCCGATCGAGGAAGAGGTGTACCTGGGTGACATGCCCATCATGCTGGGCGGCGGCGAGTTCATTATCAATGGCGCCGAGCGGGTCGTCGTCAGCCAGTTGCACCGCAGCCCCGGGGTCGACTTTGTGGTCGAGACCGAAGGCGAGCGCGACATGCACTCGTGCCGCATCATTCCCGAACGCGGCAGCTGGATCGAACTGAACGTCACCAAGAAGGACAGCCTGGCGGTTCGCATCGACCAGAGCGGCAAGTTTTCGGCCATGACGCTGCTGCGGGCCATGGACCCAGCCTACAGCATGGACGCCGAATTGTTGCGGGCGTTTTTCGAGACGCGCTGGGAGAAGGTAACCGACAGCAGTTGCGTGCCCAAGATCGAGGGCCTGATCGCATTGGCCGACATTGTCTACCCGTCGGACAGCGACAAGGCGGGCGAGATCATCATCGAGGGCGGTCACAAGATCACCAAGAACGCGGCCGAGTTGATCTGCACTTCAGGCTTGAAAAAGGTTGAAGTGATGGACGACCCCAAGGATCCGCTACTGTTCAACAGCCTGGCCGACGACAACACCAGCAGCCACGAGGAAGCGCTGCTGAAAATTTACCAGCGGCTGCGGCCGGGCAATCCTCCCCAGTTGGAAAAAGCCCGGGCTTTGTTCCACGAGAAATTTTACGACACCAACCGTTACCGCCTGGGCAAGGTGGGCCGGTTCCGCATCAACCGCAAGCTCGGGCTCGACATTCCCGAGACCGAAATGACCCTGCACGCGCAGGATCTGATCAACGCCATTCGTTATTTGCAGGATTTGCGCAAGCCCGGCAGTTCCGCGCATGTGGACGACATCGATCACTTGGGAAATCGCCGTCTGCGAACGATCGACGAGTTGGCATGCGACGAGCTGCGCAAGGGCTTCTTGAAACTGCGCCGCACCGTGCAGGAACGGATGAGCCTGAAGGACGTGGAGGACATGACTCCCCGTTCGTTGATCAACCCCAAGAGCATTTCGGCCGCGATCGAATACTTCTTTGGTCGCGGGGAATTGAGCCAGGTGGTGGACCAGACCAATCCCCTCTCGATGCTCACGCACGAGCGGCGATTGTCGGCATTGGGTCCCGGCGGTTTGAATCGCAAGCGAGCGGGGTTTGAGGTGCGCGACGTGCACATTTCGCACTACGGCCGCATTTGCCCCATCGAAACGCCGGAAGGCACCAACATCGGTTTGATTTCGAGCCTGGCAATTTATGCCGGCGTGGATGAATACGGATTTCTCGCCACACCGTACCGCAAAATTTCCAAGGGCCGCATGACCGAGGAGATCGCCTGGTTGCGAGCCGACGAAGAATCGCAGGCGTATCTCGCCCCGGCCGACTTGAACGTGGCCGACGACGGGAAGATTGCGGAGGAAACCGTCGTGGCCCGCCACCAGGCCGACTTCGAAATGGTTCCGATCGATCGGCTGGACTACATGGACGTGGCCCCCTGCCAAATGGTCGGCGTGTCGGCCGGGTTGATTCCGTTCTTGGAACACGACGACGCCAACCGGGCATTGATGGGCTCGAACATGCAGCGGCAAGCCGTGCCGCTGTTGGTCACCGAGCCGCCCATCGTGGCCACCGGCATGGAGCGCGATGTTGCCCGCAACAGCAGCATGATCATTCGCGCCAAGCGGGCCGGCAAGGTCAAGTACGTCGACGCCGACCGGATTGAGATTGGCGATGACGTGTACATGCTGCGAAAGTTCGTGGGCCTGAACGAGCGCACCTGCCAAAACCAAAAGCCGATTGTGAGCCTCGGCGAAAAAGTGGAGAAGGGCCAGGTGATTGCCGACGGCGCCGCGACATTCCAGGGCGAACTGGCCCTGGGACGCAACGTGCTGGTCGGTTTCATGGCTTGGGATGGCTACAACTTTGAAGACGCGATCATCATCAGCGAAGATCTGGTGAAAGACGACACGTACACCTCGATCCACATCGAGGAGTTCGACGTGGAGATACGCGAAACGAAGTTGGGACGCGAGGAATTCACCCGCGACATTCCCAATGTTTCGGAAAAAGCGTTGCGCAACCTCGATGACAGCGGTATTGTCCGCATCGGCACGTATGTTCGCCCCGGCGACATTCTGGTCGGCAAGGTTTCGCCCAAGAGCAAGACCGAACTCACGCCCGAAGAAAAACTGCTGCACGCCATCTTTGGCCGGGCGGGCGAAGACGTAAAGAACGACTCGCTGGAAGTGCCCTCGGGCGTGGAAGGCATTGTCATCGACACTCAGAAGTTCTCGCGGCGGATGAGTCTTTCGGAAGAAGAACGCAAGGCATTCGAGCGCGAACTCAAAGAGGTGGACAGCGAGGGCAACAAGCGGATTGCCCAGCTGTTCGCCAGCATGATCGGGGAAATTGAAACCGCCCTGGGCCGGCAATTGAAGGACGAAGACGGCAAGTCTCTCGCGGGCGAGAAGGACACCGACTTTTTGGCCGGCCAGGCGCTGCGTTTCAGTCTGCGGCGGCTCGATTTGGGCGGCAGCAAGAAGGCGGCAGACGTCGAGAAGATTTACAAGACGCAGTGGCCGCTGATCGAAGCCGCGATCGACGATCGCGATCGCAAGCTCAACAGCATGAAGCGGGGCGACGAGCTCCGCAGCGGCGTGCTGCAAATGGTCAAAGTATACATCGCCACCAAGCGCGTGATCAGCGTGGGCGACAAGATGGCCGGCCGCCACGGCAACAAGGGGGTGATCTCCAAGATTCTCCCTCGAGAAGACATGCCCTTTTTGGCCGATGGCACGCCGATCCAGATCATGCTCAACCCGCTGGGCGTTCCCAGCCGTATGAACGTGGGCCAGATTCTCGAAACCCACCTGGGTTGGGCGGGCGCCAAGCTGGGCTTTCAGTCGATCACTCCGGTGTTCGCGGGGGCCAGCGAGGAGCAGATTACCGAGTGCCTGAAGGAAGCGGGCCTTCCCATCAGCGGCAAGGCGCAGCTGTATGACGGCCGCACCGGCGAAGCGATGGAACAAGAAACGACGGTGGGCTACATGTACCTGCTGAAGTTGCACCACTTGGTCGACGACAAGGTTCATGCTCGCAGCACGGGTCCTTACTCGCTGATTACCCAGCAGCCGCTGGGCGGCAAGGCGCGGTTTGGCGGCCAGCGGTTTGGTGAAATGGAAGTGTGGGCGCTCGAGGCCTACGGGGCCGCATACATTCTTCAGGAACTGCTGACGGTGAAGAGCGACGACGTGGAAGGCCGCACCAAGATTTACGAATCGATGGTGAAAGGAGAAAATACGCTCGAGGCCGGCACGCCAGCCAGCTTTGACGTGCTGACGAATGAAATTCGCGGATTGGGCCTGAACATGCAGTTGGAGAAACGCCGCAGCAGCATTTGAACGACGCGCATGGCAACTCGAACGAACAGCAGACCGTTACGCGTCTGGACCGCGGCCGTTTGAGTTGGCGCTTGCCGCTGCTGCTCAGGGCCTCGGACGCAGTTGGATTGAGTTTTGAATACGTTTTCCAGGATCGGTGCCACTGGGTGGCGGGTTGCTTGATCGGCCCGCCGGCGGACCATTGCCTGACCGCCAAACCGATCCTCTTTTCTCGATAGGAGCGCTCCACCATGAGTATTGTCGAAGGCTCTTACGATCGGATTAACGATTACGCCTCCGTCAAGATTAGCTTGGCGCGCCCGCAAGACATCCGCAGTTGGTCGTTCGGCGAAGTCAAGAAGCCCGAAACCATCAACTACCGCACCTACCGTCCCGAGCGCGACGGCCTGTTTTGCGAACGGATCTTCGGCCCCGAAAAAGACTGGGAATGCGCCTGCGGCAAGTACCGCGGCATGAAATACAAGGGCATGATCTGCGATCGCTGCGGCGTCAAGGTGACGCACAGCCGCGTGCGCCGCAAGCGAATGGGCCACATCGAATTGGCCGCGCCCGTGGTGCATATCTGGTTCTTCAAGGCTCCTCCCAGCCGGTTGGGCAACCTGCTGGACATGAAGACCGCCAGCCTGGAAAAGGTGATCTATTTCCAGGACTACGCCGTGGTGGACCCGGGCAATACCGATCTGAAGCCCCGGCAACTGCTGACGGAAGAAGAGTTCCGCGCCGCCCGCGAGGAATACAAGGACCGCGAGGGCGGATTCAAGGCGGAAATGGGCGCGGAAGCCATCCGCCAAATGTTGATGAACCTGGACCTGGTGGCGCTCTCCAAAGAGCTGCGCGTGGATCTGGAAGAAACCGGCTCCAAGCAAAAGCAGAAGGACCTGATCAACCGGCTCAAAATCGTGGAGTCGATCCGCGACAGCGACAACAAGCCGGAATGGATGGTGCTGGACGTTATTCCGGTCATCCCTCCCGACCTTCGCCCTCTGGTACTGCTGGACAGCGGCAACTTTGCCACCAGCGACCTCAACGACCTGTATCGCCGCATTATCAATCGCAACAACCGGCTGAAAAAGCTGGTCGATCTCAACGCGCCCGAAGTCATCATTCGCAACGAAAAGCGGATGCTGCAACAAAGCGTCGACGCGTTGTTCGACAACAACCGCTGCAAGCGGCCCGTGCTGGGCAGCAGCAACCGCCCGCTCAAGTCGCTCACCGACATGATCAAGGGCAAGCAGGGCCGGTTCCGCGAAAACCTGTTGGGCAAGCGGGTGGACTACTCCGCGCGAAGCGTGATCGTGGTCGGCCCCCGGCTCTATCTGCACCAGTGCGGGTTGCCCAAGAAGATTGCCCTGGAGTTGTACCAGCCGTTCATCATTCGCCGGCTGAAAGAGCTGAACCACGCCGACACGATCAAAAGCGCCAAGAAAATGCTGGAGCGCAAGGACGAAGAGGTGTGGAACATTCTCGAAGAAGTGATTCGCAATCACCCGGTGCTGCTCAATCGCGCTCCCACGCTGCACCGCATTGGCATTCAGGCTTTTGAACCGACCCTGGTGGAAGGCAACGCGATCCAGCTGCATCCGCTGGTGTGCCGAGGTTTTAACGCCGACTTCGACGGCGACCAAATGGCCGTGCACCTGCCGCTTTCGATCGAAGCGCAGGTGGAAGCCCACACGCTGATGATGTCCACGCACAACATCTTCAGCCCCGCCAACGGCCAGCCGATTATCAGCCCTTCGCAAGACATCGTGATGGGTTGCTACTACGTGACGGCCGAGTTGCACGACCGCAAGGGCGAAGGGATGGTGTTCAGTTCGCCCACCGAAGTGGAACTGGCCTATTCGCAGGGCAAGGTCGACACGCACGCCCGCATCAAGGTGAAGCTGCCTCCCACCCGCCGGTTGAAGGAAGAGGGCGACGTGATCGGCCCTGCCGGCGCGATCGTGCAGACCACGGTGGGCCGCGTGCTGTTCAACGACATGCTGCCGGACAAGATGTATTTCTACAACTTGCCGATGCGGTCGGGCGAACTGGCCCGCGTGATCTCGGACTGCTACCAGCTTTTGGGCCGGCGGGCAACGATTGAGCTGCTGGACAATATGAACCGGATGGGTTTCCGCTGGAGCACCCGCAGTGGCTTGTCGTTTGCCACCGACGATTTGATCACGCCTCCCAACAAAACCAAGATCATTGCGGCGGCCGAGAAAACCGTTCTCAAGTTCCATGGCCAGTATCGTCGCGGCATCATCACCGATCTGGAACGGTACAACCAGGTGCTCGATACCTGGACGCATGCCCGCGAACAGATCACCGAAGAAATGATGTCGTACCTCAAGAACGACCGCCGCAAGCCAGGGTATGTGAACCCCATTTACTTGATGGCGCACTCCGGTGCCCGCGGTGGCGTCGAGCAGATTCGCCAATTGGCTGGCATGCGCGGTTTGATGGCGAAGCCCTCGGGCAAAATCATCGAAACGCCCATTAAAGCCAATTTCCGCGAGGGGCTTCGCGTGCTGGAGTACTTCAGCTCCACCCACGGTGCCCGCAAGGGTTTGGCCGATACGGCCCTGAAGACGGCCGACTCGGGTTACCTTACCCGCAAGCTGGCCGACGTTGCCCAGAACGTGGTGGTCACGCAGCACAACTGCGGTACGCCGCAGGGTATCACCAAGGGCGTGATCTACCGCGGCGAACGGGTGGAAGTGAGCCTGGCCGACAGCATTTTCGGTCGCGTGAGCCGGGCGAACATTGTGAATCCCATCACCGACGAAGTGATCGTTCGCGAAAACGAAATGATCACCCGCGAAATCGCCCGCAAGATCGAAGAGCTGGGCCTGGAGAAAATTCAGGTTCGCAGCCCCATGACGTGCGATGCGGCGCTGGGCGTGTGCCGGCTGTGCTACGGCATGGATCTGTCGACCGGATCGCTGGTCGAGGAAGGCATGGCCGTGGGCATCATCGCGGCCCAGAGCATTGGCGAGCCCGGCACGCAGCTCACCATGCGTACGTTCCACATCGGCGGCATCGCGGTGAAGAGCGTGGCCGAAAGCGAAATCCGCGCCAAGAAGGGCGGTATTTGCCGCACGGCCAAGCTCAAGATTGTGGAAAACAGCGAACGGCAGCAGATCGTGCTTTCGCGCAACGGCGAAATCGCGATTGTCGATCCTCGCGGCCGCGAGCTGGAAAAGTACGAGGTTCCGCCCGGCGCCGTTCTCTATGTGAGAGAAAATGAAGAGGTCGGCCCCAACGCCATCCTCTGCAAGTGGGACCCGCATAACATTCCGGTGCTGGCCGAGGTTTCCGGAAAGGTTCGCTTCGAGGACATCATCGAGGGCGAAACGGTCCGCATGAACCGCGACCAGGCCGGAAACGTTCGACGGACGATCATCGAGCACAAGGGCGACTTGCACCCGCAGGTGGTCATCGAAGGACCTGACGGCAAGGTGCTCGACTTCTACTACATTCCCGAAAAGGCCACGATCGAGGTCAACGACGGCGACATGATCTCGGGCGGCACGGTGTTGGCGAAAACCAGCCGCGAGGCTGGCGGCACGCAAGATATTACCGGCGGTTTGCCGCGGGTGACGGAGATTTTCGAAGCCCGCAAGCCGAAAGATCCGGCAATCATGGCCGAGATCGATGGCGTGGCCGAAATGTCCAAGGAGAAGCGCCGCGGCAAGCGCACGATCATCGTCCGCAGCGAAAGCGGTATCGAGCGCGAGCACCTGGTGTCTCACGGCAAACGTCTTCGCGTGCAAGGAACGGTGTTCGTGAAGGCCGGCGAAGCCCTGGTCGACGGCCCCCTGGTGCCGCACGACATTCTTCGCATCTCGGGCGAAGAAGCCGTGCAGCAGTACCTCGTTCGCGAAATCCAAAATGTGTACCGCAGCCAGCGCGTCGAAATCAACGACAAGCATATCGAGATCATCGTCGGGCAAATGCTGCAAAAGGTGCGCATTGAATCTGCCGGAGACACCACGCTGCTGCCTGGCAACCTGATGGACAAGTTCGAGTTCCGCAAGGTGAACCAGGAACTGGCCGGTTGCGTGAAGATCACGCATCGGGGAGACAGCGACTTCCCCGAAGGGTCGATCATTCCCAAGGATGCGCTCGAACAGGCCAACGCGCAGATCGAAGCACTCGGCGGCGAACCGGCCAAGGGCGGCAAACCCCGTCCGGCCACGGCAAGCACGCAGTTGCTGGGCATCACCAAGGCCTCGGTGCAAAGCAGCAGCTTCATTTCCGCGGCTAGCTTCCAGGAAACCACCAAGGTGCTCACCGAAGCAGCCTTGGCCGGCAAGACCGATAACCTGGTGGGCTTGAAAGAGAACGTGATTCTCGGCCACTTGATTCCGGCCGGAACGGGATTCCGCACCTACCAGGACAGCGAAGTCCGCATCCATGCCGAAGCACTCGATGCCCTCACCTCTGGCCGAGAATCGGCCGCCCGCGAGCGGTTCCCGCTGCTCGAAGACGGCAACGGCACCGCGGCCAAGAGCGGCGAAGGCGCCAAGAGCAGCGGTGGCGGACTGGAGAAACTGCTGGGCGGTGAAGGTAACGAGTGATGGACGCTGTTTGACCCTGACATGCAACAAGAGGGTGCCTTCCATCGATGGAAGGCGCCTCGAATTGCCGGCGAGCCTTGGGGGCCGCCCTGCCGAAAAAAGCCCATCAGCCACCCCGCTGGCTTCAGACATCCGGCTCCCTATTCGCGATTCGATGCCGCCAGGCGTGAGGCGCCGAGATTCGACAGCCGCGCCATGCCATCGTCAGAACAGGCGCCGGACCGCTGCTGGTTGGACAAATCGCCCACCACCGCCAGAACCTGCAGCAAGTTCACCGCGGGTTATGCTGCCGCAGTTGGAATGGCGCGCTCGTTGGGCGTGAGCATTTCGCGCCGAGCTTCGTCCACCTTCCGCAGTTGCGATTCGTGCGCTGGGAGTAGAAGCACGGGGCCCGGCTCTATTTCAAGCCCACAATCACGCCCTCGCGGCCGCCAAGAATCACCCGGCTCCAGAAGGGGTGCTGTCGATCGCCTCGGGTGCGGGCATCTTCCAGCAGCACGCCCACATCAGGCTTGACGTCGACCAGCGTGGTGCGGCCGTTGACCGAAATTCGCACCTGTTGATCGAAGTTTACGATTTCGGGCGAGAGCCAAATGGCCAAGCGACCGCCGCCCCCTTTGAACAAGATGCTGTTGTTCTCCAGAATTTTACCTTCGAACGTTACGGCCCGAGTGCCGCGTCGCGGGGGCCACTGGCCGGGGTCGATCAAGGCGGCCTTGGGCATGTCGATCACTTCAGCCCACCAAAAATAGTTGTCCCACTCGCGGAGGGTGCTGGTAGCGAACTGCCGGGGGAAGAAATCGCGGCGATAGCGAGCCATCCAGTCAAGCAACCGCAGGATTTCGTCCGAGAACTCTTCCGCTCCGCGACCCAAAAACTCGACCGACGTAACCGGATATCCTCGCCGCATGTAGCGGTCGAGCGAGAGCGCGTTGCGGGCAGTGGAGTCGCCGGCGAATTCGCCGTTGATTACGTAGAACGGCAGGTTCGAGGCGTTTTCCCAGTACAGATTGCAAATGCGGTCGCACACGCCCGAAATGGGAATCACGCCTGCCCACAGGTCGGGGTGGGCCAGACCGATATCCCAGGCGGCGTTGGCGCCCATCATGTGGCCGCTAAGAAACACGCGATCGGTATCGATCGAGAATCGCCGGCAAGCGTCGCGCAAGGCATCGAGCACAGCCAGGTGTTCTCGCAGGGAATATTGGTACGTGGTTTGGTGCAACTCGCCCCAAGCGGGCGCAATCACAATATACCCATGCCGCATGGCCTGGCCGTGTCGAATACCTTTCTCGTCGGGTGATCCCGCCCACCAGTCGAGTTGCATCTTCGGTTGCGTGTTGCCGCCGTGCAGGGTGACGACAGCCGGGTAGCGGCGGTAAGGATCGTACTCCGGCGGCAACTGCACCAGGTAGTTGAGCGGGGGCCTGCCTTCGCCGCCGGGAATGGAAATGGCGAAATCGCCGTTTTCTGACGGATCGGTTCGTTTGGGCGGTTTCATGTGCGCCAGCAGCAAGGCCACCTGCGGGGCCGTGGAGCCTTCGAGCGTGGCGATTTTCCGCAGCAGTAATTCACGATCGAGCTTGAGCTCGGCGTTCATGTATTCGCGAATGACCTCGCGAACCTGGTATAGCGACAGCGCGGTGGAAAGGTTGTCGGTGGCCGACTTCGGACCGAGCACCCATCCGCTGATCGCCAAGGCGATTTTTTGATCGAGACCGGTCTGGGGATCCGCGGAAAATTGCTGATACGCGGCCATGCGGTCGAGAGTATGCACGGTGAGCTCGCGGAAAATCTCCTCGCGGATGGGCTGCAATTCTGCCGCTTGAACCGAGTTGGCCTTGGCGAACTCGGTCAGGTGGGCGTCGAATTGTTCCAGTACCGCCTTGCCTTGGCCGTGCACTTGCTGCTGTTGCCGCAGCAACTCGGCAACTTCTTGCAGCGTTTCGCCAGCAACTCCGTCGGAGGGGAACTTGTTCAGAATTTGGTAGACCAACCGGAACTGCCCCGCTCGCTCGCGCGTGCGCAGCTCGGCCAACAAGGTTCGTGCGCTCAATTGGGTGGCGTCGCGCAGCACCCGCCCATGCTGTGCTTTGGCCTCGGGGAAATCCTTGACGACCTGGGCCAGTTCTTGTCGCGCGTCTTCATACCGTTCCGATTGCACAAAAAACTGGACCAGTCGCAAGCGATGTTCGAGGTTGTTCTTGTCGATGGTGCGCTCGAGAATCTTGCGCAAGGTGTCGGGATGGATGGCGCTGGTGGCAATCCGCTGCTCCCACTTGTAGCCCGAGAGGGCCACGGCCCTGGTGTAGCGAGGGTTGATTTCCACAATGCCTTGAATGATGTCCACCGTTTTGTCGCCGATCCGCATGACGACGGTGCGGCGGCCAAATTCGTTCCAGGCCGAGGTGGGTTGAAAAGCCCCCACGCTGACGACGGGATTGCCTGCCGAGGCCACCTTCTGCCAAACGTTAAACCGTTCGAACGACTCGCTGGCCCCCTCGTGCACTTCTTCCACGAGTCGTTGCGGCACAAAGGTGCGGCGCAAATCGTCGTCGACCAGCAAGATGGGTTTGGCCCCGTCGTTCACACCGTGAGGGTCGGCCGACATCGAGGGAATCGGCGCCAACCGGCCTTCCAGCACGCGGCCGTCGCGCACGGTGACCTTGCCTGCCTTGGCCGTGCTCGATTCCAGCCCCAGGACAACCGTTGCCACCGACAGCATTGCCAGCAACCGCGCAAACCGATTAACCCGATTTTTCCGCGACCAAGGGTCAAAACCACGCATACTCAAGTGGCAGCGGGGGGCCCGGGGTGGCCGATTTGCTTCCAGCATGACGATCATTCCTGTGGAAGTGAGGCTAGAGCGGAAGCGTTGCGTTGCGGCGGCGCGCAGATGCGCAATACTGGCCCACTCCAAAACAGACAGGATGTTCCATTCTCGCGCGCCTGCGGTGGAAGTCAACAAAATCTGCCCCTCCTTCAGCACGATGCCCAGGGGAAATGCCTGCCCGTTGGTGTTGACGCAGGCGACATTTTCGGCCGGGTTCTGGAATAATTCCGGCCGCCGCCGACGAAATATGCCGCGGGGGTTTGCGATGGCCGCCGCCGCCGAATTCAGTTGATTCGCGACCGGCAAATCCATCACAATGAACGCCAGACGTGGGGTCGCCCCTCGCGTCGCTGCATTTCTTCACCATCTTGCCCTGCTATTCGGGGGGATCGCATGAGCCGCCGTCCAGACGCTGCCGCGCAGTCGCAGAACCGGAACGGCCAGGGAGCATCGCCGCCCGCTCCGCCTCTGCCGACCCGGACGGGCTCGATTCCCGCCGCGATTTCCTCTGCAAACCCGGCTGCGTTGAGCGGGACGAGCGGAATTGCCGACATCCCGCCTTCGGCCGGATCGCTCAGCAAACCATCCACCCCGGCTACGATAGCGCCCCAGAACGACGGTACTGCGAAGAAGCGGCGTGTGAAACGGGGCCCCGATGGCCAACCTCTGAAAAAGAAGCGGCCCCGTCCCCGCCCTTTTGAAACGACAACGCCCGAATCAGCTGCTCCGGCGGTGGAAACCCCCACCCCCAAAAAACGCCGTCCGACACCGGGGAACGTTCCCTCGGCCGCATCGGCGGAGTTGGCAGCGGGCTCCACAACCTCGCCGGTCCGCGACGAAGGATCGGTCAAGCGGCGCAAACGCAAGAAGGTGCGTCACGCCGAATCCCTTGCCTCCCCTGGGCGATCCCCGTCGGCGGCAACGCCGCAGGCGCCACCTCGAGTCCCCTCGGGCAATCGCAGCGCCCGCCGGTTGCTGGACGAACCGCCTCCCTATGTCGAGAAGGTAAGGGCGTTTGGCGCGGTATCGCTCTCGATGATCGTGCACGTGGTCGTGATCATGGTGCTCGCCCTGGTGATGCTGCCGTACGCGGTCGTGAGCGAACCGCCTGCCATCGAGGCGGTGCAGGAACGCCCGCAAGAAGAACTTCAGGAAATGCTCGACCAGCGGCTGACGCCGTCGGATTCCATGACATTGTTCAGCGCCCAAAGCGCCATCCAGGTCGGCCACAATTCTTCGATCGACGGGGCCACCGATCCCACCATCGATCAAGAGTTGAGCGAATCGCTGGAAGGCCCCAAGCAAATGCCGGCCCCCGTTTTGACGCTTTCGGCCATGGCGGGCAGCGAATTGAGCGTGGACACCTCGGACGACGCGCCCGGCGAACCACACGCGATTGTCAACAGCTACGACGAAGCCATGGATCGAATCACCCAAGAGATTCTGACCATGCTCCACAAGAGCAAGGTGCTCGTGGTTTGGGTGTTCGATCAATCGGAAAGCATGAAGGACGACCAGCAGGAGATCGCGGCGCGAATTTCCAAGGTGTACGAGGAACTCGGCCTCCGCGGCGTTACCGACAGCGACGTGCTGCTCACCGCCGTCACCAGCTACGGCGCCGGCTTTGTCAACCATACGCCCAAAGCCACCAGCAACGTGGACACCATTCGCAAGGCCATCGACGCGGTTCCGCTCGATCCCTCCGGCAAGGAAATGATGTGCGACGCCGTGGGAGCGACTATCCAACAATTCAAGTCCATCGCCGTGGCCGGGCGGCGGCAAATGGCGGTCATTCTGGTGACCGACGAAAGTGGCGACCAAGAAACCAACGTCACCAAGTTGGAAGCCGCCATTTACGAAGCCAAGTCGGCCAAGGCTCGCATCTATGTGCTCGGCCGCGAAGCCGTGTTCGGCTACCCCTACGCCCACATGTTCTGGCGGCATCCACAAACCGGCCACATCCATTTGCTGCCGATCGATCGGGGGCCCGAAACCCCCTTCGCCGAGCAACTGCAAACCAACGGTTTTCACCGCCGCACCGATGCCCACCCCAGCGGCTTTGGACCGTACGAACAGTGCCGTATGGCTCGCGAAACCGGCGGCATTTTCTTCATGCTGCCCACCGTGGAAGCCAACCTGGTGCGCGAAGGCGAAAACACCGCGGTCGAGCAGTATCGCCGCGGTCAAATCAGCAAGGCCGAGTACATCGCCCAGGTGGGCGACTATCGCCGGTACACGCTGGAAGCGCTGCGGCCTTATTTGCCCTCGCTCGAATCGCGGCACGATTACGCCTTCGACCGCAGTCGCAATCGACTGCACTCCACCGTGTGGAAGGTGATCAGCGATCTCAATCCCTACGACGACGAAAAAGCAAAGATCATCGAGCTGCGGACCAGCAGTTTTTCGCCCAACCCTGGCACGTTTGCCAACCAGGTGAAGCTGGAAATTGCCAAGGCCAAGGTCTATGTCGATTATCTGCATCAGGCCGAACAAGCCATGGAAAAGCTGGCCGAAGACCGGCGGAAGGAAATCTATCCCCGCTGGCAGGCCAATTACGATTTGATTTATGCGCAAATCCTGGCCTACAAGGTGCGCGTGTACGAATACATGGCCTACCTGCAGCACTTCATGAAAGAACCCAAACGCGTGCCGCTCCGCAAAGAAGATCCCAAAAACATTGGCTATTATTCACTGGCCCATTGGCATTTGGATCACCGCCAGGAAACCATCACCGGGGACCTGACGGCGGAGTACATCGAGCGTTCGCGAAAGATGTTTGAACAGGTGAAAGAAAATCACCCGGGCACGCCCTGGGCAGAACGAGCCGAAATCGAACTCGCCCGAGGTTTTGGCGTGGAATTGATGCCCCACTATCACTTCCACGATCCTCGCCCCCGGCCGCAACCCAACCGCCCCGCTCCTCCCAGAATACCGGTGCCCAAGTTGTAACTGTGACCAACGACCGCGTATTGAGAGATGAAGAACCAACGGCGGGCCGCCCCGTGGTCTTCCAGCAATTGCTTGCTTATTTGCCAGCCATCCGGGTTGGCTCGGTTTTCTTCATTCAGCAGCTGCTCCAGTTCCAGACTCGCAATTGCCCGTCGACTGCTGGCAATTACCCTTGGAAATTGGCCGGCCCTGAAATTCCACCGTCGTATGCCATACCGATTTTTGCTGGTGCGCGAACACCACCTGGTTTGCCATCCGTGTCGGGAAACTGTGGTTGATTCCCCGGCTGGGTTGGATGCCGTGGAACAGCCCGGTGGCTTGCTTTACGGTTCGCCCGGGGTCAAACTCAAGGAGCATCTAGATCGCCTTTTAAAACACCGGGAGTTATTCGGCATGTTGCGTTGCCTTCACATCCATCGTTGGTTTGGCAGCTCCACCGTGGCCGCCGGAGGCTTGGCTGCGCTGTTGGTTGTTTACGCGAGTTTTTGCCGAGCCGAACCGAATACAGCCCCAGAGAAAACACCATCCAAGCCGCACTCGCTTCAGAGTGCCTTGGGCGTGAACGTGGCCTATTGCCAGGAGTGGCTCGATGGCGGCGATCTCAAATCGCTCAAGCAAACGGCCGAAGGCCTCTTGTTGCTGACCGATTTGCTGCAGGCCCGAGGCGGAAACGACGATTGGCAAGCGGGCGTATCGCAGTTGCGTAACGCGACCGAGGCGCTGGTGAAAGCGGCGGCCGGCGACAACGCCAACGATTGTCGGGAGCGGCTGGCGGAGGTGGATCGCGCTGCCCAAAGTCTGGCCAAACGGCCATTTCCCTCCAGTGAGCCCAAATTTCAGAACCTGCGCGCCGCCGCGGGGTTAAGAGCAATGATGGTATTGCTCGATGGCACCCACGCCGATGCCAAGCGGTCGGTCGTGTTTGGCGAATTCGCCGACGCGCGCAGCTCGGCCGAAGTGTTGGCCGAATTGGGACCGCTGCTGGCCAGTTATCGCGGCGATGCCCAATGGAAGGAGCGCACGGCCGCTTTTGTGGAAGCCTCGCGGCTTGCTGCCCGACTGGAGGGCAAAGACCCGCAAGCCTATCGCATGGCGCTTGGCACCATCTACAATCGCTGCGAAGCCTGTCACAACCGGCGTTAATTGCACCGCAAGGCCTGTTACGACAAACGTTGTGTCCACTCCCCCCCGCTAAAAGCCTACTGGAGATTGTCATGCCTCAAGAGAAGCCCCAGCATTGTTCTGCCTGCGACGTGCCCGATGGGTTGGACCGCCGCGATTTCCTGCGAGTGAGCAGCGCCGCCGCCCTCGCCGGAGGCTTGGCCCCCGCCTTGGTGCAGGCCGCCGATCCATCGGCCCCCAAGAAGCCCCAGCCTGAAGCGCTGGTGAAAAAACTGTACGATACACTTTCGGAAAAGCAGCGCGAGGTGGTTTGCTTCGACTGGGATTACACCGAAAACGATCGCAAGCTGCTGCGGACCTTCGTTTCGAACAACTGGCACATCACCCGTCCCGCGATCAGCAGCGAATTTTACTCCAAGGACCAGCAGGAGATCATTCGGGCGATCTTCGAAGGCCTGTACAATCCCGAGTGGCTGCCCAAGATTGAGAAGCAGCTTCAGGACGACGCCGGTGGTTACGGGCGACAGCAAAACATCGCCATCTTTGGCAAGCCGGGCGAAGACAAGTACGAACTTGTGATGACTGGACGCCACCTCACCGTTCGCTGCGACGGCGACTCCGCCGACCATGTGGCGTTTGGCGGACCCATTTTCTACGGCCACCAGGCCAGCCGCGTGCAAGGCCTGCAAGAGCAGGACGGGCATCCCGGCAATGTCTATTGGCATCAAGCCCTGGAGGCCAACAAATTGTATTCCATGTTGGGCGGCAAACAGCGGCAGCAGGCGTTGGTTACCCGGCGTCCGGCCGAATCGGCGGTGGGCTTCCGCGGCGCCGACGGCAAATTCCCCGGCGTGCCAGTTGCCGATCTCTCTTCGGACCAGAAAGAACACCTGCAAAAAGTGCTGCTCACGCTGCTGGAGCCTTACCGGCAGTCGGATCAGGACGAAGCCCTGGCCTGCCTCAAGGCCCAGGGCGGACTCGACAAATGCTCGCTGGCCTTTTACCAGGAAGGCGACATGGGCAACGACGAGGTGTGGGACAACTGGCGTTTGGAAGGACCCTCGTTCGTGTGGTACTACCGTGGCGAACCGCACGTGCACGTGTGGGTGAACATCGCCGCCAAGGCAGATATTCCACTGAACGCCCGCGGCTAAAAAACGATGGCGACGCGGCAAGTAAACGCACCTTCTGCGGGCGCTGTGCCGTGTGCCTACGTTCTGGCTTTCAGAGTTTTGCCAATGCACCCCTGCCGAGAATCCTCGGCAGGGGTGCATCGGGATTGGCGGCGAGGCGAAGTCCGGTCCATTTGAACTTCGATGTTTCCGCGAAGGTTCAATTCTCGACCAGACGGCACCCCCCGCGCAGGCAAACGGCCGCGTAAGCTCCACGGGGCCTGATGGGTGGGCCGCAGGCGTTAGTCATCGCGCGACAACTTTCGAGGCCCGGCGGCCAGGCAAACTGAAGAAGCACCGCCTCGATGGCCGAACATAAAATCCTGGTTGTGGCCCCGCAGGAGCCGACGCGTTGGCCGATGAGGAAAATTCTGGCCACGGCCGAAGAGGGTCGCGTGAGGGCAAGCGCAGGCAGCGCCAGCTGGCGAAAGTTCGGCTGACCTTGACCTGCACGGAGGGAAATTTTATCTTTTGAATAACTGGGGCAACTTGCGCTCTCGCCGAGTTTTTGCCGATTTCGCAAGTTTGTCAATCACAGGGCGCTGTGGCCAAGTGGCTAAGGCAGCGGATTGCAAATCCGCCATCGCCGGTTCGAATCCGGCCAGCGCCTCTTGCTCAAAACCCTGGGAAAGCGCGGTTTTTCCCAGGGTTTTTGCATTTTCTGGCGATGCTTCGCCCGATGCTTGCATTGCATCCAATTGAACCGAAACGCTCTCAATCGCGCCTTTTCACGCTACACAAAACGCCACGCTATTTTGGCCATCGGTTCCCGTCGCCCGCATGGCTTCCGGTTCGACCGGGGTAAGGTCGGGCAACTGCCCGAGTGCTTCCGTCATGCTTTCCCAGCTTGCATGGCTGTATTTTTCCAAGGCCGGGAACACCGTCGAATGCCGGGCCAGTTCCATCGCCGTTTTGGGGTGAACGCCGCTTGCTATCAGACTGGTACAGAAAGTATGCTCTCCCGTGTACAATTCTTGTCGAACAAACTCGCACGCGACCCGATCACCGAAACCTGGCTGGCGGCATGATTTGGCGAGTTCGCATTGCTTTCGGTCTACCGATCGCCACACGAACGCCATAACGGGGCGTTTCATCCAGGCGATGAAGCAGGGATGTCTGGATTACTTCATCATCTTCGGCCAACGGCGCTTGGATCATCTCGTTTCCAAAATGACCGCGCGCTACCACGAGGTACGCCCGTACCAGTCGAAGAAAAACGATCTGCTTGTGCCGATTGGCTCCGCTCCCTCAGACACGAAACGAAACCGAAATAAAGAGGAATCGCCGCCCGATGTAGTGCCCGTATCGTAAACGAATGCCGCCAGCGGTTGGGCGGGCTGCTCAAGTACGACGATCGCAAGGCGGCGCGATGCAGCTACCCATTAGACCAAAGGCCGGCATACCGACGCACGCCCTCTTTGCGCCCGCTCATGCAATTTCCGGGGCATTTGGTCCCGGCAGTCCCTGTCCCGCCTGCGTGATTCGGGTCGAGCGAAATCCCCCATCGTCGACGATTTCGCTGAATCACCATCGAAGACCACCCCAAACACCCCGATCTACTTTTTACTCAGGGTGAACCGGGTCAGTCCAAAAATAAGCACTTACGACGATGACTTCGGGAGCAGTCGGCGCATGAAAAAACCCGCAAGTCCTTGCAACTTGCGGGTTTACTTAGTGCCCCCTGATGGACTCGAACCATCAACCCTCTGATTAAGAGTCAGATGCTCTGCCAATTGAGCTAAGGGGGCAAGCGCAACCAAGCCCTGTTTCCACTAGGCCGGGCCGCTGTTTCCTTTTTCGTCCGATTCGAAACAAGTCCTGCACGGCGAATGGGCTTCTAATGTAACGCCAGACACCTTGGATCGTCAAATGGACACCGCAGGTAGAAAAATCCGGACAAACCTCGTTAGGGGGCTGCCCGAGGTTCTTGAACAATTAGCAGGATCGATGTTTCCGAAACGACTGGCAAATTGCCTGCCTGCATCGCGGTCGCCCGAATGGTGACAAGATGCTCGGTGCCCGGCGAGAGGTTCGCATCGACCATTAGCGGGAATTGCGCCTGCAATTGGCTGGGCGCCATCGTGAACGAGTCACCTGAAACGGGGCACGAAACTTCCTCTCCCCCCAGTCGCAGTTCTAGCTGCAGCGGCCCCTCAAGTTGTGCCGATCGGCTGACCGAGAGAGGAACATCGATCCGCTGGCCCGGCTGAACCGAAAATTCCTCGATGCTGGACGCCAGTTTGAGCAAGGCCCCGGTAGGTAAGAAGCCCATCCGCGACTTTTGCTTGGTCAACGAATACCGAACATTTCCCTTGGGGTCGGTGACCTTGGCCACCCCGTTGACCACCATCCGCGAGGTGCGGGTCGTCTCCAGCCATTCCGGCAAATATACCGGATAAATCACGCGCGTGGGTCCGTTGGGAACGGTGACTTCCGGGCCGGAAATGCCCATTCGGTGACGGCCTTGCTTGGAACTCATTTCCAACACGATGTCGGCGGTAAAGCCTTCGTTCCGCTCGATCAAGACCGGCCCCGGGAACGTGGTGCCGCGAGGCCATTTGAGCACGTCGTCTTTGCCTTCGGCATCGAGCGCAAATGGCGGGGTGATGGTGGTGGCCAGCAAGATGGGCGCGGAAGACGCCGAAACGGGTTGCTCGTCTTGCACGGCTTCGCCGACCACGGTCACCAGGTTCGCCCATGCGGCGGTGTCGGCTGCCACCGGCAGGTCGATGTTCAGGGCAACTTTACCCTTGGGAATCGATAAGTCGTCGGGCACGCTGACTCCGGCCGGCAATCCTCGCAGCGAGATGGCAATGGGTTCCTGGAAACCGGGAGAACGGGTGATTTTAAGGGCCAACTTGCCGGTGCCGCCGATGGGGGCCGGAAGCATCTCCGGGGTTTGCAGGGTAAACTCGTGCAAAGCCGGCCTGCAAGCCAAGTGATACACGGCCGCCCGGTTGCCGCTGCTGCCAGAAACATCGGAAACCACCACGGTGTACTCGCCGTCGGCCGGAACGGTAAACCACAGTTGGGCATCGGTGGAGTCGAGCAGATCATCGGCCCGGGCGACCTCGACCCCTTCGGCATTGCGAATTGCGACGGTCACATCGAGAGGCGACCCGATTCGTGCCGCGGATACCGCAATATTCCATCGATCGCCTTTGGCGCCGCTTAAGCGATAGGCATCTTCCGCGTATTGTTCGGCAAGCACCCCCGTAATCTCCACGGGAGAGATTTCAGGAGACAGGGCCGCGTTGACGGCGTCCTTCAGCGTCTGTGGAGAATCGCTGAGCGGAATGGAGAAGGCCGCGGCAGTGCCAAATGGCGTTTCCAGTTTGTATCGCAACACTGAAAGTTGGGGGCCGGCGGGAAAGTCGACCTCGCGCATCACCGATTCCAGCTTGGCCTGGCCCGTGGCGATGCCGTAGCCAACGAACTCGACGGTTTGTGTGACGCCGCGCTGGCCGGCGGCCGGAATCGCCGCGATGACTCGAGGGGCGGCCGCGACCGTAAATCGATACGTGAGCGAACGATCGCCGCGAAAGTCGACATCGTAAATACTGGCCGTATAATGCTGCCCTGCTTGGGCAGCAAAAGTAAGCACGGCGTCGACACCAGAGGTGTCGGCCGTGTCGGCTATCAGAATGCCTTGCGCGTCGCGAATTTCGAGAATGGCGTTCAAATCGGAGCCTAGTCTCTTGGCCATCACCTCGCAGGTAATGGGGCCCGAATTCGGGGCGACGAACTCGTACTGATCGACTTCTTCGATCTTCTTGATCTGTCCGTTCACCGAAATCGGCAGGCTTTCCAACCGTTGGGGTTCGCTCCGACCATCGTGTTCCATTGTCTCCGGCAGATCGCCTACGACAAATTTTCCGATGGGCGTGGCTCCATTGGCGTTGGCAGCCTGATATTCATAGATGCCTGGCTCAACGTCGGCCGGAATAGTCAGGCGAGCCTGGAACTCGCGCGGCAGCAGAAAGGGAGGTCGCCGGGCTTTGGCGCCGAACCAATAGGGAGGCTCGGGCACGATAACGGGACCGGGGGGGCCGAGCAATTCGAGCTTGATCCTCGGATCGCGCAGCACGAGTTGCATGTCCGGCGTCCAGTCATAACCCCCCAGCGTGACTTCCACGGTTTCTCCTGCCCGCCCGCTTGGGGGAAACATGTAACCGATACCGGGCGGTAGTTGCGCATGGGCGACCGGGGCCAACGTCTCGGAAGAGAACGCGAATACGAGCAGCGTGGCCGGCAAGATCAAGGTTCGCAGCGTTTTCGCTCGAAACATGGTTGCAACTCGGAGAGAGACGGTTCATTGACGGCAGAAAGGCAGACGGGTCGTTTCCGCGGCAGTCGAAAGCGTCCTTGGGTTTACACCAGTTCGCGAATGACCTTGCCGCCATCGACAATCGGAACCGGACGGCCAATGGGGGTCAGGTAGGTTTTATCCGGATCGATACCCATCAGCCGCGAAACCGTTCGCAGGAAGTCGTTGACCCCGATGGGTTCGGTGGTGGGCGCGGCAGCTTGCTTGTCGGTGGCGCCAATGACAATGCCCGGGGGCGTTCCGCCGCCAGCAAAAATAATGGTTTGGGCCATCGACCAGTGATCGCGGCCGGCTTGGGCATTCACGCGGGGGGTGCGGCCCATCTCACCCATCATGATCACCAGGGTTTCGTCGAGGAGGCCTCGCTGTTCCAGATCATTGACCAATGCACTGAAAGCCCGATCGGCGTACGGAATGAGGTCGGTTTGCAAACTGGGGAAGCAGTTGAAGTGGACGTCCCAACCGGGGGCATCCACGCCGACAAAGCGGCAACCGGCTTCCACCAGTCTTCGCGCCAGCAGCGCACACTGGCCAATCTGCGTACGACCGTAGGCATCGCGCACGCTGTCGGGTTCGGCGTGGATGTCGAAGGCCTGTTTGGCTTCGGGCGAAGTGATCAGGTTGTACGCCTTCTGGTAATAGACCGACATTTCTTGGGCCCGGCCTTGATTCCGCTGCCGCTCCAGTTGGTCGATGCCGGACAAGAGCCGCTTACGCATGTCGAGCCGTTTCGACGAAATGGCGGAGGACGGCCGCAGGTCTTTTACTTCGAAGTCGGGCTGGGTGGGATCGGCCTCGATTACGAAAGGAGCATATTCGGCGCCATAAAAACCCGGTCCGCCAGCCTGCATGGGGTGAGGCAGGTTGATATACGGCGGCACGGCACTTCGCGATCCCAGTTCGCGTGCTGCAATCGCGCCCAACGAGGGGTAAAGCTCGTTGTTGGGAATGGGGTTGTCGCCGTCGGCGAAATTGGCCCTGCGGCCCGTCATCACGTAGTGATAGCCCGTGGAGTGGCCGTTGTCGCGATGACTATGGCTGCGAACGATGGAGTACTTGTGGGCGAATTTGGCACACAAGGGAAGCTGATCGGTGACGAAAGTGCCTGGCACGCTGGTTGGAATGGCCGAGAACGGCCCCCGGATTTCTGGCGGCGCCTCGGGCTTGGGATCCCACATGTCTTGGTGAGGGGGACCGCCTTCCAGAAACAAGAAGATGCAACTCTTGGCTTTGGCCCCGTTGGGCGAAGCGGCCTTGGCCTGAAGTTCGAGCAGGCGAGGCAGCGTGAAGCCGCCGATCAAGCCTGTGGCCCCCAGTCGCAGGGCGTGCCGCCGTGAAATACCGTCACATCGAGTCGACTTGCCAGATCCTAGGGGAAGGTGCAGCATGAGATTTTCCTCTTTGATTGTACGACGCGAGCCAAGCGAGGCAGGGCCTTGCCGCTCCCGGTTGAATTCGACTCGATCAATGGTTGAAGACAAATTCTTTACTGTTCAACAAGGCCCACAGCACGTCTTCTACCGCTGCCTGACGATCATCGCCGTAGGCGGCGAAGGCTTGCAGCATGAGTTCCCGTTCTTCCTCGGTGGGAAAGCGCGAGACCGTGGTCAAATACAGCTCTTCGATTAGTTCGGCAGGGCTGCGATTCGAGGCGGCCAACTGCCGGGCCCGCCCGTGACGATGCATTAGCTTGGCCGTAATTTCGGGCGCATTCAGCAGGTGCAGCGCCTGAACCATGCTGGGTTCGTTGCTGCGTTCGCACTCGCAAACCGATGCCCGCACGGGACGGCCAAACACCTGGAAAAAGTACGAGGGCATCCGGTTGTCCCAGATTTGGATCGCCCGATATCCCTCGGGCCAGCCGTTGAATTTTTCAGGCACGCCGGTGCTTTGGCAGATGGCGTCGAGCAACACTTCGGCCGGCATGGCCTTGTAAAGGGCGTGCGAGTAATTCTGCACGTCGCTTTCGTTCGAGGCATTTGTCGCAGAACTGGTTTGATAGAGGCGCGAAGCCAGCAGCGTGCGGGTAAATGCCTTCAAATCGTAATTCACCTCCCGCATGTGCTCGGTCAGGGCGTCCATCAGCGGTTCGTTGGTGGCCGGGTTGGTTTCGCGTATATCGTCGATTGGCTCGATCAAACCGCGACCAAAATAGTGAGCCCAAATGCGGTTGGCGATCGCCTTGGCAAAGAAGGGATTTTCGGGCGAGGTCATCCACTTTGCCAGCAAGCGGCGGCGGTCGGTGACGCCGGTAAAATCGACCGGCTCGGCTCCGAGGGGGCGAGCCGCCACCGGCTCCGCCGTTCGCGGATGAGGCAGATCTTTGCCAGCCTGCGCCACCACGGCCTGCTGCCCGGTGGGCAGTTTTTTCAAGGTGAGGCCGGTGAAGAAACCCGCCAGGCCTGTGTAGTCTTCCTGGCTCCAGCGTTCCGAAGGGTGATGATGGCACTCGGCGCACTCAATCCGCACCCCCAGCAGCAACTGGCTGATGGAGCTGGCCGCTTCATTGGGTTTGTTGAGCACCTTGTAAAAGGCCGCCGGACCTTCGTCCGTGGTCTTGCCTTGCACGGTGAGCAGTTCGCGGGCCAATTCATCGTACGGCCGATTCTCGCTGAAGTGCTTCCGCAGCCAACGCTGCATGGCGACCACGCCCTCGGGCGAAATCGTCGACTGATCGGCCCGGAGTATGTCGAGCCAGCGCATGGTCCAGTAATCGGCATACTCGTCGCGCGCCAAGAGGGCATCGACCAGTCGCCGGCGTTTATCGGGCGCGTGATCCGCCAGAAACCGCCGCGCTTCGTCCGCGGTGGGCAGCGTGCCAATAGTGTCTAAATACACGCGACGCAGGAAGGTGGCGTCGTCGGCCAACTCGCTGGGTTCGATCCCCAGTCGCTGCAACTTGTCCCACGCGAGGCGATCAATGAAGTTGAATTCTTCTGGACGCTTGAACTGCACGTCTGGCCGCGGCAGCGTCACTCGGCAAACGGCAACATGGCCCAGGTAGCGCACCAGAATGGCGGCTTCGCCGGGAATATCGCTGGCCTGGATCAACCCGGCCGGGTCCACGGAGGCAATGGTTTCGGCGTTCGATTCGTATTCGGCTTCGGTTGTGACGCAATACTTCTGGCCGTCGGCATCGATCGCCGTCACTCGAAGCTGGTGGCTTTCGCCCGCCAGCAATACTTGCTGCCGGGGTTCGATCTCGATGCCTACGATGCGGCCGGTTTCGTCCACTGCCGACTCGTAGCGCGCTCCTTCGCGGATCCAGCGCAGCAAACGTTGATCGCGGTAGCTGCCTGGCTCGATTTTTTGGCCGCCCCCGTGGGGAATGCGAGCCGAACCCTTGAGGTACAGCAGACTTTGTTCCGGCGTGGCCAGCGCGACGCGGCGTCCGCGGCTTTCTTGCACCAGGGATTGATAATCGGCAAGCGTGTCGAAGCCAAAGATACTCAGCTTGAAGCCGTTCTGGCCTTCGGCCTTGCCATGGCAACCGCCAGAATTGCAGCTGGCCTTGGTCAGGAGCGGCATCACTTCATTGCGAAACGACACCGCCGGCGGGTCGGCAAAGCCACGAACCTCGAGCGGCACGCTCATGCGATGCTGCTCGAATTGCACGATTAATACCGCCTTGCCATCGGCCTGCGGTCGCACCAGCCCTTGTGCGTCCACCGTGGCAACGCCAGAAGGCTCAATGCTGAACGTGGCAACGCGGGTACGATCGCGCGATCGATCCTCGAGATTTTCCGTTACCACCATCTGCTGCGAGGCTTCGGGGCTCCGAAGCAGCACCGTGTCGGGAGCAACCCTCAATTCTCCGGCCAGAGCGCCCCCGCAAGTCAACAGGCCTCCCATCCCCCAGAACACGATTGCCATGCAAAGACCAGCAGCGCGTTTTGCCAGGCGTTGTGGTCGATGGTTGTGGATCTCAGAAGCGTTCATGGAGTCGTCGGTCAAGTGTGATTGCATATCAAACGGCCAGGCAAGTCATCATTCGGTCGTGCTAAATTCCGAACGTTCATTGGGTCGGGCTGCGAACGGTTGCTAGAATTCCTAACGTTGTCAGAGCATATCGCTGATTTCATGAATTGACGAAGGAAGAACCATGTTTCACAAGTCTGAACTGGGCGAGCACGCGACCGGCTTTCCGCACGACACGGCAGGCTATGTTCCTCGTGGCGGCGACCACTGGCGGCAGATGAAATTCGAACACGGCGCCATGGATCCCGAAGAAGAAGGCATTTCAGCAGAAGAACGACTCCGGAGGATCGAATACTTGGATCAGGTATGGTGGCCGCAAATCCTGGAAAAAGTGTCCCAAGAGCACGACCGCCTGGTGAACGAACATGGCGAATCTTATCTGCAACGGTGGCAGCGCGTCGTCAATCGCTCTCCGGACCAACCTGGCGGGTTCGAGGTCGAGCCATCGTGACACCCTGCCGCCAACGGGTGCAGCAACCTCACAGCGCTGTAATGCATCAGCGCGGGTTGCTGGGAAAATTAGTCTACCAGACCTGTCAGCCAATCACAAAAATAAACGGCCACGGCTCCAAACCACGTGCCGAGGCGCCGCGTGTCAGGAATCGATCGCGAACGGCAAAGCCACCCAAACTACTTAAGTCATGTAACTGGAATACCTTGTAATCACGAGACCAGAGATCGACGCAACCCAAAGATATTGTCGGTATGGGATATTTCGTTACGCGATGCCAGGGCGGCGGTTTGGCGGTGGCGTTCCTCGTTTCACAACGATTTCGCCGCCCGAATGGACTGGGGCGTGAAGGCGCCAGATCAGGCCAACCACGCTCCGCAAGTGGTGCTTAATGGCGAGCAGGGCACGCACGTGGTGGATCTCAAGGCCAAGCCAAGCGAGAGTTTCCGTCTCTCCTCGGCCCGAATCAGCGATCCGGACGGGAACCCCTTCCGGCAGACGTGGAATGGGTACGATGAGGCCAGCGACCAGACCGCGGCGATAAAAATGGGAAGCGTCGACTCCCACGGCATTGCGTTTGCCATTCCGCCAACTTCGATCGGCCGCGCCCACGTGGTATTTGCCGTCACCGATGCGGGTGATCCGCCGCTCACTTGCTATCGCAGGGCAGTTGTTGAGATTTCTCCCTGAATTTCGAGCCCTTTTTCGCCAGAGGAACTTTTCAATGCGTTGGGTGGGGAGACGTGGAAGTACAAACGTGGAAGATCGTCGAGGGCTTGGTGGCGGCGGCCGCCTGGCGATGGGCGGCGGTTTTGGAACCATCTTGATCGTTTTGATCGCCATGCTCTTGGGCGTGGACCCCAGGGCGGTATTCCAAGGAGGGGGCAACCCGCCGCGGCAACAGCAGCAGGGCGGCGCGGTCGGTACGCCCGAGGAAGAGCGGCTCAAAGAATTTGTTTCGGTCGTGTTGGCCGATACCGAAGACGTGTGGCGAGAGCAGTTTCAGCAACACGGCTATCCGGCCTACCGCGAACCCAAACTCGTGCTGTTCTCGGGCTCCGTCGATTCCGCGTGCGGGTATGCGGGCGCGGCTGTCGGGCCATTTTACTGTCCGGCAGATCAAAAGGTCTATATCGACCTCACCTTCTTCAACGAGCTGGAGCAGCGATTGGGCGCGCCGGGCGATTTTGCCCAGGCGTACGTGATCGCCCATGAGGTCGGGCATCACGTGCAAAACTTGCTCGGCATATCTGATTGGGTTCAGCGGCAGCGGCGACAACTCAGCGAACGCGAGTACAATCAGCTATCCGTGCGGTTGGAACTGCAAGCCGACTTTCTGGCCGGCGTATGGGCCCATCATGCGCACAAGAAGTTCCAGATTCTCGAAGCAGGTGATCTCGAAGAAGCCTTTCGGGCAACACAAGCCATTGGCGACGACCGCTTGCAACGGCGGCAGCAAGGATACGTGGTCCCGGACTCGTTTACGCATGGCACTTCGGCGCAACGTCTGCGCTGGTTTCGCAAAGGCTTGGAGTCCGGTGATATGTCCGAGGGCGATACCTTCCGCACGACCGACCTCTAATTGGCCCTGACAATATCCCAGCGTTGGCACGACCATCCGCCAAGAACGGTCCGGAAGGCGAAGTTGAGTTAGGCGCTCTACGGACGCGGCAGGCTTCGGCGTTCGGCAATTCGCCCCACGCGGATCGCGCCCCTCGCCGTGCCACCATGCCACAATTCCGCACCGGGGCATTGCCGTTGACGGCCAATTCAAGCTGGGCTAGAGTTCCCCCCGCGCTTGCCGCTCTTGCCGGAGCGGCATTGCAGCACGGATGCTAGCTATATACCAGCGCCGGTTTCAACAAAACCGGCGGGAGCCCCGTTCGATGGCAACCGGTCAAACTACCACGCGCACCACCCGTTCGGCGCATTCTCCGGCCGTCAAGACCTGCGATCTGTGCGGCGAACACCGCTTCGATCTCGTTTCTGAACGTGATCGGCATGGCGAGGTGCTGCATACCGCCATGTGCTTGAATTGCGGTCTGGTGTCGCATCTCGAAATCCCCAGCGAAGCCCAGCTTGCCGAGTTTTACGCACGCGAATACCGTCAAAGCTATCACGGAGAAACGGCGCCTTCAGCTCGGCGGGTCATGCGGGCCTGGAACAACGGACAGCGGATCTTGAAGCAATTGCAGGACGCCGTGCCACCGCCCGCCAGCGTGTTTGAAGTCGGAGCCGGCATCGGGTGTACGGTCAAATCGTTTGAACTTGCCGGCTACCAGGCCGAAGGCATCGATCCAGGGGAAGGCTTCATCGACTATTCGCGGCAGAGGTTAGGCGCCAAGGTGAGCGTGGGCAACCTGTTCGACATCGATCCGCGGCCACAATACGACCTGGTTCTGCTGGTGCATGTGATCGAACATTTTTCCAGCCCACGCCGGGCACTATCGCACATTCGCCAGATGATTCGGCCCGGCGGCCGATTGTACGTGGAGTGCCCGAATCTGACAGCGCCCCTGGCGCCGTTTTCCAAGATGTTTCACTTCGCGCACGTGCATAATTTCAATGAGTGCACCTTGCGCATGATGGCCGGTCAGACGGGCTTTCGAGTAGAGCATGTGTTCTCATCGAGCGACGATCCCAATTTGCAGGTCTTATTTCAGCGCAGCGACGATCCGCCGTCCGCCATTGAACGGGCGAACGTGATTTCCACTTCGACCGCCTTGCAACGGGCCAAGAGCTGGTTGGGTTATCACACCCGAGCAGCATACATGGGACGACGACTGCGCAAACTGGCCAGCTACGCCAATGAGCATTTGCGGGCCAAGAGCGTGGTTCGCCGACTCGAAAATCGCTGCCAATAACCCGCGCGCGCCGTATGGCCGTTGGTGGACGACAAGCATTGCCGTTTTCTGCATGAGATTTACCATCATCCCGTTCCATCAGGGACTGCTGACACCGTTGGAAACAGAAGGCCGCTCGCCCGGCGCTGGCCCGAGGATACTTGGCTTGATTGCCGACAGGATTTTTCGTTGATCACCCGCTTTAACAGATTGCGACGGATGGGTTGGCCGACCCGCGCCCTGAGCTTCGCCGTGATTGCGACGCTGGGGACTGCCGGCTATTTCTCCATTTGGCGGTATCATCTGAAGCGGTTCGACACCGTGGTGCCCGGCGTACTGTACCGCAGTGCCCAACCCACGGAGTGGGGCATGCGTCACCTGGTCCGCAATTGTGGCGTCAAGACGGTGATCAGCGTGCGGCGCGACGACACCCGGCTCAAAACCTGGATCGACACCGATGAGCCGGACGGGCCGTACGAATCCGATTGCGTGCAGAACCTCGGCGCGCGTTATTTGCACTGGAAACTTGGCGGCGAAGCATACTGGCCCTGGTTATCGCCAAAAGTTTACGAAGAGTACTTCGCGATCTTTGACGATCCCCAAAGTCTGCCGGTGGCCATCCACTGCGTCGGAGGCCGCCATCGCACCGGCACCCTGGCAGCGCTCTATCGCCTGGAATACGATCGCTGGTCGGTGACCGACACCCTTGCGGAAATGTATTCTTACGATTTTGGCGGGCCGGTGCAGGTTCACGAGCACAACCTGCGCACGTACTACCCCCGGCCACGACCTTCCGCCGATCAGTGGCAAAAGCTGCAAGCCGCATTCGCCAAGCCCGGCGTAGCCACGGATTTCGAACATCTCGTTCGCCGGATGCGCCTAGGCACGCATGCGGAGGATCTCTCCATACTGGAGCGACTGCTCGAGCAGCAGCAGCCGTTTGCAATCTGCCTGGCAGAACGAGTCATCGACTCCGCCGGTCATCCCCTAGCCTCGGCCGCGGCCGCGCACGCCCTCAACTCGCTGGGGTTGTCCGACCAGCCTCCGCACGAATGGGCATCGGCGGCGGCGATTCTTGCCGATTGGGGGAGTGTCGAACAACAGCAAATGCTGCTCGCGGTCTTGCAGTCGGAACCCCGGGAGGGGCTGCCCTCGGTTCGCTATCAAGCGGTGGTTCGCGGCGTGACCAACCGTTACTCTCCCAACCGCGTGCCGTATCTGGTGCCTTTGCTCGACGACCAGAGAAATCGGCCGGAAGCTGACGCGGCCAACTATTGCTACGCCGATACGGCGGTTGCCCGGCTAACGTCGATTGTCAACGAGTTGTTCGTCGACGAAATCGCGCCGCTTCGTGATTCGTGGAACCGCGCCGCCGTGGCCGCCAAGGCATGGCTGCAAGCGCATCCCGAGGTCTGTCGGCCGCGAAAATTCGATCCCGGGCTGTTCGAGCGCTTCCACCAGGATCAGGACGACGTGGAAGACAAAGACGACTACCGCAGCTAACGGCGGTCAATCATCGCCATCGGGCAGCTCGACCTCGCTGTCGTCGGATTCTTCATCGTCGTCGACGAGTTCGACGTCGTCGTCGGTGCCAAAGTTATCGTCGTCGTCGCTGTCGCCGTCTTCGCCGAATTTTTCGCGCAGTTCATGCTCGAAATCTTCATCCAACGAGTCTTCAAAATCCTCGTCGAATTCGTCGTCAAAATCGTCGTCGTCCCCGTTGTCATCGGCAGTGGGGCCGAGCACCACTTCGCGCGGCAGGCCAGCATCCCATTGCCATTGCCAGGGGTGCTCTGTCTCCCGTTGTGAATGCACGGCGACAATCAAGCTCATCGGACGGTTCTCCCCCGCCAATAGTCAGGGCGGGCAATCACGGGGCAGCGTGGTCAAATTCAGCAGAAATCTCGGTTTGCCTCAACGCTCCAGCTTGCGTTCGCGCGTTGGGTTTGGCGAAAGAGTTGCGTGGGGCAATGTAAAAGTGTGCTGGTCCTGTAGCAGACTTGTCAAGGGTTGGCCTCCGGAAGTTGTCGGCTGTTTCCGCTCCCGAGCTGGTGTTCAACCCCCCACGTCCTCGCGAAAACGCTCCAGCGATGCGATCCGCTGCTCGTATTGGTCGCGGATTTCGGTCACTTCCGTCCGCAGTTCTTGAACTTCGGCCACCAAGGCCCGTTGGGCAATCTGCAATTGTTCGATCGCCAGTTCCAGCCGTTTGACGGTGGCCGAATTGTCGGGCGTGGAGCCGGGACTGCTGGTCGGGCGCGGCACGTGTTCGGCCGAGGGCGAATCCGTTTCCGCGTTCGAGGTTGTCGGGCCGGGGCTTGTCCGGAAGGCGCCGGCCGAGGCTGCGCCGCCTGAAGCGTGTGAACCGGAACCGTGCCCGTATTGCGCGCGCAACCGCTCCAACTCGCGGGGTTCGTACAGCCCATGCGTGATCATGTGGCCCCGGCCTTCGGGCGTCAGCGGAATCACCAGTCCTCGGGCTTTGAGTCCTTCGAGCACGGAACGCAAGGTGGTGAGATCGGCGATGACTTCCATGCGGGCGGCCCTGCTGCGGAGTTCGCCCTCGGTTTGGGCGCCGCGGAGCAGCAACTCGACCATCACGGCCATTTCCAGCTTGTTCACACCCAGCCATTCATACAGCATGTGCCGATACTTGGGCACGCGGCCCGAACCATGCACTTCGAGCACCACGCCGCTTTCGCGCAGTTCGTCCAGTGCGGCTTGCACCTGGTCTTCGTCCAATTCCATAACCGGGTCGCGATTGCTCGTTTGATTGCAGGCCACGCGAATGGCATTGAGGCTCATCGGATAGGCATTGGGTGTCGTCTTGGCCTTTTCCACAATGGCGGCGGCAACGCGCCGTTCAATCGCCGGCAGCGGTTTCCAAGGCGGAGCCTTGCCTTGCTCGCCGGCCGAAACGCCCTGCGACTGCGAAACTTCACTCATCAACGGTTCCTCGATCAGGAGTCTCGGCTTGGTGGTTGGAGGTGTCGCCATACCCCGTGGGTTGGATGGCCATGATTGCCAAGCGACGGGAGCATGGCCCTCAGGGAATGCTGAATTCGCAATCCCGGCAGTAGCGGATTCCTTCGCGGCGTGCGAAGGTTGGCGGGTCAAAACCTGGGCTTAAGAATCTCTTGCATGATGATGGCGTCCCGTAGTCCGTGGGGCGATGCAATTAGCGCGGCAATGTTGAGCTGAATTTTGTCGGGCGAGGATGGCTGGCCGGAGGTGACGGTGCTTCCGTAGGCGCGGTCGTCGTCCGAAGACGAAAGCAGCGTCTCGCCCAAGCTGCCAACCTGGTGGTCGAAGGTGGAATGCAATCTTGCCTCGGTAGCCTCATCCACCTGTTCCAGCGAGGATTGAAAGGTGGAGAAACTCTGGGATCGCTGCTCGAATTCCGAACTAACCAGATTTCCCGGGAAAGTGGTGGAAAGCAAATCGGCCGCGGGAGCCCCCGCCATTCGACCTTGAACCGGTGCCGACTTGCCCTGGCGCTGTGCCTGCCGACGCTGGCTGGGCAAGTCCGACGAAAGCTGTCGCTCCGCCGGCGTGCGCGAGGCAGGGCCTTGGCGGCCGGCAGCGGGCAACGCGGACTCCTTTTCGTTGCGTTTTTGGGCCGCGCGGCGGAGGAAATCCTCGACCTGTTCTTCGGGCTGTTCTTGTGGCGGCCGGATAGGGCGCGGCCGGGGCTGGTTTTTCCTGGCCGCCTCCTGATTTTTGACGGCTACCTGATTGATGACCCAGACAATGATCGAGAACACAATGAAAAGCACCGACAACAACTGGCTCAAGTCGGCCAACAGGGGCGGTGCCAAGGCGGTGAAAGTCGCGGCGAAAGGGTTCATCAATTGCGTCCTCTACCGTCCGGGGTGGCGCCCAAGGCAATGGCCTTTCGCATGTCGGTATCGGCCTGAACGTTGCGCAAGCGGTAAAAGTCAAGAATTCCCAATTGGCCGGTCTGAAACGCCTCGGCAATCGCCCGGGGAACCTCGGCTTCGGCCTCGGTAAGCCTGGCCCGGCTTTCCTCAATGCTGGCAATGTTTTCCTGCTCTTGGGCCACGGCCATGGCGCGACGACTCTCGGCCTTGGCCCGGGCCACGCGCGTATCGGCTTCCGCCTGATCGGCCTGCAGACGGGCGCCAATGTTCATGCCCACGTCGATATCGGCGATGTCGATGGAAACGATCTCGTAGGCGGTTTGCGAATCGAGCTTGCGAGCGAGCACGGCCTTGGAAATGCGGTCGGGATTCTCGAGAACCTCGGCGTGCGTGCCAGAAGAACCAATCGCGCTCACAATGCCTTCGCCAACGCGGGCAACAATCGTTTCCTCGCCCGCTCCGCCGATCAACTGGTGGAGCGCGGCGCGGACCGTGACGCGGGCTTTCACTTTGAGTTGGATGCCGTTTTTGGCCACCGCGTCGAGCGTATCGCGACCGCCGCCCTTGGCCGGGCAGTCGATCACTTTGGGGTAAACGCTGGTTTGCACGGCCTCCAGCACGTTCCGCCCGGCAAGATCGATGGCAGTGGCCAGCTTGAAATCGAGGGCCACAATTTTGGCTTTGCTAGCGGCAATCATGGATCGAATGACCAACGGCACATTGCCGCCGGCCAGGTAGTGGGCTTCGAGCGCCTTGCTCGTGATGCCGGTGTCTTCGCCCAAACCTGCCTGAACGGCCATGATCTTGCTGCGCACGATCACCGTAGGGTTCACTTTGCGAAACGTCATGCCGAGCAGATCCAGGATGCCAATGCCGGCGCCCGTGGTGACCGATTGAATCCACAAGCGGAAATAACGCGCAAAAATCGCGAAGACCACCAGGCCGACAATCAACAGGGCAAACAGAACGATGATGAACACCAGGTCTGACTTATCCATCGGACCGTCGGCAGCGAGCAATTGCATGATGTCGTCTCTATGCTTGGGACAGCAGTGCGAGGTGAGATGCGTTCCCTGTATCGGAGTCGCCTGGGACTGTCAATAAACGGGCCAGCGGTCGGGCGGCGACTTGGGGGCTTGTACCGTGCCTTCCACCGGTTCGCTCCATTGGACATTGTAGCCTTTTCCGGTGCAATCTCGCTGCAAGTCGCAGGTAATGATCAACGTTGGATCGGTTCTTAAAAAAGCCGGCAATTTTCGCCAAGTCGCGCTGCCGCCCGGCCGGCGCCTGTTGGTGCCAGATCATCCCTTGCTGTCGTCAAAAGGATCCAGTCCGAGCGAGTCGATGGGCCGCGACAGCAGATCGTCGTGATCGCTGCGGTGGCGGTCGAGTTCGGACTCGATCTGCGCGTTGGCTTCTTCTTGTTCGTCGATTGGCCGAACCACCACGCGGTTAGCGCGCACTTCGACCACGCGCACGGCCTGGCCGGCCTCGATGGCCATGCCTTCGCTCACGGCGTCGATGACTTTTCCGTCGATAACAATGGCGCCGCTGGGGAGCATCAGGCTTTTTGCCTTGCCCACTTTACCTACCATCTCGCGCATGCTGCGTCGCAGCGGGTTGTCGGGAAGCACTTCGTCGCTGCGGGGGGCATCGAGCAGCACCCGGCGGCCAATGGGGGTGTTGGGCCACCACTTCAAGGCGAAATAAATGCACATGGGGGCGGCCACCACGGACGCCACCAGGAGGATGGTTCCTGAAAGCGGGCCCGTGTAATATGCCAAGCCCACCGCAGCCAAAATGGCAATGATGGAGAGTGTTCCCAAAACGCCGCCCGAGGGCAGGAACGCCTCCAAGATCATGAGGGCCAAACCGCCCAGCAGCAGGACAATGGCCCACATCAAGTAGACCGTCACTGTTGTTTTCCTCCGCGAAAGCCGGTACGAGTTTCAAACCATATTATTCTGGCGTGACACGCGAGCCTTGGGAAGTGTTCGTTTGAGGTCGGCGGCCAAGACTTTGCGAGCAGGTTCGATTCCGCGAAACCTGGACCGATTCAAGCAGAACCCCCGCAACATCGCAAGCTTGGCGAATCATGAGCATCGCAGGCAATGTGCCATTTCCAGCCCACGGCACAGTTGCCAAATCGGGCACTGCCGCAGAGTCGCCGCGCTGCGTATTTCCGTGTTGCCGAATCGAATTCCGATGAAGGGCAACGACGGGCAACCCGCCGATAACAGCCCCCGCTGAGGTTGTCTGGTCGAGCACCTGCGGGACTGTTTCCAGACTATGGCGCCGAGTAAAGCTCGCGACTTTGTGAGGATGCAATGGCTGGATCGCTGCCTCGCGTCGAAAAGCTGAAAAGGGAACCGCCACGAGCAAAATTAACTTGGATCGGAAATCAATTGTCGGGTCGCACCACGATGCGATTTCCCTGCGCTTCGACAACAATTACGTCTTCTCCCGAATTCACGGGCTCTCCGTTGCTGACTACTGAAAAGACTTCGGTGCCGATCCGCACCTTGCCCGATGGCCGCAACGGCGTGACTGCCACGCCACGGTTGCCAATCAAGTGTTGGTAAGAATCCGACGGCGAAGGCTGGACCCCCCGCATCTCGGGATCGTCGTCGGTACCCGGCGGCGCCAGCACCAACCGATTGAACCCTCGGGTTCGCGGTAGGTAACGCCGCAGCAGGGCAATCAACACGATCACGCCGCCAGCCGCACTGGTCACGGTGAACAGGTTGCCGCGAAGCTCCTTGAGTTCGGTTCCCGTGGTGGGCAAGGCATTGGAGGTTTGGAGCGCGAGGACCAAGGCCGCCAGGACCAGCATTCCGCCCCCCACGCCAAAGATGCCAAACCCCGGCAGCACAAAAATCTCCAGCAAGAGGAAGGTCATGCCGGCGATGAACAGCAAGAGTTCGAGCCAGCCGGCGGTCCCTTCCAGATAATTTCCCCAGAAGAACAGCAGGAAACATACAGTGGCGATAAAGCCGCCGATGCCGGTGCCCGGCGTCTGCAATTCGGCGTAAAACGCGGCCCCTCCGATCAGCAGCAAGGCCCACAGCACCCGTTTATCGCGGAGTGCGTCGAGCAATGTATCGGCCCAACTGGGCGAGACCTTGCGCGGCGGCGATTCCAGCCCATACAGGGCCAGCACTTCGCCGAAACCGTTCACCACATCGGTGGCCATCCCCAGGTGCAGGGCCTCGGTGCCTTCCACCTCAAGCGGCTTGCCGTGCTGGGTGACGGACTCGCGCTGTTGCCAGGTGCCGGGGACAAATTCGGCGGCTTCCACTTCGCTGTAATAGGCGACCATGCCGTCCGACTCGCGCACGTAACGAAACACCGCCAGGTTGGGATCGACAATCGCCTGCCACAGCGAGGCGCTACGGCCCTTGGCCTTGGCAACGTTGTCGAGCGAAGCAGAGGTCGCGCTGATTTCGGTGCTCAAATCGCGAGCGCGATCGGCTCGCGGCGCCGGCTGGAAAGGGTTGGGTTGTTCGACTTCGCTGCGTGGAAAGGTCACGCGCCCGCCCAGTTTGGCATGGGGATGCATCAGGATATGGTCGCAAGCCAGGGCCAAAAAGGCGGCGTCCGCGCCGGCTTCCTGGGGAATATAGGCCACCGTGCGTTGACGGCCGGGTTTCAAGTCGGCAATGCGTGCCGCCAGCCCCGCGGCTTGCTCCGGAGCCCCGCCGGGGCTGTCGATCCGCAAAATGATCAGGTTGGAACCACTTTCAACCTCGCGGTCGATCTTGTTTTGAATCTGGGCCAGGTAGTTTCTCGTCAGCGGTTCGGTGATTTCCACCTCCACCGCCTTCCACCCATCGCCCAGCGACGGGTCTTCGACCACCGAGTCCGGCGGAACGCTCAGCACCTTGGCCAACGTGGAGAAATCGTCGGCATAGTAATCCACCAAGCCAATCCGCTTGCCTTCCTGGGCGGTGAACAAACCCGCCTCGCCGGACGGAATGAGTAAGGTCGGATTGCGTTCCACCTGCTTCTGCTGCCGGAGTTCTTCCAGCCGATCTCCGCGAACGAATTCGCGGCCCACCTGGTCGGCCGTGCGCGCTTCGTATACTTCCAACGCCGGATCGAGCATGCCCAGCACCAGATCGACCGCCACCGTGCGGCGACTCTTGGCAATATCGGCGTAGCCCGAGTGCATGTAGGCGGGAATGTTGTTTTCGTCGGCGCCGGCCTCGCCAATCTTGGCTTCGCTGGGCAGAACAATGATTTCACAGGCGATGGCGACCAGCACGGCATGACCGCGCAGCACGGGCGCGTTGCTGTTGGGGCCGCCGGCCTGGTTGGGCGAAACGTAGGCCACGGTCGTCGCCCCGGACAACTCGGTAATGGCTTTGGCCAGATCGATGGAACTGCCAAAACTGGAGGCCCCCGGCTCAATCTCGAAAATGACGACCGGCCATTCTTGGCGTTGTTTGGATCGCGCAATGAAGTCTTTCGCCTGGCGAACCACGCGATTCTTCACGCTGTCGGTGATCGGCGAGGGCACTTTGATCAACCGGCCCATCCGCCGCTCAACCGCTTCGGCCGCCGGAGTCGCCGCCGGGGCGATCGGGTTGGGCTGATTCTGAGGCGCATCTTCGGCGGAGCGAACGGAGCCTGGCGCCAAAAACGCCAGCGAGCACACCACCGCCAACATTTCGAAAAAATGCCGAGCAAGGCTCCCACGGTTCCCGGAAAGGAAAACAGGGGATCGCACGCGGCAGTTGGCCGTGATCGCCAGCAATGAGTTCATGGGTCGTCGCATCCGCGGTAAGTGGAACCAAATCGTCCGTCGAGCGGAACCGAGCGAGTTTGGCGGCGCAACTCTGCTCGATTATACGACCGGCCACCTCAAAGCGTCAATTTTTCGCAGTCCCGTGCGAGCTGCCAAGAGGGGGATTATCTCATGGTAAATTCATGACTTACGATGCATCGCCCCCGGATGCGCTGGGGGGAAAATCCGCTACGAGTGCCCATGTGGCCAACCCTTTTCGGCCAAGTCGATTCGGGCCAAGCTTTGGTCGGACCGATGCAAGCCAAAGATCCACCAGCGACAGTTAAGCAACAAGGCGTTGCTGGGCTAAACGCTATCGGGTGCCTTGCCGAGAGTACCCTCTTTAGCCGAGGCTCTTTACCCCATGTCAGCCAATCAGGGCTTACGCCGGATACCGACCAAACGTTGCGACGTTTAACGCCGGCGAAATTCCTGAACGCCGGTTGACCGCCAACGGACCCTTGTGCCACAAACCTCTTCGCAGTTTGCGGAGATGTCGGCACGTAAAAAAACTATCCAAACAAGCCATCGATGACCTGCCCGGCGGCGATCGGAGTCGGTCGCGGCAGTCGCGGGAAATGGGTTCCGTGGGGATCGATTCCCACGGCGTGATAGATCGACGCCGCGACATCTTCCGGAGTCCACGGTCGAGTGGCCGGCGTCGCGCCCGTGCGATCGGTCGCGCCGATGACCGCGCCGCGACGGATTCCGGCGCCCGCCATCAACAAACTGCCGGCGTTCGGATAATGATCGCGGCCGCCGTCTTTGTTGATCCGCGGCGTGCGGCCAAATTCGCCCATCACCACCACCAGCGTGGTGTCGAGCATTCCCCGTTCGTCCAGGTCGTCCAGCAGGGTCGACAACGACATATCCAATTGCGGGAGATTGCCCGGTCCCTCGTAGGGATGCCACTTGTAGCCTTTGGGCGTGTTGGCCGGGGGCGCCGCGAACGACATCATCGATTCGAACAGCAGATGGTGGTTGTCCCAGGTGCCGTTGGTCACTCCGTCGCCGAAGAGCCCGCCTTGCACCGCGTGATTCACGGTGACGAACCGCGCCCCGGCCTCGATCAGACGACGGGCCATCAACACCCGCTGACCGTAGATGTTCATGCCGTACCGCTCGCGGAGGTCAGGCCGTTCTTCTTCCAAATTCAAGGCCCTGGCCATGGCGCCGTTGGTCAGCATCGCAATGGCCTCGTTGCCAAACTTGTCGTGCGCCTCGAACGCGCTGCCGGGTTCCGAGAGCTTCTTCAGATTGTCCATCTGCGTCAGCAACGACCGACGATTTTCAAACCGCGTCTCTGCCACCGACAGCTTATTGAATTGCAGGTCGGGCGATCGCGGATCGCCCTTGATGTTGAAAGCATCGTACGCCGCGCCGAGGTAGCCCGGCGGTTTGGTGTATCGGGCATCGACCGGCAAACCGAAGTGGGCCGGCATGCCTTTCACCTTGTTGCCGAGCAGGGCGGAGATCAGGCAGCCAAAATTGGGAAAGAACTGCGACCCTCGCTCTGGCAAAAAACCGGAAGTCACATGCTGCGAACCGATGTCGTGCCCTCCGCTTTTGCCTTGCCACGAGCGGATGATGGCCACCTTGTCCATCCGCTGCGCCATTAGCGGCATCTTTTCGCAAATATAAGTTCCCGGCACATTGGTTTGCGTTGGCTTCCACAAGCCGCGGATCTCGACCGGTGCATCGGGCTTGGGGTCAAACGTTTCGAAATGGCTGGCCCCGCCGGCCAAAAACAGAAAAATGCACGACACGTCGGTGGGCTGGCGTCCCGCTGCCCGGGCCCGCTGCAGCACATTCGCCAGGTTGAGCCCAAACATGCCGGCGCCAATCTGCAGCGCGGCACGGCGACTGGTTCGAAACGGGGTGCTGCTTGGCATATGCATGGGAAACATTCGGTTGACAGTCAACGGATTTTGCGACGGTGCATCAAAGCATTTTTATATATTACTGCCCCAGCGCTGTCAATGGATTCGGTTTTGCTCTGCAGTACCGACCGGTTCCGAACCGGTGCTCCGGGGAACAACGGAACAAGTCTTGCTTGTTCTGCTTGGACGTTCCCCGCCGCCGTAAGGACGATCAGATCGGTCGTTCGTCAACACGGCGGCATCGCCCATCATTGGCGATCCGCTTGGCAAGCGGGGCTGCTGACAGACCGGCCGTGGTGCCCGGCCTCCAGCATACACTTCGGCCCCACTCGCTCCCAGCCGCCCAACGATTCCGCATTTCCATGCCGTGGCGTCAGCTTTTCTGGAATTCCAATCCGGTCAGCGTGCCCGTGCCGGTGTTGAAATGGTCGACCTCGATCCCGAGCCGCTGCAGCATGCTGACGTAAAGATTGCATAGCGGCGGCGGATTTTGCGGATCGAACGCCAGATGTTGGCCGTGCCTGAAGCCACCCCCCGCCACGAGGACCGGCAGGTTCTTGGTCGAGTGGCTGCTGGCGTCTCCCAGGTTGCTTCCCAGATAGACCGTCGTCCGGTCGAGCAAAGTCGCACCCCCTTCCTGCGAGTGCTTCAGCTTGGCCACGAGTTCGCTGAGGACCTTCATGCATTCGATTTCGATCCGTTCGAGCTGTGCCAGTTTGCCCGGATCTCGACCGTGGTGCGACAGGTCGTGATGCCCTTGCGTTACGCCAGGAATCGGCGGAGTGCTCGTCGCGCCGGCCAGCATGATCGTAACAAGCCGGGTGGAATCGGTTTGAACGGCCAGGTGCGCGAGGTCGAACAGCAGCCGCGTTCGGCCGATGAGGTCGCTTCGGTTGGTAATATCTTTGGGGGGCTCGACATTCACCTTTGGCTTGGGAGTCTTGACCCATTTTTCGTCGATGACGAGGCGCTGCTCCAGTTCGCGGATACTGGTGAGATATTCGTCGAGCCTGTCGCGATCGTCGGCACTGAGTTGGGACCGCAATGCCTTGGCCTGATCGCGAACGTCGTCGAGGATGCTGCGGTCCTCATCGAGGTTGAGCAACTGGGCTCGCACGTCGCTCTCCCGGCCGTCGAGAAACATCTCGGCGAACAACCGCGACGGCGAATTGTGTGCCGGCACCCGGGCGCCGGTCCGAGTCCACGACAGGCCCAGTCCTTCGCCCGATAAGGTCAGGCTGGGGAATCGCGTCTGGGCGCCGATGTGCTCTGCCGCGAACTGGTCGACGGAAATCCCGTTGCGAATGCCCGGCTGGCCTGCTCCCGGCACGCCGGTCAGAAAGCCGTTGACCGCCTGGTGGCCGCCGCTAATTCCCGCCAATCCGGAGATGACGGTGAAATCGTCGCGGTATTCTCCCAGCACTTCGAGATACCGAGACAGCGCGTAGCCCCGGCCCGTCTGTTGGGGAATGAAACACCCTGGGTAGAAGCCCAGCGGGGCGCAGATGCAGATCATCCGTCGCGGCGGTTCGGCGCCGCCAGCGCCGCGGGCCTTGTTCGGTACAAACGCGTCGAGCCACGGGAGGGCCAGCGAAACGCCGGCGGCACGAAGGAACTTGCGACGGGAAGTTTGCATGCCACTCAAACCCGGAGTGCCGGACCGTTCAAAAGTTCTTACGTTGCGGGCGATATTCATGGTCATGATCCCAGCAGAAGAGGCATTGGTTTGCGATCATCGTTCGGCGCGCCGATGAGTTGACCGAAAGTCCCGTGACAGCGCACTCGTTTACTTGCTCTGAAACACTTCGCTCTGCACCACTTCGTGAACCAGCGAGCGGAACCCGTAGTCCTTGCCCCGGGCGGCTTCCACGATCGCCTCGATTTTCGGCCGGTCGGCTGTCGTGGGAGGAACGCCGGTCGCGTAGGCGAGCAGCTTGATGGTCAGCGCGCGGGCCAGTTGATCTCGATCGGACAGCAGCAGTGCCTTGTATTCGTCGATATTGCGAAATACCCGGCCGTCCGGCAAAACGTCGCCCGCATCCACGGGGGGGCCGTGCCGGTACGGCATTCGCCTTCCGGCAACCGTAACGGGCTCTCCGTCGCCAATGCTGCGGTAATTCTCCCGCCAGCCACCGATGACGTCGAAGTTTTCCAGCGCGAATCCAGGCGGATCGATTGTTACGTGGCAGACCGCACATGTCGCGACCTGCCGGTGCTTGGCCAGTTGATTACGGATCGTCGTCGCGCCGCGGATGTCGGGCTCGACGGCTTCCACGTCGGCGGGAGGCCTCAGAGGCGGAGTCCCCAGGATACGATCAAGCACCCAGGCCCCACGCACGATGGGCGAGGTGGTCGTGCCGTTGGCAGTCAACTTCATGATGGCAGCCATGGTCATGACCCCGCCGCGGTGACTGTTCGACGGGAGCGAGACCTTGCGGAATTCGAGCCCTTCGACCCCCGGAATCCCGTAATGGTTTGCCAGGCGCTCGTTGATCATGCTGAAGTTGGAGGAAACGAAATTCGTCAGGCTCAAGTCGTTCTGCAGTACTTCCTCGAAAAACAGGTACACTTCCTTGGTCATCGACCACCGGAGTATCTGGTCGTACTCGGGATAGAGTTGCCGGTCGGGAGCCGTGGCGTCAATTTCGCGGAGCCCCAGCCACTGGCCGGCGAAATTCTCGGTGAAGGCTTTTGCTTTGGGATCGCGCAACATCCGTTCCACCTGCTCGCGCAGCGTCTCGGGCCGGCTCAGCTTGCCCTGTTCAGCCAGTTGGAGCAGGTCTTCGTCGGGCATCGAGCTCCAGAGAAAATACGACAACCGGCTGGCCAGGGCGAATTCATTGAGCGTTGCCGGCCGCGCCAAGTCGCCCAGGTCGCCCGCGGGACGGATGTTTTCGCGGAGAAACAGAAAATCGGGCGACACGAGCACCGATTTCAATCCGACGCGCAGCGCCCGCTCGAACGAGTAACCTTCATCCAACTTGGCTCGGACGCGGTCCAAAAAAGGCTGGATGTCCTCGTCGGTCACCGCCCGGCGAAATGCCCGCCGCGTGAACTTGCGGAGAATCGCTTCGGCATCGGCCAGCGGCTGCTGCGAGACGACCTCGCGGCGACCAGGATTGTTGGGAACCGGCGCCTGCGGCATGTCTCCGAACAGCAGGCGATAACTCGGCGGCGGCCAGGCGTCTCCCAGCGGTCCTTCCATTTCGACCCACTGCACCACCAGTCCGGGCCCTTGATAATTCGCGCCGCCGCCAAGCCGCGGGAGATCGCGCGTCCTCACGCCCGTATCGACCAATAGCCGAATGTTTTTCCCCGCCTCCATCTGCTCCTCGAACTCGATCACGGTGGGCTCGCCGGGAGGAGCTTCGAAATAACTGATCAGGTACGGAGGATCGCCCAGATTGCTGGTCCCGCCGTTCACGTGAAAGATGACCGGCTTTTCGCTTTGGTATGCGTACGCGGAGATGCGGAAACGATACTTGCCCCGGTCGCGGGTCAGAAAATTCCAAAACACGATTTGAATATTCGACGCCAGATCGGAGCTGAAAATCGCCACGCCGTCGTCCAGGTGGCGATAAACGTCGTAGAGCCGGGTGGCGGCCTCGTTCTTGACGTCGATGCGCCGCTTGACCCGGTTAGGGCGCGGCCCTCCGGCCATGGCTGCTTCCAGTACCCGATTTGCCGCCGCCAAGTAGCCATTCAACTGATACGAGGACATGTGCAGCATCTCGGCGGAGGTGTCGAAGCCACCAGCGGCCCCGTCGACCGGCAAAATGTCCTTCAAGTCGACGTCGACGCCAAGCAGATCGCGCACGGTGTTCATGTACTCGACCTGGTTCAGTCGGCGCATGACCGCGCGTCCCTGCAGGGCATGACGCGCCGTTTCCGCCGCCGCAACTTGGCCGTCGATCCAGGCGGTCAGCGCCGTCGCTTGATTGGCGGCAGGACGGGGCTTCCCTTCCGGAGGCATCGTTCCCGCCTTGAGTTGCCCAACGACGTTCAGCCACTTCTCGCGGTTCTCCTTGTCGGCAAAGTCCAGCGAGAGGGTATCCACCCGGAAGTCACCCTTGGGTTCCGATCCGGTGTGACACGTATAACAGTATTGCTCAAAAAATTTCCGGCTTAGGTCGTTGGTCGGTTTGCCGTCGGCGGCAGATGCCCGCATGGCAGATCCGATCATTCCCAGGCCCGCGCAAACAAACCCCGCGATCAGCACGCACTTCCCAAACAACCGGCCGCGATGCAGGCACATGGCGAAATCCTGGCGAATGAGGCTCAACATCAACGACACAGCAGACATATTGCGGCCTCTTCCTTCACGATCGGAGCGGACGCGATTCGGGGGACAGCATGCCATGGAGGGCCGTCCTGGTTCTGTCTGGACTGGAAGTTCCCGGAATTCGCTGGCGCAAGAGGTCGAGCCGATGTTCGAAACCTGGGTGCGCCACAACTCCTGGCCAATCCCCGGCATCCCCAACGGTTTGAGCCCGGATTGGTTCCAGGCTCGGTAGAAACTTAATGGTAAGGCGCGGTCCCGCGAGCGTCCAGCGCGCAATCAGTCCTCGGCACGTTCTGATCGCGATCGGCTGCGTCGTTCTGTTGCGGGCCTACCGTCGTTCCTCCGCTCGGTCGCGCAACCACTGATACGCCTTCGCGCGCATTTCGGGTGAGAATCGGCTGTAGTCGTCGGGCGTGGATAGCTGAAGACGATCGGTCGCGCCGTACAGACGATAGATCTTTTTGGTTTCGTCCACGCAAGTTTGCACGTCGCCCGCGACGGCGTCTTTGTCCATCGCCGGCGCAATCACCAGCACCGGCCGCGGAGCAATGCACGCCAAGACCTCGTGATAATCGTAGGGGACGCGAGCCTCTTGGCCGACAAAGAAACCCAACCGCGGCAACAACCCGTGCAGATGCGAATAGGAGCGGATTCCTTCGATGCCCTTCTCCGCGGTGCTCAACCGCAAAGGCGTGAAGCCGGCGACCGAAATCACGCCGGCGATCCGCTCGTCCAGCGCCGCGGCATACAAACCGACCGCGGCCCCCAACGAGTACCCGGCCACGTAAATCCGATTTGGATCGATGCCCTGCAGGTTGCGCAGCATTTCGACCGCGCCGCGCACGTCGACGACCATCTTGCCCATTTTCGACCACTTTGGATATCGGTCGTAGAACCGTGTTCCCTCCTCGATGCGATTGCCGAACCCCAGCATGTCGTAGGCGAACACAGCATACCCTTCATCCACCATGCTCTGAATCAGGGTCGCGGCCTGGTGGTACGAGTTGAATCCCTTCGAGTAGTCGAACTCGTGCAGGTAGATGACCACCGGCGTCTGGGCGTTGCGGAGCGCTCCGGCGTCGTTGATCGGATAGTACAGGTAGCCAAACAACTGATCGCCGAAGCCGTTGTAAGGAGCAATCGCCGCCCTGCCCATCTTCCTTGTGGCCGCAGGGCGATCGAGGAACGAACCGAAACTGTTCTCGCCGGCCCCGCCCGCCCGAAACTGCTTCGGGCCCGGGTTGGTCGCGCCCGGCGGTTCGTCGCCCAGGGCCCAGCGAAGCTTCTGCTTGATGTCGGCCTTCTTCCGCTCCCAGTCGGCTACCGCCACGATCTTGCCGTTTGTCGCGGCGTCGAGATCCAAATCGTCGAGTCTCTTGGCCGGATAGTCTTGCGGGTCGATCGCTTCTCCGCTCAGCAGGCGCCATTTGTCGAAAGAGTAGTCGTAGTTCAGGCGATTCTCCGGCTTGCGGTCGGTGCGACCGAAGACATAGTCGAAGAAGTCGATATAATCTTCCATGTCCCGCGCACACACGCTGTGCAGCCCGTACCGCGAGCGAATTGCCAGTCGGTCGCCGGCGCCCAGAAAGTCGTAAACCTTCTGGCTCGCGTGGTACGCCTGTTCGATACCCCAGGGATTGCTGGCGCCCTCGGTGATCGCCGTGCTGAGCATCAAACCCCGCGGCGCAATCAGGGCCATGAACAGGTTTTGATCGACCGGCAACTTGTGCTCCCGGCCAATAAAAAACCGCAGTCGCGGGTGCAGCCAACTGGGCTGCCCGCAGCCCAACAGGGCGATATCCTCGATGTCGTAGTTGATCGAACAGTATCGCCAAGGCACCTCCGCGCCGGTTCCTCCGCTGCTGGGAATGCACGCGGTGATGCGCTCGTCGAACGCGGCGGCCATCAGAGACAACTTGCCGTTCCGCGAGTGGCCCGTGATGCCAATTTTGTCTTTGTCGACAAACGGCAACGTGTACAGATAATCCACTGCTCGCGAAGCGCCGTATGCCCTTCGCATCAACCTCGTGAAGTCGTACTCTCCTGCCCAGATTTCCGAATACTTTTCCGTGTCGTCTTTACTGTCCGCTCCCGCGTAAATGCAGCCCACGTATCCGCGCCGCACCGCCACTTGGGCCCACTCGCGATGAGTCCACTGCGTCAGAAACACCGGAAACGGTCCTTTCCCGGGCGGAATCATCAACTCCACCGTCAGGGTGGCCCGGTTCTCGGGGCCAAAGCTCAATTCAACCATGCGGAGAGTGATTTCGCCGTCGGTCTTTTCACCCAGTACCGTCACCTTCACGTTGTCGGGCTCTGGCGGGCGAGTCCCCGTGATGTAGTACTCGAGTTGGCGCCGCATCCACGCCCGCTTCTCCTTCCATTGCTCCATGGTGGTCACTGGCACGTTCTTCGTGCCCTCGTCCAGCACCAGCGGATCCGGCAAAAACGGAATGGAAGGCAACTGATCGAAATCAGGGGGCAATTCGCCGGTCCGAGCGAGCCAATCCTTGAAGGTTTCATCGAGGAACGACACGCGACCGCTGCTCGTGCGGTCGGGCGGCAGCAACCGAAGGATCGTGTCGAGGTTTGCCTTCCTTTTGGCCGCTTCGGGCTGCGTAAGCGGCGGCTCCGCGGAGATAATCGCTCGATTCCCAATCGTCGACAAGCAGAGAAACATGCTCGCGGCGGCCAGGGCGACGTGTTGCAGACAGAAACGAATCGCTGACTTCACTGTTACCTCCGATCGTGGCTCTCCGGTTGGCATGCAAGAAATCGGGTGCCAGCAAGCGGAAACGGATGCCACTTAAGTCTCTCAATTTACGGAGATCAACGTATGGCAGTGAAACTCGGAATGCAAGCTGGAGCGGGCATAACGCAGCTGCGTGTACCCGATGTCTGCCGTGAGATCGGCCCCCGCTTCCGCACGGGGTTCACTTGCCGCTCGGCCCCGAGGACCAGCCGAGCGAGATGGAGCCTAAAAATGGTTTATCGGATCGGCAGCTACCCGATCGCATGGGGAGCAACAATTTCGGCCACGCGCAACTTGGCGCTGCGAGCTCGAGGGTTTGCGGCCACTTCGGCCTCGCTGGCCGTGATGGGTTTTTTGGTTAGCGTGCGATAGCGATTATCGTCGCGAAATGCCTGCTTGACCGGGCGATCTTCCAGGGAATGGAAACTGATGATCGCGACCCTTCCGCCGGGGCGAACACAGTCGGGCAGCCGATGCAGGATGGTTTGCAAGGCCTCAAGCTCGCGATTCACGGCAATTCGCAGGGCTTGAAAGGTTCGCGTCGCTGGGTCGATGCGTTCGCCGTGACGGGGTTTGGGCGCAGCCCGGCGTACAATCGCCGCCAGTTGGGCGGACGTTTGGATGGGCGCTGCCTGGCGGGCCTCGACAATCGCTCGCGCAATGCGGCGGCTATAGCGTTCTTCGCCATATTGATAAATGACGTCGGCCAGGTTCTCGGGTCGAAGCCGATTGACCAGTCGCCAGGCCGGTTCGCCTGCCGTGGGGTCGAAACGCAGGTCGAGCGGCCCGTCGGCGTCGAACGAAAACCCTCGTTGCTCGTCAGCCAATTGATCGCTGGAGAGCCCCAGGTCGAGCAGCACGCCGTCGAGCGGGGGACTTTGCAGTTGGGCCAAAATTTGCGGCAGTTCGGCGTAGCTGGCATGCACCAGGCTGACCGGCAACCCTGCCAGGTTTTGTTCGGCCGCGGCAATGGCCGCCGGGTCGCGGTCCATGGCCAGAACGTTGCCGCTGGAGCCAACTCGCTCCGCCAACGCTCGCGTGTGCCCGCCGCCCCCCAGGGTTCCGTCGGCGAAATGCTGTCCTGGTTGGGGATTCAGCCAGTGGAGAACTTCGTTGAGCAAAACGGGAACATGAACGGGAGGAGGCACGACAGTCAATCGCAAATGGAGGTTGGGAAATGGACGGCGCGGCGCGATATCTTGGTGCGCCAGGAAACCACTCGATTACGCCCGCTGGGCAGCCACGCAAATTTCTTGATGATTGTGATGGAGCTGCCTGGCCTGGATTCGTGTGAACCCCCAGGTGCGAATACGAAACAGGTATTCGGGAATTTCCTCGGCCAGTTTCCATTCCAACAGCTTGAGCGTGAGCAGCAAACCGCGGATGGAAACTTCGGGATACGTGACGATGGCTTCGACCGTGTCGAGGGTGTATCGCGGGGCGACATTCATATCGGCGGCAAGCCAGCGAAAGCGGCGAAACTCGCGGCGACGCACGTCGGCCCCGCGCTTGCGGATATGAGCAAAGTTGGGGTTGGACGCGACCCGCGGATCGATGTCGGCCGGATCGATGCCGGTGACTTCCAAGCCATGCGCGAGCAAGGCTTGCGCGGCCCCACCGGGTGCGCAACCAATTTCGACGCACCGCTCGCCAGGCCGCATGGGGAACTGCGACCAGCGCAGGGTTTCCTCCATTTTGAGATATGCACGCGAGACCATGTCGTGCGGCGGCGTGATCTGGCACAGCCCGCCGGGCCAGGTGGAAACTTCCGTTTTTGCTTGATGGAAGCCGACCCAAAACTGGTTCTCATCGATTCGAACAACGTCCAGCACCAGATCATCGGGCCGGGTCCAGGTATGGAAATGGGCGCCGGTTTGTCGAGATCGCAACGATTGTGCCAGTTCGATGTCGTCGAGTTCCAAATGGACCGTATATCCATGCAACCCCGCCGGCTTGCGATCGCGGGGAAAAACATGGACCGCCTGATAAGGTCTGGCGCCGGCAAGTTCCCAAATGCGGTCGACCAGGTTGGGCGCCTTCGCTTCGATGGGGCCTAGCGAAAACCCCCAACAGCGTGCAAACACGGCGTCGAGTTGCCAGTTGAGCCCCAGTCCGTGGTGGGGTTCGAGTTTGAACGTGACAAAACCGGGGCGCGAAAAGGCAGGTTTCCAAGCGGGGTAACGACGCGACATTTCCGCCTTGAGCGCCGGTTCGGCGCCAATCTGGCAGGTAACAAACAAAAAATCGGGGAGCAACATCCGACCGAAGAACCAAAATGCGAGTCGCGGAGTGCACAGCGATCGTGGGCAGGCAACTCCCACGCAATATCGCCAGCGGTTTGGCAACCCGGTATTCTACTCCCGCTGCCAAATCGTACGAGGTGGGAAATCGCGAAGCGGAACGGCGCGCCAGAGATTTGTCGCGAGGGACGGCACTCCGGCATGAAACCCGCGGCAAGCAAGATCTGGGAAGTTGTCGATCGCGGTCGAGCCGCAATCGGGACACGGCTTGGACGGCGGACCAGCAACGTGCCGCAACGTTTCCCGGTCGGGAACTAATTGCCGCTCATCTTGGGGAACATGTCGCGAACGATCGTGATCGCGGCGGGTCCTACCAGCACCACGAAAATACCGGGGAAGATGAACATCACCAGCGGGAAGATAAGTTTGACCGCGGTTTTGGCGGCCTTTTCTTCAGCCAGTTGGCGGCGCCGGGTGCGCATCGAATCGCTTTGTACGCGAAGCGCTTGGGCGATGCTGGCGCCGAACTTGTCGGCTTGAATCAAAATGGCCGCCAAAGAACGGAGGTCGTCCACTTGCGTGCGCACGCCCAGTTCATGCAGCACCTCGGCCCGTGGCCGGCCCATTTGAAGCTGGAAATTGCAGAGCATCAACTCCTCGGACATCACCCGATGCGTTTGCTGCATTTCATCCGCGACCTTCCGCATGGCCTGGTCCAGGCCCAGGCCGGCTTCAACGCATACGACCATCAGGTCGAGAACGTCGGGCAGGCTGAGAAAGATTTCGTCTTTGCGTTTCCGGCAAATGAATCCGACAACGATGTCCGGCAAATAGAACAGGACGCCGGCGCAACTGATGGTGACCATCAGGGTCTTCTGCGAAACTCCGCTGGTGAGCAGCATCAGGCCGCCGCCGGCGACAAAGCCAATGACCAGGCCCACGAACTTCAGGCCCAGGAAAACGCTAACGGCCGATTCGCCGCGGAATCCTCCACTGGCTAGTTTGGCTTTGAGCTTGCTCGCCTCGTACTCGTTCTTGGGCTGCAGCGGCCTGCTCGCGGCCGAAGCCTTTTCGAGCACGCGGCTCATGGCATCCGACTTTTTGCCTGCCCGGGCGTCCTTTTCGCGGCGCAGCGCCGGGTTGCGCAGTTCGTCGAGTCGTTCAACCGCGCGCGACCGCTGCGACGAAAACCATTCGAGCCCCGCCAGCGCCAGCGCGGCAACCAGCCCGAAAATGGCGTAAGGCAGGATTTGCTCAAGGGTCATGGCTGCCAAGAACATGATCGTCGCTCAACTGGTTATCGAAGGAAAAGAATGAGATTCGTTCAGACTGCAGCGAATCATTCGTTCCCAATAATTGTTTCAACTCTATTTCACTGGACCCGCAGTCGCCGGTCGATGCCCTCCGGGGAGCATTGCGTCTTGAAGCAGGGCGCAACGACCTGGGGGGCGTTGTGTACTCCAGGTCGGCACGGCGTCAAGCAACCTGTTCCCGGCCGATCGCAGTTTGAACCGATAAGGCTTACTTTCAGGAGTCGTTGCTAAACTTTAATGTTCACAATTTTGCGAATCGTCAAGGCGCCGAGAATCTGTAAGATTCCGGCCCCAATCAGCATTTGTTGTCCCATGGGATCTTCGAACAGCATCATGCTATAGGCGGGATTGAGATAGTAAACGACCAAGAACAGCAGCGGCGGCAAGCCCAACAGCACAATGCCGGAAAGCCGTCCTTCGCCGGTAAGCGCTTGCACCTGGCCCCAAATCTTGAATCTCTCGCGGATGATATAACCGATTTTGTCGAGAATCTCCGCCAAGTCACCGCCGGTTTGCCGCTGCAATACCACGGCGGTGGCGAAGAATTTAAGATCGAGGTTGGGAACGCGATCCGTCAGATTTTTCAAGGCTTCATCCAGGGCCACACCCAGGTTCTGCTCTTCGAAGGCGCGGCTGAATTCCACACCAATCGGCGATGGCATTTCGTCGGCCACCAGGTTCAATCCCGCCGCCAGACTATGGCCGGCTCTTAACGCTCGCGCAATCAATTCCAGAGCGTCGGGAAGCTGCGCCGCGAAGACCTTCAGCCGTTTGCGCCGCTTGAACACCAGCCAGAAGTAAGGCAATACGCCCATAAACAAACCGGCGAAGGGCACGACAGCCACGGGCGCCTGGGTGAGGAAGGCGAACAGCGCTCCCAGGCCGGCCATGCCAAAGCTAATGCCCAAGAACTGGCCGGGGGTGAGGTGCGCGTCGGCCTGCTCGATCAGCCCGCGGATATCTCCGAAGCGCGAAAAGAAACCATCCCAGAACCGCCCCTTGCCAAAATCGCCCAGCGCGCCTTCGCGAAGCACGCTTTCTTCGCGCAGGGGGGTTGCGGTTTTCAGGCCGGCGAGCAATTCCAGCCGCTCTTCCGCGTTGCTTTGGGAATCGCCGCGCAGCAAGTAGAACAGGCCTGCGACAAGCGAAGCGACCGCAACAAACACAGCGATCGAAATTAACAGGGGACTCATGCGGTAAGCCTTGTTTCGATGTCGTTAATCTTCGAGCATGGTGCGTTGGCGAAACGCGCTGGCCGGCAAACGCACGCCAGCCGATTCCATGCGACTCATGAAGCTGGGACGGATCCCCGAGGCTTCGAAACGTCCGATGGCGCGGCCGGTTTCATCCACTCCGGTTTGCACGTACTTGTAAATATCTTGCATCACCACCGTGTCTTGCTCGAGGCCAACCACTTCGGTGATGTGCGTGATCTTGCGAGGCCCGCCCTGCAGCCGGTTGGCCTGAATGATGAGGTCCACGGCGCTGGCGATTTGTTGCCGCATGGCTTTAAGCGGCAGTTCCACGCCCGTCATCATGATCATGGTCTCAATACGCGCCAGGGCGTCGCGAGGCGTATTGGCGTGCAAGGTGGTCATCGAGCCTTCGTGACCGGTATTCATGGCCTGCAACATGTCCAGGGTTTCTGGACCGCGGCATTCGCCGATGATCACCCGTTCGGGCCGCATGCGCAGCGCGTTGCGCACCAGGTCGGTGGCGGTGATGGCTCCGCGGCCCTCGATATTGGCCGGCCGGGTTTCCAGGCGCACCACGTGGTCTTGCTGTAACTGAAGTTCCGCGGCGTCTTCGATTGTGACAATACGCTCGGTATTGGGAATGAAGCTGGAAAGCGTATTCAGAAGCGTCGTTTTACCAGAGCCCGTACCACCAGAAATGATGATATTCAGCCGGGCCTTGATGGCGCCTTCGAGCAGCATCACCATTTCGGGAGTGAAAGCTTTGTAATTCAGCAGGTCTTCCAGCTTGAGCGGATTCGCGCCAAAACGGCGGATGGAAACCGCGGGGCCGTCCAAGGCCAAGGGTGGAATGATGGCGTTCACGCGAGAGCCGTCGGTCAAGCGGGCATCGACCATGGGGCAGGTTTCGTCCACCCGGCGACCAACCTTCGAGACGATACGGTCAATAATCTGCAGCAAATGTTTGTCGTTGCGGAACGTGACGGCCGTTTTTTCCAGCTTGCCTCGTCTTTCGACATACACGCTGCGCGGGCCGTTGATGAGAATGTCGCTGATCGTATGATCCTTGAGCAGCATCTCGAGCGGGCCCAGTCCAAATGTTTCGTCGAGCACTTCTTCAATGAGCCGCTCGCGTTCGGCGCGGTTGAGCAGCGTATCTTCGGTGTCGCACAGGTGTTCGACCACCAGGCGAATCTCACGACGAAGCACGTCGCCTTCCAGGTCGCCCACGCGAGTCAGATCGAGCTTGTCCACCAGCTTGGAGTGGATCCGCCGCTTCATTTCCTCGAAGTCGGATTCTTGCTTGCGTTCGGTGCCGCGGGTGGGGAATGGCGGTTTCATGAGTTTCCTTCGCGTCGGTGCCCGGTCGGTCGAGGGCGTGTGCCGCGCCTATTCAACGTAACGATCGAGCGTTTCCGACAGATTTAGATTCCGATGTCTGGTCAGAATTCAAGGTGCTTGGTGAGATGCTTGCCTGTGTGCGCTCGGTGTGGCTTTTTCGCAACGTGTTTCGCAATTGCCAAAATGGCGCCAAAGCAGCGTCCATGGAAACATAGCTTGGGAAACAAGCGCGTGATTCCCGAAAGAAGAATTCATGAGCGAGGTCGGAAACTCAGAGCCGACACTCCAATTCTGCCAGCAAGGAAATCCTGGGAGAGGATTTCTTCTGGCAGCGGCCAGACGCCAATTGTCTCGGCTCGATTTTCAAACTGAGGATCACTCGCAAGTTTATGAGAGGTGGCGAGTTGCCATTTCTCGGCAGCGGCCTCGGATCCACGATCTCCGGGGTTCCGTTCATCGCCCTCGCAAAAAATCGAGGAAGAACCAAGGGTGCGTAAACCCATATTCGCTTTGGGGAAATCGTGCAGGCTCGCCACGGCATGCGATGCCCTGGAGCTGGCCACCGGAATCGTGTCGCGCGCCCTTGCTGCCCAATCGGGGCCAAGCCGACCACAGACACTGCTTCCACAATCGTCGCGCTGGCGGGCAGCGAATCGTCGTTGAAGTTTTATTTCTTGTCTTTCGACCAGAAATTGAAGAGTCGGCTCACGGCCGGGGTCTTGCCTGACTCAGAAGTGGCCACGCGCTCGTCGCCGGCCAACATTTCGGCAAGCTGCTTGATGGATTGTGTGATGGCGGCTTTAGGAGCTTGCTCGTAGAGCGGAACGCCGTTGTTGCGCGTTTCGACCATGGTTCGATAGTCGTTGGGAATTTGCCACGCGATTTCACGGCCGATGGTTTCTTGCGCTTTCTTGGTGCTGATTTGGCCATCGCCGAGCCCCACCCGATTCACGACAATCTTCACTTTGTCTGCCAGTTCGGGCATTTCGCCGAATGACATCATCAGGCGGACCACGTTTCGCAGGCAGGGAAGATCCATCTGGGTAATCAGCAGCACGTGCGTGGCCGCCGTCATCGCAACCATGTCGTTGGCGGTATAGCCCTTGGAAAGATCAATCACCAAGTGCGAGAAGGTGGCCTTTAGCAGGCCAATTACCCGCTGCAGGTTTTCCGGCGTGACCAGGTTTACGTCTTCCATCTGTACCGGCCGGGGGAGCAGGTACAAGCCCGAGGCATGCTTGGTTAGCGAACGTTTGAGCAAGCTGAAGTCGAGCCGGGTAACGTTTTGCGCGACATCGACCAAGGTATAGTCGGGGATGGTGTCGAGAAACACGTCGCAATCGCCAAGGCACAAGTCGAGGTCGACCAGGGCCACGGTGCGTTCGGGATCTTGAGCCAGCGAGCAGGCAACGTTCACGGCAATGCTGGTGCAGCCCACGCCGCCCGTTGCGCCGGCGACCGCGATCACGGCGCTGCCCCGCGACTTGGTGCGCCCCTTGCCGAACTTGCGTTCGTTCAGCCGACCCAAGGCGTCGAGCAGATCATCGATTCGCAGCGGCTGCGGCAAGAACTCTTTGGCTCCTGCCCTCATCGATTGCAGGATCAGGTTGCCGTCGGTGCTGCCGCTGACCACAAAGATCGCGCACTCGGGCGAACTTTCGTTCAATTGGGAAATGAGTTGCAGCGCCCGATTGGGATTGCTGTCCATGGCGACCAGCGCAATATCCGGATGCGTTTGGGCCACCACATCGGCAAAAAACTCGTAGCGACTGGCCTCGGCTTCCAGCCAGATCGTGTCCATGCCCAATAACATCGACTTCATTGCATCGCGTGATGCATCGCTGGGGTCGACGATAGCGAGTCTGAGCACGTTATTCATGGATTCGTTGCAACTGCAGGCTGCATTGCCGCATTGCTGCCCCGTGGGGCGGCGCGGTGCATCACAAGCTATGGATTTCCCTGTTCAAAGGCTGCGCGTTTTAAGAAAGAACGGCAACTACCCAAAACTCTAGGTCGCAAAACGTCGCGCGCGGCAAGCTCTCAAAATTCTGAGGCCAGGGAATTGCCACCCACGCGAACACTGCGGACGCTAGCCGAAGCGCTCTGAGCCGAGAAATCGTTACGACTGCTCTCATGCGTACGATTGGTCCGCTGTCACCCGCCCAATCGCGCAGAACCCCAGAGCAATCACCCCACCGGAGTCGTCGCGATCATCCCCCAGAGAATTCCGTGCATCCGTTGGCAGAGGCGGCAAAGCCGTAACCTAGGACTGGAAACGCAGGGCTGCCACAAAACAGGCCGGATAACAATGAGTGCTCCGCGACTTGGAGTCTATCCGCGAACACTGGCCCCCCTCACCCTCTGCCCCTCTCCCGCGAGGGTCGAGGGGAGTATTTGGATCGGCTCTTGATCCCGAGCGGGAGATGCAACCTCCCGGTTCGTGGTTGCCATCGCAGGTTTCGCCTTGTTACCGGCGAACGTCATAACCGGTGGGCCCAATGAATCCTGGCGGTGATGATGTTGGCCTGGCGGCGGTAGGAGCCTGCATCGAACTTGCCGGCAAACGTTGGACCGTGCCCGGGTTGACCGACGGCTGGGTTCGCAAGGCACTCATGCTTGCCGATGAAGACGGTCCCGACGTGCGATGGCCGTAGCCGGGTGGGGGCGTCGCCGGACGCCGGGCGTTTTCTGCCGACCCGGGTGGCGGCGGCAGCGTATCGGATTCGGCGGGAACAAACTCTCCACCGTGGTGCATGCCAGGGCCGGCACCGGGCGCCGGTCCGGCGCCAGGAGCACACTTGGGCACTTCGATGTAGCCCTTGCCGTACAGTTCGCAATCACTTGGCGAAGTGGTGTGCATGCCCGGTCCCATGCTGCGAGGCACTTCGTGGCAATCCATGGCTTCGACCAGTTCGGGCGTCACCAGGATCAGCAGTTCGACCTCGTTCTTTTCGTTGCTGATTCGTCGGAAGGCCGCTCCCAGGTACGGAATGTCCATCAGGAACGGTACGCCGCGGGTTTCCGAATCCTCGCGTTCTTGGACCAACCCGGCGATCGCCAGAGTTTGACCGGCCATCATTTCCACGCCGGTGTCGACTTCACGAACCCGCAGGGCGGGGATGCTATCGTCGCCCATGGAAACGGCCCGCGAGTTGTCGATTTCGCTTACGCGTGGGCGAACTTCCAAGCGAATATTGCCGTTGGCCAGCACAATCGGCACAAAGTCTACCTGCGTGCCGTACTTCTTGTATTCGATCGAAACCGTGCCGAGACTCTGCGGAACCAGAATCGGGAATTCACCACCGGAGTTGAAGAAAGCCGGCCGCCCGCTCACAGTTACCAGGTTGGGTTCGGCGAGAATCTTCATCAGATTGTTTTGCTTCATGGCATTGATGGCGCCCATGAAACCGTTGCTGCCCGAGGCGATGCCAAAGGTCATGGTTCCACCACCGGCGCCGGTTACCGTGCCGGTACTATCGACGGTGGAACTGAGCAAGCCGCTGATGGAGGAGATCACGCCGCCGTTGGGGTCAGTGAAGCCAAGGTCGACTCCCAACTGCCGCATTTTGGTGCGTGAAACTTCCATCACCTTCACGCGGAGCAGCACCTGTTGCACGCCGCCCACGGTGATGTTGTTGATGACCTTGGGATAAAAATCCTGGGCAATTTGCTCAATGCGGCCCACGTCGTGGGGATCGTCCACATATCCCGAGACAACCACGCTCGAGGCGAGCGGAAACACCTTGATATGCGCGTTGGGGAACTGACGTTCCAGGTACATGCTCAGTTCGCGAGAATCGCCGGTAACCAGGGTGTCGACGTTGTAGACCTTGCCGGCGTCGTCCCACAGGGTGATGCTCGTGAAGCCCGCTTTCTTGGCCACCACTTGAATCACGTTGGCGCCGCGGGGATGAAGCTCAACCACCTCGGGATTGTCGACCAGCGCCTTGGGAATGGGTTTGTCCAGCGTCAGCATGCGACTGGTGTTTACCACCAGTTCGAGCCGTTCGCTGGGCCCGCCAATGTGCCGAATGATGCCTGATCCAGAGGGCTGCTGCGCGAAAGCGGTGGAAGGCATGGCCATCATGGCAGCCAGCAGCAGCGTGATCGTCGTTCGGACGCCCATCAGAACTTCCTTGTTCCAAACTTGGTCGAGTCGCGCCCCTTCAACTGCGGTTGGAACCGCAGACCTGGCACGATTTGGTTGCTTGCCAGCATGCACCTCCTCGAACGAGGGAGCCACACCGACTGCGATCCATCGCGCAACAAAAATTTGGGGGGAAGTGGGAAGAGGCACGCTCGTGCGGCCGTCTCGCCTTTCCCCCCCATTCGTGTCGATGTCCGCCCCTCCTCGCACACGCTGTTACTGCTGACAACGCACTTGGGGGGAGGACAGCCACCGACACGATAAAGGTTTTATCGGCAAAACTGATTCTAACTATCGACAAATCATAGACTGTTCGCAGCAGTATCCTAATTACCCTCGCCAAAGTCGAACGGATCGATCGAATCGACGGGTTCGCTCGCGGCAGGGCCGTTGGGTACCAGGCGGGCCTCTGGCGCGCCTTCTTGAACTTCGTATGTCTTAACCGCGCCGCCCGAAATAATCTGGATGCGATGGGTACTGGGCGCCGCGGCAATCTTCTTTTCCAGCGGGGCCGTGTCCATGCTCGCCATCATTTCCTCGAACAGGTCCCTCTTTCGCTGATCTTCGGCCGCGGGAGGTACCAATTGGGAAGCAAAGTCCGGCATCCCTGAACTTTGGTTCGAGCGAGCCGTGGCCTCCAAATCTCCGTTGAGCAGCAGCCCCGCGTCGACGCCGCGGGTCTTCACCAGCCCTTCTTCTTGGGGTGACCGCAATGATAGCGTGATTTCGCCAGTATTTTGGGCCAACGCCACCAGTTCAATTTCTTCGGGCTTGAGCAACAAAGACACAGTCTTGATGCTGCCCGGCTTGTTTACTTCGTCGTCGCCTTCCTTTATCGTGCTATCGATTGCGAAGACTTTAACGTCTTGCAGGAATGTCTTGGTGAATGTGCGGTGGATGTTGTTGGCCTCGTTTTTCTTCACGTATACCAGCAAGTCGACGCGATCGCCCGGCTTGATCAAATATCCGCCGGTGCTTTGGGCATCGACGCGGACGGCTACCACGCGGTACCCGGTGGGAATGTGATCGGTGGCGCGTTCGCCAGCTTCGCCTTTGCCGAGCAGCTTCTTGTCGAGCAGAGGCTCGCCCATGAACAGACGCTGTCGGGTGCGCCTTCCATCGGCGTCTTCAATTTTGCGCAGGGCACCGTCTTGGATTTTGTCCTTGGGCCATTGTTCGAGCTTGAACAGCTTGGGATTGAGGATCTCGTTGGCGGGAATATCTTGCAGGGCCACGAGGATGGCTTCGGTTTCCCCCGAGGGAGCAGCAACGGGGCTGCCTTTGGACATCACCTGGTTGATGCCTAGCGAAGCTATCAACCCGCACCCGAGGGCTAGGGACAGCAAGATCAGAGATTTGGGACGCATGGTTGGCTCCGGCAAAAGCTAAGTCGATAGCATGGTTGGCCAGCAGAGCGGGGGTGAGTCCGCCAACAGCCGGCAAATCCTGCCGTCCTTGGCTCCGGTGGTGTTCCTGAAAGCGGTCGAGCCGCAACAAAAATTCGTGGACTACTGTACGGTTTCTCGCCGCATCACGGTTGTGGCCGAAAGTCCCTTGCCACCTAAGAAGATTGGCGCGGGCAGCCAGGTAACTTGATTGAAGCTGACGCTCACGGTAACGCTTACCGAATCGCCAGCCCCCGCCTGACTGGGATTCGTCGGCGTGATGGTAATGTTGGCCCCGTTGATGTTGGCGCCGGACAGGTAGTTTTGCACGGTGGTGTTGACTTCGCTGGCCGTGGCACCATCCAAGATCCCCACCCGAGCACCCTCGCGCGAAGCGTTGGTGAGCACTTGTTGCACCATGACCATCCGGCCAAATTCGATCATCCCGAAGATCAGCAGGAACAAGACCGGCGCCACCATGGCGAACTCGACCACGGCCGCCCCGCGACGGGCGTGGGGAGCAGATCCACCTCGCCGTCGAGTCGCATCGACTGTTCGGGAGGGGGGGGTGCGGAATGATGCGGACGCAGCGATTGACGAAATCATGTTAGCATTCCCGTCCAGGCAAAATAGGCGATCGTGCCAATCGCAATCGGGATTCCATAAGGCAACAGCAACATCGAACTTTTGCGCTCCGCGGCAATCGCCGAAAGCTCAACCGGATTTCGCACCGTGACTACCTCTTGCACAATCATCATGAAGTTGTCGCGATGCTTCTGCCAACTGCGGCGGTAGAGCACCATGCCCAGGGCAATGACTCCGCCGACCACCGCCGACAGGCAAAACGCATAGAAAGTGATCGTGGAACCCATCCAGGCCCCGACTCCGGCCAGCAACTTCACGTCGCCGGCCCCCATGCCGCCAATGGCGTACAGCGGCAACAACAGTCCCAGCCCGACCGCGGTGCCCAACAGGCTGAAACCCAATCCGGTCCAGCCAAATGTCACGCCGCAGTAGAGCCAACCGCCGATGATCAGCGGGAACGTCACCCAATTGGGCACCTTGAGCTTGATGCCGTCGATCACGGCGGCCACGACCAATACAGCGGCTACCAGCCAAACAGGCCAATGCTCAACCAAACCTTTCGAAATGCTCGTGATTTCCATGTTTTGAATTCTCTGTTTTCGAGGCTCTGGTGAACGTAGGGCCTGTCTGCACTCCAGTCGGGCAGCGCGAGCTGGCTGCGGCGTCTCGCTACCGTGGACGGACAGCCAGGAAGACGCCCAGCAGTGAGGCCAGCGAGGTCATTGCCGCCATGAGCCATTCCGCGGCTTGCCAGATCATTTCGTCGGGAATCGCGGTGTACACGGGAGAGCTCCAACGGCTACGGGGCAAACGGCCCTGCACTACGGTCAGTATTTCTTCGGGTGAGATAAGGCAGAGCCCCTCGGAGCGAATAAAACCACTCCGAGGGGTCGATCGAATACTTTCGTGTCGCGGCAACGGTTAGTTGCTGAGCGACTGCGACACGGCGTCAAACGTGCTGCTCGCGTTCGTGCCGATGGCGCTAATGGCCGTGAGGCAGACCACGATGATCAAGGCCAACATCACGGCGTATTCCACCGCGGTGGGGCCATCTTCAGATTGCAGAAAACGTTTTACTTGAAGGGCAAAGTTCTTCACGAGAATCTCTCCAACAGGGGGCAGACGGCTTCGGCTACTCGCCAAAGTCAGAAACAGGGACCAGGGACCAACGATTGCTCCATCTGCCGTGCCCGCCGCGAAAACTCGATTCGCGGCGGCCAGGCAGATGAAAAGCGGATGCGAACTAGTTGCTCAGCGACTGCGATACGCTGTCGAACGTGCTGCTGGCGTTCGTGCCAATGGCGCTGATTGCCGTGAGGCAAACCACGATGATCAAGGCCAACATCACGGCGTATTCCACCGCGGTGGGGCCATCTTCGGATACCAAAAACTGACGCACTTGTTGAACGAAACTCTTCACGGCAATCCTCCCAACGTATAGCACCCGGCAAACGGCCGGTCGTTATGGCCTGAATCGGCCCTATCCGCAAATGAACCGGCCAGATTGCGTGGCTGGCCAGGGGACAACGAGCACCGAGGTTTTCCGCTCGGATTTTGACCCACTGAATGGGTGCGAGTCTGATTGTCCGCTCTCAATTCCGTTCGTAATGAAACCTAGGTTGTGTCAGAAACATGTCAAATTCAGGGCATGAATAATTTTGAATAATTTCCGATTGTGAGGCTTGACGCCCATCAATCCCTGAGAAGTTCGGCCAACCATAAAGCTCCTGGCAATAACCGCAGCACGACGGGCAATCGCGTCCTGCGCCGCTCGTTGCAACAAGGTCGCCTCGAATCCCAGCCACCGCGTTGGCGCGGGGCGAACGCGGGTCCCGCCGGGAAATCGGTCCAACATGCGAGATATTTCGCGGCGTCCCCATGGTGGGCTGCTCAGGCTTTCAAGTGCTTCAACACTTCCGCCAGCTTCTCGGTCAATTCGTGATACCGTGGTTTGGCGATCTGGGCTGTCGCTCCCACTTGCATTCCCTTCTTCTCGTTGGAGCTGGAAACCAGTGACGAAAACAATATGACCGGCACGTCGCCCAGCACGGGATGCGCGCGAATCCGCCGGGTGAGGTTCAAACCGTCCATGCGGGGCATCTCGATATCGGAAATCACGCCCGCCAAGATTTGATGTCGCGGCTGTCCTTCGCTGGATGCGGCCAATTCCTCCAGAAAAGACCAGGTTTGCTCGCCGTCGGGAAAGACGTGTATTTGCCGGTAGCCCGCGTCGCGCAAGGCGTCTTGCAACATTTCTCGCACCAGCGGCGAGTCTTCGGCCAGCACCAGCGGCAAGTCGCACGCCGCGTCGTGAGGCGGCCGCGACGCGGCTTCCGGACGATGAAAACCTGGCATGCCGACCGCCGCTCCGATCGATTCAAAATCGAGCAGGGGCACGATCCGCTCGCCAAGCAAAATCACGCTGGTGACCGGCGCCATCGTGCCCACCACGATCGGCAACGGAATGGTATTCTTCCAGCTCACCCGGTAAATGCGATCCACGCCATTCACCCGAAACGCGAGCCGCTCTTGATTGAATTCGAGCAGGAGCAATTTGTCCTGGGTAAAATCGCGCGAAGCGTGTTCGCGCGCCGGCCGGGCGCTCGTATTCAAAAACCGCTCTAAATCGACCACGGGCGCCACCGATTCGCGAATTTGAACCACGCCGTCAATGGCCGGGTGCGAATCGGGGGTGCAAGTCACCTGGCTGACCGGCAACACCTCCCGCACCTTCGCCACATTCACGCCATATCGTTCGTTATTCACCAGGAATACGAGTATCTCGGCTTCGTTCGTGCCGGCTTCCAGAAGAATTCCCTGACCCGATCGCGAGGTGGTTGTGCTCATAGGGATGACTCAGGAGGTGCCCTGGGATAAAACGCGGATATCGTTGCCGCTGATGCCAAGCTGGTGGGTGGCGGATGCGGCCCAGGCGGCGAGACCGCCTGGCGCAACCCGCGAATGGCGCGGTTGGACCACACGCCGGTAAATCATCTAGCTTTTTTTTGCGCAGAAAGCGTGACGGAGTCGGATGGGATCGGCGGACGGCCGCGCGCCACGTGGCAGAATTTGCAGGTACGACAAATAATCTCGCCATACCAGTTCGCCCGCAAACTCGCGCCAGTCGGTAGATTCCGCATCTAGCGGGGCCCCGTTGCGGGGTCTAAACTGGCTTCGTGCGATCGAACACGGAAGTGTTTTGATTGTCAATTTCCGAAATGTTTTTGTCTGCCTGGCTGAGGAGTGCGTTATGCGCCGGTTGTTCGCTGCCATGGGATCGTGGGGGATTTTTGTGATGCTGTTGGCCCGCATGGGCACGGCTCATGCCGAAGAAGGCTTTACGCCGCTGTTCGACGGCAAATCCCTTGCCGGCTGGCAAGGCGATCCCGACTTGTGGCGCGTGGAAAACGGCGCACTCGTGGGCAGCACCGACAAGAAAGAACTCAAACGCAACTCGTTCCTTTCCACGGAAAAGAGCTATGGCAACTTTGTGTTGCGCCTGAAGTTCAAGCTGCGAAACCATAACTCCGGCGTGCAATTTCGCAGCAAGCAGCATCCCGACCACGTGGTTCGAGGCTACCAGGCCGACATCGCCGACAATAAATTCCTGGGCATCCTTTATGAAGAAGGCGGCCGAGGCATCCTCCAAAACGTCAATTCGGACGAAGTGGCCAAGCACCTCAAGACCGACGACTGGAACGTCTACGAGATCACAGCCGATGGCCCGCACATCACGCAAAAGCTGAACGGCTTTACCACCGTGGACTACACCGAGCAGGACGAGGCGAAAGGAGCCAAGGAAGGGATCATTGCCCTGCAATTACACGTGGGGCCGAAAATGGAGATCCGGTTCAAGGATTTGGAGATCAAGGAATTGCCGGCCAAGTGACGGGAATCGTTCGAACGATCGCTGTCGCCGACTGCCGGCGAAACGGACGAGGGCGAAGCGGACGAGGGCGAAGCGGCGTCCTCGTTCAACCGAAATTCCGGCAGGCCGGGCGATATCGATCGTCAGGGCGGTTGCGGTTGTTGCGATGCGAACCGGCGAGTACCCTGGGGGAGGTCAGCGCTCAAGAGAGCGCGACCGCCGCAGCGATGGCTGCCGCCACCGCTACGCCAATTGCAATCGCCACGCCGATCTTGAACCACGATACCGGAGCTTTGCCCGCCGCCCGGCCTGTTTGACCGTTGATCAAGAACCGATACGTCTGGTTTTCATAGTGGTAGGCCATGATCCACACCGGCAGCAGGACGGGCGTGCTGCGCAGATTTTCGATCCGTACGTTCACTTTCACGTTACGGTGGCCGCTGCCAATGTAATTGGCGATGCACGCCTGCTGCTCGCGTTCTTCCAATCCTTGGCGGGCGAGCGGCCGCGCGTACTTGCGCGGCACCGTAAACTGCTCCACCGTGACCGAACGCAAATCAACGTGCTCGGGCGGCAGGGCTTGGGCTAAATCGAAAGGACACAGGTCGTTGGTCTCCTTCGGTGAGAGCACACTGCTCGCCCCCACCAAGAGACCGTCATACCGGCCCCGGTGCTCTCCACTGATGGGATACCAGCTAGCCCGAGCACCCGGCGGGGTGCGCTTGGTGTCGGCCGTCCAGTAGGTATGGGTATCGGCGGCGAATACCCAATAAGGCACATAAACGGGCGTCATGGCCACAATTTGGGCGCGTTCGGCCAGGTCGCCAGGTCGCCAGAATCCCTGGCCGAGCCAGGTTCGCATCCGTTGGTTGGCTTGCTCCTGGTTCACGCTGAATGGGACCACGCTTTGCGGAGCCAGCACGGTTTGCGGAGGTTTTTCGATCAGTTGCACCGATCCGCAGAATGGGCACGCCAACGAACCGGCGGTGGCACTGTAGCTCATCGAGGCCCCGCATCCCTGGCACTGAAATGCATGCGTGGCCGTCGCCGACGATCCCGAACCCGACTGGCCGTTCTCCCGCAGGGGGGCCTCTGCGCCACAATTGGCACAGAACAGGTCTTCTTCGTCCAGCAGCGCCCCGCAAATTTTGCACTTGGCTAACAGATCGGTCATGACGTCGGCGTAATTCCACGGAGAAAGGAAGCCCCAGTGGCGCGGCAAACCTGCGCGATTGCATGCCATTCGCAACCGGCATCAGTTTATTGCGCCGCACCCCTCCGTGCGATCATCTGTCACCCGAATGCCCCCAAAAGTAAACGCCTACGACACGGCGAATCGTGTCGTAGGCGTTCAATGGTCGTTTTGTTCAACGTGCGACCCGCTCAGGATTGAGCCGAGGATTTCACCGAGCGGCGAGGCCGGTATTTCCGGCGAGTCTTCAATGCCGGCCCGATAGCCGGCTCTCGCAGCCAAATTCCCAGGACGCACGATCGACCCTGGCGGTATTCGAACGGCGTCTAAGCTTGGAACGAACTGCCGCAGCCGCAGGACTTCACCGCGTTGGGGTTGTCGAAGGTGAAACCTCGTTTGTCGATGCCATCGTGGAAGTCGACCGTGGTGCCATCGAGATACAAGGCGCTCTTCTTGTCCACCACCAATTTCACGCCAAAACAATCGTAGATGGAGTCGGCGGCATCATTGGCGTCTTCGGCAAACCGCAGCACATAGTTGAATCCGCTGCAGCCGCCACCAGCGACACCGACGCGCAGCACGGTGTTCTCGCTCAGATTTTGTTCGGTCTTGATACGTTTGACCTCAGCCGCAGCTTTTTCCGTCAAGTTGATCGCCATGTTGTTTACTCGCTCCCCAAGAAACCAGGATTCGACTGAGAGTTGTTCGGGTACAGAGCCCTGACTATAGCCCATGAACCAGAACCCAAACGCACGGCCCACCGTTTGGATGGCAAACGGGCTAGGTTCTGGAAAACACTACATTATCTTACGTTGCTGCAGTGCTGCCCGGCAAGAGACAATCTGACAGCCCGATCAGTCGAATTGCCGCAGAAGGGATTTTCCCTTGCGCCCGCCAGGGTGTTCTTTGCCTACGGGAATGGTGGCCGAAGTGGGGATTCAAGCCACTGCTGCCATGGGAGGGGGAGAACCAGGTGCCGGTGAATCTCGGCTGGGTCAAGGGCGCCCGCCACACACAGCGAACAGCCGACCGAGATGGGTGGTTCTCGGTCGGCTGCAAAGCGAGGCACAGTGTCTTGAGCACAAGGCGTTTGTTGTTAGCACAGGGCGATTGATTCGCAGGCTGGTTGCCTTTGCTTGGCCGTGGCGTCAAAAATCCCCAGGAAACGCTCCGGCCGGATCAAATCGCGACATCCATCTGCCGGTTGTCGCCCGCGAAACCGCGCTTCACCTCGACGTTATTGGACTTCTGCACTTACTTGGACTTTCGTACGGGTCGCAAATAGGCTTCGTTCGGCTGGAAATCTTGGTCTGCGAACTCAACGGCCTCGCCTTCCCACTCAAAACCAAACGGGTGTCCGGCAAACAAATTACGATCGTCGGCATCCTCGACGCCTTCCCCAGGATTTGCCAGCAATGAGTCGTGGCTGGACGACCACCCGTTGACAAATTCCTCGCGGTCGGCGCGATCCATCCGACGCTGCTCACGCTCGGCCGCTACCTCCTTCTGGCAACGTTCGATCAACTTCAGGATGTAGGGGTCGGCCCAGGGTAGGAGGTCCTTGACACTCGTCCGTTCGCGGCGGGCAATGCGTTCCGGCCAAGCCTTGTCGGCAGAGGATCCACGCGTGTCGAATTCAACCTGCTGCAACTGAATGTCGTCGGCACTAGTGGCATCGGAAGGCATCCGAATGATAAAGCAGCGGAGTTTGGGATTCGACATGGCTGGTTCCTTCTTCCTTTAAGTAGCAAGCCCGAAGTTCGATTTCCGGGGGTTGGCGTCGAGAACGAAAGGGTCAATAAGCACAGGCCGTGCCAAGAGAAGAAAAAATATGGGCGTGCCGCCAGGTCGGCTCATGCAAGTCATTATGATTAGAGGGCTTAGGGGTCGGTACGCTTGTTCAGATGCCCCGCCCCCCTGGTTGGCAGCCAGTCATCTGGGAGTAAAAGGTTCCAAAGCGATTGGAAAATCGGCAAAAGTGGTCTTGACGTGCAAGCGGAACCGCCGCTGGTGCCAGCTCAAATTGGCAGAAAGTGGTGGGAGCGGCCGGGAAGACTCGGACGTTTCCGTTCGCGCCGTGACCGATCTTGCTTCTCCAGCAATCGCCTCGCCGCTGCATCTTTCGGGAATTGCTCTTGGCGCAAAAGCGGCGATAATCGCTCGTTTCGAGCCACTGGCCTGGGTGGAAGATCGGCCAAGCGTTTTCACCCTAGCCGCCGGTTGCTGTTCGTTCCCATCCATGCAACCCTGGGCGGCCGCATATGCCCCGATCGACGTCTGGTACCTCTGCCGCTCGGCATGCCAACCGAGAGCGGTCGCTCGCAGCACGGCTAGGGCTTTATGGAGGCCTGGTTTTGTTCGCCTGGCTGCTGTTCTCTGCACCGCTGGCCAACAACGAGCCACGGCTTAACGCCATGGCAGCGGTGGCGGCATTGATGGCCGTATGGTGGATGACCGAGGCCATTCCCCTGGCAGCCACTGCCCTGATCCCGTTGGCCTTGTTCCCGCTGCTGAAGATCGCCACGCCGGGCGAAACCGCCGCCAGTTACGGCGATCGGATGATCTATCTGTTTCTCGGCGGTTTCTTGGTCGCCCTGGCCATCGAAGAAAGCGGGCTTCACCGCCGTGTGGCTTTGCACATCGTGAAAGTGATGGGCGACAATCCCCGGCAGATTGTGTTGGGCTTTATGCTCGCCACCGGGCTGCTTTCCATGTGGCTTTCGAATACGGCCACGACCCTGATGTTGCTGCCGATCGCTTCCAGCGTGCTGCTGCAAGCCGACAAAGCTCGGGAAGCCCAAGGCGGCGCGCCGCATGGATTCGGAGTCGCGGTCATGTTGGGCATTGCGTACGCCTCGAGCGTGGGCGGAATGAGCACGCTCATCGGCACGCCCCCCAACATCTTCTTCCGGGCGTACTACACCAAGACCTATCCCGATGCGCCTGAAATCACCTTTGGCGGCTGGATGCTCTTGGGAGTGCCGCTGGCCTTGGCGTTTGGATTCGTGATCTGGCGGGTGCTGATTTTGACGTTTCGAGTGGAAAAGGGCTCCATCCTCGGCGGCCGCAGCGTCATTGCCGACGAGCTTGTCGCCCTGGGAAAAATGAAACCGGCCGAATGGCGGATGGCAGGTGTGTTTACCGCAACCGCATTGCTCTGGATTTTTCGCGAGCCCGTGGCCGGGTGGGGATGGGCGCCTGCCCTGGGCCTGGAAGGACTGCGGCACAACCTGCCGCCGTCCGGGGCCGTGGAAACGCTCGGGGGCTTGCACGCCGTGGGGGGCTTAATGGTCGCCGGAACCCCGTTCAGTTGGGTTGACGACAGCACCGTGGCCATTGCCATGGCGGTACTGTGCTTCATTCTGCCTTCGGGTGGCGGAAATCCTCGGCCGCTACTCACCTGGTCGGCCACCGCCCGCGTGCCTTGGGGAATCTTGCTGCTCTTTGGCGGTGGAATGGCCCTGGCGACCGGCATGGAAGCCTCGGGGTTGTCGCAGTACTTGGGAGACGGCCTGGCCGCGGCGATCGAGGACTTGCCCGCCTGGGGCATGGCGGCGGCCATGTCCAGCGGCATGACCTGGCTGACCGAACTGACAAGCAACCTGGCCAGCGTGCAAATGATCTTGCCGATTCTGTCCGGCGCCGCCGATCACTTGAATGTGGCCCCGACGATCCTGATGATTCCCGCCACGCTGGCGGCAAGTTGTGCGTTCATGCTTCCGGTTGCCACGCCCCCCAACGCTATTGTTTATGCATCGGGCCGAATCAGCATGCGCGACATGGTCAAGGCGGGAATTGTGCTCAACCTGCTGACCACGGTGCTGGTGACGGTGGCCGTACTGGTGCTGGGCCGCTTCGGGGGCGGATGACCGCTCGGGCCGCAAAGGTCTTCGTCGCCGAGCTTCGTTTACCGATAGTCTTCCCGAATGGGATAAAAGACATCGAGCGCGCGCACGGGCTGATCGCCGGCAATTACCTTGTGCTTGACTCCGCCTGGAATCCGCCACATTTCCCCCGCCGAAACCTGCCGCGATTCGCCGCCAACGATGAACTCCGCTTGGCCTTCGAGCATCATTCCCAGTTGTTCGTGCGGATGGCTGTGCTCTTCAACCACGGCGTGCGGCTGCATTTCCACCAGCGATAACATCAGGTGCTCGCCATGGGTGGTGTAGATGTCGACGCCCGGAAAAATGGCATGATGGGAGCAATCGGCTTTATTGACCACGTACTGAAACATGCGGACTCCTGCGAATCGTGGGCGTGGATGGGCGGGGCGAACTTCCTTTACAAGCGGGCCCCACTGCGGCAGGATAATACCGATGGTGCTTCCCACTGCAAGGGGCCGTTGCAAGTTGTTTGCCTGTCGGGTAAGCACCGTGGTTCTGGCGGCATGGCGGTTCGCGGCACCTGGGCGGGCCACACCCAGCGGGAAATGGTTCCGCAAGCAAAAAGCCATTCTGCTCGCGGAGCGAGATGGCTACCATGGGGCCTGATCCGCGCGAGTTGCGGTCCGAAATGCAAACGGCGTCTTGCGACCTTGCCTGGCAACGGTTCAGCAACATCGTACCGGCCAATTCCCGCGTCGTGCAACGGCGAGATGGTAAACGCAGCGCGGCCGTCAGCGGGTCAGCAAGGAATGAACCACGATGCTCCAAGCGCAAAGGATCGCGCCGCCGTGAACGGATGGGACATTGCACTGCTGGCGATCGCCATTTACGTGGCGGTGATTTCGCTGGCTCGGATGATGATTTCCCGGCGCGACGCGCTGTGGGAAGAACTGAATGCCGAGGCGCTGGCCGAACAGCGGCGAAGCTTGCGAGAGCAGCGACGGCAACAGCAGTCCGCGAACGAAGGGGAAGGCTCGGGCGAGGCCGCCTGAACCGACGCGCTCCTCCCCCACGCCGTTGAACACCTTCACCCCGGTTTATAAATACTTTCGGCCAGAAGCGACGGTAACAGTCAGGCAGCCCATGCTGGCGAGGATGACAACCTGGTGGACGATCCTGCGGATCGCGATTGAGGAACGCCTGGTGTACCGGGCAGATTTCGCCTTGGGCACGCTGATGCGATTTCTGCCGATCGTCACCCAAATTTTCTTGTGGGGAGCCATTTTCCAGGCAACCGGCCGCTCCGATCTGGCCAATTACTCCTATCCCGACTTCGTGGCTTACTACCTGCTGACCATGGTGAGCAGGGCATTCTCCAGCATGCCGGGGTTGGCGTCGGGCATTGCGCGGCAAATTCGCGACGGCGAGATCAAGAAATACCTGATCCAGCCGGTCGACATGGTGGGTTTTCTGCTGATTAGTCGGATTGCCCACAAGCTGGTGTACTACACGGTGGCTGCGGGGCCTTTTGCGTTGGTGTTCTTTCTCTGCCGCGATTATTTCTCGCAAGGCTGGCCCGAACCGGCACAATTTCTGGCGTTCCTGATGTCGCTGGTGATGGCTTTCTTGCTCGGCTATTTCCTCGAGTCAACCATTGGCATGATCGGGTTTTGGTTTTTGGAGGTGAATTCGCTGCTGTTCGTGTACATGCTGCTCACCTTCTTTTTCTCGGGACACATGTTCCCCCTGGATATGCTCCCGGGACATTTCCAGACCGTGGTCAAAGCCATCCCGCTCCAGTACCTGGCCTACTTCCCGGCGGCGGTCTTCCTGCAAAAGGTGCAAGGAAGTGCGCTCGTTCAGGGGTTGACGCTGCAGTTCGTGTGGGTCGTTGTGTTCATCCTGCTCAATCGCATGGCCTTCCATCGCGGCGTGAAGCGCTACAGCGGTTTCGGGGGGTAGGTCCCTCCACTTCTTTACGGCCCAGGTGCTGGCGCTTGCAACCGCGCTCTTGAGCCCTGCTGACGGTGTCTTTTAAGAGCACGACATTCAGGCACCTGCTGCCCGACATCTAGGCACTAAGCAAAGCCTCGGGGTTCGTCTGCCTGTCGAAAGTAACTTGGGTATTTTTCTTAATGTCTTTTATTGCGGTGGCTTGTGTATCCGCATTGGGCCTAGTTGATTCGTTTTGGCATTACGCTTGCTAACCGGGCAATTGGGCGTGCGACGCGCTCCCAGCAGGCCGGGTGAAAGCCCGCCTGCTGGGAGACCTTTTTCCTTCCTTCGCCCACTCCTTCTGACCTTCCTTCTGGTCCTTCCTAATTCCAGCGTGTGCGAGGCCACAATGAAATTGTTGCGATGTGTTGATCACCTTTTCCGGCCGTGGGCGGCCTGCCTGGCATTGTGTGCCGTGGCAGTGTTCGGCGGAACAGCCCTGGCTCTGGCGCAAGAGCCCGCGGCTGAAACAGCGGCCCTTGAAGTTGAAGCAGAAGGGGCAGTGGCTGAAGAGGGCGAGGCGGAAGAGGAGGTTCCTGCGACGGCCGATTCGGTACTGTCCGACGCGAACGTGTTGTGGACGTGCCTGGCGGCGTTTCTCGTATTTTTCATGCAGGCCGGTTTCACGCTTGTCGAAGCTGGTTTCACCCGCGCCAAGAATGCCTGCAACATCATCATGAAGAACGCCATGGACTTTTCCATTGGCACCTTGGCATTTTGGGCCGTGGGTTTTGGCCTGATGTTCGGCGCGACGAGCGGATGGATCGGAACCAGCGGATTCTTCTACGAGGGCGGCTTTACCGACGCCACCCTGGAAGACGGGGTTGTCACCGTTGGTGAGCCGGTGGCGTTTGACTGGGCCTTCCTCATCTTCCAAACGGTGTTCGCCGCCACGGCTGCCACGATTGTTTCGGGAGCGATGGCCGAACGCACCAAGTTCATGGGCTACCTGGCTTATTCGGTTCTCATTACCGTCATTGTGTATCCCATTTTCGGCGGCTGGTGCTGGGGCGGCCTCACTGGCGGCACGGGAACGGGCTGGCTCGAGGATAAAGGATTCCTCGACTTTGCCGGATCGACCGTGGTGCACTCCATCGGCGGTTGGGCTGCCTTGGCCGGAGCGATTGTGCTCGGCGCCCGCATCGGCAAGTACGGGAAAGACGGCAAGATCAACGCGATTCCGGGCCACAACATTCCCATGGCCGCGCTCGGCGTCTTCATCTTGTGGTTGGGCTGGTTTGGATTCAACGCCGGCAGCACGACCGAGATCAACGGCGGCAGCCTGGCGATCATTGCCGTGACCACCAACCTTTCGGCTGCGGGCGGCGCCATTTCGGCCATGATTCTGAGCTGGATCATGTTCAAGAAACCCGATCCCTCGTTCACGTTGAACGGCGCCTTGGCTGGCTTGGTGGGCATTACCGCCGGCTGCAACATCATCAGCCCGCCGTTTGCGGTACTCACGGGATTGATCGCCGGCTGCATCGTGGTTCTCTCGGTGGTCATGATCGACAAGTTGCGAATCGACGACCCCGTGGGCGCCGTTTCTGTACATGGTGTGTGCGGCGCCTGGGGCACCCTGGCGATTGGTCTTTGGGGAACCGACGTCGGCTTGTTCCTGGGGCACGGCACCGCGCAATTGGGAATTCAGGCCTTGGGCGTGGCAGCGGCTTTCGCTTGGGCCTTCCCCGTTAGCGTGATCATTTTCCTCGCGATCAAGTACACGATCGGTCTCCGCGTGAGCGAAGCCGAGGAACTCGAGGGCCTCGATATCAACGAGCACGGCATGTACGCCTATCCGCCCTCTCTGGTGGTGGAGTCGGCTGGCGGCGGAATGTTGCCTGGCATGTCGACGCCGGGCAGTTTGATTCCCGCGCACGCCACGAAGAGTATGCCGGCTGCCGAAGGCGTGTAACTGCCGGTCGTCGTTTCAAGAAAGTACTGGCCTTTGCCTTGGGCCAGAAGGAAGCCCCGATGGTTTGGGTAGGTAATCCGCCTTACCTGCCCAAACCTGGGGCGTTCTTACTTGGCGACGACCTTCCCTTGGCGAGTCCGCAAGGCGGCAAACCGTCTTTCTTTTGCTTGTGACGATGCCCTGCCAGGGCTACGATTCATTGCGCCTGCGGCGCTCGCATACGGGTTCGGTTTTGAGAAACGCCAGCCGTTCTTGTGCAAGCTTAACCGGGGGCCGCGTCCCCTCTCTGTGGAGAACCGATACGTGAAGTTGATTATCGCCATCATTCAGCCTGCCCGGCTGGAAGCCGTGAAAGCCGCCTTGACCGACGTGGAAGTATTTCGACTGACCGTGATGGACGTGCAGGGCTTTGGCCGTCAGAAGGGGCATACCGAGGTTTATCGCGGCCACGAGTTCACCGTGAATCTGCTGCGCAAGGTCGAATTGCAGATCGCCGTCAACGACGAGTTCGTGCAACCGACCGTCGATGCCATCATTCGCGGCGGCCGCACCGGCGAGAAGGGCGAAATCGGCGACGGCAAAATCTTCATTTTGCCATTGGAAGACTGCATCCGCATCCGCACGGGCGAACGAGGCAAAGAAGCCATTTAGCCGCGCAGCGGCGCTGATTGCTCCCGCAATCTATGCAATCAAACGACGCACGAAGCGTCGGTTAGCACGCAGGGAAGCGAACAAGGAACGGGCGGTCCGGCCGGGAATCTGGAGGATCGCCCGTTCCTGTTTTCGTTGCCACTTCCGCCGAGCCCTCTGGCTACTTGGTTGCATGGATTCTATGACTGCATTGCCATCAGCCGGCAACGGCGATGCGTAACTGGAGCGGTCAGCGAGTGGGGCGTGTACGGCTCATTTCCACGGGAAACCATGCCGAGTCAGGCGTTATAAGTTGAATTGGCTGCTACCTCGACCAAATCGGTACAGTCGCTACGACGGTTCGCCGAAGATATTTCTACGCAATGCGTTTCTTTTGCCTTGCCGCTACGACCGGCCAAATGGGAACTGCTTGCCGCGGGATTTCAGCCCAGGGCGGTCTTGCCAATATCAACGGGGCATCGATTTGCTGCCTGCACTGCGGCGGCAACTCGTCAGCCACCACGGAATACGACAGATGAAATTACCCAAGAACCGTCGCGCCTATTGGTGTCTGATCTGTTTCATCCTTGCGCTATCTCTTATCCACCGGCCAAACCCGGCGCATGCCCAACGGCCAGAGCCTTCAGCACCGCCACCTGTTGCGGGCGATCCGTGGACGGAGCTGGCCGAGCTGCGTGCGCGCGTGGAGCAGTTGGAACAGGAACAACAGAGGAAAGACGAAGCGGAAAAGCCATCGGCAGATACTTCCAAGATAGAAGCCTATGAAGTTGGAACGGACCTCGAACTCAAGGCCAAATGGAACCATGGTTTGGAACTGAGCTCGCCGCACAAGGATTTTCGCGTCCATGTCGGTGGACGATTGCAGTTCGATTCTTCGTGGTATGGCGCCGACGCCAACGTGCAGAACAACATCAACCGGCCTTACGAGGACGGCGTGGACTTTCGCCGCGCGCGGTTGCGGGTTGATGGTACCATGTACGAGGTGATTGAATGGGCGACCGAGTACGATTTTGTGAATGCGGCCCGCTTGCGCAACGCAACCGACACCGACGCCGAAGACATCGCTGTGACGGGCTTCACCGATCTTTGGGTGCAAGTCAAGGAACTGCCGCTGCTGGGGAACGTGCGGGTCGGCAATCAGAAAGAGCCCATTGGCATGGAGCATTTGACCAGCAGCCGCTGGTTGCCGTTTCTCGAACGGTCGTACAACCAGGATGCGTTTTATGGTGGATTGTTTAACGGCTTTACGCCGGGTATCCAGGCATTCGACAACTACGCCGATGACATGGGGCTGTGGGCGATTGGCCTGTTCAAGCCCACCGACAATGTCTACGCGTACAATGCTTGGGACGGCGATTACGCCGTGACGGGACGGATCACGTACTTGCCCTGGTACAACTACGAGGGCGCTTCGCTGTTGCACTTGGGGGTATCAGGACGGCAATCCAGTTCGATTCGCGACCGGGTGCGGTTTCGGACGCGCGATGCAATTCGCTCCGGCCTTGCTACCGTGTGGCCGGTGCCTGCCGATACCGGTTTCTTGCTGAGCGATTCAAAAACGTACATCAATGCCGAGTTGGCTGCCGTGCATGGACCATGGACCATGCAGGCGGAGTACCTGGCGAATTTTGTTCACGATGCCTCGTCACCCGGCGGGGAGCCAGCCCATGTGGATCCGTATTATCACGGCGGCTACTTCCAACTGTTTTATTTTCTCACCGGCGAGCACGAAAACTACAACCGCAAGACCGCCGTGTTCGAGCGAGTCATTCCGCACGAAAACTTCTTTATGGTGCGCGATTGCAACGGCAGCCTGGGCTATGGGCTGGGCGCCTGGCAGGTGGGGGCTCGCTATAACTTTCTCGACCTGAACAGCGAGGGTCTCAACGGCGGCATTTTGCACAACGGCACCGTGGGCCTCAATTGGTTTCTCAATCCCAACCTCAAGATGCAGTTCAACTACATGGCCACGCATCGCGATGCGCCGCTGGCCGGGGGCGCCGGCGACGGTTGGATTCACGGCTGGGGCATCCGCATGGCCACGGACTTTTGAAATGCGACGCCTCTCACGCCCGCAGCCATGGTTGCCATCCTGCAGCCAGAAGAGTGCGGTAAAACGGGGGAGTTCGACTGGTGGCAGCAAGAATCGCGAGACAACCTCGCCAATCGATGGCAGATGCCGGTACCTACACAGCCTGAAATTCTGCGCTTGCATGCCCCCCATGCCGCGAATGATGGCGGGGGGAATTGCCCGACCGAAGAAGCCGAGAAGATGACCATTTAATTGGAATGCCGGAGAGAGGACTCGAACCTCCACGCCCTAACGGGCACTAGGTCCTGAACCTAGCGCGTCTGCCATTCCGCCACTCCGGCTTGAGTGGGTGCGAACACGTAATATATCTCAGCCGCCCGGCGATTCAAGGGCGCGAAACGGACTCGGGATGGCCGCACTGGGGACGGTTCACGCAGTGGAGGGTGAATCGCCATCATAACCGTGCGAAACCGACGAAACGTGCGTTTGTTCGCGAAGGAACGCCTGGGTCGATCGCAGTACCTCCTCCATTCCGGCTCGGAACGGTCCCCAGAGAGGTCGTGCCGCGTCAAGTTCCCCTTGGCTCCCCAGGGTTTCCAGTTGCCTCGCCTTGTCGTGCAGTGGCTGCAAATCGAAGAGCCGAATGGACGCCTTCAAAGAGTGCGCCATTCGATGGAACGTATTGGCGTCGTCCACCGCCAATGCCCTTTCCGCACTCTCCAGCATTTGCGGCAACTCTTCCACCATGGCTTCGACAACGTGCCGCAGCAAATCGAGGTCGCCTTCCACGTTGGCTATTGCCGCCTCCCAATTGAGTTCGCCGACTACGGGCGGTAAACGGGGCGCGTCAACCATTCCGTTGTCGGCGTGGCTGGCAGTCTCCTCATCGGTTATTTCCTCGGCGAACAATTTCAAGGCGATGCTTTCCAATGCTCGTTGCAGTTCTTGTCGCCGGATGGGTTTGGCGACGTAGTCGTCCATGCCGGCGGCCAGACACAACTCGCGATCGCCCTTCATCGCTCGGGCCGTCATGGCGATGATGGGGATATGTTGGCCGCCGCCCGCGGCCTGCTCCTGGCGGCGAATCTCGCGGGTGGCTTCCAGTCCATCCATAACCGGCATCTGCACGTCCATCAGCACCAGGTCGAACGAATCGGCGTTCAAGGCGGCCAGCGCGGCTTCGCCGTTGCGCGCGACCGTCACCTGGTGGCCCCATCGCGAAAGCAACCCCATCGCCAGCTTTTGGTTGGCGATACCGTCCTCGGCAAGCAGGATATTGAGCGGGTGAACCTTCACCTCGGAGTTTGCTTCAGCCGACGTAGTTACCGCTTCGGTTGGCTGGCCATCGTCTGTTTCGACATTCTTTTCGGGAGTGTGTCGGCCGCACGTTTGCACGATGGCATCGAGCAATTCCGACTGCTTGACGGGCTTCATCAATCTTCCGGCAATACTTAATTGGCGGCAGCGTTCGGCGTCGTCGGGGCGTTCGCCCGAGGTCAGCATCAGGATCGGAATACCGGAGAGGTTTGGCGCGCGGCGTATTTGCTCGCAAAACGTGAAGCCGTCGACCTCCGGCATTTGCACGTCGCTGATCACCAAAGCAAAATCGCCGGACTCAAGCAAGGCCATGGCTTCCCCGGCGCTGGCGGCGCCCACGGGCGCCATCCCCCAACTTCGGAGCAATTCTTCCAGGCAGCGGCGATTGGTGCGGTTGTCGTCGACCACGAGCACGGGCAATTGGTGGAGCGACCACGATTCGGGAATCGGGCGTTGACCGCTCCGCACCCCAAAGGCAGCCGAGAAGCGGAAGGTGCTGCCGAACTTTTCCTCGCTTTCGACGGTGAGCCGGCCGCCCATCAATTCGACGAGTCGTCGGCTGATCGCCAAGCCCAAACCCGTTCCTCCATATTTGCGCGTGGTGGATGCATCCGCCTGCGTGAAGGGATCGAAGATGGACTCCAGTTTTTCGGGGGCAATGCCAATCCCGGTGTCGCGCACGGCGAACCCGATCTCGGCCGCGTCGTCCTCCAAATGGACCAGCCACACGTTCAGCGCCACCTCGCCCGCCTCGGTGAACTTGATGGCGTTGCCCAACAAATTCACCAGCAGTTGCCGCAACCTCGTGGCATCTCCGACCAGCATTTCGGGCACGTTTTCGTCCACTTGCCAGGCGAGTTCCAACCCCTTGGCATGAGCCCGCAGTGCCAGGCAGCGCACGCTGTCGCCCACGGTGTCGCGGAGGCAGAAGTCGTCGCTGTCAAGTTCCAGTCGGCCCGCTTCGATCTTGGAGAAATCGAGAATGCCGTTGATGATGCCCAAGAGTGAATCGGCCGAATCGTGGGCAATGGTCAAATACTCGCGCTGACTGGGGGTGAGCCGGGTATCGAGCACCAATTCGGTCATGCCCATGATGGCATTCATGGGGGTGCGAATTTCATGGCTCACGTTGGCCAGGAAGTCGCCCTTGGCTCGATTGGCAGCCTCGGCGGCGGTTTTGGCAACGGCCAATTCGCGGTTGGTGCGTTCCAGCGAATCGGCGTGCCGCTCCAATTCTTCGGCCATGCTGTTAAAACTGCGGGCGAGCGCGGAAAGTTCATCGTGCTTGGCGACGGGGACGCGCGTCTTGAGTTGTCCCTCTCCGAGCTTGATTGTGGCACGCAACAATACGCCAATCCGCCGCGACAACGATAACGCCAGCGCGCCGCTGCTCAAAACCACCACTGCCATGGCGCCGAGTGAGAACAGCAGAATTCTTTGACGCATCAACAGGACCGGTCCCAGCACGTCGGCCGCCGGTTGGTCCACCAGGGCCACCCAATCCAACCCCGGAAACCCCCAGAACGCACGCGATGCCGCGTAGGCCGAAAGCACTTCGCCGCTCTGGGGCGAAGTGCGCCAGGCCGTGAAATCTTTATGGAAAACGCTCGCATCTTCTTTCCAGGGCAACGACTCGATGGCAAGGGGGTCGCCGTGCTGCCCGCCCGCTTCGTATATGACTTCACCCTGCCGATCCAGCAGGGCAATCCGCTCGTTCGGCGAGTCGTTGGCCGCCGCGCGGTGGTCGATGATCTTGAATACCTCGGCCACGTTCAACACGGTGCGGAGCACTCCCAGCAATTCGCCTTGCGGGTCGTCGATGCGAATACACAAGTCGATGGCGTTTTCGCCGGCGGTGCCCGGTATCGATTGAATTCCAGAGATATACACGCCTTCCTGCACGGCGCGTTGCCACCAGGCTTCGGAGCTGAGCAGGAATTTGCCGGTTCGACCGCTCAATGCGGCCACGGCTCCGAACCGATTGGTCACCGAAACTTCGTGAAACAAGCGGTACTTGCTGAGCTTTTCGATGTGCCGCACATGGTTGGCCAAATCGCTGGAAAGCTGCGAGGTGAGCAACTCCTCCATGGCCGGAGTCATGGTGCCGGGGTCGACGCCCTGCCACAATCGGTCTTGCTCGGTCAGCGACGCCTCGGGGTCTTCGTTGCCTGCCCACTGGGCGTTCGATTCAGCCAGAGTTTTCTGAATCAACTTGCTGCGGGTATAAGCCTGCCAATGCGCCACGTGCGTGTAAACGAAGCGATCGATCTCGTCCATCATGGCGCGCGCTTGCACGCTGGCCGAACGTTCGAGCGTTTGGCGAACCGTGGACTCGCCGGCGCCAGTGGCAAACCACCCCACGCCGGCAATCAAGGCGGCGGGCAGCACCACAATCAACATCAATTTGACGACCAGCGGCATGGCCCGCCTTTCCAGCCCGAACCGCGTGCCTGCTCGCCCGTGCGATTGATGCCTGCTCTTCGGTCATCAAGACGGCGACTGCACAACGCTCGGGGCGAAGTTAAGCCCCCCTTTCCCTTACAGAACTATACGCTTCCGTGTCCAGCCGGGCTATCGAAGCAGCATTGTCCCCGGATAGGTAGCCCTAATCGTGTACCCCAGCGGTTGCGAGTCCAAGTCCCACTGACCAGCGCAACTGCAATTCCCCTGAAACTTAACGTCTAGAAGTTTGGCAAAAGCCGGGCAAGCCGGTGATTTCACGACCTGGGGAAATACCCAGGGGGGGAACGATACATATCCCCCACTTCGATTGCGGGGGGGGGATGGCGACGGGTTGGTGCGGCACTTCCTCAACATGACGTAGCCCATCAGGGCAAAAATACCGTCCTTTGATGGACTGTCGATTTGCTGGGGCGGATAATGATGCCCGGTCGATCAAAGAGTTCCGGCAATGCTTGGGGAACGGAACTTGCCATGGCTGCATCTCAGGCCATGGCCGCGTTGAGTTAAGACGACGATCTCAGTGCGCACCCGCTTTCGCCGATCGCTGGGATTTCCTGGTGGAGAATTGCCATGCGCGAGTTTGTATCCGCAACGGCGCGATTGCTGTTCTGCCTGATTTTCGTGGCATCGGCCGCCTCCGCCACCATGGCGGCAGGGGCCTTCCCTTCTTCCGCGGGTATCCCCCGCAACGACGCGCAGGAAGCAGATCCCAGCCTGCTTGAAATTCGCTTGGAAGATGGAGGGCTGCTTCTGGCCAGGCTGGCAGAAGAAACGATATCCGTCAAAACCCGTTACGGAACCCTGAACGTTCCGGTGACCGAAGTGCGTCGGATTGAGTTGGCGCGGCGTCTGCCTGCCGAAGCGGCCGAGACGATTGAGCAATCGCTAAAACTTTTGGCTAGCAATGATTTGTCGGCGGTTGCGTCGGCCAGCGACACCCTGGTTCAATACGGCGAGGCAGCGCTACCAGCACTCTGCGTCGCTGCCCGCAATACGCAGAATCTGACGCTCACCGGCAGAATTCGCGAAGTGGTTCAGCAGATTTTTGTCGCTGCTGGCGATCAACCCATTTCGCTTCGCGATCGCGACGTGGTGGAAACGGCCACCAGCCAAATTCGGGGCACTCTCGTGGCTTCGTCGTTGAGAATCCAAACGGACCAATTCGGAATCTTGAATCTCAAGCTTGCCGATGCCCGCTTGTTACGCTCACTATCGTATCCCGAGACGCCGCCAGACGAATTGCCGGTCGATGATCGCGAAGCCCTTCCCGACCCCGGCTCGTTGAGTCAACATGCGGCCCCGATTGGCCAGAAGATGGTGTTTCGCGTCACTGGTTCCCGCGGCGGCAGCGTTTGGGGAACCGACATTTATACCAGCGACTCCACGCTGGCCACGGTCGCCGTGCATGCTGGCGTGCTGAAAGAGGGCGAAACCGGTCTGGTGCAGGTTGAAATGGTGCCCGGGCAGGACGCATACGAAGGCACCTCGCGGAACGGCGTCGTCACCAGCAGCTATGGCAACTACCCGGCGTCTTATCGGGTTCGCAAGCCGGTGAAGAAGGTTCGCTTCAAATTGTTCTCATGGCAAATTCCCCCTTCCCCGTGAAGGTTTCTCTCACCTCGCGTAAATTTCATGCAGCCCCTGCAAACTCGGCGACAATGGATCGCCCATTCGCTTCAACTCGGCCTCGCAGCAACCGCCGCGGGGCCAATTTTTTCGTCACGAAGCAGGTTGCGCGCCGACGAGGCCGAACAGGCTTCGAACGAGTTGGGCATCGACGCTCGCATTCGTCGCGACGCACAAGCAGCGCCGCTTCGCCTGCAATTCCAGGGCAAAACGCGCGCGGAATTCGACGCCTGGCATCAAGAGTTCGAATGCGTGCTGCGCCGGTGCCTGGGCGATCCCCAACCGCCAAGCGAGTGGAAAACCACCGTCGAGGATCGCACCGAACTGGCCGACCACACCAGGGCTTCCCTGCTGCTCGAGGCCGAGGGGCATCCGCCGCTGCCTTTGTATCTGCTTCTGCCCAAGGACATGAAACCGGGTGAAAAGCGGCCTGGCGTGCTTGCCATTCATGGGCATGGCAATCATGGGCATCATCCTGTGGCGGGCCGCGACGATCTGCCCGGCGTGGCCACTGCGATTCGTTCCAGCAACTACGATTACGGCCGGCAACTGGCGCGACAAGGCTATGTGGTGGTCTGTCCTTGCCTCACGCCGTTTGGCCGCCGCCTGGGGACCAATTACGAAAACTATCGCCAAGACGCCTGCGGGGTCACGTTCATTCGTTTGCAACTGCTGGGCAAAATTCTGATGGCGGAAAATCTCCGTGATTGCCTCTGGGCGATCGAGCATTTGTGCCGGCAACCACAAGTAGATGCCGAGCGGTTGGCGTGCGTGGGGCTTTCGTACGGCGGTCGCATGACCATGCTCACGGCGGCGCTCGAGCCGCGGATCAAGATTGCCGTTCCTTCCGGCGCGCTCAATGTGATGCAAGAAAGGGTGCAAGTGCGGTACAGTTGCGGTGCGCAAGTGGTACCCGGCCTGCTGCAATATGGCGACGTGCCCGAGATCGCGTCATTGATCGCTCCTCGAATTTGCCTGTGGGAAACCGGTTCTAACGACGGATTGATTCAGGCCGACTGGGCGGCCCAAGCCTGGGATCGCATGCAGCGCGCCTGGCAAGCTGCCGGCAAAATCGACCATCTGCAAATCGACCGGTTCGAAGGCGGCCACCGCTGGCACGGAGACGTGGCGTATGAACAACTGCGTCTGGCGTTTGCCGGCAAGCAGTAGGGGGCACGCTCACCGAAAACGCGGCAATACCGGCCGATCGCAGTAAATTCCTGCTTCCGAAACCGGCGGCCCAGATGGGTTGCCGCGTGGCGGTCAGCTACTCCGCCAGCAGCAAGGCCATGGTGGCCCAAGCGGCGCCGCTGATCGAAATGAACTGATTCTTGCCGTGGGGGAATCCGCTTTCGAAATAAACCTGAATGGGCTTGGACCGCGTGACCACCTCCCACGAGCCATCGGCTTTCTGCGTGCGCAGCAGGAACTCAGCTCCTTTGCGGAAAGCTTTGTGGCCGGCAGGCAAGGCGCCCCCCCATCGCAGGGCCACCAGCGCCTGGCCGGTGGCGTAGGCGTCGCTGCCCAGTCCGGGTTCTTGTTCCCAGCCGCCGTCGGGCTGTTGCCGGGCGAGCAGCGCGTCGCGCGCCTTTTTCAGCAGTGCCTCCTCGGCGCCCGCCCATTGCAATCCCAGCAGGCGAAAGGTGAAATCTTCGTTCGTTTCAGGTGATGACTGTTCGAGCCACGCGCGCGCCTTGGCTACAGCCGTTTCGTGGAGAGCGCGGGAGTCGTCGTCTCCCTTGCATTCGGGAACATAGGTTTGCAAGCCTCGCACGGCGAGCGCCGTGGAAGTAAAGTCGCTCACTTCGAGCGGCGGACGCCGGGTGCGCATTCGCCAGCGGCCATTTTCCTCTTGAACCTTCACCAGGTACTGTGCCAAGGCGGCGGTGGTGTCGTCGGCCGGCCAGGCCGCCATGGCCAGCGAACCGAGCGCATAGCCGGCCGTATACGGTCCGCCGATGACGCCGGTGCCTTGCAGTAGTTTCTCGGCCCGCGGCTGAAAATAGTCTCGCGTGAATTCCAGTTGTCCTTGGGCCAGCTTGGCATCGATGGGGAATCCATGTTTTTCGGCCAGCGTCATCGCCATGCTTGGCAGCGCCTGGTGGTGGCAACTGAAACATTCCCGCTCGCGAATGTACGTGGCCGCGCTTTGCTGGAGCAGTGGTACGGCGCGCTCGATCGCCTCCTTGGCTTGCGGCTTGAGTTCGGCCAGCGATGCCGGTTTTGCAACCGACGGGTCGCTTGCGTTCTCCGCCGACGGTTCTTCCCCGTGCAACACAGGATGCCAAAGTAACCACACCAATGCCGCCAGAAACCAAGGCCCTGGCCGTGGCGAAGCACCATGCAAACAGAACCCGGCAGACGCCATGCATTTCATGACGAACCTCTTGGCAACTCGAGGGCAACACCAGACGAGATGACAACTCCCACGTGCATTTTCCTGTGATGCGGCCATGGATTGCAACTAGCCAGCGTCCCGATTTGCGGCGGGCGACGGCGCAGCTTAGACTGCCGGTGCAAGGGAGCACCCCGCAACCCAGGAAAAAGCTGCTAACGTCATGCCGTGGATTCGACCCTTTCAACCGAGTGATCTGCCGCGCTTGCGCGAGATTACCGTCGAGGCATTCGAGGGAGTGTCGATGGATCAAAATGCCGAACGGTTATTCGGCGAAATCCAAGGGCACGGCTGGCAGTGGCGCAAAGCGCGGCACGTCGATGAAGACGTCGCCCGCGATGCCGCTGGCGTGTTTGTGGTGGTGGAAGGCGACGAGGTGCTGGGCGGGATCTCCACCTGGATCGATGAAGAAGCCGGCATTGGGCATATTCCCAACCTCGTGCTCACGGCGAAAGCCCGTGGCCGCGGACTGGGGCGGCAGTTGCTGGAACATGCCCTGGAGCATTTTCGGCGCCGCGGGGCCAGCTTCGCCAAGATCGAAACACTGGAGCAAAATCCCGTGGGGCAGAAGCTGTATCCGGCCGTCGGGTTTCGCGAGACTGCCCGACAAATTCATTATATGATGCCGTTGCATCCTCAACGCCCCTCCAACGACGAATCGACATCGCAGGAGCAACCATGATTCACGTGCTTGCCACCATCCAGCTCCATCCCGGGATGCGGGACGAGTTTCTTAAGCACTTTCGCGCCATTGTGCCCGCCGTGCGCGAAGAAGCCGGTTGCCTGGAGTATGGGCCGACGATCGAGATCGACTCGGGCATTCCCGCGCAAGCCAACCTGGGGAGCGACGCCGTGGTGGTTGTGGAGAAGTGGGAATCGCTCGATGCACTGAAAGCCCACTTGGTGGCGCCGCACATGAAAACGTATCGCGAGAAGGTGAAAGACATGGTGGCGGGAACCAAGTTGCACATTTTGGAACCGGCGTAGTCGTTGCGCAAGAACACGCGCGACCTTCCTCGCGGCGGATCGAATGTTCGATGAGATTGAGTAGCACACTCTAAGTCCCCTTGGGAGTTTGATGATGAAATCGCTCTGCATCACGTTGTGTCTTGGCGTTGTGTTGGCGCAGTCCTCAACTGCCGCTGAAACCGAAGAAGGTTTCCAGGCCATGTTCAACGGCAAGGACTTCTCAGGCTGGCAGTTCAGCGACGGCAGCACGGCCCCCGCCAACTGGAAAGTGGAAGACGGCGTGATTCAAGTCACTGGCGGCGGCAAACCCCACCTGATCACCGCGGCGGAATACGGCGACTACGAAATGGTGTTTGAGTGGCGTGCGCTCCGCGACAAATACAACAGCGGGTTCTTCATTCGGACCGGCATTGGCGGCGGCAAGAATCAGATCAACCTGGCCAGCGGAGGCGAAGGCGCCTTCATCGGCGGCAAACTCGACGGCGCCAAGAAAGTGCCCGAACTGCAAAATCCCGCCGGCGAGTGGAACGAATGGCGCGTTCGCGTGTCTGGCGACAAAGTCACGTTCTGGTGCAACGGCAAGCCCGCCTGGGAAGGAACCGGTTTGGCCCCCGAGAAGGGACATATTGGCCTGCAAGCCGAAGGTGCACCGCTGGAGTTTCGCAAGCTACGGATTCGCACCGCCGCCGAGTGAGCCTGGCAGAGGGTCCTAGGGAAGCTTTCGTTAAACGTGCCTTGGGTCGGTCGGCGGCGAACCACGCCCTGGCGTCGGTTGCGCTGCGCGACGCATGTTACCGCTCGCGGCTGCGATGGCGGCGTTCGCGTTGGACTCAAAACCAGCGGATGGATCACGCTGGACCGAAAGCAGCATCAATCATTCGGAGCATCGGCCGATGCAATTGGACCAGGCGGCAACTCGGTTGGCCGATTGTCTGCGCGAACGCAAGGTTCGCGTGGTGTTTGCCGAAAGCTGCACGGCAGGTTTGGTTGCGGCTTCCCTGGCACAAGTGCCCGGCATTTCGGACTGGTTGTGCGGGTCGGCCGTGGTGTATCGCGAAGCGACCAAGCAACAATGGCTGGATGTTTCGGCGACCGATCTTGAGCGGTTTTCGGCAGTGAGCGAACCGGTTGCCAGGGCGATGGCCAACGGCGTGCTCGCGCGCACCAGCGAAGCGGAAATGTCGGCGGCCGTAACCGGTCATTTGGGGCCGGCCGCGCCCGAAGGCCTCGACGGCGTGGTTTACATTTCGGTGGCAGCCCGCGGCGAAAACCATCGCGTGTGCAACCTGGGTGCCTGGCGGCATCAACTGGTGGCGATCGCCCGCGTGAAACGGCAGGAAGAAGCAGCGACGCTGGTCATGGACCATGTGCGGCGCTGTTTGTGCGAGGTGCCCTGAGGTGGACGAAACAGACGGCTGCCGTCACTGCAAGCCTCGCCAGCGCAAGCGGTTGCAAAGGAGTTTGGCAATTGTCCGTGTTGACCCATTTGGTGAGCGTTCTTATAATCCCGCTCCGCGAGTGGGAAAGCCATGGCTCGTTTGCCGTTGGCCGGAGCGCTTCTTCCCAGTAGAAATGCCCCCTGCTTTGCGACGTGGAGCGACGAAAGCACCCCGCACCTTTCGCTTTGCCCACCGGAGCCCGCTGTGCCTTTTGATGCGCACGACGCCAAAGAGCAGATCCGTCAAGCGGTCGACATCGTCGACGTAGCTGGCGGTTACTTTCAATTGCGCCGGGAAGGACGCCAATTCAAGGCGCTCTGTCCCTGGCACGACGACTCGCGCCCCAGCCTGCAAATCAACCAGGAGCGGCAAAGCTACCGCTGCTGGGTGTGCGATATTGGCGGCGACGTGTTCAGTCTGGTGATGCGAATGGAAGGCGTCACCTTCCCCGAAGCCATGCATCTGCTGGCCGATCGGGCGGGCGTGGTGATCGCCCAGCACGCCGGGGCCAGTCCCGAGAAAACCCGCCAAAAGCAAAGCCTGTACGCGGTGCTTTCGTGGGCGGCCGAGCAATACCACGGCTATTTGCTTCGCGCGGCCGAGGCCCAACCGGCTCGCGATTATCTCGCCGACCGCGGCATTACCGCCGATAGCATCACTCAATTTCAATTAGGTTATGCGCCCGAGTCGTGGGATTGGCTGCAGCAACGTTCCCGCCAGGGCGGTCCCCCCCTCGAACAATTGGAAGAGGCCGGCCTGATTGCGCAGGGTCGCACCAGCAATCGCCGCTACGATCGGTTTCACGGACGGGTGTTGTTCACCATTCACGACGTGCAGAGCCGCACGGTCGGTTTTGGCGGTCGGGTGCTCCCTGGCCGCGGCGGCGAAAATGCCGCCAAGTACGTTAATTCTCCCGAAACGCCGGTTTTTTCCAAGCACAAGCTGCTCTATGGTTTGAACCATGCCCGCGACGCCATCAGCCGCAGCCGTACGGCGGTCGTGGTGGAAGGCTATACCGATTGCCTGATTGGCCATCAATGCGGCGTAAGAAACATGGTGGCGGTGTTGGGCACGGCACTAGGCGAATCGCACATTCGCGCCCTGCGGCCATATGCCGACCGCATTGTACTGGTGCTCGATGGCGACGAAGCCGGCCGCCGCCGCGCCAACGAGGTGCTGCCGCTGTTCCTCGCAGCGCAAATGGACCTGCGAATTCTCACCTTGCCCGGCGAACTCGATCCGTGCGATTATTTGCTGCAACAGGGAATCGAGGCATTCCAGCGCGAACTGGAGCAGGCCAGCGACGCTCTGGAGCACAAATTCAAGGCCATTCGCCACGATCTCGGCGGAGGCGTGCATCGGGTGCAGCAAGCGCTGGAAGACGTGCTCAAAACCATGGCGGCCGACAGCACGGGCGCCGGCCCGGCCATGATCCGCGAAGCCGGCATTTTGAGCCGCTTGGCGCATCTCACCCGGGTCCCCGAAGAAACGCTGCGAGCGCGGCTGCGCGAGTTGCGAGGCGAAACCATCGCGCGCGGCAAGAGCCATCCCGCTCTCCGCACGGCAGCGAACCCTGCGTCGTCGGGCGCGGCCGCCGATCGCTGGGAAGTGGAACTGTTCGAGCTGACGCTGCTTTCGCCCGAGTTGTTTCGCCAGTTTCGCCAAGTGGTGCGTTCCGACCGTTTTCGCTCGGCCATCTTGCGGTCGCTGTTTTTGTTGGCCGACAACCTGTGCGAACAGGGCCGCACTCCCAGTTTTGATCAACTGCAACTGACCACCGAAGACGACCAACTGCAGAGCCGCCTGGTGGCGCTCGACGACTCGGCCCGCGATCGCTTTGGCGAGCGCACCCAGGAAGAACTGGCCGAAATCGCCGGACAATTGATTCACCGTTTGTCTTGGGAACAGACCCAGCGAGATTGCCGGCAAGACACCGCCCGTCTCGAAGATAAAAACCTCGACTCGCAGCAAGGCGAGCAAATTCTTAAACAGATCTTAGAGCAACAACGTAGTCGACATGGATTATCTCTGCCCACGGAGGGGTAGAACGTCGGACTACATCCCGCCCCGCCGTTCCGGCGAGCCGCTCCTTGAGGTGGCTCCTGGCTCGGACCATAATCGAAAGGCTGCAATGACGCGCCGGAGGATTGTCGTGGACGAACTCGATTTGGATCTTCAAGAGTTGATTGCCAAGGGCAAGGCCCAAGGGTATTTGACGTACGACGAGGTCAATGCCTATCTGCCCGACGAGGCGCTCAACGCCGATAAACTAGACGACTTGCTGGTGGCTCTGGATGACGCCGGGATCGACATTCTCGATCAGGCGCCCGCCGAGGATGCAACGACCGCCGACGCCGAGTCGGAAGCCCCGGCCCCCAGCCAACTCGACCTGCTGGCCGAACTGGAGCAAGAGCACCCGGTCGCCACTCCCCACCGCAAGAGCGGCCAAACCAACCTGGCCTCGGACACCACGCGGTGGAGCGACGACCCCATTCGCATGTATCTCAGCCAAATGGCTGAAATTCCCTTGCTCAGCCGCGAGCAAGAAATCTCGCTGGCGAAAAAAATCGAAATCACCCGCAAACGCTTCCGTCGTTCGCTGTTGGCCTGCCACTACGCCATGCGGGCGACCGTGGAAACACTGGAGAAGGTGCACCGCGGACAGCTTCCGTTCGATCGTACGATCAAGGTTTCGCTTACCGAGCAGCTCACCAAGGAGCAAATTCTGGCTCGTATGCCGCACAACCTGATCACGTTGAATCGGCTGCTGAACGAAAATGAAACCGATTTCCGCCACTTTGTCAGCAAGCGCTCCGACCCCGAAGCCCGCCGCGCCGCCCGGCAACGCTTTTTGCGCCGCCGCCGCCGGGCGTTGGTGCTGGTGGAGGAATTGAGCCTGCGCACCCGCCGTGTGCAGCAGCAGATCAAAACGCTGGAAGAATACTGCCAGAAAATGGACCAGTTGCAGCGCCGATTGGCCGCTTTGCCCGATACCACCGCCACCAAGGACGCCCGGGCCAACCTTCGCAAAGAGCTTCGCGATCTCATGCAGATCACGCTGGAAAGCCCCACCACGTTGCGTCGTCGACTGGTCAAGGTTCGCCGACTGTTCGAAGAGTACGAAGCGTCGAAGCGCGAACTTTCCGGCGGCAACCTGCGGTTGGTGGTGTCCATTGCCAAAAAATACCGCAACCGCGGCCTGAGCTTCTTGGATCTGATTCAAGAGGGCAACACCGGACTGATGCGGGCGGTGGACAAGTACGAGTATCGCCGCGGCTTCAAATTCAGCACTTATGCCACGTGGTGGATTCGCCAGGCGATCACTCGGGCAATCGCCGATCAGGCCCGCACCATTCGCATTCCCGTGCACATGATCGATGTGCTTTCCAAGCTGCGGAACGCCTCGAAGCGACTGTTGCAAGAGTTTGGCCGCGAGCCCACTACCGAAGAAACGGCGGAATACGCCGGCATCAGCCTGGAAGAAACCCGCCGGGTGATGAACATTGGCCGCCAACCGGTCAGCCTGGACCGGCCGGTGGGCGAGAGCGAGGACTGCAGCTTCGGCGAGTTCATTGAGGACCACACCAGCGATAACCCGCTGAGCGAAGCCTCGCGCGGCATGTTGCGATCGAAGATCGAAGACCTGCTGAAAACCCTGACGTATCGCGAGCGGGAGATCATTCGCCTGCGGTACGGATTGGGGGACGGCTATACTTACACCCTGGAAGAGGTGGGCCGCATTTTCAAGGTAACCCGCGAACGCGTGCGCCAGATTGAAGCCAAAGCCGTGCGAAAACTGCAGCACCCCGTTCGCAGCCAGCAGTTGGAAGGTTTCTTGGCCCACCTGACGGCGACGCCCGTCGAAAATTGAACGCAACAACACCGATTGCTGCCACGGTGGACCCAGAACACCACACCGTGGGCAGATGAGCCTTTCCGCCGGGTGAAGCAGGCCACGCTTCGCCCGGCGGTTATTTTTTTGCAAGCACGCAACGCATGGGGAATGCCAGCGGGCGCGACGTTTCCATCGTAGCAATCCGATACCTTGAATTTGGGAACCCTCGAGGGGTGAATTGGCGGATGGCAAAGGCGGCGCGAACGCGTTTGACACCCATCGTGTCTTGCTTACAATGGGGAACTTCTGGCGGTTTCGTGAACAGAACGCCTCCAGTAACCGGGCGCATAGCTCAGTTGGTTAGAGCGCAGCCCTGATAAGGCTGAGGTCCCAAGTTCGAGTCTTGGTGCGCCCACTAAGTTCTTCTGTCGCATAGTCTTGCGATCCGGGGCCACTCCCTTGGCTCCGCCCCTGGGCTGGAGAATAGTCGGCCTGGATGGAATTGCCGACCACCGTTTGCCCTCAGCGAGGGTGCGTCTTACTCTCCCCCAATGTGCTTTAATGGCACGCCGTGTGATTGGGGTTCGTCCCGCTCTGCGGGCGTGTGGTCGTCGAATGGTGATAAAGTTTGGCGCGGTGGCGTGCAAGCCAAAAACTGCGGCCGAGCGTGAAGCTGCGCACCGCTGTTGGGAAACGTTCGGGGCGGTTCGGAGAGGGCGATACTGTTACGGTACGGTCAGTCCCCCGCGCCTGGTCCGGTTCGTGCAAATCTGCGAGCAGCCAGATTTTTGGGTTATAATCGCGCCACTGGCAACCAGGCGGAGAACTTCGCATGGTGCCATTGCGCTGCCGTGCAGCGAAATTGGGGCCGCCATCATGAACCAGTTTACGCAGATCGTTCAAGCGATTGAGGCTGGCGATCCGCTGGCGGCGGACCGACTATTGCCCCTGGTGTACGACGAACTGCGGAAGCTGGCGGTGGCGCACCTGGCCAACGAACAACCCGGCCAGACTTTGCAGCCCACGGCTCTGGTGCATGAAGCCTATTTGCGGCTGATCGGCGGGTCGAATCCGGAGCAGTGGAACAGTCGGGGGCATTTCTTCGCTGCCGCCGCGGTCGCCATCCGCCGTATATTGATCGAAAACGCCCGCCGCAAGCGGAGTCTGAAACGCGGCGGCGCGTTCATTCAGCAGGAACTCCGCGACGACCTTCCGCCGCTGCTGCCCGAGCCAGTGGAAGACCTGTTGGCGCTGGACGAAGCGCTTCAAAAGCTGGCGACGATCCATCCGCAAGAAGCCGAGCTGGTGCAACTGCTTTACTTTGCAGGGCTTACGCTCCCGGAAGCGGCGCAAACGCTCGGCGTTTCCGCCCGCACCGCCGGTCGCGGGTGGGCTTTTGCCCGCGCTTGGCTGCGACGAGAAATCGAAGGCGTAAGCGCCGCAGAAAATTCTTGAAAAATCTTGGCCAGGACTGGTCCCCGTTTGCGCACTGGGAGTAGGAGGCGATAGGCATCATCCGGTTGACCGTTGGGACACATGCACATGAACGAGCAATCCATTTTCTTGGCTGCGTTAGAGATCACCGACGCGGCACAGCGGGCAAGTTACCTCGACCAGGCGTGTGCGGGTGATCCATCGCTACGAAATCAAGTGGATGCGCTGCTGGCGGCCCACGAGCGGTCCGGCGAGTTTCTGGACGTGCCGGCCCTCAAGCAACTGGCGGCGGCGAATTCCGCGGATCAAACGCGCGCGGAGCACGACGCAGATGACGAGGAGATCGAGCTGTCGTTCTTACAGGCCTCTTCGAAGTCTGGTTGCCTTGGCCGGTTGGCGCATTACGAGGTTCAGGAGGTGGTCGGCCGCGGCGGCTGCGGCATCGTGCTCAAGGCGTTCGACGAGAAGTTGGAGCGGATTGTCGCCATCAAGGTCATGGCCCCCGAGCTGGCCGCCACGTCGCCGGCCCGCAAGCGGTTCTTGCGCGAAGCCCGCGCCACTGCCGCCATTCGTCACGAAAACGTGGTCAGCATCTACGCTGTCGAGGAGCTGCCGCTCCCCTTCTTGGTCATGGAATACATCGACGGGGAAACCTTGCAGCAAAGGCTCGACCGCACCGGCCCACTCGACCTGAGGGAAGTCTTACGGATCGGGCAACAAATTGCAGGCGGTCTCGTGGCCGCCCACGACAAGGGATTGATTCATCGAGACATCAAGCCGGGCAACATTCTGCTGGAGCACGGGACCGACCACCTCAAGCTCACCGATTTTGGCCTCGCCCGCTCGGCCGACGACGCCAGCATGACGCAGAGCGGAGTGATCGCCGGAACCCCGCTCTACATGTCGCCCGAACAGGCGCAAGCACGCGATATCGACCAACGCTCCGACCTGTTCAGCCTGGGCAGCGTGCTGTACGTGATGTGCAGCGGCCGGCCTCCATTCCGGGCGGCAACGACGCTGGCCGTGCTGAAACGGGTGGTGGAAGACCAGCCGCGGCCGATCCGGAATATCATTCCGGAAGTGCCCGATTGGCTGGTGGCGTTAATCAACAAGCTGCATGCGAAGAACCCGGACGAGCGCTTCGCGTCGGCGCAGGAAGTAGGCGATTTGCTGGGGCGCTGCCTGTCCGAACTTGAGCAGCGTGGGCGCGTGGATTTACCGGAAGAGATACTTGCCACGCTTCCGCAACCGCTCGACGAAAAGCAGGATGCCGATTTAGACGAACCCCCTGCGCCGGCTCTGGCAACGGCAAAACCCTCGGCACGATCGCGCGGAGGGAGTTGGATCACGGCGGCTTCCATTGTGCTCGCCCTGCTGGCGGGTTTGGGCATCACCGAGGCGACCGGCCTTACCAATATCGGCGGTACGGTCATTCGCCTGTTTTCACCCGACGGCACCTTGGTTGTCGAAGTGGACGATCCCGGCGTGAGCGTCACGATCGACGGCGAGGAGATGGTGATCACCGGAACCGGTGCCAAGGAAATCCGCCTGAGGCCGGGTCAATATAAGGTGCTGGCCAGTAAGGACGGCAAGGTGCTGCGACAGGAGTTGGTGACCGTCACCCGTGACGGCCGACAGGTGGTGCGGGTGAGCAGGGAGACGGTGCCGGGGATCGCCGCGGGTGAGACATCCAAGACGGAAGGCCCATTGCCGCCACGTTACACCAACGCCCTTGGCATGGAGTTCGCCCTGGTGCCGCGGGGCAAGGCCTGGCTTGGCGGCGGCAATGGCGTGCCTGGCGACCGGGAAGTCGAGTTCACGGAGGACTTCTACCTGGGCGTTTACGAGGTGACGCAAGACGAGTGGAAAAAAGTGATGGATGCAAGCCCCAGCGGCCACTCTCGCACGGGCGGGTACAAGGACCGTGTCAAGGATGTCCGCGATGCGGACCTTCAACGTTTCCCGGTGGACGGCATGTCCTGGGACGACACGCAGGTATTTCTGGAAGCGCTCAATCGGCGCGAAGAACAAGAAGGTTGGGTGTACCGATTGCCGACGGAAGACGAATGGGAGTACGCTTGCCGCGGCGGTCCCGCGTCGATCAAGCTCGACCACGCCTACGACTTCTATCTGGAGAAACCAAGCAACGTGCTCTTGCCGACACAGGCAAATTTCAAACACGACAACTGGTTGAACCGTCCCTGTCAGGTCGGCAGCTATCCGCCCAACCGTCTGGGGTTGCACGACATGCACGGCAATGTTTGGGAATGGTGCAACGATGAGGTGACGAACGAAAAAGGGGAGACGCACCGGCCATTCCGGGGAGGCAGTTTCTGGACTCCGTTCGGCGACTGCCGGGCGGCACGCCGCCAAACCTTGTTTCCCACAGGCAAAATGTCTACCACCGGCCTACGCGTGGCCCGGGTGCGCGTGGATGCCGACCCCGATCGCCGGGCTGTAGATTATGTGCGGCTACTGGGAGGTAAGGTCGGCACGATCGACGACCCGTTTCGTCTGACCCTTGTGAACCTCGAGCATTGTGAGGGCGTGACCGATGAGGGACTTGCCGTATTTCGCGATTGCGAAAATGTGGAGCGGCTCAACCTGCGCTGGACGGACGCGACGGACGCCGTACTGGTTCACTTCAAAAATTGTCGAAATCTGATGCAGTTGGAACTCGGACCGACGACGACCGACGCGGCGCTTGCGCAGTTGCCTGAATTTGAAAAATTGGCTTTTCTCAATCTGACGGCGCGGTCTGGACAGATCACGACCGACGGATTGATGCATTTGAGAAACTGCAAGAACCTGTCGAATGTGACGCTCTCTTGGAGCGCGCTCACGGACGAGAACGCGGCCGAGGTGAAGAATTGGCCGCAGGTGACGCACTTGTCGCTGCTCGAAACCAAATCCCTAACCGACAAGGGACTCGCCCATCTGAAAGAATGCAAGCATTTGCGCTATCTTCGCGTGACCGAGACGCCGCTCATCTCGCGGCAGATGCTCAGCGAGTTGAAGGTGGCGTTGCCCGACTGCGAATTCCGTATTGATGGGCTAAACGCTGAAGTGCCGGCCGATGGCGACGCCGTGCGCGAGGAACTTCGCCGCCGCAACCCGAGCTTCAATGGTGCGATTACGTTCCTCGTGGAGGATGGGCGAGTCGTCCGTTGGTCCGTCGTCGATGGTACGTTGTCCGACCTGGCTCCCATCCTGACGCTGCATCAACTGAAAGAGTTGAACTACGCGGCCTTCGATCCCGAGCGCGACGCGCCGGTGGTCAGGCAACTGACCAGCCTGGAGAAGATCAACGGCGACTCGGCGGCGTCTTACCGGTTGGCGTATCCCGCGAACAAGCCATCGCCTGGAGTGAGCAACCAGTGGTTGGAAACTGTTTCCAAACTGCCCGTCCAGGCACGCGTCAAGGTCGTGATCGAAAAGCTTCAGGAACAAAACCCGAACTTCGACGGCAAGTATGCGTTCCACGAGGCCGACATGTCACTGAGGTTCTCCAGTCGCGCGGTGACCGACCTCTCGCCGCTGAAAGCGCTCCCCGAGCTACGGCAACTCGCATGTTCCGTTTCGTTACCCGACCGCTCGTGGCTCGCCGATCTGTCGCCGCTGCGCGACCTCCCGCTGACGAGCCTGGAGTGCTGGCACACACAAGTCTCAGACCTGACGCCTTTGCGCGGCAAGCCGCTGACAACCCTCATCGTCGGCGGAACGTCTGTTTCGGACCTTGCGCCTCTGAAGGACATGCCGCTGACGCTTCTGAACATCAGTGGCACACAGGTCGAAGACCTGAGCCCCGTGTCCAATGCGAAGCTGCAACATCTGAATTGCAGCAACACGAAGATCACCGATCTGATGCTGCTAAAGGGGATGCCGCTGACCGAACTGAATTGCTCCTCGTCGTCGATTTCAGACCTCTCCCCCCTGAAAGGGGCACCCTTGCGAATTTTGATTTGCGAGAATACCCAGGTTTCCGACCTGTCGCCGCTGGAGGGGATGCCGCTGAAGGAGCTGTGGTGCTTCGGCACGCGGGTTTTGGACCTTTCGCCGCTACAGGGGATGCGATTGTCTCATTTGGATGTCAGCCGCATGCCCATTAGTGACCTTGCACCGCTGCAAGGCCTGCCGCTGACTGAGTTGAGATGCCATCGTACAAACGTTGCCGATCTCTCACCATTGAAAGGAATGCCGCTGGAGTCGCTGTGGATTCCTGACGTGTCGGCGGAGAACCTTCAGATCATTCGCGGCGTCGACTCGTTGAAACAGATCAACGGCAAGCCGGCGGCTGAGTTCTGGGAACTGAAAGCCGTTCCGTAACATTGCATGTCACGTTCCCTTTGGTTCCCTTCGATGCGAAATCCTCACGTCAGGAAGGCGAGGGGAGGCACACCACCAGGCAGAATATGAGTGTGCAAATGGAGGGAGCTTTCATGGGTCGCGGCTAACCGTGAATCCGATGATGGCGAGCATTTTGGAAGTCGCTGCACGGAGTGCGAGGAATTCCCTGACGCATGATGGGGCCCGGTCATTTCATTTTATTGCTTGGCGTTTGTCGGCGGGCTTGGCGGAAGTTGCCAGCGTTCTGATTTCAGTTGCATTGAGCGAACGGCGATACACCCGGACATCGGCGAGGCGTCCGTTGAGGGTGCCGTTCATGCCGGCGCCGATGCGTAGTGGCGATTGGGAGGCAAGGTTGTAATGATTGGCAGCGAACTTTGGCGACTGCGCCACTTTATCGCCATTGAGATAAAGCGTCAGACGATCGGCCGACTTGACAGCCGCCACGTGGTGCCATTGCGACGAGAGCGTGTGTCCCCACATGACCTGCTGCCCCACCGAGCAGGCAAAAACCTTGCCCGACGGCAGCGTGCTGACAAATACCTCGCCGTCGTGTTCGGCCATCGTCCAGGCACGGCGGTATTTCACGTCTGGGGTCGCGTCAAGTTGAATCAACCGTTTCCACGAATCCCCGCCGTCGTAGGCATATACTTCCGCCAAGGGCAACGTTCCGGCCAGCAGTCGTCCATTGTGCACCGCCATGCCCATCACTTCGAGTTCCTGCCCCAGACGTCCCGCGTCGGTCCACTGCGCGAGGTTCTCAAAGCGAAACACGCGGCCACTGGGCCAGGTGCCGACGTACAACCGCCCGTCGTATTGCGTAAACGAGTACGTTTGCGTGTTTTCGCCGAGTTGGCCGCAATCGGTCCAACGCTCTCCGTCAAAGCGATAGACGTGGCCGCCGTCGTAGCTGCTGGCGTACAAGAAACCTTCATGAACGGTGAGCGCCTCCACTCGTTTGTCGACGACGGCCTGGGTGGTTGCGTCTGGCGCCTGAGGCACCGGCAAACGCGTCCAGCGAGATTCTCCTTCGTAGCGGAAAAACCCCGCGGGCCGATACAGCGACGAGGCGTACAACCGACCACGGAATACGACCATCCCCCCCACGGCCTCGGTGTCGGGCAACTGGCCACAGTCCACCCACCTGGTTCCACCGTCGTAGCGAAATACCCTACCGCCGAGCGCGGTGTTCTCGGACTCGGCGAGGCTTGATCCTGCCAGTCGATATTTTCCGGTGCCGGCATAAAGGGCGCCATGGTGGACGGCCAGGCTGGTAACGCTGTTGGATTGGTCCGGCGAGCCGCAGTCAATCCAGCGTTCGCCCCCAGCGTACCGATAAACGCGGCCTGCCTGGTCTTTTCCCGGTTCACAGGTGCCCGCGTACAAAGCGCCTTCGTGCTCGGCCAGCGCGAATGCGAGCACCGCCTCGCCGGGTCGACCGCAGTCGCGCCAGTCTGAAATGCGGTTGTCGTTGATCCCGAATTGCAAATGGCGCCAGTTTGCCTGATTGGTGGTGGACCCCGGCGCCGACTTCAGCGTGAGGTGAAACCCGCGACGGGTTTCCGGATCGTACTGGCTGATCAGATCGCCCGGCAGCACGTCTGCCACTTCGTCGCTCTGCACCCACATGGCCAGGGAGAAGTTGTCTCGACTGAGGCGCGGCGCGTGTTCCGCAGGGATTTCGAGCCATGACCCAGTCCCCCGAAACTCGGCCGAAGGCCCGGCCGCCTGCAGGTCGACCTTGCCCTTCGCCCCGGCCAAATCGCGGCCACTCACGACCTCGCGCGCGTGACCGGCCAGTGGCCAGTGCGCAACGAGTTGGTGGTTGAGATCAACCTTGTGGTTGCCGTTGAGCAGATGCCGGTCCAGAAATGCATAACAGGCATGTCGCTCAGCTACCGGAAAACGGTGGCCGGCATCGGGATATCGCACTTGCAAATGTTTTTCGGCTTGAAAGATTTCACGGTACACCGGCAGCGCCGCGGCGATGCAATCGCGGACCCCGGAAACCTCAAAATCGGGTGCATCGTGCAAAGGGGCATTCACAAAGACTGGCCTGGGCGCGAGTGCGGCGAGCACCTCGGTAAAGTCAAACGGGATCTTCGCCGGATCGTCGCTGAATTCAGTCTTGATGCGAGGCATGTAATAGCGGCTGCTCCACGCGCTCACGTCACCGCCGTTGTGTTTGGAGAAAACGTTGAACCCGCAACTCGACACGATCGCCTTCACCCTCGGATCGAACACGGCCAGGAAAAGCGCGTTGTGGCCGCCCAGCGAATGGCCGATAACGCCGATCGCCTCGGCATCGACGAACGGCAACGATTGCAGCAGATCGACTCCTCGGCGGTGGTTGACGATGCCTTTCATCGTGGCGCTGGCGTATCCCAACTGGTAGGGGTCGGATTTGTATTCCGCGGCATGCAGCAGCGGATAGTCGAGCACCAGGCAGACATAGCCGCGCTCGGCCAGTTCGTGCGCGTAAGCCATCTCATGATTGGCCGTCAGTCCGGCGGGATTGTCTTTGCCCGGAGGCGAACTGCCCGGCAGGCAGATCATTGCCGCACGCCGATCATGCTCGTTGGCTCCGTCGGGAACCAGCAGCCAGCCTGGCAGGCGATCGCCGTACTCCCCGGTGAAAGTCAGATGCTGGCGGGTATAGTGCCGCGAATGGGCATACTGGTCCACTTTCAGGTCCAATGGCAGATCCGATTTTTCCGGCAAGGCTCCCATAACCAATTCCATACTTTGTTGGATATGCGCCACGCGCAGAGCCCAATCGGCCTCTGTTCTCACCGGCTGAAGACGGCCCTCGTCGTCCTGCACAACCAGCAAGTGGGCTCGATCGGCGTAGCTGGGGGGTGCTTTGCTTTCGTCCGCTGCCTGCCCTGGCACTTGCACAGCAAGCTGCATTGCCGCGGTCAGCGCGTAGATGCGTATCATGATGCAATCCTTAACGCGGTTAACTCGCAAACCGATGTTTACCCGGCAAACCTCTCCGCAGCTTGCGGAAATATCGGCGCAGGCGAATCGATGCCGGTCACCAATTCCACACAGGTCCGAAGGTCTCAATTGAATGAAATGGGGTCGAGCACTTCCCTGCCAGCAGGCCATTGTAGCCACGGTTGGAGTTGAAAGCGCGGTTGGTGATGCCAGGGAACTCGGACTGCCCCGGTGCAAACGGCCGTTGAATCGTGTCTCGCCGTTGGGGCGGCCGCAACGCGGTGGAGGATCGTGGTTGGCCGCACGAGAATGCATTCCGGGTTGATGGTTTGTCGAAATGATCGCGATGGGAAATTCACGGCCTGTCTCTTGCTGAAATTGGGCGCCGGTATTCCCGGCATGTTGCCAGACATTTCCTGGTCCTGTTCGCGGCGGGTGCGACAGGATGTTAGAATTGGCCGCGGGTCGAGCGGGGAGCGGTTGCTGGCTCAAGCCAATCGGGAAACGTCGGATCTGGTTTCTCCGCCCAAGTTTTCCAACCGCCCTGGCATCCGGGTCCCGGAAGTTTTTGCCGATTCGAATGGCTTGATCACCATTCGGTAAATCACACCACTTGGGGCCTGCCGAGAAATCCTCGCGGGCTTTGCGTTATGTCACGACCTCCAGGGCTGTTGCTAGTCGCCGCGCTGCTTGCCACGGCGACGATTTCGCTGGCCGCGGAAGGAACGACCGTCCATGACTTCGAACAGGCAATCAAGCCGTTGCTGGAGCGGCATTGCTCTGCTTGCCACAACGCCAGGGTACGCAAAGGGGATCTCGATCTTGCGACTATAATCAAGGATGGCACCCTGGCGGGCAATGCCGAGCGCATGCAGACCATGCTGGAAGTCGTCGGCGAAGGCTTCATGCCCCCCAACGATGCGCCGCAACCACTGGCGGCCGCCGAACGCCGGATGCTGAACGAGTGGTTGGAGCAGCGAATTGAAGAAGCGGCAAAAGCTCAGGCGGGCGATCCCGGCAGGGTTGTCCTTCGCCGGCTGACGAATGCCGAGTTGAATTTCACCCTGGCCGACCTGACAGGGTTGGACCGCGATTGGACCAAGGACTTCCCCCGAGACGGCAGCGGAGGAGAGGGGTTTTCGAACACCGGCCAAACATTGCAGATGTCGGCCGGCCAGTTCGAAAAGTACCTTGAACTGGCGCAACGGCTGGCCGCCAGCGCGATCGTATTCCCCGGCAGCGGCCCGATCTTCATGGAGGCGCCCGTGCCGCAAACCGAGCGGTCCCGGTTGGCACTCGAACGGTTGGACGCGTTTTGCGATGAGCATTTGGTCGAGTACCAGGACAGAACGCCGCCCGAGCAACTCATGAGCTACGCTTACCCCGAGGGCAAGTCGTCGACACTCGATTTCGGCGCCACGGGCCTGCGCGGCTACAGCAAATATTCCAATGCGAGGCCGGGCGATCCGCTCCGGTTTCTGCTGACCTCTCACCGGCTCTTTTACCGGAACGAGCGGCTCTGTCCTTCGCCGCTCACATTCGCCGTGCCGCAGGGAGCGATCGCGAAATTGCGGGGGCGGGAGATGCAAGCCGACGAAGCGCGGCAATGGGAAAGTCTCTGGCTCGACCTCCGCTATGCCACCAGTTTCACTCGCCCTTTCAAGGTATCGCTGCTGCACCGCTGGTTCTCGTTTCAACCGTATCTGCCGGGCGACAATCCCGAGTTCGAGGAGAGCATTCGACAATTCCGCGCTCGCAAGCCATTGGATCCGACCCGGCAATTATCGTTTACCGTGATGTCGCTGGCCGGCTATATCCGCGACATTCGGCCTGTGGCAGCGGGAGAGTTGAGAGATTACGCAAACATTCAGAACTCGGCCGACGGCGAAAGCATGGGCACCATGGTTCCCAATCACGACGCCTTCGACGCCTTCATTCATCTGTCGCTGGACGACGATCAGATTGAGAAACTCTGGGACATGGCCTGCGATCCGCGGAGCGATCTGGCCCAGCGGCTCAAGGGAGTTCCGCCGAAAGAGATGCAGGCGGAGTGGGCATCGCTTGGCGGGAAGCAGCGAGCGTGGCAGGCGCAAGTGCTGCCGTCGAGCAAGGCGTCGCTGTGTGATTTTGTCGCCCGCGCGTGGAGACGGCCCCTCACGCAGGCAGAAACCGCCGGGTTCCATGCCCGCATCGACCAGGCGCTGGCCGACGGGCAGTCGCTAGCCGAAGCCGTGCAGGCCTCCCTGGTTCACGTATTCGTCTCGCCAAACTTCCTGTATCGCATCGAACGAGGCCACGAGCCGGCGGCGGGCAACGAATCGAATGTCAGGCCGCTTGACGATTTCGAGTTGGCCAGCCGACTGTCGTATTTTCTTTGGTCGTCGCTGCCAGACGCCGAACTTTGCGACGCGGCAGGGCGGGGCGAGTTGTCCGATCCCGCCGGGCTCGCCGCGCAGGCGAGACGGATGCTGAAAGATCGGCGCATTCGCCGCTTCGCCAGCGAAATGTTCGGCCAGTGGCTTGGCTTCTATCGGTTCGACGAATTCCACGGTCCCAGCACTGAGCGATATCCGGAATTTGACGAGGACTTGCGAAGGGCCATGTTCGGCGAAGCGGTCGAGTTTTGCACCGATCTGGTGGCGAACGACCGCGACGTGCGGCTCCTGCTCACGGCCGATTACGCGTTTCTGCCGTCGCGCCGTCTGGCCGAACACTATGGGCTGGAGAATCTCGGCAACCCCGCCGACGATGCCTGGGTCAACTTCAAGCAGGGTGAGCCCTCAGGCGTCGTTACCGCTCCGCGGATTTCGCTCGCCCCGTCGGCGCGCCGTGGCGTGCTGGGGTGGGGGGCCGTGTTGACGGCGACCTCGCACCCGCTGAGAACCAGCCCCGTGCTGCGGGGAAATTGGATTCTGTCGGACTTGCTCGGCATTCCGACGCCCCCGCCCCCCAACGCGGTTCCCGAACTTCCCGAGGATGAGAAAAACGGCCAGGGGCTGACTGTCGCGCAGATGCTGGCTCGGCATCGGCAAGATGCGGCCTGTGCCGCCTGTCACGACCGGATTGATCCGCTGGGGCTGGCGCTCGAGAACTTCGATCCGATAGGACGCTTCCGTTCCAAGGACATCAACGGAACCTCGATCGGCAGCAACGCCAAACTGCACGATGGCCGATCGCTCGAGGGCATGGCGGGACTTGTTGCGTACGTCAACGAGGAAAAACAACAGCGACTGTTCGTCCGTCGAGTCAGCCGGAAGGTGCTCGGTTACGCCCTCGGCCGGTCCATGTTGCCTGGCGACTCGCCCCTACTGGACGAAATTGGGCAGAAGCTGGCTGCCAATGGCGGAAGGTTTTCAACGATCGTCGAGGCCGTGGTTACCAGCCCCCAGTTCCGCTACCTGAAACAGGAACACGCCGCTTCGGTACTTCGCGAGGAGAAACCATGACGCGCCATCGAACCGGGAGACGGAATTTTTTGCGCGGGGTCGGCGTCTCGCTGGCGCTGCCCTGGCTGGAGACACCCTGGCTTTGGGCATCGGATTCGGCCGCACCGCGCGTGGCGTCGCCGCGTCGTTTCGCTTGCCTGTTCATGGCCAATGGCGTGCATCCCGAGGACTGGGGCGCCCAGGGCAACGGCGGCAACATGGTGCTCAACAAATCGCTAGCGCCGCTGGAGCCCCTCAAGGAGCACCTGCTGGTGCTCAGCGGTCTGTACAACCCCAAGGCGGCGAATGGCAATGTTCACCTCGCCGCGGCGCCGAACGTTCTTTCGGGCGCGCATGTGGTGCAAAGCACGTCGGACCTGATGGTGGGAACGAGCTTTGACCAGGTGCTCGCCGCCGAACTCGGCGGGAAGACGGCATTTCCGAGCCTTGTGCTGGGAATCGAGCCGCCGACGCTGGGCACGCACAAAGGCTATTCGTGCATCTACTCCGGCCATATCTCGTGGAGTTCCCCCAAGACGCCCGTGCCGCGGGAGAATAATCCCCGCGCGCTGTACGACCGGTTGGTGGGCGACCCTCGAGGAATGCGGAATGCGAAGAGCGTGCTCGACCTGGTGATGGAAGATGCGAAAAGCGTGTTGCCGCGCTTGAGCTCGTGGGATCGCCACCGGCTGGACGATTACCTGTCTTCGGTCCGTGAGGTGGAGCAACGACTCGCCCGCATGCCCGAGCAGACGGTGCGGCCCGGCCCGCAAATCGCCGAATGGATGCGGCCGCCTGCGCCGCAGGCGCCTCCGGCCCTGGCGGATCACATGCGGCTGATGCTCGACCTGCTGGCCATCGCCTTCGCGACCGACTCTACCCGAGTGGCCACGTTGATGTTCAACAACGACCTGTCCCGGATGGATTTCGGCTTCTTGCGTCCCGGGAGCTCCGATCTGACCAATATGCACGGCATGTCGCACGCCGGTGGGGGCGACTACGCCCTGATGAACCGGTTTCACGTGGAGATGTACGCATATTTTCTGGAGCGGTTGAACGGCCTTTCGGAAGGCGAGGCCTCGGTGCTCGACAACTCGTGCGTGATGTTCTGTTCCAGCCTGATGGCCGGCTGGTCCCACGATCGCACGCAGATGCCGGTGCTCTTGGCCGGCAAGCTGGGCAACGCGCTGAAGACCGGCCGCACGCTCACGTACAACACGTTGCCCGAGGGGCAACGGCGATTGAGCAACATGTTCGCGAGGCTTTCCGAGCATTACGGCCTGAAGCGGACAAGGTTTGGCGACTCCACCGCACCGCTGCGCGACATCTAGAACGTGAACCGCCGTCGGTCGATTGATATCCGGAGGAACAGTGCCGGGCGCGGGGCGCGCCAAGGCAAATCGAGCGAATCGGGCATCGATGGGAGTTGCCTGGGCTTGGCTTCGGCCGCGACAATTCGCGCTTGTTTCGGCACGCGCCGACAAATAGATTGAATCTTCGACAAAAAGCCCTCCACCCTATTGGCCAGGCATTGCCCTTGCTTTCCTCTTGCCGTGAGCGGCCGCCCATGAAATCAACCTTCCTGCCACTCATCCTGTTCACCGCTCTCCTTGCCCCAGCTCAGGCGGACGATTGGCCTGCTTGGCGTGGCCCCACCGGCCAAGGCTTCTGCAACGAGAAGGGAATTCCGCTCAACTGGAGCGATACCGAGAACGTTAAGTGGAAAGTCCCCCTTGAGCATCAAGGCAACTCCACGCCCATCGTTTGGGGCGACCGGATCTTCCTCACCCAGGCCAACAAAGACGGCCACGTTCGCAGCTTGCTGTGCTTTGATCGCGCCAACGGCGAAAAGCTCTGGCAGCAAGACGTTGCCTACCCCGAGGTCGAACGCAACTGGAATGCCAACTGGTACGCCAACGCCTCGCCCACCACCGACGGCGAACGCGTCGTTGTCAGCTTCGGCTCGGCCGGCATGTACTGCTACGACTTTACTGGCAAACAACTTTGGAAGCGTACCGACCTTGGCGCCTGGGATCACTCCTTTGGCAACTCGTCTTCGCCCGTCCTCTACGGCGAATTGGCGCTACTATGGTGCGGCCCCAACCAGAAGCAAGGCCGGAACTTCCTGCTCGCCGTCAACAAGAAGACGGGCGAAACCGTCTGGGAACATGACGAAAAAGAAGGCTCCTGGGGCACCCCGCTCATCATTAACTCCGGCGGGCGAGATCAACTGCTGCTGAGCACCATCCCCCATCTCTTCGGCCTGGATCCCAAGACCGGCGAAGTACTCTGGCGCTGCGAGGGACTCGACAAATATGTTTACACCTCGCCACTGTATGGAAACAATATTGCCGTTGCGATGTCGGGTTACACCGGCGCAGCCATCGCCGTTAAGCTCGGCGGCTCCGGCGACATTACCGCCGATCGTCTCTGGCGCCACCCCAAAAACATCCAGCGGGTGGGCTCGGGCATGGTCATTGGCGACCACGTTTACATGCTGGAGGAAAACGGCGTTCCCCATTGCTACGACCTGAAGACCGGAGAGGAGGTTTGGCAACTCACGACGCGACCCAGCGGCGGAACCACCTGGGGTTCGATGGTTCACGCCGAAGGCCGCTTGTACGTGCTCATGCGCAACGGCTCCACCCAGGTCTTTGCGGCGAGCCCCAAGTACGAATTGCTCGCCACGAACCCGCTCCGCGGAGAGTCGACAAACTCCAGCCTGGCGATCTCGAACGGCGAGATTTTCATCCGCACGTTCAAACACCTTTGGTGCATCAGCGAAAAGTAATTGCCGGTCGTCGAGTGCGACGACGCTCGGAGCGCCATGCAGATGGCGCGAGGGAATGCGACTATTCCGCCTTGGGCCCAATGTACGCCGTGGCCACGACCACGTCGTCGTACCAGACGGTGCGGGTTGTGCCTCCGCCTGCGCGGGCATAGCTGGCCGGTTCGAGCCAGAGTGAAAGTTGGACCTTGTTCACCTGGAGCGCGTCGCTCGACCGCCAGTTAATCTCGCGGAACTCGCCGCATTTCTGGCCGTCGATCCAACAGTCCAGTTCGCCGTCGTTCTGGCCCGCCGTGTTCGCCTTCACCCGCCATTCGACGCAGATCCAGGTTTCGCGTTTGGGCACCTGATCTGGCATGGGCTGAAACCAGTTGCCCCAGTGGTTGCCCCGGCCATCGGGCTTCATCTTCCACCAATAGGCATAGAAAATAAGGGCGCCGGGGGGATCCCACTGGCGAGGGCCGATCGGCTCGAGGGTGGCCCAGAAGAATTTGTCGCCGTCGGGAGCCTTGCCGGCCCCCTTGAAGCCGCCTTTGCCGGCGTCGGCCATAAACCCACTCCCGCCGTGGCCGTGATAGCCGTAGTCCATTCCGTAGCGAACGTAGTAGCGCATGTAGAGTTCGTCGTGCCCGGGCTTGAGCCACTTCACAAGTGTGACGTCCTCGTAGCCATCTTTCTGGAGCTGCACTTTGGCGGAGCGCGTGCCCCGAGCGATGGCTTTGTTGGTCTCGGCATTCACGGGGTCGGTGTCGTCCGTCGCGCCGCGGCCCCTGCGGCGGTTGAGCTCGTCCCAGTTCGCGCCGATCTTGCCGCTTTCGAAGTCATCGTGGAATAACACCGCTTTGTCGCGGCCGATGCCGACGTCGTTTGGGTACTGCGACGCAAGCCCCCCGGTCTGGCCTTGAGCGTCATCGGCAGAAATCGCCATGAACAGGGCGAGAAAGAAACGAATCGAAGAATTCTTCACCGATCAGCCTCCGGGCAAGTTGTCGTATTGCGATTCGCGCGATTCCTGTGCCCCTGCGGTTTCCTGCGTGGCCGCGGATAATATTCGGCATTCGTGGCAGGCCCGCTACGGCTTGAGTTGTACGCAGAGCAGTTCCTGATTGCTGCGAATATAGAGCCGCCCCTGCACCAAGGTCGGGGCCGTATAGCATATCCCACCTCGCAGCAAATTCGCCCGGGCGGTCGGACTGAAGTCGTCCGACGTAGCCGGGGCCAGCAATAGCTGTCCTTCTTCGTTGATCAAGACAATCTGGCCATCGGCGATGATGATGTTCCCTTTGACGGTTTTTCGAGTATTCCATTTCTCGGTTCCCGTCGCGAACTCGACGCACTTGAAAATGCCCGCACGGTCATCGAATCCGTACAAGTGGCCTTCATACAACACGGGTGTGGCCGTATGCGGCGAGAGGATGGAGTTCTTGTAAACTTCTTGCGTCGATGTTCCCGCAACCCGAATCAACCGACACCCCGACCCATACGCGGCGCCCACAAAGATCTGGTCACCGGGACCAACCACGGGCGTCATGATGTTGACGCCTTCCTGAGGGTGTCGCCAAATCTCTCGGCCATCTTCCGGGGACAGGCCAACGAGATTTCGACCCGTCAGAACAACCAGTTGCCGAGTTCCATTGATCGCGCGCAGCATGGGCGAGGAATGGTTCATTGGTTCGTCGAGGGCCTTCCACAGCAATTCGCCGGTGAGTTTGTCCAACGCATAGACCGAGCGACCGGCGAGGATGATGAGCTGTTGGCCATCCACCAGCGGCGATGGAGACAATCCCTCTTCATGGAGGCGGAGCCCAAACTTCTCGAGCACGTTGAATTGCCAGACAGGCTTGCCGGTGGCCGTTTCGAGGCATTGCAGTTGTCCCGACGCTCCCAGGGCATATACCCGATTGCCGTCGACACCAGGCGTCGACCTCGGCCCGGGGCTGCGCCCGTCGGCGAAATCCTTATCCGAGTCCACTTTCCATAACGGCTCCCCTGTCATCGCATGGAAACAGGCGACATACTCGCGACCTTGCCGTCCAAAGAGCGTGAACACTCGGCCGTCCGACACCGTTAGGCCGGAATAGCCCGTGCCAAGTTCGGCCCGCCACAAAATTTTCGGGCCATCTTCAGGAAACGTCGTTATCAGGCCGGTTTCGCGCGAGATGCCGTTTCCTTCGGGCCCTAGCCAGGTTGCCCATTCAACCTTGCCGCCATCCGGATTTGCCCCCGCGAACGATATCTGCGACGGGGCATGGTTTTCTAACGCAAGTGCCTCGGCGCCTTTCGGATTCGCACCCTCGGCTATTCCCTTGGTGGACTCTTTCGGTGCCGCAACTGGCGGAACCTGTGTTCCACTGGGCGGCGTCTCGTTCGCAGCCCCGAAGGATGGCAACTGAGATTCTGGCGACTCGTACGGCTTTGCCGAATTCGGCGACGCATCGTCTTGGCGTTGTGCGGAACCCACCGGTTCAACCTCGCTTGGCGTCGAATTGGTGCAGCCTGCACTTCCGATCGTTAGCACGATGCAACCGACGACGAGCGCAACGGGATAAGAGAACGGCGGCATAGATCCCTCACGAATTATCGACTCAGGACAACAAGAGCAAGCCTTGGCAGCGATTTGAGCATACGCACAAGGCGTTGTCGAAATTTGTCTACTTCGAATTTTGCCCCACCGCCTCCCCGGGGGTGGGCTCAAGCGGCTCCGAAGCCAGGATCGGTGCGCCACTTCTGCCACGACATTGCGGTTTGGCCACATCCTGCACGAAAGGCGGCGGCCCAGACGGTTGTGGAGAGCGACTGGTGATCCACCGGCGGTAGTACCGCCGGCACGTTCGACGTTCTGGAAAGAGATCGCCGATGTTCCGACTGGACCTGGTGACGGTTTGGCTTGCAGCGATCCCCCTCGCTCTGCTGCTGGCGGCCGATGGCGATTCGCGTTGCAGCTCGCAGTCCGCGGTCTGGCCCCGATCGGAACGACCTGATTGGCGGCGTTCGCTGCCCAACATCTCGGTCCATTGTTTAAACGGCAGATTGGCGGTCACGATCACGCTGCTACGTGCGTAGGTCGTGCTGATCGCATCGAACAACCGTTCCGTGCTCCAGCAGGTCCGCTTGAGCTAAACTTTCTCGGCACGCCGTTGGATCGCGCGAACCGGCGTTGCCTTGGGAGGGGATATCACCCCGGCGATCCGTTGTGCAACCGACTCCATTGCAGTCCCTACAACTTGGGTGCCCCTGCAAGCACAACCCTTCCCACGGCCGGGGCGGTTCGAGAACGCAGTTTCGTAGCCGGCCTTGCGATAATTTTGACAGTGAAAATTCCCTCCGTTAGCATCAACGGCGTCTCCTCACTTTCCTTTGGGAAACATTTCACTTCGCAGGGAGGTGCCAAATGGACCCATTCCAATTGTTCTTCGCGCATAGTTTCGCCGCTGAGCCGCATGAAAGTGGCGTATCGGACATGGATTTGGCGAACTCGATCGTCGATTGGGTCCACGAATTCAGCCGAAATCGAATTGAGGTGATCCGCACTCGCGATCCGCTGCAAAACTACATCTCCTCGGCCGTTCGTCGCGACATTTGCCGCGCCGATGCAGTCCTGTGTCTGTTTACGCGACGGGTTAAAGACCATCTCACGAACCTGTGGCTGCCGTCGACCTATGTGATCAGCGAAGCCGCGGCGGCGTTGATGCAGTTTTTGACGGAAGAAGAAACGCATCGGCGACTGTTTGGACTTGTCGAGGAAGGCGTTGACGCGAGTCAGTTGGGCATGGCATTTCATGGGAACAAGGTAGCGCCCAGATTTCGTCGCCAGGAACTGCACTTTTTGAAGTCCCAGATTAAGGAAATCGTCGAGCAGATTTTGGACGATTCCAATCGAACTCCCAAGCGTGAAGCATACGAGTACCGAACGATCGACAAGACCGTCTCCATTTGGCGAAGTGGAGCGGTATGGGTCGAAACACGACACCGGTTTCGATTCACCGGCGACATCAAGACGGTCGCGATTCCGCACAAGATGTGGCGGATCAGCGACGATCTTCCGGAGATGGAGGATCTGCTGCCGGGATCGCGAAATTCGGAAGTCGGATTTCTCCGCGTGATGCCGTTGCAGTGCGGTCGACATGATCCGGATCGTTGCCATTGCCGGATCATTCCCGGCGAGCGAACTCGATGGGGATACGAGCGAAACTTTACCGTGGAATTTGAAAACGTCGATGTGCGGCCCGGCGACGATTTGCAGTACGAAATCGTCTGGGGATATCCGCGTGCCTTCCACAGCCACGACTTTACGGCCGGGCCTGATGAACGACCGAATTGCGTGGGACTCAGAACCAGCGGCCGGGGCATGGTCGGATCAGCATCGCTGACGCTTAAGTTCGAGCGAGACTGGGAGGGCGAGCCGACTCGGATCTTGGAAAGCCCGCCCATGCTGTACACCACGGAAGCCACGGAATTACCCGGGGCCCAGAATCCCGAAGAGTTCTTTCATTTTTCGCCGTCGTGGAAATTCCATTCCAATTTGCGGCCCTGCGGAAAGCGCTCGTGCAACATGTTCGAGGTCTATTCCTGGACCAGTCTCAATTTTCGCGGCATGGCCAAAGTCATTTGGACGCCATATCCGAACTATTTTGATATCGCGCCCTCCCGCAATCACGCCGGCCACACCCTGCCCGACCCCAAGGAGGCGCCATTGCCATTGGGCGGGGAGGGCATCTAACGCACTGCAAATCCGAGGTTACGCCGCAATTCATGAACCGGTTTTTCGAACTGGCGGTATCCCGCTAATTCTCGGAAAATCGCCGCCAACGTCTGCACCGACGCGTTGACTCGAATCACCGACGCGACGAACCTGAACTTGCGCGTCGCGTTCGATTGGACGGCAGCGGGATGGTTCAACTGCTCTACAGTGACCGTCTTGCCCACTCTCCAGTTGAACATGATCCCGCAAGAAGAGATCATGAACCTGGCGGCCTACGTTCACGGCGGCGGCATCCTAGGGCACGAATGATTCCGCAAGTAGCGGGGAGATCAATCCCTCCTTCGCCAAGCCGCGCGTGCGAAGATTTGCTCCGATACTCTCCCAGGACTTTCCCAATCATGCCTTACCAATTGCTGCTCGCTATCGCTTGGATTCTTGTTGCCTCGACGCCATTCGCATCGGGCGCGGACCTACCCGATTGGCGTTCGTGGCGCGGGCCGCTGGGCAACGGCAGTGTCGAACAGGGAAATTATCCCGTGGAGTTCGGATCCGAGAAGTATCGGTGGCGCGCCGAGCTGCCGGGCCATGGCTGTTCCACGCCCATCCTGCTTGAAGGGCTCGTTTACTTGACGTCGCCCGCCGACGGCAAAGATGCGCTGCTGTGCTTCGACCTGGAAGGTCGAGAGAAATGGCGCACCGTTTTCACCAAGGAGGCTCCCGGCAAGCATCGCAACGGTTCCGGCAGCAATGCCTCGCCGGTGACCGACGGCCAGGCTGTCTTCGTCTATTTCAAGAGCGGCACGTTGGCGACCGTCGGCCTCGACGGCAAAGTGCGTTGGCAGACGAACCTTGTCGAACGATTCGGGCCAGATACCTTATTCTGGGACCACGGCACCTCGCCCGTCCTGACCGAGAAGTACGTTGTCATGGCGCGGATGCACCGGGGCGAGTCGTGGCTGGCCGCTTTCGATAAAGCGACGGGCGAAATGGTTTGGAAGGTGCCTCGCAATTATGCTACCCCGGTCGAATGCGATCACGGCTACTCCACGCCGGTGGTCATCGAGCATCAGGGGCGGGAATCGATCCTCGTGTGGGGCGCCGAGCATCTGACGATTCACGACGTCGCCGACGGAACCATGTCGTGGTCGTGCGGCAACTTCAATCCCGACGCCCAAAAATTGTGGCCCGCCATTGCGACGCCGGTGATCGTCGGCGACATGGCGGTGATCGCCTATGGGCGCAACGATCGCGGAGTCCCGCGACTGTATGGCATTCGGCTCACGGGCAGCGGGGACGTCACCGCGACCAATCATGTTTGGAAGCGCGAAGACCTGGGGACGTTCGTGCCGACGCCTGCGGTTTACAAAGGACGCGTCATCTTGGTTCGCGACCGCGGCGAAGTCGCCTGCATCGACCCCGCGACGGGAAAGACGATCTGGGAAGGCGCGTTTCCCAAGCACCGGACGAATTACTATGCCTCACCACTGGTGGCTGGCGACAGGCTTTTCGCCCCGCGCGAGGATGGGACGGTGTTCGTTGCGAGCGTCGCTGGAGACAAATTCGATGTGTTGTCCGAAAACGACATGGGCGAACCAGTCATCGGTTCGCCGGTACCCGCCGGCGACGGCCGCCTGCTGATCCGCGGCTCCCGCCATCTCTTCTGCCTCACCGCCGAGTGAAGGCTTGGCTCCCTGAGCCATGACCTGGGCATCGACCCGAAGGTTTCACCGCCCGGGCGGGATCACAGTCTGCCAAACCCAGCCGAAGGTTGAACCCCATCCAGCCTGAGCGGGTGAGCCCGTGGTTGAGGATCGCCGTCTGAAGTGGGCGTCGTTGGTTCGATCATGCTGCCGGTGCGGTCGAAGAAGAGTCGCGACGCTTGCCCGCTGACGCACCGGAGTATTCTTCCGCCGCGCTGTCGACGAATTGCTCGAAGCAGCCTGCAGGGTACGGCGACCCCTGAAAGGGTCGTCCGCAAGCGTCGACCCGAAGGAAGCAAACGGGGCGAGCTAAAATAACTCCAGCAGCGGCGTTCCGTCGACTACTCGATGGGGACGGCCCAGGGCATCGTAGATCTCGGAATTGGGACCGATTCCCAGTGCATGGTAGATCGTGGCCAGCAGATCCTCCGGCGAGACTGGCTTGGACGTCGGAAACGCGGAATCGCGGTCCGTTGTTCCATAAACTTGCCCGCCATGGATGCCGCCTCCAGCCAGCACGCAAGATTGCACAGCACCCCAGTGGTCTCGACCTTGAGCCTTGTTGATCTTGGGCGTGCGGCCAAACTCACCGAACATGGCCACAAGCGTCTCGTCCAGCAATCCGCTGGCGGCGAGATCCTCCATGAGAGCGTGGAACCCCAATTCCAACGACGGCAGGCAATAAGGAGCCTGGAGCATGCCATAGCCGGTAAGCCCTTCGAAGGGGCCGTGGTTGTCCCACACATTGGCCACATTGCCGTTTTTCATGATGTACATCCAAGAAATGGTCACCAGCCGCACGCCGGCCTCCACCAATCGCCGGGCCATGAGAATCGCTTCGCCCCATTCGTTGCGTCCGTACCGGTCGCGAGTGCGAGGCTCTTCGCGTTCAATGTCGAACGCCTCTTTGGCTTTCCGAGAAGACAGCATGCTGAATGCCTGCGCTCGAAATTCATCCAGACTCCGAGCTTTGGCTTCGGTGAGAAACCGTTGGTCCTGCCTCTCGACCACATCCAACAATCCACGCCGAGCGAGAAGCCGAGTGGCCGACAATTCCGGCGGCAGGGCCATACTATGCGTTGGCTTCTCATCGGTTTCTTCCGCGGCGGCCACTTCCATGGGATCGTGGCGCGCTCCAAGAAAGCCGGCATAGGTGCCTGCGTACGTGCTGCCATCATGCCCGATGGGTCGCGGGATGGTCACGGCGGCGGGCATCGTTCCCAGCGGCTGGAAGGCAGAAACGATCCCTTGCAGATTGGGGAAATTGCTCCGGGTGCGATTGTTCTTGGGCACCCGCAACGAGGGATCCGTCTTGCCGGTCAGAGTGCGATATACCGACGGCTCGTGATTGTTGCTGTCGTGAGATAGCGTGCGAATGATCGCTGTTTTGTCCGTGTGCCGAGCGAACAGGGGCATGGCCTCGGAGACTTGAATGCCCGGCGTTTTGGTTGCGATTGGCTGGAAGTGGCTGCGAATTCCCTCTGCCGCATGCGGGTTGGGATCCCACATGTCCATCTGCGGCGGACCGCCCCACAGGTAGATCAGAATGCAGCTCTTGGCCTTACCGCCACTGGGGTGCAGCACAACCTGCCTACGAGTGGCCGCTTGAACACGCTCGGCACGCAGCAACTCGGGTAGGGTGAGCGCTCCCAAGCCCAGTTGTCCCAACCGCAGCATGGCATCACGACGGTGCAGCATAACCGAGATCCTCTATCGATGGCTTGGGAGAATGATCGCTCGTGGCCGTAAGTGCCCGCATCATAACGCATAAGCCGTCGCGTATGTTAGAAAACGTGGCCGATAGCCGACTCCGCTTGAGTTGCGGACTTTCTGCCAGGCACGATCACGTTCTCGCCTGCCGGCAACTGCAGGCTCTGCGGCAATGGGGCCAGCTCAAAACCAAACGTTTCCTGGCGGAGCCCGAGCCACTCATTCACCGTGTCCAGCCGCTCGCGTTTGACTCCACCAGACATCGGATGCATCCGCCGCCAGGCGCAGTATCGAGTAAACAGCGACATGGCCATGCTCGTCGCAGCACCCGTCAGGGCTCCCAACGACCTGCGAAACCGCAATTCGTCTTTCGCATTGCGCAGCGCATGCGGAATCGAGAAAAACTTGCGGTAACATTCGAACAGCAGATCCGCCAGTTGCTCGCGAGTCAGCGAGGGGTGACGCCACGTCAGGCAAGTGGTGTCGAACCGGTCGAGGTTTTGCTCGGTGATCAGCCCCTGGGCCAGAAACTCGTCATACTGCTCCGTGCCTGGGATCGGACACAGGATATAGAACGAAGCCCAGGTTGGAGCAAGGTCGCGCAGTACGGCAAGGTGGTTGCGGATCTCCTGGTGGGTGTCCTGCGGGAAGCCGATGATGTTGGAAAAATGAGAACTGATTCCGTGTTCTCGGCAGAGACGGACGATGTCTCGGTACGTTTCCGGACGGTTTTGCCCCTTCTGGGCCGCCAACAGCGTCTGGCGGTTGAAGGACTCGGCGCCCACGAACATTTGAAAACAACCGGCCTTCGCCAAGAGTTCGACCAGGTCGCCTTGCCGCGCGATCTGCGTGTCGCACTGCACAAAGAACTCGATACCAAGCTGCTCTTCGACCATCGCCTCGAGCAGTTCCTTGGCCTCGGGATACTTGTTGAAATTGTCTGAAGTAAACATGATGGTTCGAACGCCTGCGGCCTTGGCGGCGTGCAGGCTGGCCAGCGTGGTGTCGATGCTTTGGCTGCGGATGCGTCGCCCCGCAATTTTTGTGACCGAGCAAAAATTGCACACGAACGGACAGCCTCGAGCCGGGTAAACACCCAGCATGGGGATGACGTAACGCCCCAGATCGGTGCGACTGGGCGGAATCAGCACAGGTGCTGAAAGTTCCTGCTGCCACCGACGGTCGCGACCATACACCGGCTGCAGTTCGCCGCGGACAGCGTCGCGGAGAATCTCGGGCCACACCAGTTCCGCCTCCGCCTGCGCAAAGCTAACCCCTCGCCCGTGCAGCATCGAGGTGTCGCAGGTCATTACGTGTGGGCCGCCAATGACGACCTGGCAGCCATTTTTCCGGGCATGTGCGGCGAGGTCGAGCGCGCGGTGGAATTGATGGCTTTGCACTCCCACCAGCGCCAGCAGGGTTTGTCCGCTCTCTTCGCGGCGCAGCAGAGAGAGGTACTTGAGATCGGTGTGAACGTACTCGTCGATCGAGTGGACTTCGACCAGAGTGCTGCCCGCGACCTCCGGCGTCATGCTGCGGATGTACGGCACGGTGCTATTGGGCATGAAGCCTCGGCGGAAGCGCTCGACAAATCCCTCGGGCGTGTACTTGCTGGGCTTGAGCACCACGACGCGCAATTTATCAGCCATGACGCTTTCCTGATTACTCGGTGCGGCGACGAGACCGTTGGAATCAACGGAAGCACAAGCAATGAAACAACGTGATCGGAAGGAGCGACGTCCGATGGATTGCCGCACGGGTCGTTTCCGAGGGCGACCATCGGAAAACCGGCACTCATTGGAATTTGGTTTGCAGCGACAGTATCTGTCCGCGCAATCGTCCATAGTTCAGCATGAATCCGCGAAGTCATCAAGCGAAACCATTTCTTTTTTGAGCTGACGGACCACGCCCTCAACACGGCGAAGCAGATGGAGTGTCCAAGAAAAGTTTTCGACGAAGCGGCCAGCAGAATCGGCCGCTGGGACCAACGGCGGCCTGGCGATGATTCCATTCCACCACGGTGCCGAATCCGTCAAGGAGAGTTGACGCTCGACACGGTCCAGCACGTCGGCGTGCAGTCAGCAATAACCCGGGAAGGACGCTTCGTGCCCAAGGACTGACATAATGCGTTGCTGGGGGAATCCAGCGGGATGGCCCGGCACAAGTGCCTCACTTCGTTTAATGGAACAGAACTCATGGAGGCCAACAGTCCCTTGACCGTCGCCTTGACCGAACGGTGCAGGGCCATGATCCAGAGTTCAGCGAAATCGAAAGCCGAATTGCCGCAGGCGTTATGCAAGCGCGCGCAAGCTCAATGCACCATGGCCCAATTCCAGAATCTGCTGCGAGAACTCGGCGTCGCCCCCGCCTCGGGGTGATGCTGATTGCGATGGCCCGACAGGAAGCCGTACTGATGCGCCAGTCGAAATCGACCGAGCGCGGCAGCGCGTGATTACCGCGAACCGAACCGTGCGGGCATGTTCGCGCGGGTCCTCAACGAGAGCGAACCCGACGCGTGTCGTTCTGGCTAGAACAACTCGCGAATCGGCTGGCCGAACGGCAATACCGGGTGCGGGCGCCCAGCGTGGTCCAAGTATTGCGAGGAGATATCCACGCCCAGATGGTGATAGATCGTGGCCAGCACGTCTTGCGGATACTTGGGATTTTCTTTCACGGTGGCGGCTTGCGAGTCGGTGGCGCCGATGGCGCGGCCACCCTGCACGCCTCCACCCGCCAGCGCAGCGCTGAAGGCATTCATCCAATGGTCGCGGCCGGCGGTTTTGTTGACTCGCGGCGTGCGTCCGTGTTCTCCCCAGGCCACCACCAGCGTGGTGTCGAGCAACCCTCGCTGTTCCAGGTCTTCGATCAGCGCCGAATAACACTGGTCGAACGGCGGCAAGAAACCGTTCTTGAGCGACCAGAAATTGTCGTCGTGGGTATCCCACCACCGCAAATCAACGGTGACGATCCGCACGCCCGCCTCGACCAGACGTCGCGCCAAGAGCAATCGCTGGTTCCAGCCGGGATTGTCTCCGCCCGCCCGCATCCGCGCTTGGTACTTGGGCGGGTAGCCGTAACGCTCGCGCACGGATTGGGGCTCAGCTTCCAGGTCGAACGCTTGTTGCACGCGCGAACCGGTCAGAATGTCCCAGGCCTGTTGCTGGTAGGAATCCATGGCCTCGATCGAGCCGTTATGATCGACATCGCGGCGAATCTGGTCCAGCGAATGCAACAATGCCCTGCGCTGGTCCACCCGATTGGGTTCCATGCCGCTGGGGATCGAAAGGTTGGGGATCAGAAACCTTTGATCCTTGGCGGCGGGATCGGCTTGGGTTTCAAACGGTTCGTACTTGGCGCCCAAATACGAAGAACCTGTGCCGGGTATCTTTCGCGGCACCATCACGTAGGCCAGCATGCCGGGGTCGCGCGCTTGCAATTGCCGGGCAACCACCGAACCGACGCTGGGGGCCACGTTTTCTTCGGCGTTGGTTCCGGGCGGGTAGCCGGTAAACACCACCTGGTCGCCGCGCGAATGGCTGACGTCGCCATATTCCTTCGGATGTTGCAGACTCCGCACGATCGACCACTTATCCATGATCGCCGCCGTCTGCGGCAGCAATTCGCAAATTTGAATATCGGGTACGTTCGTGGGAATCGGACTGAACTCGCCGCGAATTTCCACGGGGGCGCCGGGCTTCATGTCCCAGGTTTCTAATTGCGACGGCCCGCCACGCATATGCAACAGAATAACCGAAGTCGCTCGACGACTCGCGGCGCCGCGGGCCTCGGCACGCAGCAAACCCGACAACGTGAGACCGCCCATCCCGAGCGCGCCCCATTGGAGCAAACCACGTCGATCAATCCGGCCATGGTCACGCAATGATCGCTGCGACACAAAACACCTGAGGGTTGGTTGTTACAGTTGGCGAGATCAGGCGGGGGAGGTAACGGCAGGAGTGGCACAAAAATGCCTGCTGGGCATTTTCGGCCAAAAACCAGCAAACCATCACGAAATTGAACATGACGGGGCAGAAGTTACGCCCCCAAGTTTACCAGCCCCGGGTGGACGTTCCAAATTCTTAGATCGCTGCAGGAAGTGACCGAATGTCCAGTAGCCCCAGGTCGAGATCGACAAGGCGACATGTAAGGACGCCCCCGGGAGGGAAACGATCAAGTCCGGCGCAACGACGGCGGGACAAGGAGCATGTTCAGCAGACGCTAGCCAGGCGTGCGGAGGGAGAGTGGCTGGTACGCTGCGGAACAGCGCTTCCCTGCGCGGGGGCGGGCGGGCCTTCCAGCCCACGATGGCGATGGTCGATGGAAAGCAACGAACGTCGAGCCTGACCCGCGCCGCACATTCGCACGAAATGTGTGCCTATTGTGCGTTTCTGCACACTTGCAATCTCTGGCAACGCGATAATGCGGTTGGATGCGTGAATTCGCCCCAATCGCATTTTTCGGCACGGTCCATGCTCTTCATGCGGCGTGGGGCAGACCGCTGACTTGGGAGGCGATCATGAAACACGTCTATGGGCCAGTGCCGTCGCGACGGTTGGGGCAATCGTTGGGAATCGACCCGATTCCGTTTAAGACCTGCAACTGGAACTGCGTTTACTGTCAGCTCGGCCGAACTTCGCCCATGACGAATGAACGCCGAGAGTATTTTCCCACGGATGAGATCGTGGCCGAGGTCGAGGTCGCTTTGAAGGCGCACCGCCCCGGCGAGATCGACTGGATCACCTTTGTGGGCTCGGGAGAGCCGACATTGCACACGGGCCTGGGCGCCATGATCCAAAGGCTCAAGTCATGGACGGCACTGCCAATCGCGGTGATTACGAATGGGTCGTTGTTGCATCTGCCTGAGGTACGGAAGGAGTTGCTTTCCGCCGACGCGGTTTTGCCGTCTGTCGATGCGGGCACGGAAGCGCTGTATCTCAAGCTCAATCGGCCCATGCCCGAGTTGAATTACAAGCAATTCATCGAGGGAATCGTGGCTTTCCGCAATGAGTATCGCGGAAAGCTATGGGTCGAAGTCATGCTGGTTCAGGGGCTGAATGACTCGGAAGAAGCACTTCGCAACCTGGCAGCGGTATTGCAGCGTATTCGTCCAGACGAAGTGCATCTCAACTCGCCAACGCGACCACCGTGCGAACCCTGGGTCAAGCCTGTCGATGAATCGGTGCTCGATCGAGCGCAGAGAATTTTGGGAGAAGTGGCCTATGTCGTTCGGCCCATTCGGGGAGATCTCGACCTGTCGGGTTTTGACAACGTGGTGGATGCGATCGTTTCCATAATCACTCGTCATCCCGTCAGCGAAGAAGAACTGGTGCAGTCTCTAACCCGTTGGCAGCCGGGACACGTCAGGGATGCGCTCGCCGAGTTGGCGCAAAGCGGTAAGGCTCAAGTCGTGGTACGGGGTGACCGTCGGTATTGGAGCTGCGCCGAGGCACGCTACGTCGAGCAAAGTGCGACTCGCTGCCGAGAGCAATCGTCTTCCACAGTTTCGGCGTCCGCAGCCATGTGATCGCAACACTTTGCCCTTTCAGGATGCACCACCACCCAACTAACCAAGGACAATAGATATGGCCAGCCCAGACTTGATCCACGGTCTGAACGACCAATTGAATCGCGAGGTGACCACTTTTCTGCGCTACCTGCTCCAGGCAGCCAAAATCAAAGGCGCTCAGTGGCAAAACGTCCGCGAGATGTATCAAGAGGAAGTAGCCGACGAGGTAGGGCATGCTCAGTACCTGGCAGATCAGATCGTGATGCTCGGGGGCACCCCCAAGCTGCAGCCCGACTTGTCGCCGCCGCCATCCGACGTACGCGAAATGCTCAGCAATGACGCCCGTGAAGAACAGACAGACGTCCAGAACTACACGCGGCTCGCGGGCATGGCGGAAAAAGAGGGCCTGTTTGCCCTCAAAATGAAAATGGAGGAGCAAGCCGCCGATGAAGACGAACATCGACAGGCGATGCAACGATTGCTTGGTTGATGCGATGGACGGACAAGTGAACTGACATCAATTCATGGGAAGGAGAACGCCATGTTTATTCGAATTGTTTTGACATCAGCGCTCGTGCTGTTGCCTGGTCTTTGTGGAGGACACGCTTTGAACGGAGCAGATTCAGAAACCTGGGACGGCTCCATTGTGCAATACGGCAAAATGCACGAAGCGATTGGCCAACAGCAACACCATGGGCGTGTGCAACTCAAGAAACTCGTTGAGAAACCGCACTTCTTTGGTGTCGCCGCGCTCGAACAACTTGAGGGAGAGGCGACCATCCTCGATGGCAAAATCACGATGACACGAGTCGATGCCAAAGGACATCTGGATGCTTGCAATGACGAAGCGCTCGACAAGCAAGCCACCTTGCTGGTGGGCGCGTATGTGCCAGCTTGGACAGAACACAAGGTGATGCGGAATGTCGGCTCCGATGAGTTCGACGCGTACCTTGCCGACGCAGCCACTAAGGCCGGCATCAAGAGTTCTGAGCCGTTTGTGTTCCAGGTGGAGGGCGCGTTCAGCAACGTCGCGTTCCACGTGATCAACGGCGCCTGCCCGATGCATGCCAGACTCAAGAAGATTGAGCTTCCCAAGGAAAAGCAGCCTTTCGAGGCTGAGCTTCAGAGCGTGCGCGGAACGGTCGTCGGCATCTTCGCTAAAAATGCCGTCGGCAACATCACCCATCCTGCCACGTCCACCCATATGCATCTGGTTTACGAAGACGCCAAGATCGGAAAATTGGTTACCGGCCATGTCGAACAGATTGAGCTTCAAGCCGGTGCAATCCTGCGCCTGCCGAAGACGAAGTAGGCTGCGTGTCTGGTGGCACGAGACCACAAAGAGACCCCCTTTAGCGACATCTTTGATTTGCTCTTACCAGGGCAACCATCGCACAGCCGATGGCCTGCGAAATTCGAGCACCGGAAGCACCGGCGGTGATGTGCAGATCGTCGTTGGTGCAGCGGTGCTTTGTTCTCTGTTTGGGAAAGGAATGGAAAATGAGTAAGCAGCATATTGGGATGTGGCTGATCGGGCTGTTGTGCATCGCCATCGTTTCCGATTCGGCCTGGGCACAGCGCGGCCCGAGGGGGCGCGGCTTCGGTATGGATGCCGCGCACCGGGCCGACATGGAGTTGTTCCACTTTCTGCTCGACAACCGCGCCAAGATCACCCGCAAAGTGACCAATCTGGCCGATGGCGTCGAAACCGTCACCGAGTCCGACGATCCGGAAGTTGTCAACAAGCTCCAGGCACATGTGGAATCGATGTACAAGCGTGTGGAGCAAGGGCGGCCGATTCATGCCCGCGACCCGCTGTTTGCGGAAATCTTCCGCAACGCCGACAAGATCGAAATGAAACTTGAAAAGACCGACAATGGCGTAAAGGTCGTCGAGACATCGACCGACGCCTACGTGGCGAAACTGATCCAAAGGCATGCGGAGGTCGTTAATCTCTTCATCAAGAACGGGCACCTTGAAATGAGAAAAAACCACGCGCTGCCGGAGAAAGAGTAGGCGTGCGATCACGGCAGGCTCGGCCTCGACAACACCCATGCGCCTTGACGCCCACGGATGAAATGGACGGAAAGTGCGCCAACGGGTCGGCTGAGATGGGGGACCTCGGACTGTCTCGCCGTTTTACACGGTCAGCTTGTAGCCTTTGCGGCGGAAGATCGGTTCGGCGATCCGCCGCAGGTTGCCGCCGAAGATTTGCATCCGCTGGTCTTGGGTCAACTCGGCGTCGAAGACTTTCGATAGTTCGGTGGAGTACGACCGCGATGGCCCGTGTCCGCCCCACACCAGCCGCTGGGCTCCCACTTCCGCCACCGTGAAGTCGATTTGACCCGAATGCGGATCGGACCCGCTGAATTCAATGTACACGTTTTCCAAGGGGCGCACTGCCCGCACCCCCAACTCCCAGTTGCCGCCGGAGTGGCCGCAAATCAGTGGCACATCGGGAAACCGGCGAGCCAAGATCGCCACATCCTGCGGCGTCGATTCGCCCGGCACGTTGCCGCCCCCCGGGTAGCGAGGTTGTCCGCCGACCTGCAGCCAGGTGTGAATGTAGATCACGCAGTTCCATTCAGCGGCCAGGCGAATAATCGGATCGCTGTTGGCGTGGCTGCACACCACGCCGCCGGGATTGCCGCCGTAGTACTTGATGCCGATGCAGGGGCCGTCGGCAACCCACTCTTCGATTTTGCGGCAACTGGCCACCGGGTCGGACGGGTCGATGGGAATCAACCCTGAAACATGGTCGGTGTTTTCCTCGAGGAACCGGCGGATTTCCCGCTTTTTTTCGGCGGATATCTCCGTTCCCAACGGATCGCGCGGATTGCCGACGATGTCGAGCGAGAGCATCCGCTCGATTCCCATCCGCTCGACGTAAAGCATCGTCTGCTTGTGTTGCTCGAGATTCCCCTCCCACAGGCCATGGTAGTGCATGTCCCAGATGCGCAGCTTCACCAGGTCGTCGCGCGTTGGCAAGCCATACGCGGCGGGATCGAGCTTGAATTCTCGCGGGTTGCGGGCGGCCATGGGTTTGAAGGCTTTATGATGGGTGTTGGGTTCGACAGAGCGCGGAGTTTTCGGAGCGAAGCCCGACGCCTGTCGTTTGGGCTTTCATCGAGCATGCGGACGCGGCACGGCCGGCCGCTTCACGCCGCGAGCAACCGCTGGGCATTGCCGCGCATCAGCGATTGAAGCTGCCCAAGGTCAAACGGCGATTCGAACAGCTTGAACAGCGCGCTCTCCACGGGAAAGAACGGGGCGTAACTGCCGAACAGCAAGCGATCGACGGCCACGGGAACGCGGTAGCGGGTATGCGTGCCATCGATCAGCCGTCCCACCCCGCCGTCCTCTTCCAACGACGAAATGTCGAACGTGACCGAGGTCTGCTCAACAAGTTCGCGCGTTCGGTTTTCCCGCAGCGCAGTGGTCGAATTCAGCAGTTGCACGCGGGCTTTGGGAAGCTTCTTCAGCACGTCGATCAATGGCCCTGCCTCCACGACCGGTGCGTGCAGGGCCGGATGGTGCACGCGTTCGTCTTCCATCCGCAGCGAAATCTGCACCAGCAGCCCTCGCTCGGTCGCCAGCGCCAGCAAACGCAAAAACTGCGGATGGTCGAGGGTGTAACCGTGGTAGCCGGGGAATAGCCGAATGCCGGGCATGGCATATCGCTCGTGGCAGCGGACGAGGTCTTCTTCCCAATCGGGGCCGTTGGGATTGACGCTGCCGAAGGGAAAGAGCATGCCGTCGCCGAATCGCTTGCATTCCTCGGCCAGGCGGCGGTTGGCGGCATCGAACTGCCGATGGAGCAGGGCTTCGAAGTTGCCGGCCCAGGCCGACGTGATCCGATGCTTCCGCAGCTTGGCAACCAACTCGCCCGTCTCGGAGTATTTCAATTTGCGAAACGGCCAGTCGAACAGGTGGACGTTGGTGTCGATAATCTCGGGGCCTTCGGCCGCGGGCTCGCCCGTGGGTTGATCGGCCCAGGTTGGCTTCAACCACGCCGCGGCCGACAAGGGCAGCAGCGCCGGTATCATCGACGCCTTGACGAAGCTGCGGCGATCGACGTGGAGTTGTTGGCGACGATCGTGCGGCATCGTGTGTCCTCCTCAAATCGCAGAATTGGGCCGTCCGCGAGACCGGCGGGGACCAATCTACCCACGACGTTAAGCGCCGTCAAATTCGGGCAGGACCGGGCCGCGCATTCTAGTGTTCCCCGCCTAACACATCCGAAGCAGGAAATCGATTTTGGCCGATGCGCGGGTCCGCGCATCAAGGCCGAGATCTGTTCTGGTTCCCGGTTTCAAGTAGCCTGGTAATCGATTCAATGTCACAATGGGGCGTTGTAATGTGCGATCCTCTCCGATTCCTGCGAATTGCCGATCTCATCCTCCGATGATCCGCCATACCCTGCTGTTGTTGGTCTTGTGCCCGATTGCGTCCTCCGGGGCGTGGGGCGCGGAGTTTGAGAAAGACGTCGCGCCCTTCTTGAAAACCCATTGCTTGCGTTGCCACGGGCCGGAGAAGCCCCAGGGGGGCTTTCGCGTGGATACGCTCGTTGCGGATTTTGCGGTGCGCGAGAACGCCAGCGCGTGGATTGAAGTGCGCGATCGCATCAACCGGGGAGAAATGCCGCCCGAGGAAGAACCTCGCCCGCCAATCGATCAGCTCTCGGCCGTCTCCGACTGGATAGCGGGCGGCTTGCGGGCGGCGGAGCGGGCAGCGTTGCGTTCGGGCGGGCAGGTGCTGTTGCGGCGGCTGAATCGCCACGAGTACACCCACACCGTGGCCGATCTGTTGCACATGAAATTTCCCTCGGGAGAAAGCCCTCTGGACGTGCTGCCTCCCGACGGCACGGTGGACGGCTTTGATAAAGTGAGCGCGGCATTGCTCGTCGATCCTTCGCTGATGGAGCTTTACTACCGGGTGGCTCGCAGGGTCGCCGATCGCGCCATCGTCGATGGACCTCCGGAATATCCCACGGAGAAGATGCGACTTGAATTCGAAGACATTCCCCAAAGCGGAGCTATCGGCTACCTCGTTACGCGGTTGGGCATGCAGCCGGTGGAGGGCGGATTGCAGCTTGTGCAGGGGAGTACGCGCTCGTTCGGCATGCTCCGTTACCCGGGCCGCCGCGATAATAATGTGGCTCCGGTGAACGGATTCTACCGGTTCACCGTCAAGGCGGGCGGCGCACCGGGCGCAAACGGCGACGTGCCGCGATTGCGGCTGACACACAGCCATCCCGACGCCAAGATGCAACATGTCATGGAAGTCGGCGTCACGGCTCCTTGGGATCAGCCCAAGGAATATAGCGTCGTGGTGCCTCGCGACACCCTGGGCAACGAATTGAGTGTGACGCTGGTCAACGAGACGGAGCTCTACATGGGACAGCGCCCCGGCGAAAATTTCATGCGCCGCAGCGGCGAGCACGGCGACCGCAATGAATTTGCCGAGGTGATTCGACTCGCCGGTCGGAAGACCGCCGAAGGATGGGGGGGCGACCGCTCCACTCCCGACCCGGAGAAGCTGGACCTGACCCAATTCCCCCGTTTGTTCTTGGACTATTTGGAAGTCGAAGGTCCGCTGTACGAGCAGTGGCCGCCGCGCAGCCACACCACCCTGCTGACGGGCGGAGACAACGCGCCGCAGAACCTCGATTACGCGAGGGAAATCTTCAGCAAGTTTCTGCCCCGGGCTTGGCGGCGCCCCCTCCGTCCTGGCGAAGTCGATCCGATCCTGAAGGTGGTGGCCACCGAGCTTGCAAGCGGACAATCGTTTCACGAAGCCGTGCGCGTCGGTCTGACCGCGGCGCTCACCTCGCCCAACTTCCTCTACCTGGCCGAGCCGCAGCGGCAGCCAAACGCCAAACAGCAAGCATTAAACGATTACGAACTGGCCAGCCGGTTGTCGTACTTTCTGTGGAGTTCGATGCCGGACGACGAGCTTTTCCGCCTGGCAGCCGAAGGAAAACTGCGGAGTCCTCAAACGCTTGCCTCGCAAGTCGACCGCATGCTGGCCGATCCCAAGATCGAGCGATTTGTAAATGGTTTCGCCGGGCAATGGCTACGGACCGAAACCTTTCTGGCCTTTGCGCCCGATCGATCGCTGTATCGATCGTTCGACGACCGACTGGCGGCGTCGATGGTTCGCGAACCGTTGGAGTTTTTCCGCACCATTCTGGCGGAAGACCTCAGCGTACGGAACTTCATCGACTCCGACTTTCTTGTGGTGAACGATCGGCTGGCGAAACACTACGGGCTGAACGATGTAGAAGGAGAAGAGTTTCGGCGCGTGGAACGGCCGGCGGGTTCTCCGCGCGGCGGTCTGTTGGGCATGGCGGGCGTGCACCTGGCGGGCTCCGATGGCCAACGCACCAAGCCCGTGTCGCGGGCGGTTTATATTCGCGAAGTGCTGTTCAACGATCCGCCGAATCCTCCGCCTGCCAACGTCGGGGAGATCGAACCCAACATCCGCGGCGCAAAACTCACGGTGCGGGAACGGCTGCTGCAGCATCAAAAGATCGAAAGCTGCGCCGCCTGCCACCGCGGATTGGATCCGCATGGGCTGGCCTTGGAAAACTTCAACGTGATTGGCGCCTGGCGCGACAATCAAGACGGCGAAGATTTCCGCGGCAGCAACACGCCCCCGATCGATGCCAGTGGACGTTTGCCCGGCGGGTTAAGTTTCGCTAGTTTCGAGGAGTACCGGACAGCGCTGCTCGGTCGAGCAGATCGCCTTCGCCGCAGCCTGGCCGAGAAGTTGCTCGTGTACGCGCTGGGTCGGCCGATCGAACCTACCGACGATTCTACTTTGACGGCTGCCGCCACAAGCATGGCCGCCTCGGACGACTCGCTACGCTCGTTGATTCAATTTCTGGTTGCCAGCCAACCCTTCCAAACGAAATAGAACCATGCGAACCCCACTCGATCGACGAACATTCTTGCGCGGCGCCGGCACCCTGCTGGCGTTGCCTTGGCTCGAAGCCATGATGCCCCGCGGTGCCCGCGCGGCGTCCACGCCCGAAGTCATCCCGCGGATGGGCATGTTCTATTTTGGCACAGGCATGAACATGCGGGAGTTCTATCCCGAGGGATTCGGCAGCCAGGCCCAGCTCTCGCGAATTCTCAAGCCGCTCGAAGGGCATCGCGATCATTTCACCGTGCTCTCCGGAACCTGCCTGCACAAGGGCGGAGGGCACGACGGCGCTTACCCCTTCTCCACGTCCGTGGAGCGAGGGCAGAAGCAGATTCTTTCGCCGGATCAAATGGCCGCCGAATTGCACGGCAAGCACACCCGCTTCCCCTCGCTGCAGCTTTCGGTAAAACGCGGTACCGGTTTTGGCAGCCAGGCGCTGGCTACCATTTCCTGGAACCGGCAAGGCGTGCCGCTGGCCGCCGAAAACGACCCCAAGACGCTGTTCGACCGCCTGTTTCGCACAACGTCGCCGGGAGAACAAAGCACCCAACAAGACGAATTCCGCCAGCGCGGAAGCGTATTGGATGCCGTGCGGGCAGACGCCAGGCTATTGGAATCGAGCTTGGGTGCCGCCGACCGGCAGCAGCTCGAACAGTATTTCTCTTCGATTCGAGAAGTAGAACTCGGTCTGAAGCGAGAAATCGATTGGGCCCAGCGCCCCAAGCCGCGGCCCAACCTGAAAGGCTTCGGCGATTACGAATCTGCGGTCGGCCCCGAAGGCAACGGCAAGTTCGTCTACGATCAATACGCCAAATTGATGTACGACCTGATCGCCCTGGCGTTCCAAACCGATTCAACCCGCGTGATTTCTTACGTGGTGCGAACGGAACTTGCCGGCGGCGTCTATCCCGAATTCGGCATTTCCAAGGGCTATCACGACCTCACGCACCACGGCAACGACCCCAAAAATCTCGACGATCTGGCCGCGGTCGACACCATCTACATGCGGCACTGGAATTACTTCCTCGATCGCCTGGCATCCATCCGCGATGGGGACGGATCGCTGCTCGACCACACCATGCTTGGGTTCTCCAGCGGCATGGGCATTGGCCATAGCAAGAACCTGCTCCCCACGGTCCTCTCGGGCGGAAGCGGTGTGGGAATTCGGCACCAAACCCACGTCGCCCTGCCAGAAAACACGCCGCTTTCGGCCCTCTGGCAAACCATGGTGGAAAAAATGGGAGTCGAGGTTGTCGGCCCCTTCCAGGATAGCCCCGGGACCATCAAGGAACTTCTGGCATGAGTCGAATCGTCGCCATGGCAACGGGCTTGGTATTGGCATGGGCAGCGGCCACTCGCGTCCAGGCCGCGCCGCCTGCGGTGTCGGAAGCCAACTCCTTGGGAATGCGGTTCGTGCAAGCGTCGCCGGGCGAATACCTGCGAGGTTTCGCTCGCGGCAACTCCGACCTGAATCGCTTCAAACTCGATCACGCCTACAGCAACGCGCCCAATGTCGGCCCCGAGTCGCCCGGCCATCGCGTGCGCCTCACGCGCGGCTTCGAAATCGCCATCACCGAGGTCACGGTGGGGCAATTCAAAGCCTTCGTCGAGGCGACGGGCCACGTAACCGAAGCCGAAAAGTCCGGCGGCTACGGGTTCTTCCCCAGCGAAAAAGACTACGTCCAGCGATTCCGTCCCGACCGCGCCATCACTTGGCGCACGCCAGGCTTCTCCCAAACCGATTCTCACCCCGTCGTTTGCGTAAGCTGGAACGATGCCCAGGCCTTTTGCCGTTGGCTCAGCCAGCAAGAACAGGCAACCTACCGCCTTCCCAGCGAGGCCGAGTGGGAATACGCCTGCCGGGCAGGTACCGACACCTGGTACTCCTGGGGCAATGATCCCCACGCCGCCTATCAACATGCAAACGTGGCCGACGGAGCGCTGGAGGCCGCGCATCCCAATACCACGCGGTTTCAGCAGGCCGTGCGACTGGGCGCCAACGAAGGCGACAACGTGGTGTTCACCGCCCAGGTTGCCTCGTACAAGCCCAATCCTTGGCTCCTCCACGACATGCACGGCAACGTCTGGGAATGGTGTGCCGACCGCTGGTCCGAGGATCTCTATCAGCGATATTTCGACAATGTGCCGCGCACCCAATGGGCAGACGTCGTCGTGAAAGATCCCCTATTCCTGGACAAAACCGATCAGCACCAATACGGCGATTGGCGCGTGATCCGCGGCGGCGCTTGGACCTGCGCGCCGGCTTCGGTGCGGTCCAGCATCCGTACCTTTGCCGAAGCTGGCGACGCCACGGTCTATACCGGCTTTCGCGTGGTTCGCGAGGCTGCCCAACCGTAGTCACAGGGCCGTAATGCACATCGTTCATGCGGCGTGCTTCCGCCCCGCTGAAAACGCCCCCCGCGACATCTCTCGCGTATTCTTGGCGGCGACCGCCTGGCTTTCGCTCCAGCGCAAAAGTTCTGGCGCACCGAACCGCGAAGCGGAGTCACCCATCAGAAATCGGCGAAAAATCGATTCCGCGTTAAGTACGGCAGGATCGCTTGGTTAAGATGGCGTTTTGGCCGTGCTGGAATCAGGTCCGCGATCGAGCCACTGGGAAATGTCGAACAAGAGGTGACGCCGATGAATTCTCGTCCTCCCATTTTCGTTGCAGTCGTGGCGTGTTTTGCGTTTTGCCATTGGGACGCCAATTCGGCCGCGAGTGCCGAACCGCCTGCAATGAGCAATCTGCCGCCGTTCGCGCCGGCCGACGTGTTCCAATTGGAATTCGCGTCCGACCCGCAAATCTCGCCCGACGGCACGCAAGTGGCGTACCTTCGTAACTCCATCGACATCATGACCGACAAGGTGCGGTCGCAACTGTGGCTGGTCGATGCAAACGGCAGTGAACATCGCCCGCTTACCGATTGGAAGGTCGACGCCTCGTCTCCCCGCTGGTCGCCCGACGGCCAGCGACTCGCGTACGCCGCAAAGGGCGACAAGGTTACGCAAGTCTTCGTCCGGTGGATCGACAGCGGGCAGACGGCGCGACTAACCAACCTTACCGAGTCGCCCGGCGAACTCGTGTGGTCGCCCGACGGCAAGTGGCTCGCATTCTCCATGCTGGTTGCTGACAAACGCAAACCCTATGTCGAAATGCCGGAGAAACCGGAAGGTGCCGATTGGGCCAAGCCGTTCAAGCTGTACGACACGCTGGTCTATCGCGACGACGGCAAAGGCTACGTGAAAGAAGGGTTTTATCACCTGTTTGTCGTGCCGGCCGAGGGCGGCACGCCCCGCCAGATCACCAGCGGTTCGTTCCATCATCGCGAACGTCCCGAGTGGACTGCCGATGGCAAGTCGTTGCTGTTTTCCGCCAACCGCCGCGATGACTGGGAACACGAGCCGCTCGACAGCGATCTCTATTTGGCGTCGATTGCCGACGGGGCCCTCACGCGGCTGACCGACCGCCGCGGCGCCGATGCGCGCCCCTCCATCTCTCCCCAAGGGAAGCGGGTGGCCTTTGTCGGATTCGACGACGCGGGGCGCGGCCATCACCAGTCCGAACTGTACGTGATGTCGCTCGACGGCAAAAACCGCCAATGCCTTACCACCCAATTCGATCGCGACGTCGCCAATCCCTATTTCGCCCGCAATGGTCAAGGCGTTTACTTTCAGTACGACGACGAGGGCAACACCAAGGTTGGCTATGTCGCGTTGGCGACCGGCAAGATCGAGCAAATCGCCGAAAACGTCGGCGGAGTGAACTTCGGCAGGCCTTATGCGAGCGGTTCGTATTCCGCGGCCAATAACGGTCGCATTGCCTTTACGCAAACCGATCCCTTGCGGCCGGCCGATATCGCCACCGTAGCCGCCGCCGATTCCGCCCCCCGGCGACTGACCCATTTGAACGACGACCTGCTGCCGCATCGCAAACTGGGCCAGGTCGAATCGTTTCGGTACAAATCGTCTCACGACGGGCAGGAGATTCACGGCTGGATCGTGACGCCGCCCGACTTCAACCCGCAAGAAAAATATCCTCTCATCCTGGAGATTCATGGCGGGCCGTATGCCAATTACGGCGGCCGTTTCTCCGTCGAAATGCAGCTTTATGCCGCGGCCGGATACGTGGTGGTGTATGTCAATCCGCGGGGAAGCACCAGCTACGGCGACGCCTTTACCGCTTTCATCGACCGGAACTATCCCAGTCAGGATTACGACGACCTGATGAGCGGCGTCGACGCCGTGATCGCCCGCGGATATGTCGATCCCCACAAGCTCTATGTCACGGGCGGCAGCGGCGGCGGAATCTTGTCGAGCTGGATCATCGGCAAAACCGATCGCTTTCAGGCCGCCGCCGTGATCAAGCCGGTCATCAACTGGTACAGCTTCGCGCTTACCTCCGACCACTACAATTTCTTTGTCCGCTATTGGTTCGGGACGAATCCCTGGGAAGATCCCGAAGCCTACCTGAAGCGCTCGCCTTTATCGCTCGTGGGCAATGTCAAAACACCGACCATGCTGATGACCGGAGAAGTCGACTACCGCACGCCAATTTCCGAGGCCGAACAGTTTTACCAGGCGCTCAAACTGCGGAAGATCGACACCGTGCTCGTGCGCGTCCCGGATTCATCGCACGACATCGGCGCCCGCCCGAGCCAAATGATCGCCAAGTGCGCATACATTCTCAAATGGTTCGAAACGCATCCCGGCCGCGACCAATAGCGGCTGATATCACCCAAAGGCCTGTCTCCCACCGCTGCCTGCGCTCGGCGCCGGCGGCTGTCTTGCCGTGGCCAAGAGTTTGCATGCAAGGCCGAACGAATACTTCGACGCCGGGTGACCGATTTGCAGATGGCGCCCCTGGAATGACAGCCATTGAAATGGCGATCGTCATCACGAACGCGCGCGGCGAGGAGACAATAGCGAGCGAGGATTTTTCTTGCGGTTTGCCAATCGCCCGACGATTCGTGCTGCGTCTGCTGCTTGATTAATCGACCGAGCGGGCGTCGGTCCCCGCCCGCAATTCACTAACAAATTCCTGCAGTTTTTGAATGGCCGCTTCGCGCAGATCCATCCCCTGCGATTTCTCTTGGAATTGCTCCAGCAGCCGGTCGAAAATATGATCGAACTCTTGCTGGCGACGCAATACCGTCGGGGCGTGCCACGTGGCCAGGGTTTGCACGTAGCCGAGGCTGCCCTCGGGCGTAACCGACTCGGCAAGAAACCAGTCGCCGAGGATCAATAGATTGCCGGGCAGAACATCCTCCGCGATGACGATTCGGAAGTGTGGCAAACGCAGGGCGGCGCGGTTGAGAAAGTCGATCAACACGTGCAGTCGGGCAATCAGGGCATCGGTGCCGCGCTCGGTGTAGCGAATTCGCGGAGATACCACCAGGTCGCAGCCGCCCACGAGAGCCAACTGTTCCAGCCGTTGCCGTTCGTGCTGCAAATCGCGGCATAGCGCCATGCTTCGCGGGTGCCCGTTGCCGTTGCACGTTTGCCATTGCTGGTCGTAATACGGCTTGTCGGGAAGGCTGAACGAACTCAGGGCGCCCATCTGCCGGACTCGGAATGCGTCGCAGGGGCGTTTTGCTTGCGACTGGTCCCAACACACCTCTTGCAATGCCTGACCAGCTGCATCCACCAGCATTCGGGTTCGATCTTCGTGAAATTCCGCGCGCTCGTACATCGCAAAGTCGGATGCCGAGTGCAACCTTACATGGTTGCTGATCAACTCGGGCGTCAGCTTGGTCGACAATTCCACCGGGTCCATTGGATTGAGCGCCAGGGCCTGCAATCCTTCGACCATTCCTTGCGGCAGTTCTCCCACGGCGAGCGGCAAAATGGGAACGTTCATGGCCAGGGCGTAGCAAATTTCCTGGTGAACCCAGCCCCGTTCGTTGGCGGTCTTGCTGACTAGGGGAATAAACAAATGTGCCCGGGCAATTTCGGTGCGGATCTGCTGATTGAAGCCGCTGCCGGGCCTCAGCGTCTTGGTGCAGCGAACATCGCAACCGAGCAGCTTCAAGTGCTGGTAGACCGTTTCCATCAGCCCGACGCCTTCCCCCATGGCCAAACTCAACAGGAATGTCGGCCAGGCGAGCACATGCGCACCCGTCGCCCCCTTGGCGAGGACGCGGAGCGGCGGTTTCTCAACCACGGCATCCGCACCGAAGGTAACTGAGTCGAAGCCGGTACGGGCGCGCCGGCGATCAAGCGCCGGCCACGGCCTTGGCGATGCGGTCGCCGAGTTCCTGGTCGATGTTGCGCCAGTAGGCGAAGGCCCGCTCGAGCACCGGTGGAGAGACGCCGTCTTTCAAATGACCGGATACATTTGCGACCAACCGGGCGCGGGCCGCCTCGTCCATCACCTTGCGAACGAGCGTGCCGGCCTGGCCGAAGTCGTCGTCGTCTTTCCGCAGCGTGTAGGCAGATCGGACCATGTCGCCGCTGGCCGACCAGGTTTCCACGGCCGGGTACCGCCCGGGATCGGCTTGCGGTCCGCCCTTGGTATTGGGCGCGTACACGGGGTCGGCAACGTTTTGCACGCGCATCGCCCCGTCCTTGCTGTAGCTGTGGACGGGGCACTTGGGGGCATTTACGGGGATTTGCTTGTAATTGACGCCGATGCGCGCGCGGTGGGCATCGGCATAGGCAAAAATTCGGCCCAACAGCATTTTGTCGGGGCTGACGCCAATGCCCGGCACAAGGCTGTTGGGTTCGAACGCGGCCTGTTCGATCTCGGTGTGGTAGTCGGTTGGATTGCGGTCGAGCGTCAACTTGCCCACGGGAATCAGCGGATAGTCGCCGTGCGGCCAGACTTTGGTCAGGTCGAACGGGTTGAACCGATAGGTTTCAGCCTCGGCAAACGACATGATCTGCATGTGCAGCGTCCAACTCGGGTAGTCGCCGCGCTGGATCGCCCGAAAGAGATCGCGCACGTGGTAGTCGCCATCGGCGCCTGCCAGCCGGTCGGCCTCTTCCTGGGTCAAAAACTCGATGCCCTGGTCGGTCTTGAAGTGGTATTTGACCCAGAATTTTTCACCCTGGGCGTTCACCCACATGTAGGTGTGGCTGCCGTAGCCGTTCATGTGCCGCCAGGTTTTGGGAATTCCGCGGTCGCCCATCAGCCACGTGACCTGGTGCGCCGATTCGGGAGACAGGGTCCAGAAATCCCACTGCATGTCGTGGTCGCGCAGGTTCGAGTCGGCGCGCCGTTTTTGCGAGCGAATGAAGTGCTGGAACTTCATGGGATCGCGGAGAAAGAACACGGGCGTGTTGTTGCCCACGAGGTCGTAGTTGCCCTCGGTGGTGTAAAACTTGACCGCAAAGCCGCGCGGGTCGCGCCAGGTATCGGGGCTGCCCCGTTCGCCGGCCACGGTGGAAAAACGGATGAGCACGTCGGTTTTGGTGCCCGGTTGGAAGACCGCCGCCTTGGTATAGGCACTGACATCGTGAGTTACTTCAAATCGGCCAAATGCGCCCCCGCCCTTGGCATGCGGCTGACGCTCGGGAATCCGTTCGCGGTTGAACTGCGCCATTTGTTCGATCAGGTAGTGATCGTGCAGCACGATCGGGCCGTCGGGGCCGACAGTCAAGGAATGTTCATCGCTGGCCACCGGAATCCCGGCATCGTTGGTCGTCGGCTTGCGGTTTTGGTCTGCCATGGATTCATCTCCTGATGATCGAACAGATGCTGAAATCGAGAACGCGTTCCAATTGAGAAGTTTAGTCGTTTCGCCAGGAATGACGACCCGCTGGCCGAGGTTTATCGGCCGGGATTGGCCATTCTTGACGAGAACAACCTTGGTTCGGCCGCGCGCGGGCATTCTTCTGACTGCCAAAGCAGCCGACCCTCGGTTCGCGCTTTGGTGCGTATGCGGTAGGTAGCGTCAATATCGCGCCCGCTAGCAACGATCAGCGACGAATTCTCAGGGTCGGCAACGACTCGTGGAGTTCGTCCACTCCTTTCTGCGTGACGCCGGTCTCGATCACCGACAAAAACTTCAAGTGCGTGAGTCCTTGGAGATTCCGCAGACCTGCGTCCGTCACCTGTGTGCTGTTCAGGTGCAGCCATTCAAGATTCACCAGGTTCTTGAGACTGGTCAGCCCGGCGTCGGTGACCTTGGCCCCATCGAGGCTCAAGGTTCGCAGTTGGCTCATTGCCGCCAGGTGCCCCAGGCCCTCGTCGGTTACCTGGGTATGATTGAGCGACAGGGATCTCAGTTGCTTCAAACTGCCCAGATGCACGAGCCCCGGGTCGCCAATTTGCGTGCGATCGAGAGACAAGAACCTCAGGTGCGACATGCCCTTCAGATGCCTCATCCCGGCATTGGTAACCTTGCTGCCACGAAGATTCAACCGTTTCGATTGCGCCTGCCGGACGAGATGCGCCAGTCCCTCGTCCGTCAGGTCCGCGTGTTCCGATTGCGATGCTATCTCCTTGTCATTGCGAGCCTCCGCCGGCGTGCTTGCGACAGCGGGAACCTGGTTCAACAAGGCGATCAACGTCACAAACGGCGACAAGGGGCGGTGCATCCATTGAGAGGGGGAAAATGCCAACCGGGAAAGAATCGGCACGATCGCAAACGTCCAATTCTGGCTGGCCCTGCGGCTGGCAGTTGTGCTAACCCGCGATTTGTACATGGTGATGGGAGTTGAATTGCGTTGGTAAATCGCGCCCCTGAAGCGGTGTTCGTTTTCGTTTCACCCGAGAAAATCGAACCACAACGCTTTCCACCTGCTTTACAGCGTAACGCAACGTAGAGCGCGATCGCCAGGAATTTTCGTTGTTGCGAAGGCCGATCGCGAACTTAGGAGAGCGAATCGCCGTGGTGTCAAAAATCAGCATCGATTGCGCGACTGGCGGAGACACCTTCGAGTACCCAGTGCCCCCCCTTCCACTCGAAGCCGTTGGAGAACCATCTCTTTCGGCAATTCCGATCAGTTTGTCACAACTTCCTGCCGGAACAGGTCATCCAGTGCCGAGGCCAACGCCTCTGCAAATGTTTGGCCCGTTTTTCCTTTGGTGATTCTGTGGTGAACGCGTCATACTTCCTCGCGGAGGATTTGGTCTGCAAATTCTCTTCCATGCCAGAAATTCGATTCGTCAGAATTATCCGCGGCTTTCTCAAACCAGCGGCGGCTACGGTTATTGGTGGTATCGTTTACAACCCCCGGGCATTGACGACAACCAGCATCGCACCAAGGAAAGGACGATGACGATGCAACCATCCGCTCCGAGTTTTCCCCGACGAAGTCTCCTGCAAATCGGTGCGCTCGGAATGACGGGAATTTGCCTTCCGGCCTGGCTGGAGGGCACGGCGAATGGCAAGTCTGCGCCCCGGGCAAAGGCCTGTATCCTGCTCTACATGGACGGCGGTCCGAGCCACATCGATCTGCTCGACATGAAACCGCTTGCCCCGCTGGATGTTCGGGGTCCCTTTCAGCCCGTTGCTTCCACGGTCCACGGTCTGCCAATTTGCGAGCACATGCCCTGCTTGGCCCAGCGGATGCATTTACTGTCGCTCGTAAGGTCGCTCACGCACGACCAAACCGTTCACGATCCCGCCGTGTATCAAATGCTCACAGGCTACAAGCACATCAGTTCGGCCGGGGGACTGGAAGTTGCGGCCAACGATGTTCCGCAGATGGGTAGCGCTTTGTTGCGCGTCGATCGCGCACGGGCAGTGATGCCCAAGGTAATCCAAATTCCAGAAACCATGAAAATGGGGGAACGCATCCTGCCCGGACAAAACGGAGGCTTTCTTGGCCCTTCGTACGATCCGTTGCGGATTGATGTCACGGACCAGGCGCAAGTCCAGGCTCCCGACTTCAATCTGGCGGGCGGAGTGGCTCTGCAGCGGCTCGAGCGGCGGAGAACCTTGCTGAAAACCTTTCAAGAACAAGTGGCGCGTTTGGAACAAACCGCGGAAGTGCAACGTTTCGACAGGTTCCAGCAGCAAGCAATCGACATCCTCCGCGACCAGGCGGTCTCCGATGCGTTCAACCTGGGCCAGGAATCCCCTGCAACCCGCGATCGCTACGGTCGACACCGGCAGGGACAATCGACTCTACTCGCCCGTCGTTTGGTCGAGGCAGGCGCCCGCTTCGTTACGGTCTACTGGGGCCATGAGAATCAGGATTGGGCAGATGGCAAGGGACCTCGCCCAGCCAACAATCCGTGGGACACGCACCGCAATCACTTTCCGCTCGTGCAGAATTCGCTCGTTCCCCGGGCCGACCAGGCGCTGGCCGCGTTAATCGACGACCTGGCGGCTCGCGGGTTGCTCGAAGATACGCTTGTAATCTGGATGGGCGAGTTTGGTCGCACACCGCGGATCAACTCGCAATGGGCCAGTCGCGACCATTGGCCGTATGCGTTTAGCATCATCATGGCCGGCGCCGGAATCCGTTCTGGAGCCGTTTTGGGGGTCACCGATAAGCACGCTGCCTTTGTTACCAGCGATCCCGTCACCCCAGCGGATCTTACGGCCACCATCTTCGCCTCGCTCGGTATCGATCCACGTGCGACGGTTCCGAATCTCGACGGGCAGCCACACCCGATCTCCACCGGCAAACCCGTCGCCAAACTCTTCACCTGACACTCCCGCGGGCGACTCCCCGATCTGGTAACCGCAACTCGCCCCCTTGATATCCCCCGGCCCCGCAGGCAAGAATGGTCGTGTTGAAAACAGTCGCACCCAATGCGAGCATTACGACAACCCCCGCCTGCAGTGGGCGCCACGCCCGCCCCTAAAGCCGGACCCAACGTTGCGGAAAACGGCAAGAGGTGGTCGGGAGAGTTGGATATTTGCACACCATCATCGAGCGCACGGCCTAGGAGCATCATGCCCAAGAAAGACATCTATCAAATGCGCGTCCGGGACATCATGGTCACTCACGTCGTCGCCGTGAACCCGCCCGACAGCGTCAGCGTCGCGCTCCAAATGATGGTCGAGAATCGCGTTTCGGCTCTCCCTGTCGTCGATGGGCATGAGCGCTGCGTCGGCGTCATTTCCTCGACCGACCTGCTGCAAAAGGCGCAGGAACTCGGGGGAGAACTCGAAGCGCTCCACAATGCCGAAGGCTTGCAATACGAACTGCTGATCGAGAAACTCGAGAACACCGGGTTTTCCGACGAACTGGTGCAGGAAGTGATGACGCCCACCCCCATCGCTGTCGACCCTGAAACCAGCCTGATCGACGCGGCGGCTACCATGACGCGGAATCGCGTTCACCATTTGGCCATCACCGACTCCAAGAGCAAGCTCCGCGGCATCATTTCTTCCATGGACATTCTCGCGGCTTTGGCCGAATGCCAACCGTAACCGCTCGAATTGCCGAGCGCCGCGGCATGTTCGCAAGTGGCCTTGCGGGTCGAACGATGCCCAACCCGAACTTCACGGTCGGCCGGACTTCAAGGCCTCGATTTTCTGTTCGGCCATTTGGCGAAAGCGAGGTTCGGCAGATTCCTCGGCCAGAATGGATTGATAGGCAGCCAAGGCGTCGTCTTTGCGGCCGGCGGCCTGCAGCGTGTCCCCACGCGCCATCAGCATCGAGTCTCGCCAGAAGCCGCTGAGCCTGGTCACGTCCACTTTGTTCAGCGTGGCCAGTGCCTCGTCGAACTGGCCGCGTTTCGACTGGAGGCCCGCGGCGGCTTGCACCGCATGAAATTGGTCGGCACTTCCTAACTGGTTTCCGCTGCCGATGATCGCTTGATATGCCTCGAGCGCCGCTTTCTCGTTCTTGAGGTTTTGTGCCCGATTGTGCCCCAGGGCCAAGTAAATGGCGTCGCGCAGGCGGGCGTCGCTGGTCCATTCCAGGGCTTGGGCCAGATCGGCCTCGGCCTGTTCGCCGTGGCCGGCAAATCCGTAAGCGCGACCCCGGGCAAAGTATCCTTCGCCCTGCTGCCAGAACGGCCACGCGGAAAGGTCTTCTTTGCCAAACTGTTCGATAAGCTCTGCCGTTTTCCGTTGATCGAGCAAATTCTGCATGACCACTGTTTGTCGAACTGCGGCAAGCGGAATGCGCGCGGCGAATTGCGCGGCGACCTCCGGTTGGCGCAGACTGCGGGCCATGGCCGCCGCGAGTTGCAGCGCATGCGACCTTTGTAGATCGGTGACCTGGCCTTCGGCGGCCGCGGCCAAGGCGGCCAAAGCCTGCTCGCGCTGTCCGGCGCGGGCAAGCTGATCCGCCTTGCGGAGGGCACCCAAGAAATCGTCGTCGGGTTCGCCGGCCTCGAACTGGTACGAATTGCCGCTGAAGAAATGAGCGAATTTCATCACGTTATGAAAATTGGCAGCCCCGGTGGGCGAGAATGCGCTCAACTCCTGGGCATCGCCGCGCACGCGCTGCCGGCAGATGTTGATGTGCCAGGGGAGACTGCGCGTCGGCTTGCGTCCAATGACCTGGTGCAACGGATCGTTCTCGTCCTCGGTAATGGGAATGCGCATTTCAACCGTCCAATGATCGTCGGCAATCTGCGTGGCAACTTCCGCTTGCGAGTCCCAACCGAACCAGGCATTGCGCGCCGCCGAGCGGTCAAGGTCGACCACCGCCCCGCTGGGGCTCACGGCAATTTGATAGTAAGAGCGCGACTCGGTTTCGAGCAGCACCTCCACGCAATCGCCGTACCATAAAGCCGAGTCGTCCTTCCTGGTGGCGGCAATGTTGAGTTTGTCGCCCGGCCGCTCTTCGCAACGAATGGCCACGTACAGGTTGTTGCCGATCCAGGCCGTCTTGACTGTGGTGCCGAAGATGGGCTGGCGGCCGGTCTGCAGTTCGCGCAGCCGGCAAGTCGCCGACGGAAAGGCGTTCACCCAAGCGTCGTCATCGAGCTTGCCGTCGATCACAATCGGCCCGCTCGGTTGACCAACCAACCGCAAAACGGGCACGGGTCCTCGCTTCTTGGCGAGCTGCACGCTCTTGTTCCGTAGCCCTTTCAGGTAATCGTCTATCCAGGCCAATCGTTGCCCGTAAACCGAGGCCGGGTCGGCCTTGGCTTTTGCCCGCTCGAACAGCGCCAAGGCATCGTCGGCCAGGGCTTTGTCTTTTTCCATGTCTTGCCAGTTGGCCTCGCAAAACAGAAAAAAGGCCAGCATTTCCTGTTCGGCAGGTCCGTAAAACAGCCGGCAGTATTCGCGGAACATGGCGTCAATGTCTTGTTCCTTCCCGCCCCAGTACATCCGCTGCGTGAAGTACACCAGAAAGTGATTGAAGCCCAGGCCCACCTCGGCGAAGTCTTGCCGCACGCTCAGCCAGATGTCTTCGCCTTGCGAAACGCCCTTGGTGGCATTGATGCTGGCGCCCAGGGCGTGCGGCGTGAACGACGGCAGATACCAACCGCGATCGGTAAAGGGGTAGTTCTCGAAAATGATGATGGGGTTGTCGGTCTTGGCGAGCCAGCCTTCGCGCAGTTTGGCAAGTTCCTCCTGCTCGCCGGGACGATTGTTCGTGGGCCGCCGACCGCCGACGATCGATACCACCACGTTGGGCTCCAGCTTTTCAATCTTTTCGGGCGGCAGCGTATACACGCCGTACGCGCAGTTCAAAATCTTCGCCTTGGGATGCGTTTTGCCAACTTCTTTCGCTACCCGATTGACGAAATCCCACACGTAATCCGAGAGCAGCCCTCGCTGATTGCGATGCGGGGAGTCCTTGCCTTGGCACAGCGGACACTGGCAAATGGCGGTGTAGCCGTCGGGCGGCATTACCGAAACGGCGTCGAACTGGTAATGGTCGATTTGGGCGCGGACATAGCGCACGGTTTCTTGAAGCAGTTCTTCGTTCGAATAGCAGAGTTGGTTGTTTCGGCCGCGCTGAAACTGCCGCTTTCCGCCGTACATGGCGAACCACTCGGGATGCGCGGCAAAGATTTCATCGCGGCCGGTCATCGTGTCCAGGCCGTGCGCGACCTGTACGCCGTAGGGATCGCGAAGGCCCAACCGCATGGCCCATCGGGCCATGTCCGGTCCATGCACGCCAAAACGAATATTGAACCGGCGAATGGGGAAGTCGGGCCGCACGGTCTGATCCAGCTGGGGCAGCAGAATCGTCGCCAGTTTCGGTAGCACCTCCCCCAGCTCGCCCGGGGCATACCAGCGCGCGCCCAGGCTGCCAAGAAAACCGCAGACGGCATTGAACGACCCGCGCTCGTCATGCCCCCAAATCTCCAAGGGAGGCAGCTTCTCGGTTGCTTGGCGCTGCTGGTCGGGCAATCCGGTCTCGCCCGGCAGGCGGAGTCGGTTCTTATAGAGCGTGGCGTTAGGAACACCCCAGGGCGCGCCGACGATTTGGCTCCATTCGCGCTGCAGCTTGCCGTTGGCAATATCGGTGTTGCTGCGGGCCCAGGGTTCGATGGGCGTGAATTCGGTGTCTTGGCCAATCAGGACCAGATGGTTTTCGCCCGAGACGATGCGATAGGCCCCGTCGGCCAGGTCTTCCGCCGAGATCCGCAGCCGATCGGTATGCTCGCTGCGCCCCACGTAAATCGAAACGACGGCTGCACCCGCGGGCCGCGTCACAATGGGCAAATGCGCGCCGCTGATCTTGGCGATGGAATCCTGCAATTCTTGGGCTGCCAGTCGCACGCTGCGAGGCGGCGAAGCGGCAATGACGATTTCTGCCCTCGGCTGCCCGTCTTCCACCAGATACGTTTCGGCGGCCAGCGGCGAGGCCAGGCCGAATCCCCACGTCAGAAACAGCAGCGGCGACATCAGCAAGCGAACTCGCAAAGCACGCGGCGGGCAGGTCGGATCAGTCGCGTCGCGGCAAACAGGGCATTCCAGGGGCATGGTGCAGGTCCGCGGTTCTAAAGGGCATGCTCGCGAAGTCGATCGCAAGCAACGGGAATTTTGTCGTAAGCATACGATCGTACGCCAGGGTTGCAACGGTCGTTGCGCACGCGGGTGAGACACGCGCCAGCCGACCGGCGTCCCTGATTCAATCCATCACAATTTCTTCAGCAACTCGGCGACTTTGGTTTCGTATATTTCTTGCCATTCCGGCGCCAGCAGGCAGTCGCTGTCTTCTTGAGCGCCGCCCACGTTTTGCAGTTGTTCGGCCGTGGGGCAGTAATAGATGTAGCCGTTGGTGTAACCTGCCACGAAGGTTTGGGGGTGCGGTGAACGCTGCTTGATGTTGAGTCCGATCTGCACGGTCAGCTCGCCGGGAAACGTGGTCAGCACGAAGTCGCCGATTCGCACGGCGGCCAGTTCCACGTCGATGGTGCGTTTGCCTGCCTCCGCGAAGCTGGCCTGATGTTTTCGCAGCAGGGCCAGATTCGTTTGCAGCCGGGTCAGTTCTTCCATCACGTAAATATTCTGCAGGTAGGCCTTCATATTCCGGCGGTTTTCGGCATCGAGCTTGCTTAGGTCGTCGCGGCCGATCGCCTGCTCGTGCAGGTAGCGATGCGAATAGTACGATGGGAACTCGGCCGAGGCGTTGTACTTGACCGCCAAGGGGAGAAACGTTTTGAAGTTGAGGCTCGTCCCGCGCAGTGACTTCAGCAACCGCTGCTGCTCGGCCTCCAAAGCGTATATCCGCGCGGTGCGATCGCCGCGCGGCAAGGCAATGGTTTCGTGCAGCACGGCGAGTCGGTCGTCTGGTTGGCAAGCGATCTTTCGCACCGCCTGCAGGGTGCTGAGACCGAGCTTGTGGCCGAGTGGCTCGGCGCTGCGCGGTTGATCCACGTGTTTGTAATACACTGGGTTGATGTCGCCGCCGCAGCCTTGCAGGAACAGGGCCAGCGTCCCTTCGCTCAGGTTGTCTTCGATCACTTGAGAAGCATAGCCGATGATGTCTGCCGTGTTGCCGCCGCTGGGTACTCCCTGGATGGGATGGCAGGCAAAGTTGTATACAACGGCCAGTGTGCGGCCGTCGAGCCGGTCGAGTCGCAACACGCCAATTTGGGGATCGACCGGCCCCACCTCGGCCACCTCGTCGTCGGGGGGCAGCGAGTACGCGTGGCGAACGTCGACGGTTTTTCCACTTTTCAACTTGAGTCGGCGATTCTCCATGATCCGGTTTTCGCTGCCGGCCCCGGCCCCGATTTTCACCGGCACCATGTTCGCTGCCGCGGCCTTGACGGCCTGGTGCGTTTTCTCGTCGACATCATCGCAAACGACCCCGTGGCAATGGCTGGCATTGATCAGCACGTGGGTGGGCTCAATGCCCAATTCTGTTTGCAGCCGGGACCGCACCTTGGAGAGATAATCGTTCTTGATGTGGCCAATTTCGCCGATGGCGACGGCATCGACCGTGATCAGCACGACGGTCGTGGCCTCGCGCTGGAGCACCAGCGCCTTGACATAGAGGGGATCGTTGACGGGGCCCGCTTCGCGATTGGTAATATCCACCTTGGCCACTCCGGCCGTGAGCTGCGCCGCGTGCGAAGCCGAGAGCGACATCAGACTCGCGCCCAATGCCAGCAACCACCAGGTGCATAAACCGTGACAAATTCCGCAAGAAAGACGCGCGCGATCCGCGGCCGCCGTTTCGGAGGATTGGAACATCGACATATGGGGGCGTGCTCGCAACTGAAGGGGCAAGACGGTCCTCGGCTCCCGAGCTATTCGGCGGAGCCCCAGAATTTGCAGGGGGCGCCGGTAACTGGCCGCTGAAGGTTCGATCATAACCCACCGCTGCTTGGGTGGGTACCTTCCATCCGTAGCGGCCTGGTCCGGCTGCGGAAGATTGCGCCCCCAACGAGGTTCGGGCCGTCAATCGCCGCGGTTCGCTCCATCGACCCCCAATCTGCACAACAAATGCCGCAGTCGGCTCCCAACAGGGCGATTCCCCTATTTGCATCAGGGGATGCTGATCTGTAGGATGCCGTGACCGCGCTGGTCTTCCCTAAACTTTCAATTTGCGAAAACGGCCAACGGCGCGGCGTATTCTCGCGGGAGAACAATCGCATGCTCACCATCCTGGGCGAGCCCCGAAGGGTCTGTCATGGCCCCACGCGCCGGCAGGTTCTCCAAGCGGGCGGCGCCGGCCTGCTCGGGTTGTCGCTGCCCAAGGTATTGAGGGCGGAGTCGCAGTTGGAGCAGCCGCGGCCGCGCGCCAAGTCGGTGATTTTTCTGCTGCTGTTTGGCGGCCCCAGCCAGTTGGAAACGTTCGACATGAAGCCGGACGCGCCCGAGCGGATTCGGGGACCGTTTGCACCAATTGCCTGCCGCACGCCCGAGTTGCTGATCAGCGAGCACTTGCCGAACACGGCCGCGATTTCGGACAAGTTCAGCGTCATTCGCACCATGACGCATTCCTTCAACGATCACAGCGGCGGAGGGCATTATCTGCAAACCGGCAAACGCTGGCACGTGCCGATTGGCGGCGGGTTTAGTCCCACGCCCAAAGATTGGCCGTCGATGGGCTCCATTGTGGAGTACCTCGACCAACAGCGGCATGGGCTTACGAGCCCGCTGCCCGCCTACATGGTCACGCCCAACTCACTGGGCCGGCTGCAACAGGCGGGGCAATATCCTCGGCCGGGTGAACATGCCGGCTGGTTAGGACAGCGATTCAATCCGCTTACCACGCAAGTGGACAAAAAATCGTTGACCGACAATCCATACTGGCGCGATTGCAGCGATGACGAGCTCACCTTCCAAATTGCCGGCATGGCCAACAGCGAAGGAATCACGCTGGAGCAATGGCAGCGACGCAAGTCGTTGTTGGAGCAATTCGACGAAGGCCGGCGGCAAGCCGAAACGCAGCGGGCCACTTCGTTCGATGCCTTTTGGGAACGGGCGTTTGCCCTGGTGACTTCGGAGAAAACCCGCGAGGCACTGAACATTCGCCGCGAAGCGCCCGAGTTGCGAGACCGCTATGGACGCCACCTGTTTGGACAGTCGTGCTTGATGGCCCGGCGGCTGATCGAGGCCGGCGTGCGGTTCGTCACCGTGCATTACGATTGCGTGGACGGATATAGCTGGGATTCGCATCGCAATAGCGACGACGTGAAAAAGCATCTGATGCCGACCTTCGATCAGGCGTACTCGGCGCTGCTGCGCGATCTCGATGAGCGCGGCCTGTTGGATGAAACGCTGGTGGTTGCGACCGGCGAAATGGGCCGCACGCCCACGGCCAACGCCACCTGGGGTCGCAATCATTGGAGTACCCTGTTCCCCTCGGTGCTGGCTGGCGGCGGGGTGGTGGGCGGCCGGGTATACGGCCGATCGGACAAGGATGCCGCGTACGCGCTGGAACGACCGGTTACGCCCGAGGATCTGGCGGCCACGATTTACCAGGCGCTGGGGATCGACCCCGAGTTGCGGGTGCAGAACGCCGAAGGTCGACCCACCCCCATCGCCGAAGGCGGCAGGCCGGTAACGGCACTGTGGAGTTGAAGCAACTCCACCCGGTATGGAGCCCTACGAAGCGCACGGAATTTCCGGCGAGATGGCCCTGGCCATCAAGGCAAGGCATGAACCAGCGCAGCGACCGCTGGCTTGATCACCTTGGCGGCGTCGTCGCGGCCGTGCACGTGCCGCAACACCAGCGTGCCTTCGACCAGCGCCGTGTATTGGTCGGCAAACGAATCCGGATCGGCGGCCCCGGCGCGGGCAGCCAGGTCGCGAAAGAAATCGCGGTTCTTGCGTTTGTGCTCGGCCGCCACGGCGTGAACCGGATCGTGCGGGTTAGGGAATTCGGCTGCCGCGTTGATGAATTGACAGCCGCGAAAATCGGGGGCGTTGAACCACACGTCGAGCACGTCGAAAAAGGCAATCAGTTGCTGCTTGGGATTGCTGCCAGCCAGCTTTTCCACGGCGGCCATCCACGCCTGCATTTCCCATTCGTCGCGCTGCTGGATGGCCGCCACCAGCAGGTCGTCTTTGCTCTCAAAGTGCTTGTAAAAGGTGGTCTTGGTAACGCCGGCCGCGGCGATGATCTGATCGATTCCCACCGCCTGAAAGCCATGGCGGTACACCAGTTCAATCGCCGCGTACACCAACCGACCGCGCCCAGTCTTGGGCGGCTCGGGCAGGCCAAAGAGTTCGGCAACGGGTTTATGCGGGCTGTTGAACACCATTTCCGCGCTTGTGCCTGGTAAGAGGTGTACCTCAAGTCAACCGGGGGTGCACTTCAAGTGATCTGCCGAATTCCGCCAACTGTCCGATAATTCCCCTGAGCAGTAAGACCGAGTCGCACGTTGCGACCTTCCTCACCATCAGGAGTTCTAAACCATGATCGCCAATGTACAGCAAAAAACCATCCTCAACGACATCAATGTCACCTCGCTCAAGCAGGCCATCGAGACGATTACCGCCAACCCCGAGGCTGGAAAGTCTCGCTGGACAGTGTCCAGCCGCTGGCAGGGAGGTACCCGTAGCGATCACTTGGTCGATGGCGTCGAGATTGGCGGGCAGAAAGTGCAGCGCGCGTTCCGGATTCAAATCGACGAACCGCTGGAGCTTTGTGGCACCAACCAGTTCGCCAACCCGCAAGAGTATTTGTTGGCGGCAACCAACGCCTGCATGATGGTGGGGTACGCCGCGGTCGCCGCGCTGATGGGCGTCAAGCTGACCAAATTGGAACTGGAAATCACGGGCGACATCGATCTCCGCGGATTTCTCGACATCGACCGCAGCGTTCCGCCGGGTTACGAACAATTGCACTATACGGTGCGGATCGCCGGCGACGGCACGCCGGAGCAGTTCGAGAAGTTGCACGAAGTTGTGCAACGGACGAGCCCCAACTACTACAATATCTCGCATCCGATCGAATTGACGAGCGAACTGATCGTGGAATAGTGTGCCCGGCGTTCGACGACCGGGTCGGAATACCCATGCCTCCGCGGCCGGCTGCTTGGAGCCGTCCGCGGAGGTTCGTGCATGGAGTAGGTGCTTCGTCGTTGATCTCCGAGTAGGATTTCGCAGCATGAAGACGCGACTAGTCGAAGTTCGAACGAAAATTCTCAAGCAAAACGACGTCGCGGCCCGGTCGCTGCGATCGCGCTTTCAGCAGGCCGGCGTTTGTGTCGTGAGCCTGGTATCCAGCCCGGGTAGTGGCAAGACGGCATTCCTCGAGCAAACCCTGCGGCATCTGGGCCAGCGACATCGGGTAGCGGCGCTGGTTGGCGATCTGGCCACGGAGAACGATGCCCAACGACTGGCGCGCGCCGGAGCGCCGGTGAAGCAGATCAATACCGGCACGGTGTGCCATTTGGAAGCCGACATGGTGCAGCGTGCGCTTGCGGATTGGAACCTGGAGGAATTGGATTTCCTGTTTATCGAAAACGTGGGGAACCTGGTCTGTCCGGCGACCTACGATCTGGGCGAATCGCTGCGCATCGTGCTGTTTTCGGTTACCGAGGGCGAGGACAAACCCCTCAAGTATCCCACCATTTTTCACACCGCCGACGTGGCGATCGTCACCAAGATGGATCTGGCCGACGCTGTGGAATTCGATCAACCGGCGGCCCTGGCCAGCATTCAATCGGTACGCCCAGGCATGAAAGTGCTGCACGTGTCCGCGAAATCCGGCGAGGGAATGGAGGCCTGGTGGAACGTGCTGGATGAGGGACTCCAGGCCGCAAAACCTTGCGTCTCACCGGCGGCGCCCACAGGGGACGATGCGTGAGCGCCCATATCAGCGCCTGGGGAAGCATGGCATGAAAATACTGTTGCTGAACGCCGGTTCGAGCAGTTTGAAATGCTCGCTGATGGATAGCGCAACGAACGAAGTACTGGCCCGCGCCACCGCCGAATGGGCAGGCGACGTTACGCACTATGCGTACGCATCTGGGTCGAGCGAGACACAACGGGATGCAGCCTCGTGGCGTGGACATGCCGAAGCAGTGCGGCGAATCGTGCACGATTTGCAGCATGCGGCGCCGATTGCCTTGCCGGCGAAGACCGATCTGGCCGCGGTGGGTCACAGAGTGGTTCAAGGAGGTCCGTTCGATGTCGCCGTGCGAATCACCGCCGAGATTCGCGAGCGGATTGAATCATTGGTGGAGTTGGCTCCGCTTCACAACCCACCCACCTTGGCGGCGCTGGCGGCGGCCCAAGCAGAACTGCCATGTGTTCCGCACGTGGCCGTGTTCGACACCGCGTTTCATGCCACGCTGCCGCCCGAAGCCAAAACCTATGCCGTCCCCCAATCGTGGACGCAAGATTGGGGCATTCGCCGCTACGGTTTTCACGGGCTCAGTCACGCGTATTGCGCGCAGCGGGCTGCGGAAATGCTGGCACAGCCTGCCGATGCCTTGCGGCTGGTCATTTGCCATCTGGGTCACGGTTGCTCGGCCACGGCCGTCAAGGCAGGTCGCAGCATCGACACCACGATGGGCTTCACGCCGCTGGAAGGTCTGATGATGGCCACCCGCAGCGGCTCAATCGATCCCGGCGTATTGCTCTATGTGCAACAGCAACATGGACTCACGCCGCCGCAGCTGGAGAATACTCTCAATAAACAATCCGGCTTGCTGGGGGTGTCGGGGCTGTCGGCCGACATGCGACAACTGCTGGCGGCCGCCCGCGACGGCCACCCGCCGGCAAAGCTGGCCCTCGACATTTACACCCACCGAGTACGGCAAGCGATCGGAGCGTTGGCGGTCACGATGGGGGGAGTCGATGCGCTGGTCTTCACTGCCGGAGTGGGGGAACACGCGTCGGAAATTCGCGCGCAAATCTGCGTTGGTTTGGAATGCTTGGGCTTGGAGTTGAGTGCATCCGCCAACGACTCGTTACAACCCGATGCCGACGTTGCGACTCCCGAATCGCGCGGCCGCATCCTGGTGATTGCCACGCGCGAAGATGTAACGATGCTGCAAGAAGTAGCGAGGGTGGCTTGCGCCTGAAGTGCGGCACGTCATGCCTGTGATTTCGCTATCTCTTGCGTCATCGTTCCGGAGTCGTCGCTCCAAAACCATTGCGCAAACATGCTGGCAATTGCAGCGAGCGTTGTTTTTCTTGGATTTGCCCCGCGTGCGGCCGCGATTCACTTGACTAATGGAATGAAGTCCGGCAGCATACTTTGGAGTGCCTGCGGGGCAGTTGCAACGACACCAGGCCCTCGGCCAGAGCGGCGGGGTTTGGACTGCTGGCCACATCCCTGGCAGCGGTGCTGTCGCTTTGGGCAGTCCACTCTGTCGATCCATTCTCCTCCCACATCGAGCGATTCAAGTGGGTTTTCTGCTGGATTCCTTAGCCGAGTTCATCCGTCGCGGCGCCGACCATGTGGTGGCTTACGCGATTGGATTTTGTTCCTGCCTGGTGATTTGGGCTCTGTGGCTGCGGCCCGCCGCAAACAAACGAAGAAAGCTGGAACAGTCGCTGGCGGCGTCCGATGCCGAAGTGTCGCGGTTGCAAACCCGGCTGGAATCGTTGGAGGACGATCTGCCTCGCTCGCGCAACGAAGCCCGCAAATGGCGCGAACTCGCCGAGTCGGAACGCAGCGAGGCCGGCTACTTTAGCGGCAAGCTGATGGCTGCCGAACACGATCGCAACCGTTACCAATCGCGATGCCAAGAGCTTGATGCAGAAGTCGAAGTCTTATGCCAAGCGCGCGACTCCGCCTTGGCCGCGGTGGCCGATCTTCAACGAGATCGCGATCGCTTGACCGCGCAGCATGCCGAAGTTGCGACCGGTCTCAACGAAGAATTAGAGCAGTTGCATCACACGCTCCATCAGGTGCAAGCCGACCGAGATCGCCTCCACCTGCGAACCCGGCAATTGCAGTCCAGGCTTGACGAATTGGTTCCGCGTCTTGACCACACCCTGGCCCAGCGCGACGCGGCGGCAGGCGAACGCGATGAGGCTCGATTGCTGCTGGACGCCATCGCGCGCGTTGATGGCAATTCGTGGAAATCGCCGCCCCAAGGCGAAGTGCCAGCTTTTCGAAGACTAACTTCGCACTGTGCTCCCATCATTGCGGTGGTCAATCTCAAGGGCGGGGTGGGCAAGACAACGCTCACGGCAAACCTGGCTGCCACGTGGTTTCAAGCTGGCAAGAACGTGCTGGCCGTGGATCTCGACTACCAGAATTCGCTGACCCATTTATGCCTGAAGGCGGAGCAAGTTGCAGATCTTTCGCGCCGGCAACAACGTGTGGAGCAGTTGCTGGCCGACCCCTTTGCAACAGGCGAGCAGGTATTGAAGTTTGCGGAACGCATTGGCGAAAGCACCGGTCGCCTGTTGGCCGCTGGCGAACAACTGGCCGACGTGGAGAGCGATATCCTCACCCGGTGGCTGCTGAAGCAAACCGACGACGACGTGCGATTCCGGCTGCGGCGGCTCTTGCATGCCGACGCTGTGCAACAACACTTCGACGCGATTCTGCTGGACTGCCCACCGAGGCTTTCCGCTGGCTGTATCAATGCCTTGGCATGCGCTGACTATGTGCTGGTGCCGGTGCTGCTCGATGGTCTCTCCAGCGAAGCCGTGCCGCGGCTCCTGCGCTGGTTGCGCATTTTGAAAGACGAAACCCAGCTTTGCCCTCAACTGGCGGTGCTGGGATTGGTCGCCAATAAAGTCCGGCACTATGCGGGCGATTTGGCAAAGCAGCATCAGGATGTGTGGAGTCGTTTGCAGACGCATTGTCTTGATCCCTGGCGCGAGCCGGTGCATGCGTTCCACACCGCGCTGCCGCACAAGGCCGCATTTGGCCTGGCCGCCGATCATCACGCGTTTGCCATTCGCGACCAAGAACTGCGGGCCAAGTTCCGTGATCTGGCCCTGGAAATTTCGCAAAGGATTCCTATCCATGAAGGTGGCCGAACTCCAGTCCTTTCTTGAAAGCCTGGCAATGCCGCTCGACGTTTCTGGCGGCAAATCGTGCGCTGCCGAACTGCGCAGGGCCGTCGCCGGTTTGGGGCCGTTTTCCGAACTGACGGTGGCTCAATTCGCCGACTTCTTGGCAACAGCCGACACCTACGCTCGCACCGGCGTTGTTCCTGCCACTGGCGGCAAAGGCCGTCAGGCCAAAGGGCCAGCGGTCGATCGCGAGAAAGTGCTCGCCGCTTCGCAGCAATTGCTCACGCTGTATGAGCAAGCCCTCGATGCCTCGGTAACGTTCGACGCCATTGCCAGCACCGTCAAAAAGTTGGGCAGCAAGCTCAACAAGGACGAGACGCTGGAAACGGCCAAGGAGATCGGCATCGCCGGCACGCTCAAGTCCAAGAAACAAGCGCTTGAAGAAATCGAGCGCAAGATCGTGCAGCGCAAAGAAAGTTTGCAACGCGTGAGCTTTTGAGTCTCCGGCGATTGCCGGATGCTTCCCTCAACCAGGGGAATGCCGACCGTGAGCGAACCAGATCAGGCTCCTGCCGGAGAGCCATCCGCACAGCGGCCGGGGGTGCCCGATCGCAAACCGGCGGGCATGTCATGGACGTCGTACGCCGACGCCAAGATTCGCGAGGCCCAGGAAAATGGCCAGTTTGACAACCTGCCAGGCTTCGGCAAGCCGCTGCCGAATACCGGCGACCCCTATGACGAAAACTGGTGGGTGAAAGAACGGTTGCGCCGCGAGGGCATTTCGCTGCTGCCACCCGCGCTCGAGATCAAGCTCGACGTCGAGAAGACGTTGGCGCGGTTGAGCGAAATAACGAGCGAAACCGCCGTACGGCGCGAACTGGCCGAGCTCAACCAGCGGATTCGCGCGGCCCACCGGGCGTCGCTGTGGGGGCCTCCTTGCGATACGCAGCCGCTCGACGAAGAAGCAATCGTCATTCAATGGCGCAACGATCGCCAACCTTAATATTGCATTGCGTTGGCGATCGTCGGCCAGTTGGCAATCGAGGATGATTGCGCTCGGAGATCAAGCCTTCGTCGCGACGGATTCTGTTGGCGCCTTGATGGGCGTTTTCCACTTGGCAATCGCCCACTCCTTCAGAGCGTCGGGCGATTCCGCGTTCAGCAGCCGCGAAATGTGAGAGAATTCTTCCGCCAGCAGGCTGAGTACGTCGTCCAAGGTGAGCAACCCGAACAGGCGGCCTTTGGCGTCAACCACCGGCAACCGCCGGCAGGTGGTGCTGCGCATGGTGGCCAGTGCATCCTCAATGGGAGTCGTTTGTGGAATCGCCCGTGGCGACGCCGTCATCACATCTCCCACTTTGGTTGTGTAAGGATCCGCACCGGCGGCCAGCACGCGCACCGTCAAATCGCGGTCGGTAATGATCCCAATCGGATGACTCTCGCCATCGACCACCACCAAGGTGCCCACGTTTCGATCGTGCATCCGCTGGGCCGCGGTTTGCACCGATTCATCAGGCCGGGCGGTATCCACCTCGCAAGTGCATATTCTTTGGACGGTCATGGTAGGAACCTTTCCTATCGGTTGGCAGTTGAAGGCAACAAACCCACGGTAGTTATAACCGCGAAGTTACATGGCGGTATCGAGGGCCTTTTTCAAAGCATTCCACTTCGCCATCACGGCGTGGTGGTGTTGTTTGATCCGCTCGTGCTGCTCGCGCTGCAGAACGTGCCGCTCTTCCTCGCGCTGGTGCTCGCAGCTTTTGGCGACCAGTTCCGTGCCGGCTCGGCCTTGCTCGTATTGCGCCAGCGAATGCTCGTGTTCGGCAATCTGCTGCTCGTAAAGTCGGATGGCGGCGGCATGGTTTCGCAGTGCGTCGCGATGAACGGTCAGCGACGTCTGCAATTCGGCCAGGGCATCAATCGCTTGGGTAAGCTGCTGCTGCCAAATACCTAATTCCTCGCGCCACAGGTTGTTTTCAGAACGCCAAGCGACGTGATCGCTGTGCATCTGTTGATGAATGTCGCTGGTCATGGCTTATTCTCCTTCTGCGGGAGGGGGTTGGCGTTTTTTAGATTCCTTCGTGCATTGGTCAACGGCGTAAATACGATTGCCGCGCTGCCAAGCTTCCGCTTTGCAGCGAGCGTTGGCTTGCCTCGCATCGCACGAATTTGGACTCGGTTCGCAATCGACTCCGGTTCTCTGTTCAGGTCGATCCAGTCTTCAAACCGGCGAACCGCGTTCAACTTTGGACGAACAGGCACACATTGGCAAAACCTTCCTTTGCATCCCCCGTGCCAAAGAGCACTTGGCAACGAAGGACTCGCCTGCCGAGCCGAGCCTTCAGCCGCCTGAGAACAAAAGTGCACACCGAACGGGGTCGTGGGAGCCATCGTAACTGTGCGAAACCGCGCGCCTGCGCGCTTCGTCGCCTGTGCAAAGTTGAGGTGGCGGTTGCGATCGAAACGTCGCTGGGAACAAGAATTCGCGGCGTAGTGCTCGAATACGCGGCCCGAAGGGGTACACCCTACGCAGAAGTCCCCTTTCTCGATGCCCTGAACTTGGGCCGGAAGCAGCGCCGCGCGCTTTCGGTACGGTTGTTGCTTTAATTGACTTTGCCAGCGTGTTCGCTGGTTTGCATCCGTATCAATCACGCCCATTTTGCCAAAGGCGAAAGACCATGAAGACCTTCACCCATACCGAATTGAATGACTTGGCGAAGGATCGTGGGGGATGGTGCGTGAGCATTTACATGCCAACGCATCCAGCCTGCCCCGAGGGACAGCAAGACCCCGTGCGCCTCAAAAACCTGCTGGTCACGGCGGAATCGTCGTTGCTCGAGCAGGGTGTGAACCCCACGGTCGTTCGCAAGATGCTCCGCGAGAGTTACGACCTGCTCGAAGACAACAACTTCTGGAACCAACGCTCGGCCGGCTTGGCCATCTTCCTCAGTGAGCGAGAACAGTTGCGGCATCGGCTGCCCGTGGCCGTTTCGGAAGAAGTGGTCGTCGATCGCCGCTTCCGCATCCGGCAATTGCTGCCGCTGCTGTACGAAGACGATCAGGTCTACGTGCTGGCCTTGAGCCGCAATAAGGTGCGGCTGCTGTCCTCCACGCAGTACGAGTTCGAACCGGTCGAACTGGCCCGCTTGCCCGTCAACATGGACGAGGCCCTCAATCTGGACGGAGCCGATCGCGGGGAGCAAACCCATGCCGCCATGCGAGGCAGCTTGGGCAAACAGGCAGCGGTGTTCCATGGCCAGGGTGGTCGCGTGGACACGCTCAAGGCCGATATCGAGCAGTTCTTCCGCATCGTTTCCTCGGCCATCGAGGAATACCTGCGAGGCAGTTCGGCTCCGCTGGTGCTGGCAGGCGTCGACTACGAAGTCTCCATGTTCCGCAGCGTCTGCAAGTACCCGCACGTCGCCGGTGCAACCGTGACGGGCAACTTCGATCACGCCAGCGACTTCGAACTGCACAATCAGGCGCGGCCGGTCATCGAATCCATCATTCGCAAACCGGCGCAAGAGGCCGTGGTGCTGTTCGACTCGCTGACCGATCGCTCGCGAGCGGTGAGCGACCTCGTGGCGGTGCTGCCGGCCAGCCGTCAGGGTAAGGTGGATACGCTGTTGATCGACTCCACCGCCCAGGTGAAAGGCAGCTTCGATGCTCAAACCGATCGCCTCGATCGATCGCCGGAGTCGGGCAACGACGATCTGCTGGAATTGGCCGCCGTGCAAACCCTGCGAAGCGGCGGCAAGGTATACTACCTGCCGGCCAGCGCCATGCCCGGCCATGCCCTGGCGGCGGCGATCCTCCGCTACTGACCAGGCGCGGGGCGCCCACTCCAGGAGACTACGATGGCGGCACCATCGCGGCGGCACCAGTCCGCAGGAGGTGAAATCCAGCAACTCGTCTCGCGGCATTACAACAGTACCGTCACCCACGTCGAGTTCGCCCACAGCGATCTCATGATCATGCGGGTTAAGCCCGACTGGGGACGGCTGGAGTACACGCCCGGGCAGTACACGGTGCTGGGTTTGGGAAGTTGGGAGCCGTACCTCGTCGGCAACGCCGTCGAGTCAAACGCAACGGATGGCGCGCCGAACATCATCCGGCGCGCCTATTCGATTTGTTCGCGCATGATCGACGAGAATGGCTCCCTCGATGACCACCAGGCCCACGACGAACTGGAATTCTACATCGCCCTGGTTCGGCAGACCGACAAGCCCCAGGGTTTAACGCCGCGCTTGTTCTTGCTTCAACCGGGGGACCGGCTCCATGTCGGTCCACGCGCGCACGGCGTGTATACCACGCAGCATTTAACCCCTTCAGACAACGTGCTGTTCATGGCCACGGGCACGGGCGAAGCGCCGCACAATGCCATGGCGGCCGACCTGCTGAACCGCGGCCATCAAGGTCGCATCGCCTCGGCCGTCTGTGTCCGCTACGCATTCGACTTGCCGTACCAGCCCACCCATCGGCGCCTCGAGGCGCTCTTCCCCAACTATCGCTACGTGCCCCTCACGACCCGCGAGCCATGGAACACCGACCGCAACCACCCCAATTTTGTGGGGCGCCGCTATCTGCAAGACGCCCTGGTATCGGGCGAGTTGGAAACAACCTGCGGCTGGCGGCTTGATCCAGCCAACTCCCACGTATACTTGTGTGGCAATCCGGCGATGATCACGGGCTCGCCCGCGACGGCAACCTCGCCCAACCGCTCCGTCTCTCAAACCGGCATGGTCGAGCTGCTCCAAGCGCGGGGTTTTGCGGTCGATGCGCCGCACCATCCCGGCAACCTGCATTTTGAAAGGTATTGGTAAACACGATGGCCGACTCCCGCGATTCCGCCTTGGCCCCGTCCGAAAACATGATTCGGTGGTTCGGCGAACTTTCGATTTCCGACGTTCCGCTGGTCGGAGGCAAGAATGCCTCGCTGGGCGAAATGTTTCGCGAATTGGCCCCTGCGGGCGTTCTGGTGCCCAATGGATTCGCCACCACCGCCAACGCCTATCGCTTCTTCCTTCAAGAAAACGGCCTGGACGAACAAATCCGCAAAATCCTGTCGGACCTGAATACGCACGACATGGATAATCTTCGCGATCGCGGACGCCGCGTCCGCCAAGCGATCCTGGCCGCCGAATTTCCCGCGTCACTCGAAACGGCCATCGTCGAAGCCTACGAGCGCTTGAGCGAAGGCCGGCCGGGCCTGGTCGATGTCGCCGTGCGCAGCAGCGCCACCGCCGAAGACCTGCCCACCGCCAGCTTTGCCGGCCAGCAAGAAACCTACCTTAACGTGCAAGGCCGTGCCGCGCTGCTCGACTCGTGCCGCCGCTGCTACGCCTCGCTGTTCACCGATCGAGCCATCTCGTACCGCACCGACAAGGGCTTCGAGCACTTCCAAATCGCGCTCTCGATCGGCGTGCAGCAAATGGTCCGCTCCGACCTCGCCTGCTCCGGCGTCATGTTCTCCATCGACACCGAGTCGGGCTTTCGCGATGCGGTGTTGATCAACGCCGCTTACGGCCTCGGCGAAAACGTCGTGCAAGGCGCGGTGAATCCGGACGAAATCTACGTCTTCAAGCCCACACTCAAGCAAGGCTTCCGCCCCATCCTCCGCAAACACGTCGGCACCAAAGAATTCAAAATGATTTATGACGTGGGCGGAGGCAAAATGGTCAAGAACGTACCCGTCCCCGTCGTCGATCGGCAGCGGCTCTGCGTCTCGGACGACGAAATCCTGACCCTAGCGCGCTGGGCCTGCGTGATCGAGGATCACTATTCCCAAAAACACGGCCGGTCCACGCCCATGGATATGGAATGGGCCAAGGACGGCGTCACCGGCGAACTGTTCATCGTTCAGGCTCGCCCCGAAACCGTCCAGTCGCAACGCACCAGCCAGGAACTGGAAACCTTTCGACTCAAACAGAAAGGGCGCGTCCTCGTCGAGGGCCGCAGCGTCGGAGATCGCATCGGCCAGGGTAAAGTCCGGGTGATTCGCGATGTGCACCAATTGCACGAATTTCAGCCGGGAGAGGTGCTCGTAACCGACCGTACCGACCCCGACTGGGAGCCCGTCATGAAAAAAGCTTCCGCCGTGGTCACCAATCGCGGAGGTCGCACCTGCCACGCGGCCATTGTCAGCCGGGAGTTGAACCTGCCGGCCATCGTGGGCACGGAAAACGCCACTAAGGCGCTGCAGAATGGCCAACAGGTGACCTGCAGTTGCGCGGAGGGCGAAGTCGGCCGAGTTTACGAAGGAAAGCTCGATTTCGAAGTCAAACGGCTCGGTCTTACCACGCTGGATCGGCCGCGCACCAAAATCATGATGAACATCGGCAACCCCGAAGAGGCGTTTCGCCTGGCCAATCTGCCCAACGACGGCGTCGGCCTGGCCCGGATGGAATTCATCATCAACACGTATATCCGAATCCATCCCCAAGCGCTGCTGGCGTACCCCCACCTGAAAAACAGCGCCGACGTGGCCGAAATCGACAAACTCACCTCGGCCTATGCCGAGAAGCCGCAATTCTTTGTGGATTTGCTCGCCGAAGGCGTCGCCACCATCGCCGCCGCCTTTTACCCCAAAGACGTCGTCGTGCGGCTCAGCGACTTCAAAACCAACGAATACGCCAACTTGATCGGAGGGCGGGAATTCGAACCCATTGAAGAAAATCCCATGATCGGGTTCCGCGGCGCTTCGCGCTATTACAGCGAAGGCTTCCGCGAAGCCTTTGGGCTGGAATGCCAGGCCATGAAGAAAGTACGCGACGAGATGGGCCTGACCAATGTCAAGCTGATGATCCCGTTCTGCCGCACCGTCACCGAAGGAAGAAAAGTTCAGGAAGTCATGGCCGAACATGGCCTGGTGCGCGGCCGCAACGGCTTGGAAATTTATGTGATGTGCGAACTGCCCAGCAATGTGATCTGCGCGCGCGAGTTCGCGGAAATCTTCGACGGCTTCTCGATCGGCTCGAACGACCTTACCCAATTGACATTGGGCGTGGATCGCGACAGCGGGATTGTCGCCCATGTGTTCGACGAGCGCGACCCGGCGGTCATGCGGTCGTTGGCCGCGGCCATTTCCGCCGCCAAAGCCGCGGGCCGAAAAATCGGCATCTGCGGCCAGGCGCCCAGCGACTATCCGGAGGTCGCCAGCTTCCTGGTCGAGGAGGGCATCGACAGCTTGTCGTTGAACCCCGACGCGGTGCTCCGCACCACCATCCGCGTGCTGGAAATCGAAAGCAAGCAGCAGTAGCGCGGCCAGGACTCTGCCCTGTTTCCACTCGAAACAAAAAAGGTTCTTGACGGGCGCCCGTTGGTCCGCAAGAGTCGGTTTCGAGTCTCATTTCCCTTCTTCGCTATTCGTCGAACTTCTTCGGGGGCGGTCCCATGGACCACAGTGATATCGCATCGCCCGATGAGAGCACCGCCCAGGTCGTTCAACAGCCGCGGCCCAAACGCCGCTGGCTGCGGTTCAGCCTCAGCGGCTTTCTCCTCGCCGTGGCCGCCTTCAGCGTCTACGTCGGCTACATCGCCAACCGGGCCGAAAACCAGCGCCGCGCCGTCGAGCAACTGCAAGCCTGGGGCGTGCAGATCCGGTTCGATTACCAAAAGGACCCCATACGCAACTTTGCGCCAGAGAACAAACCACCAGACCACTGGCTCCGCTCCCTCGCCGGCGACCACACATCGACAAAGTGGTTTCCGTAGGCTTTTACGGAGAGCAGTACACCGACGACCACCTCGCCCCGCTGCGCCATCTCCCCGGCCTGGAGCAATTCCATCTCTCCCGCGCCAACATCCGCGGCAGCGGTTTCATTCATTTGTCCGGGTGTAGGCGGCTCAATACGTTCAGTGTCAACGATACGCCACCCTCTGCTGCCCCATGCGCGTAAAGTCGTCGCTTCTCCTCCCTTGCGCCTCGTTGTTCCCAACTGCTCGCCGGCGGCGCCCAAATTTGTAGCGGAATGGCACCATCCCATCGCCCGCGATCAAAGCTTGAGCAGCGACATGCTCACGTGCAGCAGGCGATCGTCGAGCATGATTGCCTCGTGGTCCTGATGTTCAAAAGTGACGCAGGCAAACTTCAGGCTGGGCGCGTAGGCAATGTGATAGCCCGATCCAAGTATGACCGATGGCACGGTGATGTTTGTGAACGCCCAGGGCGAGCCGGACAACCTTCCCTTGATGCCTCCGGCGATGATGTTCGTCAGCTCGCCGACGCCATCGACCACCTGCGACGACATCCGTTCGAAACGATCGCCCACGAGGCCTTCCACGGCCTTCCGGGCGAATCGCTCGGACAGGTTCACGGTGACAAAACCCGACGTCTTGCCATGCACCCCCAACAGGCCGGTAACATTTCCGCCCTCGCGGCTGGGGACGCACGCCACCGAAACGCAACGGATCGGCAGGCGGCACATTTCCAATGCGTCTCTCACCGCGTGTTGAATCGCTGCAACCAGTTCACTTTCGGCGAACAGCTGGAGTACGTCGGCCTCGGCAGCAACCACGGACATGCAAATCGACTTTCAGGTTTGCGAGATCGGGTCAGGGAGCCACAATGGCACCCTCCCCATAAACCTAGTCCAAATTTCTGGTTGGGGGCACGCGAACCGCAAAATTGCATGCAGGTGGCGCCGATTGCGCCAACCTGGTGGCCTTCCGCGGTGTTTTCTTCGCCGCCGCAAACGCCTATGGTTAACATACCGGCCAAAACGGGCGGGTCGCTGCGACACCTGTTTCGGTTGCATCCAGGTGCGGCCCAGTCCTGCCACGCCGGTCGAACCTCCCCTCCTTCGAGCAGGCAACAACATGAAAGTGCAAGCTTCCCAAAACGTGGAACTCAAGCCCGTGGACATGCCCGGCGCCGAGGGCTGCCAGGTGCGGTGGCTACTGGGTGAACGGGACGGTGCTCCCAACTTCGCCATGCGGCAGTTTGAAGTGGCGCCGGGCGGGTTTACCCCCCGGCATATGCACGACTACGAACACGAAGTGTTCGTGCTTGCCGGGCAAGGCGTCGTCGTCGAAGGAAATGCCGAACACCCGTTGCAACCTGGCGACGTCGTCTACGTGGCGCCCGGCGACGTACACCAGTTTCGCAACACAGGCGGCGAGCCGCTGCGGTTCTTGTGCCTGATACCCAACAGCGCCACGGGCAAGCAAGTAACGGTTGTGCCCGAGTGCGGCCTCGAACCCGCCACCGATTGCTAGCAAATACCAGTACAGTAACTTGGCTTGCAGTCGCCGCTATCAAACTCCGACAGCGTAAACCTCAGCCGCGGCTGCCGCCCGCAGCGCACTGTTGTAAGGCTTGTGCCGGTCGGGCGAATGGTAGGTCCTTTAACGGCAATGCGGGTTGAACGGGGAATGTTCAACGTGCAGCGACAACGTACCCGATGGTCGTTTCTGTGCGGTCGCGCTCCGCACCGAGGAGGCGGCTCCGTCGCCGAAAATCGAGCTTAGTGCGAGAACAGGGAACGTTCGGATGCTGCTCCACGACTCGGAACCGCCAGCCGAGGGCTGGCATAAGCATCGCTTTTTCTGGCCTGCCTTCTTGGCCGTGTTCCTGGTTGCATTCGTGTGGTGCCTGTTTCCCGCCGATGACCAGCATGCCGCCCCGGCGCCGCCCGCGCGACACGCAGCTCCGCCCCGAGACACAATCGCTCCTCCGGCCGACGTGGCGTTAACGCAGTTGCCGATTCCTGATACAGCCCCGCCGTTGGCATGGCTGCAGGGCGAAATCGTGGTCGAAACACCGATTCGCACCGCGCTGCGGCCCGAACCCTCACCCGAGGCTGCCAGCAGCCAGCGACGGTAAGCCGCAAAACGCCATTTGCCAGCGGCGTTTACATGGCAAATATTAAGATTGTCGAGGGACAGGAGGGGCGATCGTTCAAGGGCCAGGCTCACCCTGGCATGCCATCCGGCACCAACAACATAGGCGTTCCAGAACCGAGTCGGCGCGAACGCCGTATTGCCAACGATCGCCAACGACCAAGGACCACGCCACGTTTGAGTCGTTAAACCAAGACGTCGCGAAAGTTGCACCCATATGGCCGCAACGTTCGCCTCGCCCACTCTGGAGTTGATTTCCGGGAAGCGGCCGCAACCACACCGACTCCCCAGCAGTCATGGCATCGCGCAAGCAAAAATTTTACGTCGTTTGGAAGGGCGCCGCGCCCGGCGTGTACGCCAGTTGGGCCGAGTGCCAGGCGGCAACCCAGGGCTACTCGAATGCACGGTTCAAGGCATTTCCGACTTTAGAATCGGCCCAAGCGGCATTTGATACGGGGGCCGACGAACATTGGGGCAAGGCAACGTTCGTTCCTTCCCTCTCCGAGGAAGAGTTGGCCGCGATCGGACAACCGATCACCAACAGCCTGTGCGTGGATGCCGCCTGGAACGCCCAAACCAAGGTGATGGAATACCGCGGCGTCTGGCATCACGATCGGTCCATTGCCTTTGAGCAAGGACCGTTTCCCAACGGCACCAATAACATCGGCGAATTCCTGGCGATCGTGCATGCACTGGCCCTGATGGCCAAACAGTCGCTTATGTGGCCCATTTATAGCGACAGTCAAACGGCCATCGTTTGGGTCCAGCACAAAAGGGTCCATTCGAAATCGATGCGTCAAGGCGAAACCAGCGAAGTCATCAACAACCTGGTCGACAGAGCCCTCCACTGGTTGCAACAACACGAATATCCCAACGAAATCCTCAAGTGGGAAACCGCGGCCTGGGGAGAAGTGCCCGCCGACTACAACCGCAAATAGCGGAAGGTTGCCAAGTTGGGAACGGTTTCTGGGACACATTTCCCGCGTCGTTCCAAATACTGGAAGGGCGGTTCGACACCCGTTGCCGCATCGCTTGTTGCCTTGCTGTTGCGCGCCTCCGCAACTCGTCTCGCCCGAACGCGGTGCCATCCGGTATACTACGTGATGGCAACGAGGAGCGCGTTTCCCCTTCCGCGCCTCGGGGCTGCTCGCATTTCAACGGGAGAGTTCCATGTCTCGCTGGTATCTGGTCGCATGCGCGTGGGTTGCCTCGGCACTGCTCGCGCAGCCGCTGCGCGCCGAGCCGTTTCGATACCCTGAAGGCAAACACGGCGGCGGCGAATTGCGCTACGTGCAAGGGGTGCCGGTGCTAACAGTACAAGGCACGCCCGAAGAAATGGGCGAACAGATGGGGATGCTGGCCTTGAAGCCAGCCGCGGGCGCCATCCAGGTCTATGAGCGATTTCTGCAATCGCAGGGCCTGGGCAATGCCAGGCCGCTGTTGGCCTCCATCGCCAACTCGCTGCTCAAGCGGTTTCCCGAGGACTACCAACGCGAGTTGGAATCCGCCATCAAGGCCAGCGGCCTCGATCGCGACATGCTGGTCATCGGCAACACGTTCCACGACATCCGCAAGCTCACCAGTTGCTCGGCGGTGATGGTTTCTCCCGAACGCAGCAAGACCGGCGGCGCGCTCATCGGCCGCAATCTCGATTACCCCTTCGCCCGAGGCATGCTGGAATACAGCCTGGTGATCGTGTACCAGCCCAAGGGCAAGCAACCCTTCGCGGTGGTGTCCTTTCCTGGTTCCACCGTGGTGGGCTGTGCCATGAGCGCCATGAACGCCCATGGGCTGTTCATCGGCCAAAACGACGTAGGGCCGGCGGCGGACCAATCTCCGTGGCTGGTGCTGGAGAACACGCCAACCGCGGTGCTCTGCCGACAAATCCTGGAGGAGTGCGATTCCATCGCGGCCGCGGAAAAGGCCATGCAAAAAACCAAGCCGGCCGGCCGTTCGATTTTTGTGATGTGCGATCGACTCGCGGGGGGCGTCATCGAGGCCACCCCCAAGACCGTAGCGCTTCGGCAAGACAAAACCGGCTATTGCGCGGCGACCAACCACTTCGAAACCCGCGAACTTTCCACGGGCCAAGGCTGCCGCCGGTTGGACGAGCTTGCGCGGGCTCGCGGCTGGGAACAATTGGGCATCGGCGAGACGCATCGGCTCTTGCAGGCCGTGAGCCAGGAATGGTGGACGGCGCACAGCATGGTGTTTGAGCCAGAAACGTTGAAGCTGCACGTGGCCTTTGGCGACGGGCGCCGGCCCGCCACCGCCTTCCCGCTGCGGACGATCGACTTATCCCCCTGGCTGAAGCCGGCCAATCGGGAGTAACGTCGAACGAGTTCGCATCCCCTCGGCGCGGCCGCCGTTCTCTTCCTCGGCCAGCCCCGAATGTACATTTTGCGCGGAATCGTCTGCGGACCCGCTAGTCCGCAGGTCCACAGCTTTCCGGGTCCCCTCTTCCGCTCCCCCCCAACTCATCTCCGCTTGCGATGCCATTTCTAGCGTGCGACAATGCGAGCTAGCATCTTCGTCAGCCCAAGCGTTGGGCGGAGGGTGGAACTGGTGTGGGAGTCGGCTATGAAAGTCGTGCCGTTGGGCGACAAAGTTGTGGTCAAACCGTTAGAAACCGAAGAAACAACGCCCGGTGGAATCGCCCTGCCAGAAGGCGCCCGCCTTACCCAAATGCAAGGAAAAGTGCTCTCCGTGGGTGATGGTCGACTGTTGGCCGATGGCCGTCGGGCCGAGCACGAAGTTCACGAAGGCGATCGCGTGGTGTACCGCAACTACTCGGGCACCGAGGTCGTGGTCGATGGCGAAGAGCTGCTGATCCTCAGCGAGGCCGATATTCTGGCCATCATGCAGTAGCTGTGCGCGATTGGCACGTCAGCGCCGTCATCCAAGCCATTCATTCCCCCCCGCCTGATTCTGAACGTCGTCCCCCGAGATCGCAGGAGTTGGTCATGGCCTATCGAGTTTTGGGAGTTGCCCTGGGTGTGCTGCTGGGCGCCACGCAAGGGGTGTTGGCCGATTGGCCCAGTTACCGGGGGAACGCCGGGCGAACCAGTTACACGGCAGAAACACTTCCTGTCCAACTCCAGCTCGCCTGGAAGGTAAACAGCCCTGCGCCCCAGCCGGCCTGGCCATCATCCGATCGCATGACTTTTGACCGCGCTCCGCAAGCGGTGCTAGGCGCCGGCCGCTGCTATTTTGGCAGTTCGGCCAACAACACCGTTTATGCCGTCGACGCGCAAACTGGGGAAATTATCTGGAGCTACCAGACCGATGGGCCGATTCGGTTCGCTCCGCTGTTTTGGCGCGATCGGGTGTTCGTCACCAGCGATGATGGAACGCTGTACGCGCTTGCTGCCGACGAAGGCCGCCTGCTGTGGAAGCAACGCGGCGGTCCGAGCGACGAAATGATCCTTGGCAACCGCCGCCTGGTTTCCCGCTGGCCGGCCCGAGGGGGCGCCGTCATGTTCGATGACCTTCTGTACTTCGCCGCCGGCATTTGGCCCTCCGATGGCATATATCTTTACGCCCTCGACCCCGAATCGGGAAAGGTGCTATGGAAGAATGACGACTCGGGCTCCATTTACATGCCGCAACCGCACGGAGGAGCGAACGCCGCCAGCGGCGTGGCGGCGCAAGGTTACCTGGCTGCCGACGGCGAAAACCTGTGGATGGCCACCGGCCGCGCGGTGCCGGCGGTGTTTGATCGCAGGGAAGGCAAGCTCCGCTATTTTCACCTGCAAAAGTACGGCCACAACGGCGGCAGCGAAATGGCTATCGGCGATGGATTGTTCGTCAACAGCGGCCTGGTCTTCGACACCGCCAGTGGCATCTCTCAGGAAAAGCTGGCTGCCGGCGCCGTCGCCATTCTGCCCGACGGCTTGCTGCTTTCTACCGCAAAAGGGCTGTCGCGCTACCGCTACCTGGAGAAGCAAGGCCCCGATCGCCGCGGCGAACCGGCCAAGTACCGAGGGCTCCAAGTGGCTGCGGCCCTGCCCGATGTGCCCGCGGCCGAAGTCCTCCTGGTTGCCGGCAAAGAAGCCGTAATCGGAACGGAAGGGGCCGTACACGTCGTCAACCTGGAATCGGGCCAGATTCGAGCCACCTTGGCGGTGGAAGGAACCGTGCTGGGCCTGGCCTACGCCGATGGCTGCCTGATCGCCAGCACCAACCAGGGGCAGATTTACTGCTATCGGGCAAACGCGGGAACGCAATCGAAACAGCCGGCCGAAGCGGCGATTCCAGTCGCCCCCGAAGCGCGCGACTTGGCGGCCGAAATTCTGCAGCGTTCGGGCATGACCGAAGGGTATGCCGTGGACCTCAGCGGCGGAGATGCCCAACTGGCTATCGCCCTGGCCGAGCAAAGCAAGCTGAACATTTACGTGGTTCAGCCCAATCCCGCGTTGGCGGCAGCGGCCCGGCAGCGGGTGGAAGCCGCTGGGCTGACCGGCACCCGGGTCACGGTGCACGCCGTGTCGCCCCAAAAAACGCGCTATCCCAATTCGTTTGCCGATTTGGTGGTGTTGGCCGGCGTCGACCGGGAGCGGTCGCTGCCATCCGCCGTCGTTGAAGAAGCGAAACGTTTGCAGCGTCCCTATGGCGGCGTGCTCTGCCGACGCGCGGCCGCGGAACTCAAATTCGAGGTGCGCGGCGCATTGGAAGACGCCGGCGATTGGACGCATCAATACGCCAACGCGGCCAACACCAGTTCTTCCAGCGACCGCATCGTGCGCGGGCCGTTGCGTATGCTCTGGTTCCGCGACAGCGATCTCGACGTACCCCAGCGGCACGGCCGCGGTCCGGCGCCGTTGTTTTTCGCAGGCCGGTTGTACATGGAAGGAATGGACAGCCTGGTGTGTGCCGATGCCTATAACGGCCGCCAACTTTGGGAATTCGCGCTGCCGGGCGTGTTGCATGCTTACGACGCCGATCACCTGATGGGCACCTCGGGTACGGGCAGCAACTTCTGCGTTTCGTCCGAAGGCGTGTTCGTGCGGCAAAAGAACCGCTGCCTGCAACTCGACCTGGCAACCGGCAAGAAGCTGGCCGAGTTGACGGTACCCGAATTTCCGGAGGCCCGTCGGGCTGCCCCAACGGAAGACGATTCGCCCGGGAAAGAACCCCTGCCCGGAAAAGCGTCCGAAAAACGGCCGGATCCCTGGGGGTACATTGCCTGCGAGGGCGGTGTTTTGTTGGGCTCGGTCGCCAATGCCGACCACGTGGTGCGTCACGCTTGGCGTCCGGCCGACATGGAAGGTCAATATACCGAGTCGCGCGGCCTGTTCGCTTTCGATGCCCAAACCGGCGAGTTGCTCTGGAAATACCCGGCGCGCCATTCCATTCGCCACAACGCCATCGCGCTGGGCGGCAATGTGGTTTACTTGATCGACCGTCCGCGGGCGGAAATGGATCTGGCCGCGCGCACCGGCGAGGCGCCCCCGCACGAAACCGGCATTCTCGTGGCTCTCAATGCAAAGACCGGCGAAAAATTGTGGGAAACCGCCGACAACATCTACGGCACGCTGCTTGTGCTGAGCGTGAAACACGATGCGCTGTTAATGAGCTACCAACCCACGCGCTTCAAACTGCCGTCGGAAGCGGGTGGTCGCCTCGCGGCCTTCAACATTCACAATGGCCAGCGACTCTGGGATCAAGAAGCCAAGTACACCACGCGGCCAATGGTGAACGACCGCACGGTTTACGCCGAAGGCGGAGCGTGGGATTTGCTAACCGGAGATGCGCGGGGCTTCCCCTTCAAACGCTCGTACGGCTGCGGACAACTGGCCGGCTGCGAAAACCTGATTACGTTTCGCTCGGCCACGCTCGGCTATTTCGATTTGACCAGTCAGGCCAGCGAAACGGAGAATTTTGGCGGCATCCGCCCCGGTTGTTGGATCAATGCCTTGCCGGTTGGCGGTCTGGTGTTGGTGCCCGACGCTTCGGCCGGCTGTCGCTGCAGTTACTTGAATCAGGCGTGGATCGCACTCGAGCCAGCGCCTGAAGGGGAGTAAACGCCGCGTTCCGATGCCATCTCGCCCATCCCGCTTGAGCGAGTTCAAAACATGCTCACCCCACAGGTGCGTCCGCTGTTTCCATGGCCCAGAGCGTGGTTCTTTGCCGGAGCGGCATTGTTGGGCATCGCCGCTCACAACGTAGCCGCCGAGAGCGCGAATCCTGCCAACCTGGAGCAAACGGCGCGGCAGCATTACCTGCGCGGCCGGTATGCCGAAGCTGCCGACGCTTACCAGCGGCTTGCGGCCACGCGCCCAGCGGAGGCGGCGTTGGGGTTGTCGCGAGCTTTGTTCGGCCAAGGCCGGATCGCCCAGGGAGTCCAAATACTGCAAGGGGCAATCGACTCCTTCCCCATTGAAGCCCCCGCGGTAGAAGTCCAGAAGATCCATCGCGACGCAAGCGATCAGCGGCCAAGCCGGTCGCTGGCGGTCGATCTGCTGGCCGACCTGCACGCGGAACTGGCTTGGCGGCAATTCGAATCCGGCGACTATGTGGCGGCCGATGCGGCGAGTGCGGCAGCGCTGGCCCGATCCCCCGATCATCTGCTGGCCCGCTGGGTGCAAGCCGAACGTCTGCGCGTGCAGGGCAAGCTGGACGAGGCCGACCAAGCGTACGCCTGGTTTGTGCCGTTCTATAACCAGAAGCAGTTGCGCATCACGCGGGCCGAAGACATCCGCTGGATCGCGCTGGCCGCGGCCCAATCGGCGCGGTGGCAAAATCGGCCGGGCGATTTTCGATTCATTGTGAATCGACTGCTTCCCAAAGCACTCGAACTTGAAGCCGATTACTGGCCTGCCCATTACGAAGCGGGACGGCTATTCAGCGAAAAGTACAATCAGGCCGAAGCTAGCCGGTCCTTTGCGGCAGCACTCCAGATCAACCCTCAGTCGGCCGAAACACATGCCGCGGTGGCCGCCCTGGCACTGCAACATTACGATCTGGACGGCGCGTCCCGTTCTCTCATCAGGGCGCTGGAAATCCACCCTCGGCTCACCCAAGCACACGCACTTTGGGCAGACTGGCACATTGCCAACTTCGATCGCGACGCGGCGCTGGCCAGGTTGCACAAGGCAGTCGACTGCAATCCGGCCGATGAAAGCGTGCTGGGGCGATTGCTGGCATTTCGCTTGATGGAAGCCGGCGAACCAACGGAGGAACCAGATTACGCACGGCGGCTTGACACGCCCGGCGCAATCATGGCCGCTACGGCCGCGCAGCTCATCGCAGCGGTGGAAACCCGCAATGCGGCCCCGGGCGAATTTTACTTCGCCGCGGCGGTTCAACTGGACGACGCGCGGCGGTTTGACCTGGCCGAACGGTATTACCAGTTGGCGGCGAAAAAAATGCCGCGGCTAGCCGGTCCGCAATCGGCGTTGGGGTTAATGCTGATGCGGCTGGGACGCGAGGATGAAGCCCGCCAGGCGCTCGAAGCATCATTCGCCTCCGACCCTTTCCACGTGCGCGTAGCCAATACGCTGCAAGTGCTCGACGTGCTCGATACGTACCAGAAGCTCGAAACCGAACATTTCATTTTTCGTTACGATGCCCGCGATGCGCTGCTGGCCCGTTCCGCCGCCCGCTACCTGGAACGCGACGTCTACCCCCAGCTTTGCCGGCAATTTGGCTTTGAGCCGCCAGGCAAAACGCTGATCGAGATTTTTCACCACGCCAAGAACACGCCAGGGCACGGTTGGTTTAGCGCACGCATGGTGGGCTTGCCCTATCTTGGCACCGTGGGCGCCTGCGCTGGCCGCGTGGTGGGTATGGTTTCGCCCGACGCCATGCCCTCGCCATTCCACTGGGCTCGCGTGCTCAAGCACGAATTCGTCCACATCCTCAATCTGCAACAAACGGCATTCCATGTGCCGCACTGGTTTACCGAGGCCTTGGCCGTTATGAACGAAGGCGACCCGCGGCCCGAAGGCTGGAACCGTCTGCTCGCTCGTCGCTATCGCGCCGGCACCCATTTCAAGCTCGACGAAATCAACCTGGGTTTCATTCGACCGCATACTTCCGACGATTGGACCTTGGCTTACTGCCAGGCGGAAATTTACGCCGAGTACATGCTGCACCGTTTTGGCAAAGACGCGATTGCGCGCCTGCTGGCCGGCTTTGCCGATCAACCCGACACGGCCACCGCGATTTACCGCGCGTTCGCGATCGATCAGGCCGATTTCGAACGAGGGTATGAAGCGTTTCTGGAGGACTTGGTCGCCAAGATTCAATTGGCGCCCGAAACGTCCAGCGAACAGAGTTTCGTCGAGTTGGAGCGCGCCTTGCAAAGCGAACCTGAAAATGCGCAACGCCTGGCGGAAATGGCCGCGGTCCAATTCGCCCGCGAGCAATTCGCGGAAGCGCGAAAGTTTGCCGAGGCGGCGATTGCAGCGGCGGCGCGGCAGGCGAAAACACGGCCTCCCGCGGAACGCACGGCCGTCGCCCGCGTGCCGCTGGCTTCGTACGTGCTGGCGCGCACGCGGCTGCTGATTGGCGACGACGACGAGGCGCTCCAATTGCTGGAGCAGGCGCTCGACGACGCGGCGCCGCACCCCGAGGTGTTGTCGCTGTTGGCGCAGCTTCGACAACGGGGCAACGACCCGGCCGGCGCCGAAAAACTGTACGTGTTGGCCCGGCGAAACTGGCCGCATGAAGCCCGCTGGTCCAAGGCCCTGGCCGCGCTGTATCTGGCCCAACAGGAAGAAGCCAAGCTGGCAGAACCACTGGAGCACCTGGCAGGCTTGGAAGTCGACAACGCCGTGATCCGCAAAAAGCTGGCACAACTCGCTCTCAAGCGGCGCGACTTCGCTCAGGCCGTCCGCTGGGCCGAAAGCACGCTGCACATTGACGTGAACGACGCCCAGATGCAGCGTTTTGCCGCCGTGGCCTACACCTTCGCCGGCCGGCACGAAGACGCCGCGTTTGCCTACGCCGCGGCGGTGGAACTGAAACCCACGGAACCTGCCTGGCAGTTGGAATGGGCCAAATCCCTACGCAGAGCGGGGCAATACGAACAAGCTCGACGGGTGCTCGTCAAGCTATTGGAACGCGACCCGCAGTACCCTGGCGCGAAAGAGTTGTTGGATCTGGGTTCGTCCGAGCCGTAAGGAACGCCAGGGCGGTGCGATGCCGCCGCTCGATCGGCGGCAAAAGGTCCTTGCGAGTCGGCGAGCGTTTTGGGAAAATTACCCCATCCCAATGGGGGTTTCCCCAGAAGTTCTTCGCGCGCTTCCCGCGCTTTTCTCCAGCCACCTGGAGGGGCATATGTCTCAACCGGATCGGCGTCTTCGCCGCGCGGCCGCGCTGCCACCGAAGAGTCCTTCGCCGCCCAATCCTCAGGCGATTCCGCCTCGGGTTGGTCCCGCGCCACCGGTGACTCCGCCCGAACCGAATGTGCCCCGCGCTGCGAGTGTGCCTTTAGGCGGCGGGTATGCGTCCGTTCGAGCCGTGCCGGCGCAGCCGCCACATGCCGGTGGACCGGTTCCCGCAATCGTGGCCGAGGGAGCCCCCCGTGGCGGCAAGCCCAGCGGAAGCGGTTACGCCGGTTATCGCCGCCGCAAGTCGCCTCCTTGGGCGTTGCTCGCCATTTCGGGCGTGATTTTGCTGGGAGCCGCGGCGCTGGTTTGGGTCAACCTGCAAGAGCCTGCGCTGACGGTGGGCGTGCCGGACAAGCAAACCGCTGCCGAAGCGCAAATCTGGCGCTACAAGGTGCCAGTCACTTCATCGGGGCACCGAGAGTTGCGGTTTGAATTGGTGAAATCGCCGCCTGGGGTGGAATTGAATGCCCAAACCGGCGAGTTGCGCTGGCTGCCGGGTGAGGAACACGGCGGGCAAACGTACGACGTGGTGGTTCGCGCCGCGGCCGGTGCGCAACAGGTGGACAGCGCATTTGCGATTGAAGTGCGCGAAGTGCATCAATCGCCGCGATTCGCTTCACCCGGCGTGGTAGAGGTTTCGTACAATCAGAATCTCGATCTGGTGCTGCAGGCGGTCGATCCCGACATTCCGACCAGCACCTTGGTATTTGAACTGGGCGACGGCGCCCCGGAAGGACTTTCCATTGAGGGCTCCACCGGCAGGTTGACTTGGAGCCCCGCAGCCGAGGCGCGCGGAAAAACTTACTCCGTCGTTACCAAAGTGCTCAAGAGTCACGACCCGTCGCTGGCGGCCACCCTGCGGCTGCAAATCCAACTGGAGAAACCGCCGCTGCATCCGGTGGAGTCGCTCGTGCAGCAGTTGCGCGCGGCCAAACTGAAAGTGATGGCGGCGACGCCCGAACCAGGCACCGCTCGCCTGGCCGGCGAGCGGTGGAAACTCGATGTCGACAGCAACCCCGTTTGGGTGTACTGCTATGCCGACGAGGAACAACGTCTGGCCGATCAACGCGTGGCCGCGGCGGAAGCGAAAAACTGGTTCGGCGAGCAACCGTTCGCTACCCGGCTGTACGGCTACGATCGGTTTGTGGTGCAATATCCGGTGCAGTCGCCCGAGTTGATCACGCCGCTCGAAACGCAATTGGGATCGCCGTTTTCGGTGGTGGCGGCGCGCACTCCCGAGCCATTCCCCATGCCCTTGGCGACGGCGCCGGTGGAAACCGCTCCGCTCGATCCCTACGCGGAGTGGGACGCCAGGCTTCACGACATTTACCGCCGCAACCGGCTGCTGAACCTGGCCGAGTATCCGGCCATCCGCAAGGTGTTTTCGCAGCGATTCGAGCACCAATATCAGGCGGCCATTCGGCAAGGGCTGGGCGATGACTATGCCGAAATGTATGCCTGGTTCGATGAGCACCCCGAGGTGAAAGAAGAGTTGTTCATTGCGTTCTGTCCCGAAGACAACGTGGCGGCCGGTCTGGCCCTGTTCAACGAACTACGAAAGCAATTCCCGAAGTTGCTGCCCGATTACTCCAGTCTGGGCATCGCGCTGGCGGTAACCTGGGACGTGCCGCGATCGGTGTACGACTACGGCTTTCATGCCCGGCGCACCCAGGCCATCATGCCCGACGAGCTCGCCGCCGCGGTGCACAATTTTGAGTACTACACCTCGACCGAAAAGTACATGGGAGGGCGCATTCAGTACGTGCCGTGGGAGTTCCTGGTGCATGTGGTGAATCACAAGACTCCGGCGGAGGAGCGGGCCTGGGCGATCCGCGAATATCTGCTCAAGCGACCGATGATCGGCAAATGTTATCACGATGTTCCCTACGACCAGGTGATGCTGGAAACCAACAGTCAGGTTTGCAAACTGAACGGCAAGCCATACACGCTTGATGCCATTCGCAACTTCGGCGGCGTGTGCGCCATGCAAGCCGACTTTGCCGCCCGCGTGGGTCAAAGCCTTGGCGTGCCGGCCATTTACGTGGGCGGCACGGGGGCCAACGGTTCGCAGCATGCCTGGGTGATGTGGGTGGAAATCCGCAACGCCACGAAAACCTCAATCCAGTTCACGCTGGAATCGTGGGGCCGGTACCAGATCGATCACTACTACGTCGGCGAATTCCGCGATCCGCAAACCGGCCAGCCCACCACCGATCGCATGACCGAATTGCGGCTGCAAACCGTGGGCCTGAACTACGTGGCCAAACGGCAAGCCGATCTGGTGATGCGGTTCGTTCCCAAGCTGTGCGAATTGGAAAGTCTCGACCCCAAAAAGCAACTGGTGGTGTTGCGCGACGTGGTGAATTTATGCCCTGGTAACGAGGCCAGTTGGCGAGCCATGGCCTCTTTGGTGCGAGAAGGCAAACTCAACAAGTCGGACAGCCGCACGCTCAACGCCGTGGTCGAGCGAATGTTCACCACGTTCAAAAATGTGCCCGACTTCACCCTGGATGTCTTTGAAGACATGGTGTGTTACGTGGATGAAGGCAAGCCGCGCAACGCCATGTACGAACGGCTGATCGATTTGTACGACGCGGCGAAGCGGCCCGACTTGTCGTGCGCTGCCCGACTCAAACTGACCGAACTTCTGCTGGCGCAGCAACAGAGCACGGCCGCCGTCGAAGGGCTGGCTGCCACCATCAAGCGGTTTCCGGGCGAAGGCAACTACGTACCTCGCATGCTCGACAAAATGGAGCAGATTTGCCGCGACATCGACGGAGCCGAACCGCAGATGCTGAAATTCTACACCGAGTACCTGCCCCTGGTCCCCAAAAAACGGGGAAACGAAGTCAGCGATTACTGCGTGACGATTTATACCCGGGCGATCAAACGCTTCCAGGAAGCTGGCCGCGAAGACTTGGCGCGCAAAACGGCGGCCGAGTTGGAACTGATCCGCGCCGGCAGAATTTAGCGACGCCATTCAACTGCCCAGTTGCCACGCTCGCGATCGAATCAGTCTCCGCATGACGGTCTGGAGTGCGTTCGCCATCGATGGCGGCATGGACCGCGAATACGCGGGTAGAACCCCAGTCGGGCCGCGGCATGTTCTGCCAGGCGACGGCGCTCGCCATGCCCCGTTCCCCAGCCATCATTGATCAGGCTCTCGGTTGGTCCGAGAGCTTGATTGTTCTATGACGCGGCAAATTTCGCGCAAGGTCGATAGCAAGGCGTCTCTCGCAATCGACGTTCAAGAGCGTCGACGCCATTGCCAACGAAATGCGTTCGCCCGGCAAACTACTTGCGGCGGATCGATTTGATCACCACGGCCTGCTTGGGAACCATCACAAAGATTTCCCCGTTCACGTCGCGATCTTCGACTGGAATGTGCGAGAGTTTTTCCAGCACATCCATGCCGCTGGTGACCTTGCCGAACACGCAAAAGCCGTATTCCTCGGGGGTGCGGCCATGGTGGTCGAGGTGGGGATTGTCGGCCAGATTGATGAAGAACTGGCTGGTGGAACTGTCGATGCTGTCCGGTTGCCGGGCCAGGGCGATCGTGCCCCGTAAATTCTTCAGGCCATTGTCCGCTTCATTGCGTACTGGCGGCGCGGTTGGCTTTTCCACCAGGTCTTCGGTAAATCCGCCCGCGAGTACAATGTCCCCCTCGCGCACCTGGTGAAAAATCGTGCCGTTGTAGTGGCCGCTGTCCACGTACGTGAGGAAGTTGTCGACGGTGAGTTGGGCTTTCTCCGAATCCAGACGCAGGGTGATATCGCCCTGGGTGGTGGAAATGATCACTTCGGGATGAAGATTTTTCTTGGGCGCGGTTGCCGCGGGATTTCCCGTGGTCGAGGTCGTTGTCACTTGAGCCTGCACTGCGGAATTGCCTCGCTCGACTTCCGTGGTGTTGGCGGCTTCGCCGCCGCAACCACAGATGAGCAAAACGGCCCCGACATAACTGCCGTACCACAACTTTTGCATCCCTGGGCCTCCGTGCTGTTGGGTTTTGGGAGCCAAGCGCCGGGTCGCGCGCTCGGCGAAAATGTCCATTCGAGCTACCCCGGTTGCGGGCATTTTCGCCCGGCGAATGAGGCGCTTCCCGCGAATCCTGGGTTGGCGGGGGGCGGTATCATGGACGGATTTGATGTTTCGTGCAACATCGGTTCTGAAATGTTTGCCGGGTACGAGCGACTCGTTCCAAGCGCGTCCGCATCGCTCGCCACAACCGCTCCCAGGGCCGCAAGTTTCTGTTCCAGGCGCTGGTAACCGCGTTCGAGATGCCACCGGCCGTGCAAGCAAGTGGTCTGTGCGGCCGCCAAGGCCGCCAGCACCAATGCCGCGGCGCCGCGAAGATCGGTGGCGGCCACTTCCGTGGGCTCTTCGCCTGCGAAGCCAAGTTGGCCGCCCTCCACCACCACGGTGGCGCCGCGCCGCTCGATCCGCGCCCCCAACTGCCGTAAACCGGCCAGGTGGTCAAACCGTTCGGGGAATACACTGTCGGTCAGGGTAGATCGACCCCGGGCCACGCTGGCCAAGACTGTGAACGGGGCTTGCAGATCGGTGGGCAAACCCGGGTAAGGTCGGGCGATTGCCGCGAACGCCTGCGGCCGTTGATGCATGGCCAACGCGATTCGGTCGGGCAGGATGTCCAGTTCGGCTCCGGCCAGGCGGAGCACTCGGCAGACTTCGTTCAAATGGTTGGGAGCGACGCCGGTCACACAGACCTGGCCCCCGGTGACGGCCCCGGCCAGCAGCAGCGTGGCGGCCTCAACACGATCAGGAATGATCCGATGGCTGCCACCACCCAAGCATTCCACTCCGGCAATTTCCAGGCGATTGGTACCGTCGCCGCGAATGTTGGCCCCCAGTTGCCGTAAGAAGCACGCCGTATCCGCCACCTCGGGCTCGCGAGCGGCGCCGTGAATGATCGTGGTGCCTTTCGCCATGGTTGCCGCGGCCATCACGTTGATGGTGCCGGTGACCGTGCTGCCATACGGCCCGGTGAGATCAATTTCGGCGCCTCGCAACCGATCGGCGGTGGCGACGATAAATCCCTCGCCCCACTCAATTCTCGCACCCAGTGCCGCCAAGCCGCGCAGGTGAAGTTCCACCGGGCGGGGACCAATGCGGCAGCCGCCAGGCAGGGCAAGCGTGGCGCTTCCGTAGCGCGCCAACAGCGGGCCCATCAAGCAAAACCCCGCCCTCATGCGCCCCAGCAACGTGGCATTGACCAGACCTTCGCCGGCATGCCGATGCACCAGGCGCAGCCACTGGGCAGGCGCCACGGGTTCCACGGTGGCGTGGCAGTGGTGTGCGGCGATTTCGCAGCCAAGGTCCTCCAACAGCTCGAGCATGGTGCGCACGTCGCCCACCGCGGGAATGCCTTCCAGCACCACGGGACCTTGGGCAAGGACCGAAGCAGCGAGAATGGGCAGGGCGGCATTCTTCGCGCCCGACACGGCAATCTCGCCGCGCAACGGACGTCCGCCGCGTATCCAGAGATGTCGCTCGGGCGAAAGCGGCAAAATGTCGAGGGCCATACTGCTTCCCTGCCGGGAAAAAAGGCGTCTTCTCCAAACGGGCTTGAGGAGGTTCGCCGGGGAGGAGTTTGCCCTCAGAGCATGTCGCAAGCACCGTCCCGACGCAAGGCGAGTTGCCCGCAAGCGGCTAAAACGTGCGAATCTCTCGCAAGTTGACGAACACGCGAGGGTTTTCGTCGGTCCATTGGTGTCCCGGTTCCAGCATGACCACAAATTCCACGCCGCCATCGGGAAACTTGTAGTGCCACCGCTGGCGCTGCTCGTCGACTTGTTCCACGCTTTGGGGAGGGGTGGCAATTTCGTACAGTTCGCGCAGCCGAACGCGGTCGGGCGTAATTCGCGACTGAACTCTCCTGCACGATTGGTGCAAGGCGGCAACCAGGTCGTCTTTGCCTTCAAACGTTTTTCCGCATCCGCTGAATCCGGCCAGGGTCCACAAAGCCAGACCACAGACCACCGCACGGCGAGTGTGCATCCGATCCATAGCTGCTAGTTCTCTCACATGCAAAACACGGTCAAGCCGCAAACGAAAACGAGACGGTATTCACTTCCAGCGGAATCGGCCGCGGGCGATTCATTCCCCGCAACACGGCGAAGGCGATCGGCTGTCACCGGGCGCCGCGGTCCGCGAGATATTTCTTCTGGTACGACACGAAGCCGCCGACCAACTGGCGATACCTGCGGCAACGCTCCGGCTGCTGATCGGCCAGGTTGCGTTGCTCCCGGGGATCGTCTTGCACGTCGAACAACTCTTGCTTGCCAGTAAGGATGTAATAATGGTACTTGAAGTCGCCATCGCGCATTCCCAGCACGGGACCGCGGTACAGCGCGTAAAAGTACAAATGGGCGTCATCGCGGCCATCAAGCAGGTTTCGCCCTTGCCAGTCGGCGTGGGGCTCAATGCCCACCAGTTCGGTCAGCGTGAACGGCAAGTCGATCTGCTGGCAGGGCTGCGCAATTCGCCGCGGAAAGCCTGCCAGGCTGGGGTGGATCATGATCAACGGCGTATGCACCGCCGTGTTGTACACGCCAAAGCCATGCAACCACATGTTGTGCTGGCCGAACATCTCGCCATGGTCGCTCGTGATGACCACCAGCGTATCTTGATCCAGGCCCCGCTTCTTCAGCTCTTCGAGCATGTCCACAATTTTCTGGTCGGCATTGCGAATGGCGTTCAGATATCGCTCCTGAAATCGCACGCGATGATCCCCGGAACGCGGCACACCCATCACTTGGGGATCGGGGCCTTCCACGTAAGGGTGATGCGTTTCGATCGTGAATGCCATCAAGAAGAAGGGGCGGTTGTCTTCATCGATCCAGTCCAGGGCCGCCCGATACATGGCTTCGTCGGTAACGCCCCACGAATTGACGAACGGACCAGGCAGGGTTTCGGCGTCGATCAGTTTGGTTTCGGGACGCCGGCCAAAGTACCGATCGCGATACCGCCAGCTCCAGTAGCCGGCGTGCAGGTAGCAGGCGCGGTAGCCGGCTTGATCCATCCAGTGTTCGCTGATCAAGGGCACGCCGAAGTCGGGATTGTCGCGCACAATCAGCTTCCAATCCACGCGGGGATAAACCCCCGTGGTGAGCGACATCAGGCTCTTGCAGCTATAGGGGCTGTGCACGTAGTAGTTGTCGAATACCACTCCGTGTTGATGTTCTGCCAGGTACTGTTCGAGCCGCGGCGTGGTGGGGTACTTGCTGCCGTACAAGCTGAGATACTCGGCTGAAACCGACTCCATCACGATCATCAGCACGTTCTTGGGCGGCCGCACATTCGGGGGAAGCACGGGCGCAATTTGGTCGGGATTCTTGGTGGCGATGAATTCGCTTTCGTCGGCGTCGGCCATCTGCAGGTCATAGGTCATCGAGTCGCCGAACATCAGTTCCTGTACCCAGGAATAAAGAAACGTGCCGTGGGGACTGTGCGAGATGCGGCGTTCCCAGCGTGTTTCTTCCAGCCAGGAACGATTCACGTATGCCTCGGCAACTCCCCCGTACGCGGCGACCACCGCCACCCCGCACGCGAGGGTGCGCGGCGACAAATTGCCGCTGCGCCGCACAATCCTCAATTCGGCGCCCAAAAAGAATCCGCTCAGCAGCACCAGGGGGATCAAGACCAAGCCGCGAATCACGCCGTCGTTGGCATACTCCCACACCGAGGAAGACATCACGTTGACGTCGCCCAGGAAGGCCAGCAGTTGGTAGGTGATCATGACCGAGGTGACTTGGAATACCCGGATGCTCACGATGCCGAAAATGCCGGCCAACAGGAACAAACCGAGCACCAGAAATCGCGTGAACAGCGACCCCCAGTGGGAGCGAGCCGCCAAGCCGGTGAAGATCCAACAGACAAGCCCCAAACCGACCACGAAGCACAAGTCGGCCGCGTACACCACCGCCAGGCGAAGCAACCAGCGGATGAATTCGCCCGCCGTTTCCACGGGAAACGGCAGCAGCATGAATTTAGTGACGAGACAGATGGCCGCCAGGCCAACGGTTAGCGCCGCCACGGTGGCCCGATCGTGTGCCAGGCGGTCGGCAGCGGTCCGCGGACCGGGACGTCGTCGCAGGCGCGCCCGCGGCAAAGCGGTTGCTCGCGTCTCCTCCATGATGGGTCTCCTCACTCCAAAGATCTCGCTTCCATGCGGGAGAGGAGATTTTAGTCGGGGTTGCTCTTGCCGTCAGCGCCAGTTTGCAGCCACGCATGCATCGAACATGCTAGCAACGCAAGCCCTCGCCGGTTTCGGATGCGATTCGTCGCTCATGGAACATGAAGTCGCCGCGGCGCACCGAGGATCTCCAAGGCGGTCCGCTGATTCCACGCCGGAGAAGCGGCATGCGTCGCTGCTCGATTCGACCCGCCGTCCCGGGAAGGCATCGGCAGGTCGGGGCCGCTGGACCTCCAACAAAAAACCAGAGCCCGCGAACCGTGATTCGCGAGCCCTGGCTCGGGGGTCCAGATTTGGAAGGGGAAGCGATCCCGGCGTATTCCTGGGATGCTGCGCCGGTTCGCCCCCGTTCACCGATTTGCCATGCTTACGCCGAGGACTGGGTTTACCCTTGGGCCGAGAGCACGACAAACCGGTTGCCTTCTTCCGAACGCACTTGCAACAAAATGCCGTCGGCCAGCGAGGCGTTTTCGAGCACCTTTTGGAATTCAGCCAGCGTGGTGACTTCGGTGCGATTCACTTTGAGCACCAACATGCCCTCGCGGAGGCCTTGGCGTTCGGCGACACTGCCGGGCTCCACATGGCTGATTAACACGCCTCGGAAACCTTCGAATCCGAGCTGGGCCGCCACGGAATCGGTCAAAGTGCTCAGCTCCAGACCGAGTTCCTTCGCCCGGTACGAGTCGTTGGATTGGCTGCCGCTCCGCTCCTTCATGGGCTGGCTCGAAACCACCAGGTCTTCAGGGAGATAGTCCAGCTTCACCTTCAGGTCCAATTCCTTGCCGTCGCGGACCACGCGGAGTTGCGATTCTTTGTCCACCGGGGCGCGCTCCACCACGGACTGCAAGTCGCGGGGCGACTCCACCGCCTGACCCTCAAAACTGACGACAACGTCGCCCTCTTTCATACCGGCCCTGGCGGCTGGCGCGTCGGCATTCACTTCGGCGACCAGCACGCCTTTACCTCCGGGCACCTGAAACTGCTTGGCCAGTTCGTTGGTGAGGGCTTCGATCTTCACGCCCAGGTAGGCTCGCTTGACCGTGCCGTTGTTGGAAAGCTGATCGATCACCCACTTGGCCAGATCGACCGGCACGGCAAAACCAATCCCCTGGTACCCACCGCTGTTGGTGGCGATGGCCGTATTGATGCCCACGACTTCGCCGCGGAGATTGACCAGCGGGCCGCCCGAGTTGCCCGGATTGATGGCGGCATCGGTCTGCAGGAACTGCGCGCGGCTCACATTGGCCAGGCCGCGTCCTTTGCCGCTGATGATGCCGGCGCTGACCGTGGTGTCGAGGCTGAACGGGTGGCCAATCGCGATCACCCAATCACCAATTTCCATTTCGCTGGAGCGGCCAAGTTTGGCGGCGGGCAGATTGCCAGCGCCGTGGATGCGAATCACCGCGAGGTCGGTTTGCGGATCTACGCGAATATCGGTCGCCTTGAACTCGCGGCCATCGGTCAGCCGGACGAAGACTTCGTCGGCTCCGCTCACCACGTGGTTGTTGGTGAGAATGATGCCGGCGCTGTCGATGATCACGCCCGATCCCAAGCCCTGCTGGGCGCGGGGAGCCGGAATACTACGAAACTCGCGGAAATTGCGGAGGGAATTATCGCCCTTGAACAGGTCTTCGAATGGCGTGCCTTCGAACGGCGACGCGCCAAATGGGTCGGCATTGCCGCGGAACCGCATGGGAGCCGCGGAGGGCGCGCGGCTGACCGTGGTGATTTTGACCACCGTCGGACTGACCTTTTCTGCCGCAAACCGAAACGCCGACGAAAGTTCGCTGGCATGCCGCGCAGCCTCGGGCGACAACTCGGCCTCGGGTGCCGCATGCACGCTCCAGAACGTGGCGCCAGAGGCCAGCATGGCCGCCCCCAACATGGCCACCCACCAGCCGCGCGGAGCACACGACGCCGGAGACCGACGCTCCGCCGCTGCTGGAAGAGATTGGGACGAGGAATGAGAAACGTCTTGTTGCATCTTCTTCTCCTTGGGTTCTTAACGCGGGCGACCCGCAAACATGCGACAAATTCAACCGGGCTTCGCTTCTGGCAAAGAAATTCGGCGGAACACAGAAAAACACAGCGCGTTGCCGCCTTGCTGTCAGAAGGCGACGCGATCGCTATCACTCCAGGCGATCGCTCCCTGCCGACAGCCTTTAACTCCTACGTCGAATGTTCGGACGAGGTTCGTCCAAGTTGCCAATCGAATCCGTGAGGGCCGTCTTCGGCAGTTGGCTTCCGGCCGCGTACGCATAAGGGGCATGTTGCCCCGGCCCCAGAGCCGATCGACATCATTCGGGCTCGATCATGGCCAGAGTGGCAGAGCCGCTAGCCGCAGGACCTCAAAAATGGTATATTTGCAGCCATCAGACCACGTTTGGCCTCATGCCCGCTCCTGCCTAGAAAGACGTTCATGGCACGCAAGATTCTCAACCGTAAGGAATTGCGTCAAGAAAGCGAAACCGCCGAGAAGCTCGAAGCTGAAGGCGTGGTAAAGAAGAAAAAGAAGGCGGCCAAGCGCAAGAGTCGAGCCAAATCAGAAAAGGTAGTTCGCCTCCGCGCTTTCTGGGGCGTATTCAATCAGCAACTCAAGCGGATTGCCCTGTTTGAGTATCACCAGCGCGACGAGGCCGAAGAAAAGGCCAAGGAACTCAGCACGTCGCAAAAATCGCCCCATTTTGTGCGGCCGGTAAAAGAGGAAATTGTGGAAGAATAGGCCGACAGGCGCCCCTTCCCCGAACCCCGTCGGCTCACGCCTGCCCCGGTTCGCGCAGATCGCTTCCACTTGGCAAAAGCCGTCGGGTAACGCCGCGCAGCACCCCTCGAAGTTGCGGCTTGTCCCCCAAGCATCGCGGCCCTGCGCATCGCATGGTCGCTGTGGCATGGGGCCAGGCTTGGTTCACCGCAAGCGGAAGGCGACATTCTCAACGGGAGTTAGGGTTTGATGGCGGTGCGACGCTTTCACCCAACAGCCATTGGAACCCTGGTTCCTCCGTGTCGGCTCTCAGACGCCAACTGGCTGCGTCCACAGCTCGTCGGCGTTCGCCCCTTCAGCCGCGTTGCGTGTCAATACGCGTCGGCGTGGACCCAGACAAATTCCCGAAAAAAGGCCCCCGCTTCCGCCGATTTTGCGATAAAACGGAATGAGGGGCGAAGCTGGCAGCGCCGCGGGCTGGTTCATTCCCGCACGCCCTTCATTCCATTCGTTGTTTTGCCATTCTCGATCACGGACGATCCGTATGTCCTCCGTTTCCGACTCGGTATCCACCCGGCCCGTCATTCGCCGATTGTCGCAGGGCGTGGTCAACAAGATTGCCGCTGGCGAGGTGATCGAACGTCCGGCCAGCGTGGTCAAGGAACTCGTCGAGAACTCGCTTGACGCTGGAGCCACGCGAGTCGACGTGAGCATCGAGCAGGGAGGCAGTGAACTGATCCGCGTCACCGACAACGGCTGCGGCATTTTGCCGGACCAGTTGTCGCTTGCGGTAGAAAGCCACGCCACCAGCAAAATCACGTCGGCCGATGATTTGTTTCAAGTGGCCACGCTTGGTTTCCGCGGCGAGGCCCTGGCATCCATCGCCTCGGTGAGCCGGTTCTTGATTCGCAGCCGGGCCGCCGAAGAGTCTGCCGGAGCCGAATTGGAGCTGGTCGGGGGCGAATCGGCCGAGATCACTCCCTGCGGCTGTCCCATCGGCACCACCATCGAGGTTCGCCACTTGTTTTACAACACGCCGGTGCGGCGGAAATTTCTGAAAACGACGGCCACCGAAATGGGACATTTGACCGAAGCCCTGACGCGGCTGGCCCTGGCCCACCCTGGCGTGCATTTCACCCTGCGACACAACGGCCGCGAAATCCACGATCTGCCGCCGGTTACCGATTGGCGACAGCGAATCGCCGCGTTCTTTGGACAGGAACTGGCCGAGCAGTTGCTGTGGGTCGAAAGTCCCGCCCCCGCGCGGCTCTGCGGGTACGTGGGCTCGCCCAGCGTCAGCCGGCCCAACAATCGACTGCAATACCTGTTTCTCAATGGTCGTTATATTCGCGATCGTTCGCTAGGGCATGCCTTGGTGGAAGCCTATCGCGGATTGCTGCTGCAAGGCCGGCAGCCGGTTTGTTTCCTCTGTTTGGAGGTTCCGCCAGAATCGGTCGATGTGAACGTCCATCCCACCAAGCTGGAAGTTCGCTTTCAAGACGGCGGCCGGCTGTACAGCCAATTGCTCGGCACATTGCGGACTCGGTTCTTGTCCACCGATTTGACCAGCGTTTGGCAGCCGGGTCGAGGAACCACCGAATCCCCCGCCGCCTTGGGACCGACCGGCGGCGACGAAGTCCACGCGGCGTTCGATCCCGCCCAGGCGGCGGCAGTTCGTTCCGAATTTGTGGCCTGGGCCAAAGGGCAGTTGGCCGAAGGACCGTCGGCCGAGCCGGTCGCCGACAGCCCAGGCTTGGCTGCGAACACCGCCGACCATGGGCCCTTGGAATTGCACTCGGTTCACCAGCCAAACCTGGAACTTCCTTGGGATCGTCCTGGCACTGCCGCAAGTTTGCCTCCTGAGGACGACGAACCCTGGGCAGGCGACGGGAGTTTATCGCATCATCTGCCCCGCCCCGACTCGGTGGGCGCCAGGCAATCCGGCTCGGCGCCGGCTTCGAGCTACCCCGCTGGCTCCCGTTGGCAAACTCCCGGCCGGGCGCCTTCGGCCGTGCAAATGCACGATCGCTATCTGGTGGTGGAAAGCGAAGACGGCATGTTGGTGATCGACCAGCATGCTTTACACGAACGGATTCTGTATGAGCAGCTCAAACAAAGAGTCTTCAAGGGCAACCTGGAAAAACAGCCATTGCTGGTTCCTGAGCCAGTCGACCTGAGCCCTGCCGAAAAAGTCGCGGTACTCGAACGGCGCGAGGTGCTCGCCCGACTCGGCGTGGACGTGGAACCCTTCGGCGGTGACACCGTGCTGGTGGCCAGCTACCCTGCCATGCTGCGCAACGTGCGGCCCGCCGAAATGTTGCTGGGCCTGGTCGAAACGCTCGGCTCTGGCCGCGACCCCAGCCCTCAAGATCTGCTCGATGAATTGCTGCATATGATGTCGTGCAAGGCTGCGGTCAAGGCAGGCGATCCGCTCACGCCCGAGGAGATTGCCGCGCTGCTGGAGCAGCGTCACCTGGCCACCGACGCCCACCACTGCCCTCACGGACGCCCCACGGCGTTGGTGCTCACCAAGGCCGAGCTCGACCGGCAGTTCATGCGCAAATAGCCTGATTGCCGATCGCCCACACTGCACTGTACGAATCCAGACTTCCGTGGGGGCATTCCCTCCTGCCGAGGGTGCGACAATCTGTTGGCGCCCCCAAACATCCTGGGTTATTCGGTCGGGGGGCGACAGGTGGCCGGGTAGGCGCAGAAGTTGCTAGCTTCTCTCCGTCTTGCTAGGGGAATTGCAGGAACGGAGAACATGGGAAAGGCAATGCCTGACTTGAGCCTGGTTTCGACCTCGTTGGATGAACGGCGTACCGTCCGGCTTGCGGCGAATCAAACGTTGGTGATCGGCCGCGCCGACGAGTGCGACGTGCAACTGCACGACCGTTGGATGAGCCGCCGCCACTGCGAAATAACCGTGGAAGGCGACGAAGTTTGGATCCGCGACCTCGGCTCCACGCATGGCACCCTGGTGAACGAACAACCGGTGATCGAGCAGCGGTTGCGAGAAGGCGACGTCATTCGCCTCGGCTTGACCAGCTTCCGGGTGGAACGGCAGGCGGGCGTTCATCTGCCTTTGGGGATGGGCGTCCGTCTGATGACCGGCGGATCGACGATGCTGTGTGCATGGCGTTAAAGCCGAGCAAGTCTTCCCTGGTTTCATGCGGTAGATTCCAGTTCGGCTTCTCGCTGGGCGAGCAATTCTCTCACCGCCACCGCGTCGGGAGCGGCACGGAGGGTTGTCAGAAATTTGTCGTCGTTGAGCAACCGGCTCAGTCGGGCGAGGGTGCGCAAATGATCGCGGTCGTTCACCGAAAGAATCAAGAAGAACAAATCGGTGAGCACTCCCCGGCTGTTGCTGAACGGAATGCCGGTTTCGGTTCGGCCAAACGCCAGAAACGCCTGGCCGAGGATATTTGACATGGGGCGCCGAGGGTGCAACAGCGCAATTCCGTTCTCCAGCGCCGTGGGATGCATCTCTTCCCGAGCGCGGACGGCTTCGGCCATCTTGTCGGGGTCCCACAAGTAACCGGTATCGGCGGCCAGATTCACCATGGCCGTGATCACGCTCTGCCGAGTGCGGGCGGAGAGCGGCACCGCAATCGCCTCCATGGGCAACATTTCGGCAATGCTCACCGGAGCGTCGATCGGAGTCGGCCCCCGATGCAGCACGTTCTCCATCTGGGCCAGTTCGGCGTTATCGGAAAGGCCAATCCGGTCCTCCAGCCAATGATGGATTTCGGCAGGTGAAAACCGCCACCCGCCGCCGACCCTGCGGCCCGGCACCTTGCCCCGGTCGGCCAAACGCAGCACCTGCTGCGGCGAAAGATGCAAAAAAGCCGCGAGGCTGTCGATATCGAAGTCTTCTTCCTGCGCCATGGAAATATTGGGGTTCAAAGTGGTGCGGGGGAGTCCGTTTCGGCCAAAGCCGCGCGCCCGACGTTTTGGCGGAGCATCTCCCGGCCTTGCATCGCGACGCGTGGCTGCGAGCCGCTCCCCTTAACCTACTCCGCTTCGCCAATGCAGTACATGGCCCGATCGGTGCGCAAATAGATCCGATTGCCCACGAACAGCGGTGTGCTGCTGAACCGTTCGAGTTCGTTCACGGCCAGTTCCTGGTAGCGGCGACCCGGCTGCAAGACCAGCGTTTTGCCGTCTTTGCCGCCGTAAAACACCAAGTTGCCGGCCACGGCCACGCTCGAGAACAGCTCGCCCAGGTTCAAACGCCGGCGATACACCACCCGGCCGGTTTGGGCGTCGGTAACGTCCATAATGCCGCTGCGTCCGCCGGAATACAGCAAGCCGTCGTGGTAGGCGGCCGACGTCATCCGGGCGTCACGCGTCGACTCGGCGTCCCACAGCAGTTCCATGTTCACGCTGCCCGCCACGCTCTCAGGCAGGCGATACGCCTTGGTCTTGCCGCCTTCGTGGGCGTAGAGCTTGCCATCGTGAATCAGGGGCGAGTTGTTCGTCATGCTGTAAAGTTTGTCGGCCAGCAGTTTGCCGTCCGCGGCGCGAACCATCGCTCCCGCCGGCGTGAATAATACCTCGGTGCCATCGATCGTGGTGACCACCGCCGTCCCATACCGAGAAGGCGTTTCCAAACGCCAAATCTCTTCTCCAGTCGCCGGATCGAGGGCCACCAGGTCGCGAATCTGCACGATCAATTTGCCATCGGCCAATAAGGGCGAAGAACTGTGCCCCCATCCGCCCGGGGGAACTTCCAGGTGCCGGGCCCAAAGCCGGTTGCCCTCCAGATCGAACGCGGCCACAATTCCCACACCCATGATCACATACAGCCGGCGGCCATCGCACACCGGAGTAGCCGCCGCGTTGCCGCAACCGCCGCGCTTTTCCTTGGGAAACTGTTCCGCGTATTCCTTTTCTTCTTGTTCAACCTCTTCAACGGCCCGCTTCAATGCTTCCAGTTCCGGGGCATTGGGGTCCGCCTTGCGGGCGGCCTCATAGGCGTCGCGACGCACTTTGCGTTCGGACTCGATTTTTTGGTAAGTCGCCTCGATCTCCGCCGCCTTGGCTTCTCCCAGCACCGTGGCGTAGCTTACCGTTTGCTTCCATTGCACTTCGCCTGACTCCGCGTCCAGGCAAACCACCTCGGCTGGCTGTGAAACGGCAAATACCTTTCCGGCACAAACCACCGGTGATCCGTAACCGCCGCCGGGCAATTCCGTTCGCCACAGAATGTTGTTCTTGGCCGACCAGGTCGTGGGAGGCTGGGCGCCCGGGAAAATTCCCGTGCCGTCGCCGCGCCAGCCCACCTCTTCCGCTACCCCAGGCAGGGCGAAGAGCAGGCCATGCAGAACCACCGTCAGGAAAACTCGTCTTATCATCGCTCGCTCACGTTCGGGAAGGATATCGAAAAATGGACACGCCATGGGTAAACGAGGCAAGTCGGCAGGCACGGCACAAGGCGCACCATCGCAATCTTATCAGCAAATTGCACTCCCAATCGCGATGGTTTCGCCCGAAAACAGAATCCCCGCGTTTCCCGGGGGGGGCGACCGCCCTCCGACCGGTCTGGCAACTAAAGAGCAGCACGCCGGTTAATCGCGGTCATCCGGTCCCCAAATCCATAGGGGCAACCAAAACCGACTGGTTGTCGCCTGCCCTCACAACGCCAGGCATGGCGAGCATCTTGAAAGCACATTGCTCAACCCCGGCGCAAAGCGACAATCAACCGGCAGTTCGCCAGGTTCGCCAAGCGGGCGCGTGAAAATGTTTGACCCATGCCCCATGCAGGGATAATCTCCGGTGACCTCTCCCTTTCACTCGCGGTTCTCTTGCGGAGTTTATCTACCATGGTGCGAATGAGTTGCATGTTGGCGCTGGCGCTGTTGGCGGGTTGCGGGGCCAAGCATCCGGCCGACCGGGTAACCACCGTGGAAGACGACGACCCCCAGATGAACGCGGCGATCGACAAAGCCCGCTCGTCGGTGAATTCCTTCATTCAAGCGCTGAAGTCGCCGAAGCCCGGACAGGCGGGATTCTCGGTGAAAAAGCCCTTCCAAGATGACCATGGCGGCGAACACATTTGGCTCACGCCGGTGCAGTACGACGGCCAGAACTTTCAGGGCATGGTGAATAACGAACCGGTCACGGTGAAGAATGTGAAGTTCGGCGATCGGGTGTCGGTTGCGCCGACCGAAATTTCGGACTGGATGTACATCGACAACGGCCGGCTGGTCGGCGGCGAAACGCTGCGCGTGTTGCGAAACACGCTGTCGCCGCAAGAACGAGCCGAATTCGATCAGAGCATGCCGTTCAAAATGGATTGAACGGCGCTCGGCCCTCTTGCCCATCACACGATAACGTCCACCGAATCCCCTGGGTTTGGGCAGGGCCGAATATCATCGGGGCAGGCCCCTCGGTCCGTTTCCTCGCACCCCCAATTGCCAAGCGGGCCAGAATTCGTAAGCTGGGTGATTCCCATGGATTTTGGCGTTAGATCCACGGGTTCACGGCGAACTTCGCCGCACAGCGCTACGCCTCTTGAAGGCAATTTTTGTGCTGGGGGGGGCAGGTTGCGTCGCGTTCTTTCGCTCCGCTGGTTTTGAGATCCTTCCATCCCTGCTCTTTGGATAACCCCCGCCATGCCCAGTTGCGTGCTCGCTTATTCCGGCGGTCTGGATACCTCGGTCATTCTTGGTTGGCTTCAGGAGCAAGGCTACGAAGTGCATGCGGTGTACGTCGACCTGGGTCAGCCCTGCGAGGATCGCGAGGCAATACTCAAGAAAGCCCAGCAGTGCGGGGCCAAAAGTGCCCGGATCGTCGACGCGCAGGAAGAACTGTGCCGCGATTTCGCCTTTCCCGTGCTGCAATGGCAGGCCAAGTACGAACAGGTGTACCTGCTCGGCACGTCGATCGCCCGCCCGCTCATTTCCAAGGTTTGCCTGCAGGTCGCCCATGAAGTCGGGGCCGAAGCCTATGCCCACGGAGCCACCGGCAAGGGCAACGACCAGTGCCGGTTCCAGTTGGCCGCCGAGGCGCTCGATCCGGCGGTGAAAATCATCGCCCCCTGGCGAAATCCCGAGTTCCGCGCGGCCTTTCCCGGCCGCAGCGAAATGATCTCTTACTGCCAACAGCGGAACATTCCGGTCAAGGCCTCGGTTTCCAAGCCTTACAGTTCCGACGAAAACTGCCTGCACATCAGCTACGAGGCCGGCCAGCTTGAAGATCTCGCCGTCGATGGACTTGGCCTGGTCGAGTTTGGCATGACAATTTCCCCCCAGCAGGCCCCAGACAAGGTCGAAACCATTCGGATTGGTTTCGAGTCGGGCGTGCCGGTCGCGCTCAACGGCGCGAAAAAGACGGCCCTGGCGATGGTTCGCGAGTTGAACGAGATCGGCGGCCGCAACGGCATTGGCCGCATCGACGTGGTCGAGAATCGCTTCGTCGGCATGAAGAGCCGCGGCGTGTACGAAGCCCCTGGCATGACCATTTTGTACGAAGGCCATCGGCTGATCGAACAGCTCACCCTGGATCGCGACCTGATGCACCTCCGCGACCGGCTCGCGCCCGAGGTGGCCGAAATGGTGTACTACGGCTTCTGGTATCACGCCAAGTTCGACGCCCTGCTGGCTTTTATCCGCCAGGCCCAACAGGTGGTCACCGGCGAAGTCACCCTCAATCTCTACAAAGGCAACGTCTCCGTCGCGGCCCGCACCAGCCCCAACAGCCTGTACGACGAAGGCATCGCCACCATGGAAGGCGGCGGCTCGTACGACCAGACCGACGCCGAAGGGTTCCTGCGGATCCAAGGCCTGCCCGGCCGCGTGCAAGGAAGAGTCACACCACGAAAATGGTAGAAACCGGGTGCCCAAGGGGCGGCGCAACGCCGTAAGGCAACCGCAAAGTCATCCCGGCAGCCCGCTGCGGAGGCGAAAGACCATGTCCCGCAAGCGTTCGAGATTTTGTATCGCACGCTCCTTACACTCGAATTGATCTCGTTCGGCCGTCGCTATATCCCCTTCAATTCCTTCACCCGCTTTTCAATCCCGCTCAGCACGTCAAAATCGCTCGGGTGAGGGCTGTCGAACGCGGGCCGCAACGGGATCGGTACGTCGTCCATCCGGTACACGGTGCCAGGCACATTGATGCCGTATACCGCCGTGTTGAAGGCCACGGTGGCGGCGCGTGTGGTGGGCGTTTCCTTCGGATCCAGGGCAATGAAGGGAATCCTCGCCAAATGCTCCCGCGCCGGCTGGCTGAAGTTGGCCATGGGGTCCGAGGCAATGATCAAGGCCGCGTCGGCCTCGCCCCGGGCGAGCGTGTCGCTGGTGGTGTACTCGCCCGGATTGAACCGCGGATAGCCGCGCGACAGGTTTACCCCAAAAGGATAGCCGGTGCGCCACGTCACCACGTTGTCGGCGCCCGTCACGTTGCCGTGGCCGCGGTTGGGTTTGCACACAAATCGCGTGTACTTGTTCATATCGCGCGTCAGGGCCAACAAGGCTTCGCTGTTGGCGTGCTTGCCGCGGGTCATGGTCAGGCCCATGCCGAAGAAAATCACGCCAAACTTGGCGGCTTTCATCCGCGTCATCAGGTCTTGCCAGGTTTCCAGCGGCAGGCCGGTATCGGACAACACTTGCTCGGGATCGAGCTCAATGCCTTGCGACAGGGCGCGCAGCGTCCACAGGGCCTCGAAATCGCCTCGTGGTTTGATCTGCAAGAAGATGTCGGCCGCCTTCGCACTCTTGGTTTTGCGAACATCGACCACCACGCACGTGCGATCCTTGCGGCCGTTCGGCACGAACATGCCCTTGGGCATCAGGCTGTACTTGGTGAAATGCCGCGGGTGGCTTTCGGCGGGATTGGAGCCCCAGAACATGATGAAGTCGCCGCGATGCAGCACTTCGCCCAGCGTGCAGGTGACTTCGCCGACACCTTGAAAGGCCATGCCCGACGGTCCATGGCAAACGCTGGTGGTGGTGTCGACCGTGCCGCCAATCCAGTCGGCGAGGCCGACCGCTACCCGTTGGGCTTCGCACGTGGTGTCGCTCAATCCGTACACGATGGGATAACGAGCATCCGTGAGAATGCGGGCGGCACGTTCGACGCCTTCGGCCACGCTGGCCGGGCGGCCTTCGATCGTGCAACTGGGGCGGTCCTCCACCTCGTGGTTGAGAAACCAGGCCTTGCCTAGCACGCAGGCGCGCTTGGCCTCCACGATGTGCTGGCCATCGACCGTGAGATCGATGTCGTCGCACACGCAGCCGCAAAAAGTGCACGTGGCGTCGGTCACGACTTTCAATTCAGCAGTCGGCGGGATTTGCGGTTCGGCAAGGCTCATGGGAATCGGGCGCACCGGGAGGAAACATGCTGGCGAAGCAGCAAACGCTGCGGGCCATCGACCGCTTCTATTGTAATCGAGGAGGCGATCGGTCGAAACGACTCCGGATCAAGCCGCTTCTGCCGCTGCCTTGGGTTTGCTACCTTGGGGCGTGCCGCTGTCGTTTTGTCGCCGTGCTCCCTGCCGCAAGGAAGACTCCCGTGCCGGAAACCGCGCCCGAACTGAAAGCCCGCCTCGATTTGGCCCTGTCCGCCGCGCGCGAGGCAGGCGAGATCACCCTGCGTTACTTCCAGCGGGACAACTTCCAGGTGGAGTGGAAGAAAGACGCCTCGCCGGTCACCGTGGCCGACAAGGAGTCGGAGCAGTACTTGCGGGCTCAAATCGCCGCCGCCTTTCCCGCCGATGGCATCTTGGGAGAAGAGTTTGGCGAGCAGCCAGGCACTTCCGGCTACCGCTGGATTCTCGACCCCATCGACGGCACCAAGTCGTTCATTCACGGCGTGCCGCTGTATGGCACGCTGATCGGCATCGAACGGGGCGACCGCTGCCTGATCGGCGTCATTCACATGCCGGCGCTCGATCAGCGGGTGTATGCCGTGCAAGGCGGCGGGGCCTGGTTTCAGTCGGGCGACGCGCCGCCGGTTCCCGCCCGCGTGAGCGACACCACCGACCTCGGCCAAGCCCTGTTCGTCACCTCCGAAGTCGAAGGCTTCAACAAGGTGGGCCGTTTCGAAGCCTTCACCGCCCTGCAGGCCGCGGCAGGACTCACCCGCACCTGGGGCGATTGCTACGGCTACTTGCTGGTGGCGACCGGCCGGGCAGGGATCATGGTCGATCCGCGAATGAGCGTGTGGGACGCCGCCAGCATGCAACCCATTCTGGAAGAAGCCGGCGGCACGTTCACCGATTGGGAAGGCAATCCCACCATCCACTCTGGCAATGGCATCGCCACCAATGGCAAACTGCTGGCGCAGGTGCTCGCGCATACCAAAAAGTCGGCGGAATGAATCGTGCCGCCGGTCGCTATTCCCGACCCGCCAGCATAAACCGCACCAAGCGGGCAATGTTCCGCGCGTCGTCGATGCCGCGGTGCGGGGTGCCGTCGAATCTCAACCCCAACTTCTTCATGGCTTGCCCCAGCCCATAGCGGTGGCGGGTATTGCGGAGTTCGGAAAACGCCGCCTTCACGTTGAGATGCTCAGGCGGAAACGGATACTCCACGCCGTGATATTCGCAGTCCTGCAAAAACTGTTTGCGATCGTAAGCGCCCCACGAGGCAAAGCAAATGTCGTAGCCGGAAAACCAATCGCGAAAGGTTTGCAGCGCTTGCGGAAACAGCGGCGCCGCGTCCACGTCGTGCTGCGAAATGCTGGTCAACTGCCGGCAAAACTCCGTGAGTTGCGGGTGCCGCACCGGACGCACAAAGGTTTGAAACGCGTCTTCCATTTCCAAGGTGAGGGCGTGTTGCCGCACCGCGCCAATCTCGATAATTTCCATTTCCTCTGACGGAAAACTGCCGTCATTCGTGCAAGTGGCTTCGAGATCGACAATCAAATAGTAGTCATGGTCGATGCGCATGGGCAGGCTGGTTCAATGTGCCATGGGCCAAGACATATTGTCACGACTCGCTCGCCATGTAGCGACGTCTACTTTTGCCCCCGCACTTTGGTCGGAATCTTCCAGAGGATTTTTCCCGCGGTGATGTACAGCGTTTTGCCGTCATGCCCCCCGAAGCAGCAGTTGGTCACCATGTCTTCAGGCACGGGGATGAAGCCCAATTTTTTGCCCTGGGGACTCAACACCAGTACGCCGGCGGGATTGTCGAGGTTTTGGTGGGGGTACAGTCGGTTCGCGCCGCAAGCGATGTAGAGATTGTCGTGCTCGTCCAGGCACATGCCGTCACCTCCGCGACCGGCTCCAAAGTCGTATAGTTCGCGCTTGTTGCCGGTGGGGAAACCCTGTTCATCGAGCGCGAACGCCCAAACCTTGCGGACGGGCTTTTGAGGGTGGTTGTCGATCACAAACAGCGTTTTTTGATCGGACGAGAGCGCCAGACCGTTGGGCCTCGCCACTTGGCTGTTGTCCAGAATCCGCATCAAGTTCCCGCCGTTGGCGTCCACGCGATAGACGCCTTCCACGTCGAGTTCCAGCGTCTCGCGATCGGGGCTGTAGTACGGGTCGGTGAAGTAAATGCGACCCTGGCGATCGAGGCATAAATCGTTAGGGCTGTTGAATCGCCGGCCGTTGAATTTGTCGCAAATCACCGTCCGGCGTTTGGAAACCGGATCGATCCGCACAATCCGCCGACCGCCCAGCCCGCCGCGTTCATTGCCTTCGCAGGCGATGAGTTGACCTTGCGCGTCGAACATCAGTCCATTCGCGCGGCCGCTAGGCTGCAAGAAAACGTCGGCGGTGTCGGCCCCGGGCGCCAACCGCATGATCCGATCGCCGGCGATGTCGGAAAAGTAAACGCTGCCATCGGTGTGCCAGGCAGGACCTTCGGTAAAGACCAGTTCGACCGCCGCTTCCACCGGTTGATCGTGCACCAGGTCGGCCGGGGGCGCGGCCTGTAGCGTGCCTACCATAACCGCGCAATACATCCATCCGACCAGCCTGCGGCAATGCATGTTCTGATCTCCACCAAAGGAAACGGAGCGAGGGTTCCAAGCGTGTTCGTCAATCGTAGTTGCCCTGGCTGGCGAATGCGAGCCAACTTGACGCCACCGGCGAGCTTCGCCGGCACAATCCGCACAACCGCTGCGATCCGCGCAAGCCCGATCCTGCCGAGAAAGAAACCACCCATTCCGGGGCGGTTCCTGCGTATCGCGTCCGTCGCCGCATGCCAGAGTTTCCTGTGCTGCAAATCCCTGCCGTTTATGTAGCGAAACGCGCCATGACCACCGACTTCCAGCCACAGCCTTCTGGCGATGAAACCAAACTAGTCCTCGCCGAGGGAAATGATCGGCAAAACGCACCTGCCCCGCGCGCACCGGACCTCTCGGCGGCGATAACCATCGAGCCGCGTCCGGCTGCGGAAGCGTTGTCGGTTTTATCGCCTCCCGAGAAATTTGCACTTCAAAAGCAACCGGTGCAGGTGTTGGGGCTGCCGATCCTGCCAGTCACGTTTGCAGAAACCCTGGACGAAGTCGACCGGATGATCGCCTCGGGAAAGCCTGGCTACTTCATTACGGCCAATTTGCATTATGCCATGCTCAGCCATCGCGATCCGCGGCTAAAATCCGTCAATCGCGATGCCGCGTTTCTGGTGGCCGATGGGTTCCCTCTATTGTGGGCCGCCTGCTGCAAACGGCAGCCCTTGCCAGAACGCGTGACCGGCTCGGACCTGATCTACCAACTATGCGAACGGGCGGCGCAAAAGGGGCACCGGGTATTCTTCATGGGAGCAGCGCCAGGCGTGGCCGAGGCCGCCGCCAACGAGCTTTGCCGACGCTACCCTGGTTTGCAGATCGCAGGCGTGGAGGTGCCTCCGTTCCGGCAGGCCACCCCGGAAGAGCACAACCGACTGGTCGAACGCATTCGCAACGCCCGCGCCGATCTGCTGTTCGTGGCCTTAGGGCAACCCAAGGGCGAAATCTGGCTGTGGGAAAACTGCCAATCGCTGGGCGTGCCCGTCGGTGTGCAGCTTGGCGCTTCCTTCGACTTTGTGGCAGGCACGGTCAAGCGGGCTCCACGGTGGGTGCAACGCCTGCATCTGGAATGGGCCTACCGCATTTGCAGCGAACCGAAGCGACTTGCGCCCCGGTATTTTCAAGACGCCCTGTTCCTCGCCCAATCGACCCTGCGGGCAATGTTTACCTGCTGTCGCCAACGAGGGTGATCGTGGAAGGCCGCGGGATTCGGGCTTCCTGTTCGGCGTTTCCTCTTGCCCTCGCATGGACAACCAACCGAGTCCCTGGTCGGAACGTGGCCCGCTTTCGTACAATGACTTGGTATCCCTCGGCAATTGAACGATGGGCAACCGAATCAACCGCGCCGATATCGCCGATCTGATCCGTTCCAGTACAAGACATAACCAACAGGAAGCACAATGATGAAACGCGTATTCTCGCTGGGATGCACGCTGGGATTGTTGTTCTCGATCGCCGGATGCGAAGAGAGAACGCCGCCTCCGCCGACCACTCCAAACCCCGCCATGGATTCCGGTTCGGACCAGAGCGGCATCGACATCAAGTGGCCTGGGGGCAGCGTCAATGTCGATCCGGCCACCGGCAGAACGCGAGTGAAAACCGATGGAGTCGACGTGGATGCCGGAGGCGGAACCGGCGCTCGCGTGCGCACCCCCAATGTTGATGTCGATGCCGGCGGCGGACGCGGGGTGGACGTGAACGCCCCCGGCGTGAAGGTCGACGTCAACCGCTAACGGCACGGCAAGGTCGCTTCGCGAGGGTCGCTACTGCCCCTTGAGCAGTTCCAGCCGCAAGACATTCAGCGCCTGTTTGGCCGCCCGGTTCTGCAGTATGTCGGGGTGCCCTGCGTAGCCGGCGCTTTGGGTGATCGTGCCTGACGGTCCGGCCATGCCAAAATAGATCAGTGGCGGTTCGCCCGCAGCGGGAGAAGGCACCACGGGACTGACCGCCAGGGCGTAATCGGCGCCTAGTTTCTCGCGACCCGCTTCCGCGGCCAACGCCAAAAAACTCTCCGGCGAGGCCGGGCTGGCTCCCTCCGGCGGCAATCCGAGCAAGTTGCAGGCGCCCTCCAAATTTGGCAGAACCAGCCCGCCCAAATAATGCCCTTCGCTCTCGGCAACCTGCCGCAACCAATGCGCGATGTGTCCTGCCGTTCCCCACTCGACGGTGACCAGCGTCTGTTGCCGTTGGCGCAGCAAACGGGCGACGGCGTGCTGCAATTCATCGTCTTCTTCGCCGTAAACCAAGGCGCCCAGGCACTCGTAAATGGTGGCCGCCGTGGGCTCCATCGCCAACCGGCAGGCGTCTTCGTCAGTCCCGGCCGAAGTGATCCGCAACGTGATCGTGGCCTGACTGACCGTGATGCCCACGCTCGGCGAGCGACCCCGGCGAATCAAATCCGGCAGCATCTGTTCCAGGTCGCTCTCTCCCACACCAAAACACTTGATCTGCCGATGGCGGATGATCTGTCGCACCAGGCCCGCCGATCGCAGAGAGGCCACCACGCTCGGCCACATTTCCTTTAATTCGGCCGGTACGCCCGGCAGGCAGTACACGCGACACGTGCCGCCATCGGATCGGGCAACTCGGGCCTCGATGCCAGGCGCCGAACCATGAGGATTGAAGATCGCCTGGCTGCCAACGGGAAACATGGCCTGCACGATATTCCGCTCGGGCATGGGGCGGCTGCGACGCCGGAACAAGTCTTGGATGTGCTTCAGCGAAGCTTGGTCGAGCGCCAGCTCCGTGCCCAACAGGCGGGCCATCACATCGCGGGTGAGGTCATCCGCGGTTGGCCCCAGCCCTCCGCTGGCAACCACCACGTCGGCCCGATCGGCCGCAGTGCGGAAGACGGCGTAGTTGGCGTCGAGATCGTCGGCCACGGTGGTGTGAAACATGGCTCGAATCCCCAACTCGCCCAGCCGCTGGCTGAACCATTGGCTGTTGGTATCGAGCCGTTGCCCACTGGTGAGTTCGTCTCCAATCGATATGACTTCGGCGATGGTCATGAGTGTGGTTCGTGAGGACGGAATCAGAAGTAGGAAGGGCTTGGTTTGCTCGGACGAGCCGACGCCGCCACAAACCCATTGTGTGATGTTGGCATTGCGCCTTCCAGAACCCCGTCCTGTCAAGGAGCACTAGTCGACATCGGCCGCGGCCTTCGCCAATCAATCTTCAAGCACGCGTTTGCCGTAAAGCCGGGCCAACGTCGCCACGGTATGCGCCACGGACTCGTTTGCCTGATCTGCGGTCAGCCGACCTTCTGCCACCAGCAAGCCGGCCAATTGCCGCAAGGTGCTCAAGGCCAATTGCCGCTGTGTGATCAGCATCAGCCGACGGCAAACCAGGTCATCGAGCGTTTGCGCCCATTCGTGCCGGATGATCCACCGGACAAACGCGATCGGCAGTTGTGTGCCAGCAACGGTTGAGTGATCGTGCGATTCATCCGCCATGGTTGCCAGAATTTCTCCGACGCGATTTCCCACCAGCCGCCACATGGCGGAAACTTGCGACACCTCCAGGCCGTGCGTGCTTGACAATCGTTGCTGCGCCTCGCGCAGTTCGTTATCGCCGCGAGGGTATTTATCGCCGCCAGGCAACACTCGGTCGGCCGAGGTGGCTACCACCGGGCGCCCCAGTTCGTTCAAGATGGTGGCTGCCGAGTCCTGTGCCAGCGAACGGCAGGTGGTCAACTTGCCGCCAATGATGGAGAACAACGGCAGCGGCGCATTTTCGTGCTTTTCCATCCAGTGCCGCCGGGTAATCGCGGCGGGGTTGCGCGGGTCGGCATAAGGCAGCGGACGCACGCCGCAAAAGTGCCAGTCCACGTCGGAGTGCGACAGGGTGCCGGCGCCCAACACCTCGTTCACCGTTTCGATCAAGTAGCTGATTTCATCGTCGTGGGCAATCACGTCGCTGGGATGTCCTTCAAATGGCAAATCGGTCGTCCCGATCAGCACGCCGTCGGCCCAAGGCAAAATGAACACCGGCCGGCCATCGGCAGCTTCGGCATAAATGCCGCGGCCGTTGAGCTTCTGCATCAATTCGACCTTGCTGGTATGCAGGTGGCTGCCCTTGGTTCCGCCCATCAGCCGCCTTGCTTGGATATCGAGCGCCGCCAGGGTGTCGTCGACGCGGGCGCCGGTGCAATTGATGATGGCGAGCGGCTCGATGGCGTCTTCGAACTCTTCGTTGCTCACCGGCCCCACCTGCACTTGGTGCCCTAACCGCACCGCCTGGTGGTAAGTAAACACCCGAAACGCAATTCCCTGCCGCGCGGCTTCTTGCTGGGCGTCGCTCAACAGCGCGAGGATGAACCGTTCGGGGTACTCCACCATGGCGTCGTAATACGCGCACTGCCAACGGTAACGACGCCGATCGACCGGCACCGCCTCGGCATCTTTTACCGAAAGCGTACGCGGCGGCGGCAAGCTGCGGTCGCCTGCGTACTTGTGATACATCCACAATCCCATCCGCACCAGCCACAGCCCTCGCCGGGGAGATTGCGCACTGCGCTTGAGCCGCAAGAACTTGAGCGCGGCTGCGCCGAACCCTGCCGCCCGCTGCGTGACGGGAATGAACAATTCCAGCGGCCGCACAAATTGAGGCGCCAGCCGCAGCAGCCGCTGCCGTTCTTGCACCGATTCGCGAACCAGCGCGAACTCGCCGTACTCCAGGTATCGCAAACCCCCGTGAATCAGATGCGAAGAACGACTGCTGGCGCCCGAGGCAATGTCGCGCTGATCCACCAGCCAAACGGGTACGCCGCTAAGCACCAGCTCGCGGGCGAGAGCCGCGCCATTGATACCAGCGCCAAGAATCAAAACGGGCTGCATTGCTCGAGGGAACTCCAATTTCCGCACGGCGGGTGGGGGAAGCTCCGGCGCCTATCTCAACCTGGAGTTCCAGCCGGCTCGGCTACGTGGCAGGCCGAAGCCGTGTGTTAAAGCTCGGAACGCCTGACGCCGCAACCAACCGGCGCTCAACATTCCAACCCGCGGAGTGCAGCGCCATCATACCCTATTGTCGGCCCAGCTTCCGCTCCAGATGGGCGACATTGGCGCGAATGCCTTCTAAATTGGAATTGAGCGCCAGCGCCCGGCGAAAGCACTCCAGGGCCGACTCCACGTCGCCGCGTTGCAGATGGCAGTGCCCCATGCCCGACGCGGCGCCAAAATGGTAGGGGTTGAGCTCCAAGGCCTGGCGGCAATCGGTGATCGAAGCCGCGTATTGCCCTAGGCTGTAAAAAGCAATCGCCCGCTGATTCCAGACTTCGGCGAACCAGGGCGCCTGATCGATCAGTTCGGTGGCCAGACGGATCGCTTCGTCGAACTGCCGGGAGTTGTTCAGTCGAATCACAATGCTCAGGCGCTGCCGCTGTTCGTCGTTGCCGTCCCGGCACCAGATCGACCGACAACTGTTTTCGGCCGCCAGCCGCACCCCCCGATCTTCATCGGTCAGGGCCCGGCCAAGCACCATGTTGGAGGAACGAAAATCGCCCAAGAATCCCAAGGCGAGCACGGCCGCCCGCCGGGTTTCGCGGCGACCATGCTCAGTCAGGCGCTCCAGGGAGCCAACCAGGTAACGCTGCGAAACGGTGCGAATAAACATCGCGCTGTCCTGATTCATCAGGTAGTCGCGGTAGATGGTTTCCAGCAATGGCAGGCGGCGGGCGTCGCTCACTTCTCTTATCCTCTTACGCACGAAGCGATTGCATCCAATAGACGCGACCTGACGCCGTGTGGCAAAAAAGCCACATCCGGCGCACCGATTGAGTGTAATTGGCCCAGGCAGCTAGCTCCAAGGAAAAACACCCTTAGAATTGCCCCCTTGGGCCGGCCAAAGGCCCTGGGCTATAATCGGTGCGGCTTGGGAAAGAGGTACCGAGCCTGAAGCGTTCGACGCGTGTCGATGGGATTGCTGCCGCGGAGCAGCGGCGGACATTCAAAGTGCCGGATCGGGATGGTTGGGCTGGGAATGCCGCCATGCGCTGCCCCGGTTGCATAGCCCAACGTACAGCTTGGGATGGGTGGCCGAGTGGTCTAAGGCGACGGTCTTGAAAACCGTTGTGCGGCTTAAACCGCACCGTGGGTTCGAATCCCACCCCATCCGCTTAATCGCTTCAAACCAACCTGTTGGGCACAAGCTTGCGAGTGTGGCACGTTGTTCCCGGAATTTTGCGCCTCGTTATTCTCACAGTTTGCCAACCGAGGTCTTGCGATGGCGCGGCCCAATTCGCTTTTGATCACGGCCGCGGGCGATCGGCGGGCTTCTGCTCCGCCGTGGTGCTGAAGTAGACGCCCGTGAACTTGAACCCGCCGCTCATGTCCGGCAAGTTCGCGTGGACTTCCACCTTGTAGCAGGGATAGCCTTGGGGAAGCGTGGTCGTCACCAGTTCGGTCAAGTCGGAGTAGTGTTTCCACAAGACGTTGGCGCTGCGACCTGCCGGAGGCCGGACTGCTTTCTTGTGCACCTGATGAAATGGTTTCCAGACGTGTGTCCAGGGTCCTTCGGGCGAAGGCCCGCCATACACGTTGACTTCGCCCGGGTTGAGCGTGTGGGCGACCCAATACATGTCGAACTTGAGTGTGCGGTGCGCGGGATCGGCATCCACAATCTGAAAAAGATACGCGTCTTTGCCAATGTCGACGGTTTTCCCGACATCGCTGTTGGCCCGACGCCCTGTCGAAATTCGGGCGGCGGTGCCGGCCTGCTCATCGGGAGCAGGATTGCCCCATTTGGTGGTATCGCTTTGCCAGTTGCCGTCGCCCACCCAAGGTTCGAGCTTGCCGCGAAACCAGGGGTTCTTGATCAGATTGTCCTCAGGCAAGGGCGGAACCTGCCAGTGATCGCGCCGGGGATCGTTCGCCCTTTCCGAGGGCGCGAGGGGCTTCGCCTCGCGATCTTGAGGCGCCGGGGTCTGGGCAGCGGCCTTGGTGGTCGTCGCGGCCAACATCGCAATCACCACGATAACGGCGTCCATCGTGGCGCTGGTTCGAATCATGGTTTTGCTCCAGCAAATAGAAAGGCGTTCGCTGCTACCCAAGCAAGAATCGCTTGCACCGACTCGATGCTGGAAATTGTGGGCTGTGGAGACACGGAATTGCAAGGAAATCGTCTCGGACTTTCGCGCGCCCATTGAAAAAGCCGCGGCAGGCTCCTCAAAGCTTGCCGCGGCTTGGTGCATTCAACCGTGATCTTCCCCGAGTTGGCAAGGCAAGCCGGGGAGTGATCCTTACTCGGTTTCCTCTTCTTCGGCCGGTTTGGCCGGCTGGATAAGCGGGCCGCCGCTGCCGACGCCGCCGCGAAGTTCCACTTGTTGTCCAGCCGACGGTTTAGCGCCCACCGCTTCGCCCTCGGGCACTTCGGCTGCGTCTTCTTCGGCCCATTCGACACGCTTGCGCGAGAGGCCAATCTTGCGTTCGTCGGCGTCCACACGGAGGATTTTCACCTCGAGTTCATCGCCCACCTTGCACACTTCCTCGGGGTTTTCCACCTTGTGGTCGGCCAGTTCCGAAATGTGCAGCAGGCCTTCGAGGCCGTTTTCCAAACCTACAAACACGCCAAAGTTGGTGAGCTTGGTCACGGTGCCACGAACCACCTGGCCCGGCTGGTACTTGTTGGGGATGTCGGTCGCCCAGGGATCGTCCTGAAGCTGCTTGAGCCCCAGGGCGATGCGGCGGCGTTCCTGATCCACCGAGAGCACTTTGCACTCGAGCTCTTGGCCCTTTTCCACCATCTCATTGGGATGGCTGATTTTGCGGGTCCAAGACATATCGCTCACGTGCAACAGCCCATCGATGCCCTCTTCGATTTCGATGAAGGCGCCGTAGTTGGTGAGGTTGCGAACGGTTCCCTTGACCAGGGCGCCGGGCGGGTAGCGATCGGCGACTTTGTCCCAGGGATTGCTCTGGGTTTGTTTCATGCCCAAGGAGATTTCTTGCTTCTCCTTGTTGATGCCCAGCACCACCACATCGATTTCGTCGCCGATGTTGACCAGTTCGGTCGGGTGGGAAATGCGCTTGGTCCACGACATTTCGCTGATGTGCACCAGGCCTTCGATGCCTTCTTCCAGCTTCACAAAGGCGCCGTAGCTCATCACGTTGACAACTTCGCCGCGCACCTTGGTGCCCACGGGGTACTTGGCCTCGACGTTGTCCCAAGGGCTGGGGGTCAGTTGCTTGGTGCCCAGCGCGATCTTTTCCTTCTCGTAATCGATGTTGAGCACTTTCACTTCCAGCTCTTCATCAAGCTGCACAAACTCGCGGGGATGGTTGATTCGTCCCCAGGTCATGTCGGTAATGTGCAGCAGGCCATCGATTCCACCGAGGTCGACGAACGCGCCAAAGTCGGCGATATTCTTGACAATGCCGCGGCGAACCTGGCCGATTTCGAGCGTCTTGAGGAGCTGCTTTTTCTTCTCTTCGCGCTCCGATTCGATGAGCGCCCGGCGGCTGACGACAATATTGCGCCGGGTGTCGTCGATCTTGAGCACGATGCACTGGATGGTGCGGCCAATATAATCGCCAATGTCGGCGGGGCGGCGGATATCGACCTGGCTGGCTGGCAAGAACACGTTCACGCCGATATCGACCAGCAAACCACCCTTGATTTTGCGAGTGACGGCGCCGGTGACCACGTCGCCTTCGTTGATGTTCTTGAGCAGGTTTTCCCAAACGATGATCTTCTCGGCCTTCCGCTTGCTGAGCAGCAGCATGTCGGAGGCTTCTTGATAGCGGCCGTCGGCATCTTCGATGTCTTCCACCAGCACCATGATCACCTGCCCTGGCTGGGGCGGCTCTTCGTGCTCTTCCCACTCATTGCGGGGGAGGGTGCCTTCGCACTTGTAACCAACGTCGACCACGACCATTTCGCCGTCGACGCGGAGAATTTTGCCTTCCACGATGCGATTGGGAAGAATCTCTTCCTCCTCGCTCTCGATCAGCAAATTCTCAAACTCTTCTTCTTCCAAGCCCTCGGCGGCGGCGTCCCATTCCTTTTCCCATTGATCTTCGGACAGATCCAGCGAATGCAGCAGGTTTCGATTGACCATGAAGTAAAAGCTCGCGACGGTTGTTCTGGCGATTCTCCGCTCCGGGTGGGGACGATCGGCAGAACCAGGGGTAAGAGGAGGCGGTGGTACAATTAACCCAAGGAGCCCGGAAAGGCGCAGCAACAAACCGCGCCCGGCAAGGGTACGAATACGTAAATGTAGCGGCCCTTTGGCGATGAGGCAATCTGTATTTGTCGGCGATGCTAGCGGTGCTTCGCGTGCCGCCGGGGCGCACTCTGGCTGGCGCCGCTCGGGGGAATCGCGATGTGCCGCGTCATTGGCCGAAACGTGCTTGCCGTGGCTCCCCAATGCCAACCCGAAGGGGGCCAATGTGCGCAACCCCCAATTTGGTAATAGGAAGTCGCCGCGAGTCGGTTAAATTCGGGCGAGTAACGACAGCATTGCAGGCGATTCCGCCATTTCTGGCCTTCTTGGCCGGGTGTTGTCAGCCGCATGAACTCGATCCCTGCGGGTGCGATCGGGCTTTGTGCCGCGGCAAACGACAATTCGAACACAACATTTCTTTAACCGTGAGATGCTCGTAACCAGCGGCAATCCTTAGCCAAATCTCGCTTCAAATGCGCGGCTTGGATGCTACGGATTGAATCTGATTATGCTGCCATCCCCATTTCGAGGGTTGATGATCATGCATGCCCATCATCGCGCGGGTTTCAACTTGGTGGAATTGCTGGTGGTAATCGCCATCATTGGCCTGTTGATTGCATTGCTTCTGCCGTCGGTGAATGCCGCCCGCGAGTCGGGGCGAAGGGCCGCCTGCGGCAACAATCTGCATCAATTGATCACGGCGCTCGACGTTTTCGAGAACCAGTTCAATCACTACCCCGCCGGCCGCGATGGTTGCGATGGCATTACAACCGGACCCTGCAATGCCGCCGGCAATGACCATCGGGTGGGGACCAGCGCCTTTGTGCGGCTATTGCCGTTTTTGGAGCAGCAACCGCTGTTCGACACCTGCATCGAGGTATTCCCCGCCAGCGTTACCATGCGGCCGTTTTATCGAGTCTCGGCCCAGTTGCAGTCCACCCGGCTAGGAAGCCTGGTTTGTCCCAGCGATACGGCGCCGCCCTATTATCCCGGCACGCAAAACGCGCTCGCGTCGTACGTGATGGTGCATGGCAAGGTTGGTCCCGACGACGGGATCAGCGGCAATATGAAGGTGTTCAACACCGGCATGTTTTCCTACATGATCCAACGCACCCGAGGCGAATGCACCGACGGCACGAGCAACACCATGTTTGTCGGCGAAACCTACGATGGCCACGAGCAAAGCCGACCCAACCGTTGGTATGTGGGCGCTCGCCACGAAGACACGCTGCGTTCGACGGTCAATCCCATCAATACTCCGGCCGGCCAAGGCATCACCACCAGCCCTTACGGAATTCCGCTCGACGGCTCCATGGGCAGCCGGCATCCCCGCGGAGCCCAATTCGCCTTCGGCGACTCGCACGTGAAGTTCCTCCGCGACACGATCGACCTCAACACCTATCGGGCAATGTCGACCCGGGCCGGAGGCGAACCCACCAATCTGGAATAGCCGGCGATATCGGCGCGGGACCCCGATCCCTCTTTCGGGAATCCGTCCAGGCGAAAAATGTTGCACCCAACTCCCCAACCTGAATTTCGATCTGATCGCGGCCGCAGGGAGTTGAATCCGTCGCACGGCATTTGGGTGCGGCGTTCGACGTTTTGTTTCGGTCCTTGGCGGGGAACACGGGGCGGCGCAGGGAACTCGCAGAATCCCGGCGCAGGCCGCGGTGAAAAAAGAATGTCACTCCAATCTTCCATTTTCAATTCGAAACGAATGAAGCTTGAAATGATTCCATCGCCAGCAATGGCGCCAGTGCGGTATGCCATTGCTTGCTGTCTGCTGACGACGTTGTCGGGCTGCGGTGATACCGGTCCCGAACTGGTGCCGGTTTCTGGCATCGTGACCATCGATGGCCAGCCGCTGACCCTGGGCAGCATTCAAGTCATTCCCGCAGGCTACCGTCCGGCCTACGGCCAGATTGGTCCCGACGGCCGGTTCACCCTCACCACCTTCAAGACCGGCGATGGCGTCGTGCGCGGTGAGCATCAGGCGGCCGTTTCCGCTTGTGAGATTCTCAACGCTGGCCAGCAAAAATGGCATGCCCCCAAACGCTATCTCGATGCCACCGAATCGGGCCTTCGCATCGTGGTCGATGGTCCCAGCAAGAATCTCGAGGTAAACCTCAGTTGGAACGGAGGCGGGCCGTTCATCGAACGGACCGGCGATTAGCCGGCAGCGCTGGCAGCAGCGACGCCCGCTGGCAGCATCAGCAGCCAGCCCCCCGCGCCAGTTTGCCAAAAAAGGTGCCGTCGACCACCTTGCCTTGACCTGAACCGGGGCCCTTCTATAATCCGCCCGATTTTCTGCCGAGCCTGCGCGCTCGTTCGGAATGCCTTTCCCGTAACTACAATCAACGATTTGCTCAGCAGCGTAATTCCAATCGCGGCCTTGGTGCCCTTTCTGGGCCGGAGCGTTCCGCCCGGGCGTGATTGAAAAAGCCCGCTTGCTGATGTTTGCGGCAAGGATGCAACCCCTGTCTTCTTCGACGATGGAACGTCGGCCAGCACACGTGGCCCCGGCGAGACTGCGCCGGCGGGCCGCGGGGCTGTTTGCTTGCCTGGCGGCAACTGCTGCCTGGCTCGCTCTGGGTGCGCCCGCAGCCGCGCAGGGGACCGCCAACTCGGGACTTGCCCCCGCGGCGGCAAACAACAGCCGACCGAACACGAGCGACCCGCGGGCGCCGCAGGCGCCTCGCATGGCTGGGCTGGCTCAACCGCAAACCGCGCCGACTGCCTCGCTGGTCAACATTCCCCTACCCGACAAACATCAAGCCATGTCGGCGGCGGCCGGTCGATCTTTCCACTGGCGGCAGCAACAGCAAGACGTCTGGCTCTTGACCGGCGGATGCCGCATTCAGCAAGGTCCGTGGACGGCGACGGCGCGCGACGCCGTGCTCTTTGTTACGCCCGACCGCTATGACTCGAAACAGGTCACGGTCTACCTCGAGGGGGACGTACACGTCATCAGCAACGGCGACGAAGGTCGCTTTGAACTGCGCGACGACAGTTGGTACGGCGTGCTCGCCTCGCTGCAGCCGTTGGAATTTGGCGCCCTGACGCCCCTGCCCGAACCCCTGCAAAAACCGGCCTATTACGCCCGCGGACTGGCGCGCAAAAACGCCTACAACGAAGGAACTGTGCGGCGGACGCAGTTTCAGGGTGGGATCGACACTCCGCCCTCCGACGAATCGCTCGTTCAAGACGCGATCGTTTCAGGCACGCGGCGATTGCGGGCCTTCCCGCGCAGCACGGCCCCCGTGGTGGCCACGTGGTATCCCAGCGAAGATGGCCGAGAATGGGTCGCGGTGATCGATTCGGGCGTCAATCTGATTATTGACGGGCTGGGCGTCAACGGCATGGAAGGCATGGGCGCCATCGATGTGTCCACCGATCGACTCGTGATTTGGACCGCCGCTCAAGAACAACTCGATTTGAGCGGCGGCACTCCTCAGCGATCCGACACGCCGCTCGAGATTTACATGGAAGGCAACGTAATCTTCCGCCAGGGCGAGCGGATCATTCACGCCGAGCGAATGTACTACGATGTCACCCGGCAAGTCGGAACCATTCTGCGGGCCGAATTGCTGACGCCGGTCCGCAGTTTTCAGGGTTTGATCCGGCTCAAGGCCGACATGGTGCAGCAAACATCTCCCGATCAGTTTGTGGCCTCGAATGCATTTCTCACTTCGAGCCGGTTGGGCCAGCCGGGCTATCGGCTCAGTTCGTCCAGCATTTTGTTCGAAGACCAGCAGGTGCCGGTGGTCGACCCGGCAACGGGTCAGCCGGCGGTCGATCCGTTCACCGGCGAACCGCTGATTGAACACCGCCGCAGGGCGACCAGCCGCAACAACGTGCTGTTCGTGGAAGAAGCGCCGGTGTTTTATTGGCCGGTCATGTCTTCCAACCTGGAACGGCCCGAGTTTTACATCCGCCGCTTGCGGTACCGGCATGACGAGATCTTTGGGCACCAGGTCATGGCCGATCTCGACCCGTATCAGTTGTTCAACCTCGATCCCATTCCCGGCACCGATTGGGAGTTGAGCATTGATTACCTGAGCATGCGCGGCTTGGGGCACGGCACCCGGTTCAGCTATTCTCGCGACGACCTGGAGTTTTTCGGCCTGCCGGCGCCGTCGGCCGGATTCATCGACTACTGGGGGATTCAGGATCGAGGCGTGGATATTCTCGGCGGCATTCGCAATGGCTACCCGCCCGAGGCGGATTATCGCTTCCGCGCCTTTGGCCGCCACCGCTCGCAGCTCCCCGGCGAGTGGCAACTGACGGGCGAACTGGGCTGGATCAGCGACCGCAACTTCCACGAACAATACTTTGAGAACGAATACGACAACTTCAAAGACATGACCACCGGCGTCGAGTTGAAACAGGTGGTCGACAACATGTCGACCTCCATCCTTTCCGACGTGCGGGTGAACGACTTCTATACCGAAACGCAGTGGCTCCCTCGCTTCGACTTCAACTGGCTGGGCGTTTCGCTGCTGGAGGACCACCTCACCTGGCACTCCCACACCAGTTTGGCTTACGCCGATCAGCAGATTGCCAGCACGCCCACCTTTCCGCCCGAAGCGGCCATCTTTAAGCCGCTGCCGTGGGAAGTGCCCGCCAAGGGCGAACGACTTGTTACCCGCCACGAAATCGACATGCCGCTGGAAGCCGGGCCTTTCAAAATCGTACCCTATGCCCTGGGCGAACTGGGGCACTGGGGGCAAGACCTGGCAGGCAACGACTACGATCGGGCCTATGGGCAACTGGGGGTACGGGCCAGTCTTCCCATCTGGAGCGTCGATCCCACGGTGGAAAGTTCCCTATTCAACCTCCATGGGCTGGCGCACAAGGTGGTGTTCGAAATCGACGCCAACTACTCCGATGCCAGCAACAATCTGTTCAATCCCGACGATCCCACCGACGGCCTGCCGCTGTACGACAATCTCAACGACACCAATATCGAGAACTTTGTCCGCCGGGCCCAGTTCACCACGTACGGGGCCCCCTACGGCAACACCATCCCCTTGCGGTTCGACGAGCGAACGTACGGCGTGCGTTCGGGGCTGCAAGACTGGGTCACCAGTCCTTCCGCCGAAGTCGTCGACGACCTGGAAGTGGTGCGAATGGGAGTGCGGCAGCGCTGGCAAACCAAGCGCGGACTGCCGGGACAGCGACGCATTCAAGATTGGGTGGTATTCAACACCGGCATCAGTTTCTTCCCCGACGAACAGCGCGACAACTTCGGCGAATCGCTCGGGCTGGCCAATTACGACTTCCGCTGGCACGTGGGCGACCGCACCACGATTCTCTCTAGCGGCGTGTACGACTTCTTCGACGAAGGGCAGCAATTCACAAGAGTATCGCTGCATTTGAACCGCCCTCCGCGGGGCGACATGTATATTTCGTACAGCGATCTGCGGGGGCCTTTCTATAGCCAAGTGCTCACGTTCGCCTACAACTACCAAATGACCGCCAAATGGCTGTCGTCGTTCAGCACCTCGTACGACTTTGGCGAAAAACGCAATATTGGCCAGAACTTCATTCTGACGCGCGTCGGCGAGTCGTTCCTGATCACGATCGGATTCAACGTCGATCAGGCCAAGGACAATTTCGGCCTGACATTCGCCGTCTCGCCGCGATTCATGCCCAACGTGAGCTTTGGCCAGATTGGCTCGGCCAGCGTTCCCATCGCGGGACTATACGGCCTGGAGTAGCGCCTGTCCCAATCGCGAAGGGCGTAAGCGCTCAATACCCCAGCGCCTCCAGGGCAGCATCGGCAATGCGGCCGCGGGCTTGATACTGATCCTGAACTCGCGGCGACGACTTGGGTTCGATGGCTGGCGACGAACCATCGGCAGGCGGAAGCGTGCGATTGGTCAGCACCAGCGTATACACCTGTTTCTCGGGATCGATCCACAGCGATATACCGGTATACCCGCTGTGCCCATACGCCGCAGCCGACATGCGCCGCGGACGGTGATTCGACTTCACGTCGGTTTCCCAGACGAACCCCCTGCCGGGTAACTTTTCCAACTGGTTTTCCTTGGTGAAGTCGGCAATGGTTTCGGCCGAGAGAATTCGCCGGCCGCGCCAAACTCCGCCATGGAGCATCATTTCGCAAAAGTGCGACAGATCGCCGGCCGTGGTGAACAAGCCCGCGTTGCCTATGGCACAACCGGCGTCGCGGCCATCGGCATTATGGTTCTCACCCAATGTTGCGTAGTGCGTGGCAACCACGCGAGGCGAGGGTTTCACGCGATTGAACGCCGAGTCGGTCATTTCCAGCGGCGCGAAAATTTCGGCGGCGCAAAACTCGCCAAACGATTTGCCCGTCACCCGCTCGACCATCGTGCTGAGGTAAATGATGTTGCGGCACGCGTATTGATACTGGGTATTGACCGGCCAGCGAGGTTCGTCCTGAAGCATCCGCGCGAATAGGGCCTCGCCCTTGAGCTTGCCCCCCTGGCTTACCCGGGGATTCTCCGCAAACCCCGACGTGTGCGAAGCCAAACGCCGCAAACTGATCTTGTCCACTCCGGCGCCTTGGTGGTCGGGCAGGTATTTCTTCATCGACGCGTCGGGGTCGAGCCAGCCTCGGTCTTTGCAAATGCCCACGGCCGTCGCCGTGCAGACCACCTTGGTCACGCTGGCCACGTCGAAGATGGAATCTTTCTGCATGGGCACTTCGCGCGGCTTGAGCTGCGCAAAGCCAAAAGATTCGTGATACAGCACCCGATCGGGCGCGCCCACCAGCACCACCGCACCGGGAAATAACTTGGCGTTGAGTTCCTTGTTCACGGCGGCGGCAATCTTGGACGTGTTTTGCGCCGCCGCATCGGGAGCGAACCACAAGACGATCGCGACTATGACCAGGTATCGCCGGCAGATATTCATCCAATCAATTCCATAAGAGCAACAAACCAGAAAATGCGTGTTCCTTACAGACTAACGACTGCTTCGCGCCGATCGAGCGGAATACGGACAGCCGATCCGACGTCGCCCCCCCCCCACAAACCAGCAGTCGTCATCGCACGTCGATCCGGTGGATCTCCTGCTGCGGATCGCCGGTTACCTGCACTTGCCCCGCCCCGTCAATGTACACGTCAATCTCGCTGCGGATGCCGAACTCGGGCAGATAAATGCCCGGCTCGATGGAGAAACAGGTGCGGGGCAGCACCCGGCGTTCATCGTGGGTTTCCAGGTCGTCCATGTTCGCGCCGTTGCCATGCGTTTCTTGTCCGATGCTATGACCGGTGCGATGCACAAAATATTCACCGTATCCGGCCTGATCGATTACGTCGCGGGTCGCCCGATCGACCTGCCAGCCACACAGCGCTTCGCCGGAAGCAAAGGCCCTGCGAACGCGTTCAATGCCGGCGTCGCGGGCGGCGGCCACAATTTGAAACACTTCGTCATATTTTTGCGGGACGTCGTCGCCCAGGTAGCCCACGCGGGTGTAGTCGGCATACACGGCGCCGGGCTGATCGAGTTTGGCCCAGATATCCAGCAGCACAAAATCGCCGCGGGCAATCGCGGCATCATGCCCCGGCTGGGGCTCGTAATGCGGATCGCCGCTGTGTGGACCACAGCCCACGATCGGCGCGTGGTCGGCAAACAAACCTTGCCGCGAAAAGAACGACAAGATCTCGTTTTGAACGGCAGTTTCGCGAACTTGCCCCGCGGCTTTCACCTCGCGGGCGATGAACTGCCAGGCGTGGTCGAAGGCGGCCAGAACTCGACGCGAAGCCTGTTGGTGCAGGTCCCACTGTTCGTCGGTCCAAGTAGCTTCGAACAACTGGATCAAGTCGCCCGAGGAAACCACGTCAGCGCCGCTCGATTGCACCAGCTCAACGGTCCCGGCGTCGACGCGCGCCACGTAGGGATTGGCATTGCGCGGCGAGTATTCCATGGCAATCCGGCCGGCGCTGGCGACCAGGCGGACCACGCCGGCTTCCAAGTCCTGCCAGCGAAGATAGACATTTTTTTCACCTGGCAGGTGATCCAGCGCCCCGGCTTCAATGCGATGCACCAGTTTCCGCGGATCGCCCACGGCCGGAATCCAGTAAAAGAACCGCCGGCTACCCGGATGACCGGTCATTCCCAAGACCCGGCGCGCCAGCACATTGCCGCCACGAAAGTCGTACAGCAGCCAGCCGTCGAGGCCAAGTTGTTGAATCGCTGCTTGTATCTGTTCCAAGGGAAACATGGTGATGGCCGACCTGCTGCCGAAGGGAGGGCAAGAATAACTGCGAATCGCCAAAAATCCGCGGCGAGACGCTCACGCTTCCCGATTTTCAGGCGGAAGGTTTCAACTTGCAATCAGTAAACCCCGCGCCGCTACAACTGCAAGGCGGTTGCCTTGGTGACTGGGAACCAGCCTTTCGGTCAATGGCCTTGGCAAAACTTCTGGATTTCGGCCAGTGCCGGGGAATAATTAACCAGCACTTCCACGATAGTTTCAGGCCAAGATCACCCCGCGCCACCATTGAATCTCGAAATTCATTCATACCCGAGTGATTGCGTCGGCCAGAAATCTCCCCTGGGGTGAATGTTCCGATAGCGAGGACGGGGCAATTTCGCGGGGGGAAGAATTGCCACGAAGTTTTGGCGAATCCTTGGCTTTTGGTGAAAATTCGGTTACGCTTGGCAGGAACGCACGAATCAGCGCTCGCCAACCTGTTCTGGTTGTTTCTCGCGTTGCTGAATTCCGTCGTCCTGACGGCCAGTTAAATCCAAAGAGGTCGCGGAGCAGTTCGAATGGCTGACCAATCTCCTTCCGTCAATCAGCCTAACCCTTCTGGCAGAAAGCCATTGCGTCGCGCTGCCGCGGCCGATGCGCCATCCAGTCGCGAAGCTGCGGCCAATCCTGCCGTTGCCAAACCCTCGACTGTCAAGCCTGCTATGGCCAACGGCAACCCTCAGCCCGCCGCGGCCGCGCGCCCGGCGACCAATGGCAATGCCAAGGCCGCCCCCAGCGGCCAGCGTTCGGCGCCGGCAGCGCAGTTTCCGCCCGAGGACAAAACGATCGGCTTGCGCGGCGAGTTGGAGGAACTTGCCGAACAGGGTTCGTTCATGCTGGGTTTGAAGGAGTTCTTGAAGCAGTCACCCGCCTGGCTCGCGAGCATGGTGGTCCATGCGGCCTTGCTGGTGGTGTTGGCGGTGCTGATCATCAAGCCCCAACTCGACACCAAACAAGAGTTGGTGGCCAGTGCCATCGACCCCAAAGAAGAGACGGTGCAAGAAGTACAAGAAGTTCAGTTTGACAAACCCGAAGAGTTTGATCTTTCGACAACCGCCGAGAACGTGATCGTGGAGTCGGCGGTAACGCCGATCGAGAACACGGAAAGCCTGTCGCAGGTGATCGACGAGGCCATGGCGGCGCAGAAGATCGAGTTTCAGGCCATGTCCGACCTGCAAGCCCTGCAGGGGAATTTACTGGATTCGGCCGGGGCCTATTCCGGCAGCGATTTCAGCGGGCGCGGCGATCCGGGTGCCCGCAAGGCGCTGGTTGCTCAATATGGCGGTACCGAAGCCAGCGAACAGGCCGTGGCCATGGCCCTGGAATGGCTGGCCAAGCACCAATTGCCCGACGGTAGCTGGAGCTTCGATCACCGGTTGGCCAAACACCCCAACGGGCTCGATCCCGGTTCGTTGGCCGAAGCGCGTACCGCCGCCACCGGCATGGCCCTGCTGCCCTTTTTAGGCGCCGGCATGACCCACAAGCAGGGCAAATACAGCCAAAACGTGCACAAGGGATTGTATTACTTGTGCGCTCAAATGGAGCCCAGCGGCGCACTCACCGCGGGCGGCGGCCGCATGTATGGCCACGGCATTTGCTCCATCGCCATTTGCGAAGCCTATGCGATGACGCAAGACAAATCGCTGCGGCCCTACGCCGAACGTTGCCTGCAGTTCATCATGATGGCTCAGGACCGGGCGGGCGGCGGCTGGCGCTACACGCCCAATCAGGCAGGCGATACTTCGGTCGTCGGCTGGCAGCTCATGGCCCTCAAGAGCGGCCACATGGGCTATCTCAGAATTCCCCCGCAGGTCATTGCGGGCGTGAACAACTTCCTGAATACCGTTCAGGCAGACGGCGGCGCCGTCTACGGCTACACCGGTCCGGGCCGTGGTCCCGCCACCACGGCTGTGGGATTGCTCTGCCGCATGTACCTCGGCTGGAAGCAGGACAACCCTGGTCTGGAAAAGGGCGTGGAGTTCCTTTCCCGGCAAGGTCCTTCCAAAACTAACATGTACTTCAACTATTACGCCACGCAGGTCCTGCATCACTACGAAGGCGAAATGTGGACGAAGTGGAATAGCGTGATGCGAGACCAACTGGTCAACGACCAGGTGAAGGAAGGACACGAGAAAGGCAGTTGGTACTACAACGGCGGGCACGGCGCCACGCAGGGCGGACGCCTCTATACCACCGCCATGTGCGCGATGACATTGGAAGTCTACTACCGCCACCTGCCCATCTATCGCAAGCAAAGCACGGCCGACGACTTCCTCGATTAAGGGCAACCCAAGCCAGACGGCCACACGCATTGCCAACGCCGCCCCCATGCGGTTTGCTGCGTTCGGCGGCAAAGCCGCACCGGTATGCCGCCGTGCTGCATTGGGCAATGCCTCTCCCGCTTTCTCGATGCAACTGCTGCCCCTCCCATCCTTTCCAAGGTAAGGGGCAAACGTGCGCCTTTTCCGCTCGTAACTCGACCAAGATGACTTGACATTAGTTCACTAGTCGGGTACTGTTCATCCATACATGCTTTTGCCGCCAAGAACCTGCGGTTTGGGCATGGAAATCGGGTGGATTACGATGTGGAAAGACAATCAAGGAGGAAGTGCCATGTTGGTATTGTCGCGCAAGCAGGAAGAGGCCTTGGTGATTGGTGGCGGGATCACCGTGCGTATCCTGGAGGTAAAAGGGCGTCACGTTCGCCTGGGAATCGAAGCGCCCCCCGAGGTGAGCATTCAGCGCCGCGAGGTCATTTTGCGGCAAGAAGCCGAGCAACCGCATGCTGCGTGACGATGGCAGTCGGCAAGGGCGAGGACCGCGCAATCACTGCGCAATCGTCGAGCAGTGCCGCGTGCTTCATCAAGCCGCGCGCTGTTCACGCCGCGCGGCGGAACGGCACGGTAGACGTCGCGGCATCGGGTTGCCGTACGGAAATCGGCGCCGTTCGGCTCGCATGCTCCTGCTCGAGCAGTTCGGCCGTGAGTTGCAAGTAGGCGCGGCCGCCCGGGCTATGCGGGGCAAACTCGCCCGCCGCGCGGCCTTGGCAGTTGGCCTCTTCCACCGTAGGGCACAGCGGCACCACCGAAGGAAAGACTTTCTGCTGAAAATGCCGCCGGGCTTCGTCTTCCACGGCAGCGGCAATCGGAGTGTCTTGCCAGCGGAGCAGCAAAATGCCGCCCACCTGAAGCACGTCGCGATGCATGTATTGCCGCACCTGATCGACCAGGCTGATCACGCTGCCCGCTCCGGCCAGCGAGAACTTGCCGGGCTCAATGCAAACCAGCACGTCGTACACGTAGTTGAGTACGTTCACGTTCATGATGGAGCGACTGGGCCCGGTGTCGCACAACACAAAGTCGTACTGGCGATCCAGCGGTTCCAGCGCGGCGCGCAGGCGGGCTTCGCGGTGCTTGCCCAGTTCGCCCGCCGAGTCGGACAGCAGGGCATTCACCTCGGCCAGGCTGGCATCGGCAGGCAACAGGTGAAGTCGCTCGTAAGCGGTGGGAACGATCGCTTGCTCGGCCGTGCATTCGCCCACCAGCACGTTGGCCAACGAGCGTTTTGGGCATTGCCAGTCGGTGAGCACCGCGGTGGCATTGGCCTGATGGTCGCAATCCACGACCAGCACCCGAAACCCGTCGCACTGCGCAAGATTCGCCGCCAGGTTGATGGCGGTGGTGCTTTTGCCTACGCCGCCCTTTTCTGCTGCCAAAGCTATCCGTCGCGTCATGCTGAAGGTTCCTCCCGGGGGTACTTCCGGAAGGTCTTATCGGACAGTGAGCAGCGCCGCTTGAACTTCGCGCCGCGGGGGCGCGATGCTCGGTGGGCAAAACGGCTCTTTAGCCGCTCGCTCCAGAGTAGCCATCGCGCTCCGCCAAGTTGAACGCCTGCTGTGCTTGCGGAGCCCGATCCCAGTTCGATTTGCTTAGCGCGAGGGCGAGAGAAGGCAATGAACAGCGAACGAAAAATACCCGGAGGCAACGCGTGCAAGAGTGAGAAATGGGGTACTGGGACATGAAAGTTGGTGTGAAAAGATGCGGGGAGGACGATGGGAACCGCGGGATGGCCCTACCGTCCGATCTTCTTCTACCTTTCCCTTGTGCCGCGTTACCTCCGGGCGAATTCGCTGTGTTTGCTCGTTCGAACGCCGCTGGCATGCCATCGCCGACGGCAGACATAGGCTGGCGGGTTTAGGCTGCCGCCATGCTGGAATCGCTATCGGCCAGGCGATGGCACTGGCCGTCGGATTCAACCGCCACGATCGTCACCCCGTGCCGATTGGCGTAATCCACCACCTCGGCTTCGTTGACCACGATGGTCTTGCCGGCTTCGATGGCCAGCACGCGGCCCTTGGCCGCAACAATGGTTTGCAACGTATGCAGTCCGATGGTGGGCACGTCGAACCGCATGTCTTGCTGCGGCTTGGAGACTTTCACAATGGTGAACCCGCCCGCGGGACAAAGTTGGCCGGCGCGGCGAATGCATTCATCGGTGCCTTCAATGGCCTCGAGTGCCAGGGCTGCCTGGCCCTTCACGGCCACGGTTTGGCCCACGTCGAGTCGACCCAACTCCCGGGCCAGTTCCCAACCGAACTCAATGTCTTTCGCTTGGGCCGCACTGAGGCCGCGACGGGTGAGTTTTCCGTACTTCACAAGCAACTCCGGCGCAAAGTCGGTCGGTGGCACAAACTCAATGCCATCCAGGGCAAACTCGTCGATCACCGCTTGCGATAGCGTGTCGTCCTTGCAATCGCGCTGGCGAAACAAAAAATGCGGCGCAAACCGGCGGATCGTTCGCCAGTCGGGCAGGTGCTTGAACCACACCCAAGGCTGGTACAGCACCACTTTGTGAAACTTGCCGGCCATGGCCGCGCGGCTCACGTTGTGCTTCCGCAAAAAGCGAATGGCCTTTCCCAACTTCCCCATTCCAATCCACAGAAACTCGTCGGCCACATCCTGCATTTCGGGCAGCGCATGGCCTTTAATGCCGAGCACCGCGGCGCGGTGCCCTTGGCGATGAATGCCTTCCACGATCAACCGGGGGTAGTCTCCCCAGCCGGCGATCAGGCCCACGGTTTCCTGCGGCGTATTCATGCGTGTGCGGTTGCGGGGGGCCGCGTCAGGCGGCCGCCTTGTCAGTTTTTTGGTTGCCAGCGATTTGGGCTTGGAGCGTTTCCACCTGCTGCGCCAACTCTTTGAGTTGCTTGCGCATTTCAGGCAGCTTGGAGAGCGCCGCTTGCTTGATTCGCTGCTCGCGAACCGGGGTGGCGGGAATGCCCATCATTTGCGCCCCGGCCGGTACGTCGTTGGTAATGCCGGCCATGGCGGTAATGAGGGCGCCATCGCCAATTTCCACGTGATCGCGCACGCCCACCTGGCCGGCGATCACCACGTAATCTCCGGTGCGCGTGCTGCCGGCAATACCCACCTGCGAACAAATCAGGTTGTGGCGGCCAATCTGGCAGTTGTGGGCGATCATCACCTGATCGTCGATCTTGGTGCCTTCACCGATTCGGGTGGGTCCATAGGTGCCGCGGTCAATGGTGGCGCCAGCCCCGATGTCCACGTGCGAGCCAATTTCCACATGGCCCAATTGCGCCGAAATTCGGTGGCGGCCATGCACCGTTTCGTAGCCAAAGCCGTCCGCGCCAATCACCACTCCCGAATGAATGTTGCAGTGATCGCCCACGACAGTGCCGGGGTACAACACCGCTCCGGCGTGCAGGGTCACGTTGGCGCCCAACCGGCAATCGTCGCCCACGTGTGCCCCGGCATGAATGGTGCAGCCAGCGCCGATTTCCGACCTTTCGCCGATGGTGGCGCCGGGGTAAACGTCCACGTTGCACGCCAATTTGGCCGAGGGGTGAACGTGCGCGGCGGGGCTGATGCCAATCCGCCGCGGGGCGCGGCGAGGGTAAAAGTGCAGCATCACCGCCAAAAATGCCTGATGCACATTCTCGACTGCAATGGTTGGCTTGCTGTCGTGCACCACGCCGGCAGGAACAATCGCGGCCGCGGCCGGACTGGCGGCCAGTTGCGGCAACCGCTCAGGCTTGTCGATGAACGTGATTTGCCCCTGCAGGGCGTCGTGCAGCGTCGCCGCGCCGACGATCTGCGTGTGTAAAACCTCCAAATCGGCGGGGCTTTGCAATACGCCGCCGCAAAGTTCTGCCAGTTCGCCGAGAGTTACTGCCATGAATCGGAATCCCTTCCGTTGATTCGAGCCGCGCCATGCCTGATTTCAAGCTGGCGTCGGAATTGAATTCGCTTGCGGCGAAAAAGGCCAAGCTCTCGACAATCGACCGTCAATGTGTCGAGCCTCGGCTGGCGGCGACCTCCTGTCGCGTTTTTTCGTGCTCCCGCGGCCGCACCCAATTCTCACAAGGTGCGGAAGACAACTCCCTCCGGTTGCCAGCATGGGCTCCGGCAGTGAAGTTGTACCGCGGAGGATCATAATCCGCCTGCCGAGGGCGAACAAGACCAGTCCCCACGCCGCAAAAAATGGCCGGTAAGTGAGGATTCGCAACCGGCGATCTCATCGGGAGCGCCCTCGGCGACAATCCGTCCCCCCTCTTCACCCGCCCCGGGACCCAAATCGATCACGTAGTCGGCCGCGCGAATCAGTTGCAGGTTGTGTTCCACCACAATCAACGAATGGCCCGCGGTAAGCAGGGCCTCGAAGCAGTCGAGCAGTTGGGTGATATCGGCAAAGTGCAAACCAGTCGTCGGTTCGTCAAGCACAAACAGGCAGCGGCCGGTGGTGCCCGACGCGAGGTATGCGGCCAACTTCAGCCGGCTGGCTTCGCCGCCTGAAAGGGTGCTGGCGCTTTGCCCAAGCCGCACGTAGTCGAGCCCCACGTCCATAAGTTGCTTAAGTCGAGCTTGCACCTTGCGCTGCCCTCGAAAGAACCCAAAGGCCTCGCGGACCGTCATCTCCAACACGTCGGCGATGCTTTTCTGCCGATAGCGAATGGCCAGAATTTCAGGCCGGTATCGCTGCCCTCGGCATTCGGGGCAGCGCATGGTCACGTCGGGCAAAAATTGCAGGTCGATTTCCTGAAACCCCAACCCGCTGCAGGCCATGCAGCGACCTTTGTCCACATTGAAGCTGAAGTGGGCCGCGGTGTAGTTGTGGACTCGGGCGTCGGCCGTTGCCGCAAATACCGAGCGGATTTCGTCGAACGCCTTCACATAAGTCACGGGATTGCTGCGAGCGCTGCGGGTGATGGGAGTTTGATCCACCGCCACCAGGTTGTTGAGCTGCCCCTCGCCGGTGACGTCGTCGTATGCCAGGGGTTTTTCGGCATCGATGTTCATCCTCGCGGCGAGCGCTGGATACAGAGTTTGTTGCACCAGAGTGCTCTTGCCCGACCCGCTCACGCCGGTCACCACGCACAGCACGCCGAGCGGGAAACGTACGCTGATGTTTTGCAGGTTGTGGCCGCGAGCGCCGCGCAGTTGGATCCATCCGTGGGTTGGTTCCCGCCGCTGGGCGGGCAGCGACAGCCCTCGCCTGCCCGAGAGGAAATCGCCCGTCGTGCTGCCGGCGGCCTGGTCGATTTGCGAGGGCGGCCCTTGATAGACGATTTCTCCACCGCGGTCGCCGGCGGCGGGTCCGAGTTCCACCAGCATGTCGGCCGCGCGCAAAAAGGCTTCGTCGTGCTCGACCACGGCCACGGTATTGCCGCGATTGCGAAGCTTTTCCACGGTGTGCAGCAGACGCTGGCTGTCGGCGGCGTGCAACCCCGCGGAAGGTTCATCGAGCACGTAGAGCATGTTCACCAGGCTGGAGCCCATGGCGCTGGTCAGGGCCACGCGGCCAGCTTCGCCGCCCGAGAGCGTGCGTTGCGGCCGGTCGAGCGTGAGATAACCCAAGCCCACGTCGCAAAGGTAGCCCAAACGGGTGTTGACTTGCTCCAGCATGGTCCGCGCCAGATTTCGCTGGTAATCGCTCCATGGCAGGTCGCGAAAGAACTCCATGGCGCGATCGACGCGCAGCGCGCATGTCTCGGCGATGTTCTTCCCGCCCAGCCGCACGGCCAGGGCTTCGGGTCGCAGTCGGCAGCCATGGCAAGCAGGGCACACTCGCTCGCTCTTGAAGCGGTTGAGATACGCCCGCTGTTGCACCTTGTACTTGCGGCGTTCGAGCCAATGGAAGAAGCCGTCGAGGCCGCCGAACTTGCGCTCGGGCACGCCGGTTTGAACCAGCCTGCGCGAACGCTCGTCCAACTCGCGATAGGGAAGGTCCACGGGGATGTCGTAATCGCCGGCCAGGGCCAGCAGCTCTTCCAGTTCGTGGCGATAACTGGGCGCATTCCACGGGGCGATCGCGCCGTCGCGGAGTGTTTTTTCCGCGTCTGGCACGATCAACTCGGGATCGAGTTCGAGTGTGTTGCCAAAACCTTCGCAATGAGGGCAGGCCCCTTGCGCGTGGTTGAAACTAAACAGTTGCGGCTGGGGCTCGATGAACGCGCGGCGGCAACTGCTGCAGCGCAACGCGGCGCTCCACTCCAAACGGCGGAATTTTCGGCCATCGACCTCGACTGGCGGCAACGAAACAAACGCCGATGGTAATTGAGGACCGTCTTCGATCAGGGCCGCGGCAAACGATTCGCCCGCGGAAAATGCGGTTTCGAGCGAATCGCGCAGCCGGCCTTCATCTGCCTTGCCAGCGGTGAGCCGGTCCACCACCACATCGACGGCAGCCGTCGTTGACTTGCCAGGGTTCGCAAGTTGCGCGGGATCGAATGCCGCAGGTTCACCCGGTTCGAGCTTCCAGAGTCGGCCGGCGGCTAGCACACGCGAAAAGCCGCTCTTGCGCAGCCGGGGATAAATCCCCTGCTCGGCGGCCAGGTTGGGCGGCAACGGAAAAACGAGCAGGTAACGCAACTCGGCCGGCAACGAAAGCAGTTCGCGCGCCGCCGTTTCGGGCGTGTCGCGACGCACCTCGCGATCGCAGTCGGGGCACATCACCACCCCTGTTCGGGCGTAAAGCAATCGCAGGTAATCGTACGTTTCGGTGGCCGTGGCCACGGTGGAACGGGGCGAGGCTCCACGATTCTTGGGGGTAACGGCGATCGAAGGCGGAATGCCGTCGATCCGCTCGGCTTCGGGGCGCGACATGGGCTCCAAGAATTGCCGCGTGTACGCGGAGAAACTCTCGATGTACCGCCGCTGCCCTTCGGCGTACAAGGTGTCGAGCGCCAGACTCGTCTTGCCGCTGCCGCTGACGCCGCAAAACACGATCAATTGCCGATAAGGCAAATCGAGGTCCACCTGCTTGAGGTTGTGAACCTCCACGCCGCGCAGAGAGATGCAGCGACGGTTGGGAGCGGAATCGAGCACAGGCAGCCAATGTTTGCGAGGAATACATTCTGACCGAGGCCACGGCGGTCCATTCTTTCGCATTTGGCGGCCGAGCGGTAGTGGACGGCCGCCATGAGAGGCAAGAAGCCTTCCTGCTCCCTGAACTCAACCGCCACAGTAGCCATCTCGGTCCGCGAGACGATCCGGCCTGATTGGCGGGGGAGACGCTGCCCCCAATCGGTTTGCGTCGCGGCGGGGCGTGAGAACGACCGTGGCTTGGCCTGCGACCGAGCGGCCGGTCAGCCGCAGGCCGTTCACTTCTGGATCAGGCTCCGCAGCGTGCGCAGGTTCATCACGTCCAGATCTTCGCCGTCGCGCTCTCCTTTGGGGGTTTCCAAATACATGGGCACCTTGCGAAATCGGCGGTCGTTGAGCAAATGCCGGAAAGGTTCCAAGCCCAGGCAGCCTTCTCCAATGTGCTCGTGCCGGTCGACGCGCGAGCCGAGTTCACGTTTGCTGTCGTTCAGGTGGAACGCCTTCACCCGGTGCAATCCGACCAGCCGGTCGAGCTCGCGAAACGTGGCCAGGTAGTCTTTTCGCTCGCGCAGCGGATAGCCGGCTGCGAAGGTGTGGCAGGTGTCGATGCAAACGCCCAGTCGATCGGGCAGGGCAACCCGTTCGATGATCGCGGCCAGGTGTTCGAACCGCCATCCCAGGTTGCTGCCTTGGCCGGCCGTGTTCTCCAGCAGGCAGCAGGCCTGGCCGCCGGTGCGGTCGTGAACTTCGTCGAGCGCGGCGGCAATGCGGGCGATGCCGGCCTCTTCGCTGCTGGTGGTAAAAGCGCCGGGATGCGCCACCACATACGGAATGCCCAGGGCTTCGGCCCGCTCCAATTCGATCACGAAGGCGTCAATGCTCTTGCGCCACATGGCGTCGTCGGGGGCGGCCAGGTTGATGAGGTAGCTATCGTGCGCAAGCGGATGGGTGATGCCGTGCTCGGCCAACGCCGCTTGAAACCGCGCCGTGTCTTCGACAGTAAGCGGCTTGGCACGCCACTGATTGTTGTTCTTGGTAAAAACCTGGATTACCTCACAACCAACCTCCGCACCTCGTTCGATGGCCTTATAATATCCACCAGCGATCGACATATGTGCTCCGAGAAGGGGACCGGAATGGGATTTGACGATCGGCATATCGAGCCGCTCCTGTTGCTGGCAATACTGGGCGTAGGCCTGGCGGTGGCAATGCCGATTGCTAGAGCGTTCGGGTTGCAGGGGACCACGCTGGCCGTTGTGAGTGTTGGGTTGGCACTCGCTGGAACTATCATGGTTTGCGTGACGCTACGGTGGTTAGGGCGCTGATACGATCAGCGATAGGCATGGAATTTCCTATTCATCTATCTTATCCCGAGGATCGACTCAGCGACTTGCTGCCGGAAGTCCATGTGAATGTCATTGGGATCGAAGAGGAAGTACTTCGCACCGCCTTATTCAACTACTTGGCGTTGACTTACTTTCCGAATGTGGCATTGGGCGACGCAGAAATTAGCGAAATCGAACTGCTCTACAATAGGTATTACTGGTTCCTCAAAGTAGCCCGAGGGCAGCAACGGCGTCATGGGCCAGACGCAGGAATGGACCAACAGGCTTTCCAAATCCTGGAGCACGCTGGCATCGAATTCGATTGGGACGAAGTGCAGAAGATCGAACAGCGTGTCGCCAGCGAAATCGAGGCCGAAACATACTGAGCGCAGGCATCCGGCAATGTTTTCTCTGCAACTCTTCGTGAAAACCTGAACTACATCACAGCCCGCTGCGGCAGCGGCCTCCACGGCCTTGTAATAGCCGCCGGCGATGGACATGTGGGCTCCGAGGAGGGACTTAGGCATTGAATTACATTCTCGGAAAAGTTCGCATCGGAATGTCAAGAGAGGAAGTTATTGCCATCTTGGGCGAACCGGATGACATGGGCGGGACGTCGAGGAAGTATCGTACGCCCTGTATCTTCAAATATGGAGAGATCGAACTCTTCTTCGATCCCTGGAAGAGTGGAAAGCTGAAGGCGGTGTACGCGGAGGACGGTGATGGAACAGGAAGCGTTCTGCTTGAGTAATGGCAAACGATTAATGCCACCTCATCATTGGATCAGCGCCAACTCTTCGTGAAAAAATGGATGAAATTGCGGCCGCTTTCTGCGTCTCGTTCCACTGCCTGATAATAGCCGTCGGCGATGGACACGTGGGCGTCGAATAGGGACGTCGAGTAGGGGGCTCGTTCTGCATCATCGCGACGCCTCCCACGGAATGAACGGTGCCGGTTGACCGTGGTCGTAAAAGTATGCGGCTGCGGCAATCACTCGATTCAGATCATGGCAGATGAACCGGTTCTCGGCAGAGAATCCCTGGTCGCTCGTCCAGACATCGATCACAGCATCACCTTGCTCAGGACCAAAGTATCTTCCTTGCTGGAACTCCTCGCATGAATACGCCATCCAGTAGTCGCCGCTCCCACCCATGATTTCGAATTCAGGCCAGTGATCTTCGGGGAAGCGACCGTTGACAGCTTCCAGGCAGCTAAACCACACGTAAGGGAAATGGAATTTATCGAGTTGCCGAACCGCTCCCTCAATTTGGTCCCAATTGGGATAAAGGATGTCTCGGCTCGACCAATTCCAACCTGTATCGTCATATTCAACTGTATGCAGGACCTTGACATGCATAGCCTCAACCTCGCAACGCTGGAGTCAAGCCACTGTCTTTTCTGCAACTTTTCGTAAAAACCTGAACCACATCGCAGCCCGCTGCGGCAGCGGCCTCCACGGCCTTATAATAGCCGCCGGCGATGGACATGTGGGCTCCGAGGAGAGGCACAATTCAACTCCCTGCGAGCGACCGGACGATCCGTCGTCGCTTGCAATTGATTGTTTGTATGTGATGACGGACGCCTCCGCATCGTGTCGATGGGTTTGTCGCGCCGGCCGTTTCTTGTTGCTCGCCGCGGTGGCCAGGGCGTTCAACTCGTTGACTGTAAGGTAGAATTCTACATCATGCGCACATCCAGTTGCTTTCGAACGTCAGTCGTGGCCTATTTCGGAGGACCATGCCCTTGAAGTCAAGCTTGTTATTTTTCGCCATGGCGTGGAGTTCTTTCAGTGGTCTGTTGCCCGCCGAGGTTGCAGGCCATGAACCCATTTCTGCTCCGCCGGCCGACGTTGTCCTGGACCCGTTGGTAGCGCTCAACAATGCCTCGCGAGCAATTTATGCTCGATCGCGCGAGGTGGCGATTGCCCGCTCCGAACCGATCATTCTGCTGCAAGGCGACATGCTGGTGCTCCGGAACGATGGCCAGCGGAAAACAGCCAGCATTGCCCTGGGCGAGTACGACGAACTGAAGACGTTCGCGCACGTTGTCCTGGCGATCGACGCGGCCTTGATCGCCGAGGATGAGCACGCCGCGCTTTCCGCGGAAGTGCTGGCAGATTTGCAGCACTACCAGAAGTTGATCGCGGCCGCCGGCGAGCGGATCGGCGAGTTGGGGTTGAGCGAGGAGCAAACCGCCCGGCAGCGCCAGATCGTGAAAGAAAGCCTGGCGTTCATCGACCAACTTCGCGAGCGCGGCCGCTGCAGCGTCGCCCAAAGGCAGGCATTCATACGTCGCCTGACGCCGCTGGTGATGGCGAACACCGCCGACGCCGCCTGGGCAACCCTCAACGCCATCGACGGCGCCGTGCGGCAGTGGCAGCGGGAGTTGCCGCCGGCGGAGTGGAACAAGCTCAAGGTAGTGGTGATGGGCAAGCAACTGCCTCGCAAAGACAGCCTGGCCATGCAGTATTTTGCCCGACTGTTGAACGTGCCCGGCGAATGCGAACGCCTGATCTACGCGGAGTCGATTTCCGAAGAGCCCAAAGCGTTGATCCTGCTGGGCACTCACGTGCTGGACACCCAAATTGGCATCGATTTCTTCGACGACCCAATGCGGATGCACCGCGACATTCTCGGCGACGCGGCCAAAAAGCAGGTGCCGGCGCTCTTTGAGCGCGATCGATCCCAGAACAAATAACGACCCTCCCGCTTTGTCGTCCGCCGGTCTGGACAACCCCGTCGGGCAGCGCGCAAGATACACAAAGCTGGGATTCACTGGTTATTCTCCACCACACGGCGGCAATGCCACGGAGGGCGACATGCAGCACGAACCGTTGCGGGTTTCGCCCTCGGGCAGGCTGCTGGTCGATACGGCAGCCGCAGCGGCAGTTGAAGACGCCGCCGCTCGCAAGGTGCTCAAGGCCTTTGCGTCGTCGCCAGCCGAGGGCCTGTTCGCCTTGGCCGGCGGAAGCCTGAGCGTCAACGCCACGGCCACTTGGGTATTTTGGCGATCGTTTGGCAGGCGGTATCTCACCGAGTTGTGCCATACGCCGGAAGCCGAATTCGCCAGGAAAACCGCGGTCGAACCGCCGCCGGTCGAGCAATTGGAAAAGATGTTGGCCAGCGCGCCGCCAATGCGGGGGGCCGAGTATCTTTCGGCCGACGTGCTGGCGAAACTTTGGGGAGAAGTAGACGCTTGGGTTTGCAAGCAGGTGGAATCCTTGCCGGAGGGACTCTCGGAGTTTCTCAAACGGCATGCACCGCAATGGCATCAGGTCGGGCGTGTGTGTTTTCACCTGGCCGAGAACAAGCAGGACGAAGCCTGCCCTTTCGCTTTCTTGGCCACGTACATTCCCGCGCTTTCGGCGCAAGACCGGGTGCGCTACCAGCCGCTGGGCAAGGCGTTGCAAGAGTATGCCGGGGCACACAATAAGCCCGCGCTGGTGCGGTTGTTGTCGCCCGTCTATCGGGTAGCAGAAACCAGTGCTTTCATTGCGGCGCTGCTCGAGTCCGGCGATATTTTTCACCCGCTTGCCTGGACGCCGCGCGAAGCGTATCAGTTTCTCCAGAACGTTCCCGCCTGCGAGCTAGGGGGCGTGTTGGTGCGACTGCCCAACTGGTGGGAAAAACGCCCTCGTCCCCAGGCTGGCCTGATCATCGGCCAAAAGCGACAGCCCACCCTGGGCGCAGCGGCCATGCTCGACTTTGAAGTGAACATGGCCCTGGGAGAAGAACGGCTGACAGCCAAGGAATGGCGTGAGTTGCTCGCCGGCGACGAAGGATTGGTGTTGTTCAAAGGTCGCTGGATTGAGGTCGATCGCGAAAAGCTCACGGCCGCGCTCGATCATTGGAAGCAAGTGGAAAGGGCGGCCAAGAGCGGCGAACTGACGTTCACCCAAGGGATGCGCCTGCTGGCCGGCGCCCCGGCCGATCTTGGCAACCATTCAAGCTCCGCCCCGGGCGCCCCAACCAACGGCGTGGCGGAGTGGTCGTTCGTTCGGGCGGGCCAATGGCTCGGCGAAACCCTGGAAAAAATTCGCCATCCGCACAGCGAAAATGGCCTGGCAACGCTGTCGGGTTTGAAAGCCTCGCTTCGTCCGTACCAGCGCGTCGGCGTGCAATGGCTGCAGTTGATGGCCGACTTGCGGCTAGGCGCATGCCTGGCCGACGACATGGGTTTGGGCAAAACCGTGCAGGTATTGGCGCTGCTGTTGCTGCGCAAGGGGCAAACGAAGGCCAGGCCACGGCCCACGTTGCTGGTTCTACCGGCTTCGCTGCTTTCCAACTGGAAGGCCGAGATCGCACGGTTTACGCCTTCGCTCACCGCCCTGCTAGTGCATCCTTCAGAAGCGGACAAAGAAACCCTGGCTGCCTGCGCCGCCGATCCCGAGAAGGCCCTCCGAGGTGTTGACGTCGTGCTCACCACCTACGGAATGCTCCAGCGGCATTCGTGGTTGGCCGGCGTGGAGTGGCAATTGGTGGTGATCGACGAAGCCCAGGCGATCAAGAATTCGGCCGCGCGACAAACCAGGGCGGTCAAGGAACTGAAGTCCCAATCGCGCATCGCGCTTACCGGCACGCCGGTGGAAAACCGGCTTTCCGACCTGTGGTCGCTGTTCGATTTTCTCTGTCCTGGCTTGTTGGGTTCGGCCACCCGCTTCAAGGAATTTGTCAAAGCCCTCGAAAGCCGCGAGCACGAGCGTTACACACCGCTGCGAAACCTGGTGGGTCCCTATATCTTGCGGCGGCTCAAGACCGACAAAAGCGTGATTGCCGACCTGCCCGACAAAGCGGAAGTCAAAGCCTTCTGCGGTTTAACCAAGCGCCAGGTAGGGCTATATCAGAAATCGGTGAACGAGTTGTCGCAGGTGCTTCAAGGTGTGGAAGGCGCGCAGCGGCGCGGCATGGTGCTGGCCTTCCTGATGCGCTTCAAACAAATCTGCAATCACCCCAGCCAACTGCTCGGCGACGGCGAATATCCGCTCGCCGACAGCGGCAAGTTTGCCCGCCTGGTAGAACTGTGCGAAGAGATCGCGTCGCGACAGGAGAAGACACTGGTCTTTACTCAATTTCGCGAAATGACCGCGCCGCTCGCAGGGCTGTTGAGCGAGGTTTTTCAGCGGCCTGGCCTGGTGCTCCACGGTGGAACCGCGGTGGGCAAACGCAAGAAACTGGTCGACGCCTTCCAGCGCGAAGACGGCCCCCCGTTCTTTGTGCTTTCGCTGAAAGCCGGCGGAACAGGACTCAACCTCACCGCAGCTTCCCACGTGATCCACTTCGATCGCTGGTGGAACCCGGCAGTGGAAAACCAGGCCACCGACCGCGCCTTTCGCATCGGGCAAGTACGCAATGTGCTGGTGCATAAATTCGTGTGTCGCGGTACGATTGAAGAACGGATCGACCAACTCATTGAAGAAAAACAATCGCTGGCCGACGAGATTCTGGCCCGCGGCGGTGAACAGTTGCTTACCGAAATGAGCAACGAGCAATTGATCGAACTGGTCTCGCTCGATGTCAACAAGGCCACGCTTTAACGGGTTTGCGCGTTGCCTTGGCTTGAGGAATGCAAACTCGCCGCCAAGTGTCCAGGGTTCGAATTGAGTTGGATCCTGGGACACACCCATGAGAAAGGATGAACAATGGGTTATTACTACAACTGGAAGCCCTACGTACCGGTGGCCAGGCGACGTCGGCAAGCCGCGCAGCGAACGAAGGTTTTGGCGAAGCAGGGCGTCAAGATCGAGCCGGTAGTCATCGAAGGCACCAAGATTGCCAAAACTTTCTGGGGAAAAGCCTGGTGCGACCAGTTGGAATCGCTGCGAGATTTTGAAAATCGCTTGCCTCGGGGCCGTACTTACGTTCGCAACGGCTCGGTCTGCCACTTGGCCATTCAAACAGGGCTCGTCACGGCCCTGGTCAGCGGCTCCGACTTGTATAACGTGCGAGTGAAGATCGACCCGCTGGGCAAAACCAAGTGGAACACGCTCAAGCAGATACTCAGCGGCCAAATCGGTTCGCTGCTCGAACTGCTGCAAGGGCGAATTTCCGATCGCGTGATGCAGGTGGTGACCGATCGCAACGAGGGGTTGTTCCCCTTGGCCCGCGAAATCCATCTCGATTGCGACTGTCCCGATTACGCGACCATGTGCAAGCACGTTGCGGCCGTGCTGTATGGCGTGGGCGCTCGTCTCGATACCCAGCCTGAGTTGTTGTTCCTGCTGCGCGGCGTCGATCATCTCGACCTGATCACCGCGCCGACGGAACAAGCCGTCGTTTCCGCAACCAAACGCGGCGGCCGGCGTCAGGTTGCGACGTCTCAACTGGCCGACGTCTTTGGGATCGAGTTGGATACGGACGAGGCCGAATCTCAAACCGCGTCCGACGTTTCATCCACGCCCGCTGTGCCGCGATCTGCCGGCAAGACAAAGCCGGTCAAAAAATCGAAGATATCGCCGCAAAAACAGAGAATGATCGATCGGTTGAAAGCGCTAGCCGCGGAGAAAGCCGCAAAGAAGGAACAGAAGAAGGCCAGCCCGGCGAAAACCGGCGGGCAAAAAACCGCGGCCTCTGGGAGTGGCAAGGTCAAGAAGGTCACCGCAAGAAAGTCTTCCTCCGGCACGACAGTCAAGCAGCCCGCGGCCAAAAAGAAAGCGAAAGCCGTCAAGAAGTCCGTCCCGAAGGAGTCTCCAAAGGTCCCGGGCGGGCGTTCCGCTGCCAAGAAAAAGAGCCGCCCCAAGTAGGTGTGCCACATGGCCCTCTCCAGGCTATGTGGCGGGCCCGACACGCGTGCGTCGCCAGCCGGCGCGTCCGAACGTGACGTCGCACTGAAATCTCTAGCTTTCGACTCCCAGTTCCGTCGTTATCACAACTCGGGCGGCGCTCATTTTTTCGCCAATTCGGCTGGCACGGTCCATTCAATTGGTGTACATTTGCACTCCACATGTCGCAGGTCGCGCATATCTCGACTTGAATACTTTTCTGGGAGTTGGACATGACCGGGGTTCGGGTGTTGGTTGGCACGCGGAAAGGCGCGTTCCTGCTTACGGGCGATGAAGGCCGCCAAAAGTGGGATGTGAGCGGTCCCCATTTTGCCGGCTGGGAGGTCTATCACCTCAAGGGCTCGCCGGTCGATCCCAATCGCATTTACGCCTCGCAATCGAGCAGTTGGTTTGGCCAGGTGATGCAGCGATCGAACGATGGCGGCCAAACCTGGGAAACCGCGGGGAATGCATTCGAATACGATGGCGATCCGGGAACGCATCTCTGGTACGACGGCACGCCGCACCCTTGGGAGTTCAAGCGGATTTGGCATCTGGAGCCTTCTTTGACCGATGCCGACACCGTGTACGCCGGGGCTGAAGACGCCGCGTTGTTTCGCTCTGTCGACGCCGGCCAAACCTGGCAGGAATTGCCCGGCCTCAGGTCGTGCTCCGGTCCCCAGTGGGCGCCAGGGGCGGGCGGCATGTGCTTGCATACCATTTTGCTCGACCCGAGCGACCCCGAGCGGATTTACATCGCCATTTCGTCGGCCGGAGCATTCCGCACCGAAGACGGCGGAGCGACCTTCAAACCGATCAACAAAGGGCTCAAATCGGAATACATTCCCGATCCCGACGCCGAAGTGGGCCATTGCGTGCATCGCATCGCCATGCATCCTTCGCGCCCGAAAACGTTGTTCATGCAGAAGCATTGGGACGTGATGCGGAGCGACGACGGCGGCGATTCGTGGTTTGAAGTCAGCGGCAACCTGCCCACCGATTTTGGTTTTCCCATCGATGTGCACGCCCACGAGCCCGACACGATTTACGTGGTGCCAATCAAGAGCGACTCGGAGCATTTCCCGCTCGACGGCAAGTTGCGCGTGTATCGCAGTCGCACCGGCGGCAACGAGTGGGAGCCGCTCACCGACGGATTGCCGCAAAGCAATTGCTACGTGAACGTGCTCCGCGACGCCATGGCGGTGGATCAGCTCGATTCATGCGGCGTGTACTTTGGCACCACGGGCGGGCAGGTGTACGCATCGGCCGACGGCGGGGACCATTGGACCGCGATTGTCCGGGACTTGCCGCCGGTGGTATCGGTCGAAGTGCAAACGCTGCGATAACGTCAAGCCAAGGCAGCATTTCGAGCGGCCCGGTTACTCTGTCCCTTTGAAAGCGAATTCCCCGTGTGGCATGTGCGCGTCGTTCGACGCCGCTTCGGAGTTCGTATTTTTAGCGAACTGTAATGAGCATGATTCGCATTCAACTGCCTTACCACCTCCGCACGCTGGCAAACATTGCCGGGGAAGTGCAATTGGAAGTCGCGGAGCCGATCACGCAGCGTGCAGTGTTCGACGCGCTGGAAGCCTGTTACCCCATGTTGTGCGGCACGATTCGTGATCGGGGCACCGGCAAACGCCGAGCCTTGGTTCGCTTCTTCGCCTGCGAGCGCGACCTTTCCAACGAACCGCCCGATGCGCTGCTGCCGGCGGCAGTGGCCAAGGGGCAAGAACCGTTGTTGGTGGTGGGCGCCGTCGCCGGAGGTTAACAAGCACCGATTGTTTGAATGTACGTTTACCATTGCAAGGAACAGTGCCCATGACGTATGCCGATGCATTGCTGCCCGAATTCGATCACGAAATGGCCAGCACCCGCCGAATGCTGGAGAGCACGCCTGCCGATAAAATGGACTTCAAGGCAGGTCCGCAATTCCAAACCATCGGTTGGAACGCAAACCACGTGGCGGAAATTGTCGGGTGGGCGGAAGGAGTGTTCACCGAGCCGTCGTTTGATATCGCGCCGGTCGACGGACCCCGATACGAGTCTCCCGAGTTGGCCAGCCCTGAAGAGGTGCTGAACCTGTTCGATAACAACGTGGCCTCCGCGCGAAATGCGATCCAGGCAGCCGACGAATCGCGGCTGAACGAACCCTGGTCGCTGCTCCAAGGCGGCCAACCGCTGTTCACCATGCCGCGGCATATGGTGATTCGCCTGTTTGTCCTCAATCACCTGATCCACCATCGCGCCTTCTTGTGCGCCCAATTGCGGTTGGCTGGCGTTGACGCGCCGGGCATGTACGGTCCGTAGGAGCACTACGCTTCGCGGAGCATTTGGGCGGCCCAGACGGCGAGCTTTTCGCGGAAGATCTTCGCATTGTGCCGGATATCGACGGGAAATTGCCGGTGCATCAAGAAAGTGTCGATTTCGGCCGTGATCGCGTGCTGCTGGCCAAGGTCCTTCAATTCACCCGCCAGTTTGTTCCAGGCCGCTTCTCCACGCGGTACGCGGTCGGGCAAGGGTTCCACAATCAACACCGGGCGCTGGGCGCCGCGAGGGCCGATGCCCACCAGCGCGGTTCGCGCCACGGCCGGGTGAGCGTTGAAAATGGCTTCGCTGGGAATGGTGAACCGATCACCCGCGGTGGTGCATACGCGATGTGCCATTCGTCCACAAAACCAAAACCGCTGTTTTTCGTCGAGGTAGCCCACGTCGCCCATCCGGTGCCACACCCGATCGCCGTCGGCGATCTTTCCCAATGCATTGGGATTGGGTCGAGCCTCCGCATTTTCCCATGCTTGGGCAGGCAGCACGTATTGCCGTGTGACAACGTCGCCGGTGACGATCAGTTCGCCGATTTCGCCGAGGGAGAGAGTTTCGGCATCCGCAAGGTTGGCAATGGGGCCATCGAAGATGCGGATCACCTTCCACTCGATGCCTGGAAATCTTCGGCCCACGCAAACCCCACCGCCAACCGCCGTTTTCTCAGCCGTTTCATGCAGCACTTCGTGCGATTCGATGGAGGCCACCGGCAGGGCCTCGGTCGCTCCATAGGGAGTATGCATCGTGGCGGTGCGAGGCAACGCCCGCCGCATGGCGCTTAAAATGTCGGCGGCAACCGGGGCGCCTGCCGACAGCACGCGCCGCAGCGACGGCATGGTTTCGTTGCGCTGGCCACACCAGGCGCCGACTTTCTTCCACACGGCCGGGGAAGCAAACGCCTGGCTGGCGTTCAAATCGCGAATCAGGCGCACGATGTGGGCGGGATCGGCGGTGGCGGGGCGCGAAAAATCCATTCGCGGGAAGACGGTCGTCACCCCCATCGCCGCATTGAACAATGCGAACAGGGGAAAGCAGGCCACGTCGATCTCGCCCGGCTCGATTCCGTACGCGCCGCCAATCTCTTCCACCTGCCGCAAGAACTGCCGATGAGCATACAGCACGCCCTTGGGAGGGCCGGTGCTGCCGGTGGTGAAGATGATCGACGCTGGATCATCCAGCCTGATCGCAGGGCAAGTCTTGCCGGCCGCGGCTGCGGATTGACCAGCCGCGCGAACGGTTTCCAGCGTGGGGCCTCCCCAAAACCATCGAGGGCCGACCGTCACGTTCCGCTTGGCCAGAGGATATCGACGGCGAAGGATGGTGCGAATCGCCTGCACGACGGGGATGCCGATGAAACCTTGTGGTTCCACGTCATCCAAACATCGCAGCAACCGGCGGCGACCCATCCCCGGATCGATCAGAATCGAAACCAAACCGGCCTTCAGCAGCGCAAACACCAGTGAGATAAAATCGAAACCGGGACGCACCATCAAGGCGACGCGCTGGCCCGGCTCAAACCCAAGTTCCAACAGTCCCAACGCAATGTCCGTGCTGTCCTCGGCCAGGGCCGCAAACGTGTAGCGAGCCTCGCCGCGATCACCGGCGCGAGCCGAGTTGGGCACAATCACCGCGGCGCGGTCCGGCGCCGATCGTGCCGCAATGTCCAAACGATAGGCCACGTTGCTGGCCTCGCGTGGCGACTTCTTCGCATCCTCGGGAGTGGGCAAACTCGAAGGTGTGGGCGACGTCAAAGCTGAAAAAACTCCCGATCGTACCGATCAAGCACACCGCAAGGAAAACAACTCCTCCAGGGGCGGCAGTCGCGGTGCTCATCCTCGAAAGAAATCAATAAAGTTTACCTGCAATTGCTTTTGATCCTGGAGCAGTTTTTGCGGCACGTTAATCTCAAACCAACCGCCCGGGGGCGGCAGCTGGCCTTGTTTGGCGGGGCGAAACTCGGCATCGAGCACGCGAAAGCCCGGGAAATAAGGGCTCTCGGCAGCGACGGGTTTTTCGTCTTCGCCCAGCGACACATTCAGTCGAGCGGGAGAAGAACTGGAAACACACATTGACATCCGTTGTTTGCCGGCCGTGAGTGTGAGCGATTCCAGTCCTTTCAATTGCAGCCGGAGAATCAACGTCGACGGCCAATCCTTGCTCCGCGAAATCTGCAGGCTGCCGATGCCCGACTCGCTCATCACCTGGCAAACCACCGCCTGCTTTTCCGCCGTGAGGTCGACCGTGGCTCCCCGAATGTTGGAAACGGCCACTGCGGGCGGTAGCGGCGTGGCCGGCGGTTCGGCGCCAACTGCCAAAATAGCAGCAAAGGCGATCCACACCCACGCCAGGCAAACCAAACGCAAGCCGCCTCGGTATCTCTGTTGCTTGGCCATTTGCTCTCTCTTCGAATGAGGACACGAGTCGCCGGAACCTCACCCCGAACGCGTTCTACTCATTCTTCGGGGCCGAACGAAACTCATCCGCAGCTTTCTCGAAGGAACTCTTGAGGCTCGACCAGGAGCTTTCCAGGCCCGTTTTGACTTCCTCCCAAGCTTTACCGCTCGCGGTTCCCAATTCATCAAGCTTCTGCTCGACTTTTGCCCGCTCGTCGGTCAGGTTGTTCAAGCGATCCTGCATCCGCGCTTTGGCTTCACCCGTCATATCCTCCGCCTTGGCTTTCATACGCGCGATTTCCACGTCCATATCTGCCAGGCGTTTCTTGGCCTCTTCGCGGAGTTCGGCCGTTTGCTCTTCGCTGTACCGGAACAAAACGTCGGCCGCCTCGCCGATTTTCCGCTTCACGTCTTCCCCAGTTATGGTTTTCGCCGGCTTGTCGGGACCCGCTGGCGGTGCCTGGTCTGCCTGTCGTTCTCCGCAGCCAGCCAGCCAGCCCAACAACAGCAGGGCCAAGGCAAGTGAGATCGCTTTCATTGGACAGCTCCTGTGAAAATCGCAGTTGCGCGAATCGTTTGCTTTCCATTGCAGCTCATTGATTGGCCAGCGGCGTTATTCGATTGCCGCGTCGGGCAAGGCGTGCCGCTGAAAAAACTCCCAGATTACGTCATTGGCGTCGAACTCTTGGGTCGAGCGGCCCAAGAACGGCAGAGGCGCCCGATGGCCAGGCCAGGTGTGCCCTCCGCCAACAATGCGATACAGCACCACTTCTCCTTTCCCCCGGCGCGGACAATACGTCCAGCGTGTAATCACGGTACCGTCATCGTGCAGGTTGGGGAGCGGTTCGATTACCGGTTCGGGCTCGCAGTCATTCAATTCGACCCAAGCGGCAATTGTTTCGTCCACCGACTTGAAATTCACGAACGAAAGCAGTTTGCGGACCCGGTCGTTCACGCCATCGTAGGGCACAATCCAATCCGAGAGCCCGTGCATGTGCAATATGGGCACGGCTCGAGCAGGTTGGAGTTGTTCGCGATTCAAGCACAGTGTGCCGCCGACCGGCGCTATCGCCGCAATGCGATCGGAAAGTTCCGCGGCCAGGCGATAACACATCATGCCTCCGTTGGACAATCCCGTGGCGTAAATCCGCCGACGATCCACCGCATATTGCCGCGGCAGATCGTCGAGCAAGGCGTGAAAATAAGCGACATCGTCTCCCAAATGCTGGGTGACCTCTGGCGGAAGATTGCCCGCGTTGAAAGCCAGCATGGCGTTGGCGATGCCCGCCCCGAAGGGATACACGACCAAGAACCCGGCCTGATCGGCCTTGCGATTCATGCCGGTAAACAAAGCCATGATGTCGCCATTGATGGCGGCCCCGTGCAGAACCATGACCGCGGGGGCAGGCTTCGCGGCGTTGTACGACTCGGGCACGTACACCTTGTAGATGCGGACCTGATCGCCCACTTGGATTTGGTGCCGGTGCGTCTGGCCAGCCCAACTTTCCGCGGCAGGCAGCACGCCCAGGACCAGCCATAGCCAACGCCAGAGATTCATGCATTCGGCTCCAGAATTTGGCCGCGGAGATCGATGTTCCTCCGCCTACCTGGCAAGCTTCCCGCGTGCCGTCGAATAAATTGGTGCGCCTCGCCAATTCATTCTATCCTTCTCGGCCCTGTTCCAACACCTGCACGGCCTCGCCCATCCTGGCCGGATCGAGCAGGAATGCCAAACGCAGATCCCGTCGGGCTAGCCGCGTAGCCGGTGGCCAGAACTCGGCGATGAATTCGGCTTGCGTGGCCAGTCGCAAGTTGGCAAAGCCCAACTGGGATCCCCATTGCTCCAGATCGGTGAAGTTCACATCGCAAGTCAGGTCTTGCTGGCCGAATCGCTCAAAGCACGACGCCCCTTCGAATCGCTGCCGATGGAAATAGGCCCGGAGCGTTCCCCGAGGCCGACGGTGATACAATTGCTCAACGTGGTTGCCATAGTCGATGGTCAACAGCCGCCCTCGGGCAAAGGCCGCGGCCCAACTTTCCCACCACTGGGCGTACGCCAGATGGATTTCCACCTGTTGGCTGGGTCGATCGCGCCAGGGGGAATCCCAGACCGACGCCGGGTATCGCGCCAATCGCGACGCAACGTCGGCACGGCAATCGGCCGCCACTTCACGGAGAGTATCGCCGTGCGGTTCCAGAAAGATTTCTTGCCACTGGCTGCCGGTCGCGCGCAGCAGCACCGCCGGAAAAGCGTCGACCAACTCGTTCGAGAAAATCAGCGCCGCGCCCCCGGCGTGCTCCAAAGCCGAGACCAGGTCGCGATGCCAGTGAAAAGCGATCTTGAAGCCGAGCGGCCACCTGCGTGCCGCTTGAGAGCCTGTCCCCAGCAATTGCTGCTGCCGTTCCATCAGGACTGGCGACGATTCCACCAGGTGGTAGTGCAACCCTCGCCGGGCTCGCCAGGGCAAATGCCGGCAAAAGTTCCCCGCCAGAGCGCCCGTGCCCGGTCCCACTTCGATAACGTGCCAGTGGTTGCCATTCAGCACGCTACGCCGGTGCCGACTGGCCCAGCGGGCGATGGCGATGGCCAATGCCGGATGAAATTGACCGGCGGTGGTGAAATCCCCGGCGCCGCTTGCGGAACCGATCGCCGCGCGCCGCGCGTAATAGCCATGCTCGCGATCGTGCAGCGCCGCTTGAAGAAACGTCTCCGCCGGCAGTCGTTGGCCATGCTCGGCAAGCAGACGATTCAGCAATGGATGCACGACTCAGCAACCTCTGCGTTGCCGCGAGGCAGTGATTAGCCGGCATCGCCCAGCGATCTTTGCGCGTCGGTATTGAAACAACAATTCTTGCCCGGCGAAAACTACCGGCCAAAAGGATGGGTTTCCATGAATTGCTGGCGACCCCGCGTCGTCTCAAAATCGACCACGGCGGCCACGGCCATTACCGCCAACGTGGTGCCACAGACCAGACACCAGGCCACTCCCCAAGTGCAGGCGAGCGGCGTGAGCAGGCCGACCAGGCACAAACAGAGCCAAAAGAAGCGATGCCCAAGCGCTTGCCAGCGGGTTCCCAGACAAGCGCGGGCAATCAAACTGCTCGCCAGGCCAAGCCCATTCATGGCAGCCACGACGACGACAAACATGGTAAACGTCATTCTCAGCTCCCGGATTCCATTCACGGAAGAACTGGCAGGTACGGGTCGCCGCGGTAGCGACCTGGGTCGTCCCAAACTTTAGCAAAAGTGAAGCCGTTCACCTAGGCAGAAGCCGCTCCCGGCAACAAACCAACAATATTTGCCGAGTTTTCCGCAGCTAGCACCCGCGAAATTTTTTTTGCGAATTTGCCTGCACCGAGTTCCTGCGACAGATCGACCCCAAAACTTCAATTCATTTTGCAGATTTTTCAGACTTTGGTTCATGAGAATGCATGGAATAGCCGGGCCCTGGCAACGCTTCACGCACGGCGAGCAGCCGCTTGCTTCGCCACGTTCAAGCCGACCAGATCGTTCCATTTTTCCAGCAGGGCACGATAGCACGCTCCCGGCGTGCCCGAGCCGATGGGCTTGCCGTTGAGACGCGTCGCCGGCAGCAGGCAAAACGGCGTGCTCGTCAGCAGCACTTCTTCCGCGGCGGCCACGTCGGCCACGCTGAGGTCGGCTTCTTCCACGTGCCAGCCAATTTCTTCCGCCAGTTCGCGGGTGGCGTTCAGGCTGATACCAGGCAAGATGCGCACGGCCGGTGGAGAGATGAGTCGATCGCCCTGGCAGACCAGTACGTTGGCGGTGGCGGTTTCGGTAACGTGGCCGGCTTCGTCGGTGAGCAGCGCCCGCGCGGCAGAATCCTGCTTCGCCGCCTCGCGGTCGGCCAGATAGTAGTGCACGCGACTGCGGCATTTAAGCTCGGTGGGCCAGCAGCGATGGGAAGGCTGCACCACGTTTACGCTCGCCAGCGACTGGCCCGACTCGTATTTGCCGGCCCACAGTCGAAACGGCAGCGGAAAGGTGTGCATGGCCACGGTGGGACGCAGCGGAAAGTCGCCAGCCATGGGCAGGTATGGACCTGGCGTCACGAACACGCACAACCCCAAGTCGCCGCCGGTTGGCAACAAAGGGTAGTTGCGCGCCACCAACTCCGCGGCTGCGAAGGGAAACTCATCCAAACCCGGCTCTGGCTCCAGGCCGACAATCTCGAGCGAATGCTGAAGGCGGGCCAAGTGCTCATCGAGCCGGAACAACCGCCCGGCAAAAGTGCGCAGTTGCTCGGCGACGGTGGCCCCGAGCACAAATCCGCCATCGAACCATGGCAACACGCCCTGCGAGGCAGGCAAAAACTGGCCATTCAAGTAAACGCTGGGCTCGTTCATGGAACTGAGAATAGCGCTAAACTCCGCCGGCGACAAGGCGGCGACTGCTCGGCCCGCGATCAGCCTGGAGCGCCGAGAGCCCCGATCGCAGCGCGCACGCAGTTGGCGTCGAACACCCGCAGGCAGAGGCGCCTTTGGCGCATCAAACGAATGACACTCACCTTACGAACGAATTTCCCCCCTGGCGGCACGCGGCGCGGGAATTGCTTTCGTGGCAGGTCGTACCCATCGATCACTCGTTCCAGCGCCGCCAGGAGCAACCCAGGTCGCCTTGGGCGAAGGTTGCCTAGACCTCGCCGGCGTTGGCGAAACAAAACCATGACATACGCGAGAGGTTGTTATGCGTCGCAGACTTTATGCACAGTACGAACGTTCGGGTAAGGTCAAATATGCGCTGTTGGGCTGGCTGATTGGATTGCCGCTGCCCATCATTCTGTTGCTGCTATTCTTCCGCGGCTGCGACTTCTGATCGCCCGAGCCATTCCCCCATGCCAAGACACCCAGCTGCCATAAAATCGGCTGGAAATTCAGGTGGAAACGGGGCAGTTCAAGTGGAATGGTAGCTGGCGGATGGCTCGCTTTGACCGGCAAGATTGTTCGAGCGAGCGGCATGCGCGGGAGAACCGCGTATTGCCGCCCGTTGAGTCGTCTGGCAGGGGGGCTGCCGCTTGCGGCAATGCTCCCCCCCATGGTGATTTCCCCTGCTCAAATCCAATCAAAGGTTTGTTCCCCGCTTGCGATTCGCTGTCCAAACAACGAAGCTAGTAGAAGGCTTGGAGGGAACGAGGGAAGACCACGGCGAGACAGCACACCGGCATGAGCGAATTAACCGCGCTACAAATCTTGGATTCCATCCAGCAGCGTGGACTGGTAGCCGACGACATTGTCGCCAAACTGCGGCAGCGCGTGAATGAACGGCCCGACGAAACCGGTCCCACGGCCCTGACTTCGTGGCTGGTCAAAAACAAGCTGCTCACGTCGTTTCAGGCCGACGAACTGCTGAACAACGGCGATACGGTGCATCGCGTGGGCGGCGCCCCGGCCGATGCCCCGATGGCCGAAATCCTGGCCGAGGATGACGCAGCCTTTGGCGGCGCGCTGGGCGGTGGTTTTGGAGGCGCCTTCGGCGGCGGAGGGCTTTCGCTGGCCCAACCGCGTTTGGGACAAAAACGCGTGGCGCAGGCGGCGAAGGTTAAGACCAACGTTTGGGATTCCAAGCTGATGTTGCTGGGCGGCGGCGGATTGATGCTGCTGTTGCTGGCCTTCGGATTGCTGTACTGGCTGATTGGCCGAGGTTCGGGCGATGAAGCCTTCAAGCTGGCCGAAGACGATTACAATGCCGGCAACTACACCCAAGCCATCGAAAAATACAATCGCTACCTGGAAAACCATGCCGGACATACCCACGCCGGACAGGCGCGCGTGCACCGGGGCTTGGCGCGGCTACGGCAGGTCACCAGCCGCCCTGCCGACTGGGCCCAATCGCTGGCCGAAACCGAAGCCGTGTTGCAAGAAATTCGCAAAGAGCGCGAGTTTTCCGACGCTCGGGCAGAACTCGCCACCGTGCTTCCCAAGCTGATCGATGGCTTGATCGCCCAAGCCCGTACCAAACAAGATCCGGCCCTGTTGGCCAAGGCCGACGAGGCCTTCAATCTGGTGCAAAACAACGCCTACGTGCCCAAGGTATTGCGGAACGAAGAGCACCTGCGGATTGCCGAGTCGCGGCGGGCCGAGGTGCAGCGAGAGCTCGATCGCGATCGCGAGTTGGCTGCTGCCATCGAACAGATCAACGCCGCCGCAACGCGTGGCGATACCGCCGTGGCGTATGCCATTCGCCGCGACCTGGTTCGCACCTATCCCGATCTCGAAAACAATCCCGAATTGCGCCAAGCCATTTTGGCCACCGCCGCGGCCGAGCAAAAAGCCGTGCAATTCGTGGCCCAGGTTACCGAAGCCCTGCCGGATGAACCCGACTCGGCCATCGCCGCAGTCACGGCGTTGGCCAGCACCAAGGGCAAGCCGGCGCCGGGTGTGGCCGGCCAGCAGGTGTTTGCCCTTGCCGCCGGCGCTGCGTACGGTCTCGATGCCGCCACCGGAGAGCTGTTATGGCGACGGTTTGTGGGCTTTGACACCGACTACTTGCCGTCGTTCGTGGGCGCGGCGAATAAGGAGGTGCTGCTGATCGATGCCGTGCGCAACGAGTTGATTCGCGCCGATGCCGCCACCGGCGCCGCCCGCTGGCGATTGCCGCTGGAAGGAGGGCTGCCGCTTTCCCCGGTTGTGGTGGGTGAAGAAGCCTGGGTAGCCACGCGCGACGGCCGCGTGTATCGGGTTCGTCTGTCCGACGGCCAGTCGTCAGGCTACTTCCAGTTGCCGCAACCGCTGCAGACGCCGCCTGTGGTGTCGGCCGATACGGGTTTGCTCTACCTGCCGGGCATGGAAGGCAACCTGTACGTGCTCGAAACCCGGCAGGAGCCAGCGTGTCGCAACGTGGTTTGCCTGGGACACGCACCCGGCACCATCGTCGCGGCTCCCACGTTAATCGACCGCGTGTATCTGCTGCTGGTAGAAAACACGGGTTTGAAGTACGCCACGCTGCGCGTGCTGCGGTTGACCGATGGTGGCGCTACGGTCGAGTTGGCACAGTCCGAACCCCTGGAAGGCCAGGTGCATTGTCCGCCGGTCCGCGAAGGCAATGCGCTGCTGGTCGCCACCAATAACGGAGGCCTGTACGTCTTTGCCATTGGTGACGAGCAGGGTGAAAAGCCGCTGGCGGCCGTCACCCGTCAGGCTGGGAGCGCCAGCCAAACGGTGGCTCCCAAGGTGCATTTGGATCGCGACAAACTGTGGGTGGCCGATCGCGTGCTGCAACACTACGCCATTCAAGAATCGACGGGGCAATTCACTCCCCTGTGGCAACGTTTCCCCGGCGATGTTTTTCTGCAACCGTTGCAAACCGCGGGGCCGGCGCTGGTGCACGCCCGACGGGTGTTGGGCAAACCCGGCGTGGTCATCGGCGCCACGGCCGCCGCCAGCGGTGAAAACTACTGGGAAACCACGCTGGCCGCCCCCAGCGCCACGGGGCCGTTGATCGATTCCGAGGCCCAAACCGTGGCCGCGCTCAGCTCCAGCGGAGGCTGGTTTGAAGTGCCCTTGCAAGAACTGGGGCAAGGGCAAATGATCTCGCGGCCTACCCAACAAGTAGCGCTCGAGCATGGACTGGCCACCGATTACCCGGTGAGTCAGTTCGACAAAGGGCGCTGGGTGCTGTCGCTGGCCGAAAATCGGCGAGAGATTCTGACCGCCGACCGCCACGAAGGGTCCATCCGATTGGCGTGGACGGCCCTCCCCGACGCGGTTAGTTTTCCGCCCGTCTCGCAGTCGGGCCGGTTGCTGGTGGCTGGCGTGCTGGGCCAGGTATTCTGCCTGGAACCCTCGTCGTGGCAGTTGGCGGGCGCGCCGTTCCAACCCCGGCTGGAGAATGGTCGCCGCTATGCCTGGCTGGGAGGATTGGTTTCGCGGACATTTCTCGAAGAAGCAGCAAACGCGGGCGGGGACGAAGCCCTGGACGGCGCGCCCTCGCACGAGTTGGGCACCTTTCTCCTGGCCGAGCGTGGCGGAGACCTGTTCTTGCTGGCCCTGGCCACCGAACCGATTCCGCATTTGGCCGTTCTGGTGCAAACGCGGTTGGAACACCCTTTGATTGGTCCGCTGGCCGAACTCGAATCGTTCGCGTACGCGGTCGACGACCAATTCAACCTGTTGGCGATCGAACGGCAAGGCCTCCAAACCACCACGGTTGGGCAACTGGCCGGTCCTCCGCGCTGGGGACCACAGGTGGTGGGCAATACCGTGCTCGTGGCGACCGAAGAAGACGAATTGCTCTGCCTGGATGCCAGCGGACAAATCCGCTGGCGGCAGCCGCTTCTCTCGGCCCCGTTGGCCGGCGCCCCCACCTTGCTGGGCGACGATCTCATTCTTGCTTCGGTCGAGGGAACCATTTGGAAGGCAGACCTCGCCACGGGCGACCCACACGGAAAGCTCGAAACAGGCGAACCGCTGGCGCGGGGAGCGATCGTGAATACCGCGGCAGAAACCCCTCGACTGCTGCTCACGGCCGCCGATGGATCATTGCTGCTGACGCCAGTGCCATAGCGGGCAGGGCTGGCTGAATTGGCGGGCTTGGTCCGTCCCAACGCTGTTTGACCGTGCCAGTGATGCTTCCCGGTTGCCGTTGCGTCTTGGCTTAATCTCTGCAGAACTTCAACGATCGGAGGTACAGCCCACCTTGTGGACGAGCAACTGCACTGCGCGGCACCGTCCACTCTGCTTTGCCTCGGTAGTTTATGCGCCGCACGAGCTGCCTTTGCCGAAATCGCCGCGGTCTTACACGGCACATCTGCGCAAACATTCGCCGGTAAGTTTTTCATAAATCATCAGGGCGAAGTGCGTTCCTCCAGCGAAACTCGGCGTTCCCGCAGTGGCGCCGATCAGCCAGAGATTGGAATAGGGTGATCGATAATCTACTTTTCCCGTATTGATGTGTTTTGGGGTGAGGCTGGCGCCGTAGGCGTTTCCTCTTGGCGCCAGGACAAACCGCTCGTTCGTCGCTGGACTGCCCGCGATGACCAAGTCCAGGTGCTGCCGCAACGCGGGAATGAAGTGCCGTTCGATCACGTCAAGAACTCGTTCCGTGGTCCTGTTTTTCTCGGTTTCATAGCGTGCTCGATCTTGTCGTCTCCATGAGGCAAAACGCTCGTAATTGCAGGGCGTGCAGACGACCAACTGGTCGCAACCTTCTGGAGCAATTTTCGCATCGCTGCCGTGCAAAGTGGGCGTGGACATGAATAGCATGGGGTTGTCGAGACACTCTTCTTCCAATTGCTCCTCGTAGCATCGGTTGATGTCATCATGCTGGTAATGCCAGAGGTTCCAGTTTCCAAAGCCGTATTCTCGCAATTCCAGTCCCCGCAAACCCAAGTACACAGTAAAGCTGCTTGCCGAGTACTCGTAGTTCAGGCGTCGGTCAAACCACCGGGGGAAGGGCGACGCCACGAGTTTTCGCAGAAGCTGGGGATCGCCATTATAAACAAAGTGACGGGCGGTATAGACGTCTCCGCTCTTGACGCGGGCCGCACATATTTTGCCGTCTTGTTCGTCCAGCGATCGCACCCAACTATTGAAATGAACCGAGCAGCCAGGCTGCCGGCCGATGAAATCAGCCAGCGTTTGAAAGAGATGGCGGTAGCCCTGCTTTGGCACATATGCACCTGCCGCATACCCACAGGTGATGGCAGCCTGCAATGCTAGGGAAGCCTGTTTCGGAGGCAAACCCAAATCACCGCTCTGTCCCGACAGAATCGATTGAATTTCCGTTGGGAAACCAAGATGCTGGAATAGATCGCCAGTCGTCCAGTTTCGGTAATGGATGAGATTATGGAACTGGAATGGGTGCGCCCAGAGTGTCGCTTTGTTGAACGCCGGGGGTAGTTCGTACAGCTCTTGGTTGAGGCCGCGGATCGTCGCAAAGTACGTCGCAATTTGGTCCTTGAAATCAGGATAACGTTGGGCGAGCAAGTCGCGATTATTCTCCAGTCCATGGACGAAATCGTAGCGAAACGACGGAAATCGCAGACGATCATAGCCATCTGGGTTGAGCTCGACGAAGTCGATTTCGTTTTCTAGTCCCAGGTGATGCAGCAAGATGCCGAATTCCTGGTCGGCAGCGCAATTCCAAAGGTAATGCAGTTCGGCGCAAAACGTGTATTCTCCGGATGAAAAACTGTGCCCATAGCCCCCAGGATACGCGTGGCGCTCCAGCAGGCACACACGTTCGCCGCGCCGGGCCAGCAGGGCCGCAGTCAGAATGCCGCCAATCCCTGAGCCAATAACGACATAGTCGAACTTCGCGTGGATCATTGGTTCGAATCCGAATCATTCGTGGCGCAAGGAGCCCAGGCTGGGCCCGGTGAACAGACAGGGAGTTTTCCGGGTCAAAAGTCGGTCAAGCTCTTGGGGGGCCACGCGGCCCGCAGGGCGTTGAGCACCGCCAGCACGTCAATGACTTCTTGAATGACGGCGCCGGCGACGGGCGGCAGGTACCCGAAAGCCGCGAAGCCCATGCCGATCACGCTGAGGGCCATGCCGCCGACCGCGCTTTGCAGGGCGATCCGGCGCATGCGGTCGCCGATGTGCAGCAGTTCGTCCACCTTGCCGAGCATGTTGTCCATCAGCACCGCGCCGGCGGCTTCCACCGTGACTTCGCTGCGCTGCCCCATCGCCAAACCGACGGTGGCGGCGAGCATGGCGGGAGCGTCGTTGATGCCGTCGCCCACATAAACCGTGGGAGCTTTGGCCGTTTCGGCCCGCACGATCACCAGCTTTTGCTCGGGGCTTTGCCCGGCATAAACGTCTTCAATGCCCACCTGTTCGGCCAGGTACTCCACCTCCGACAGCCGATCGCCGGAAACCAGCATCAGCTTGCCAAAGCTGTGCTTGGGAGCGAGATGGTTGATGAAGGCGGCCCCTTCTTGCCGGGGTTCGTCGCGAAAACGATACGTGGCCGCGTAATCGCCGTCCACTAGCACCAGGCACTCGAGCCCTCCGCCTGTGGGCGGAAGCGCCGCAACGAGCTGCGGCTGCGTAGCGGCCACGAGTTTGCGGCTGGTGATTTGCACCTCGCGGCCGTCGATCTGGCCCACCAGCCCTTGACCGGGCTCTTCGCGCACGCGGCTGGCCGTGAGCAGCGGCAGGTTGCGTGCCTGGGCGGCGACAATCACTGGCGCAGCCAAAGGGTGCTTTGAATACTGCTCGACGCTGGCCGTCCATTTCAGCACGTCGTCGGGCGTGAACTGCGGCGACACGCGTTCTTCCACCAGTTGAGGTTCGCCATAGGTGAGCGTGCCGGTCTTGTCGAAGATCATGGTTTGGCAGCGGCCGATCTGCTCCAGCACGGCCGGGTCGCGAATGATGATGCTGCGCCGCGCGGCCAGCGAGATCGAGCCGATGATCGCCACGGGAATCGCAATCAGCAAAGGGCACGGGGTCGCGATCACCAGCACCGCGAGGAAGCGAATTGCCTCGCCGCTGCCCAGCCAGGCGGCCACGGCAATCGCCACGGCCAGCGGAGTGTAAAAGGCTCCCAGTTGATCGCCCAACCGCCGCAAGTGCGGGCGCTGCTGCTGCGATTGCTCCATCACCTTCATGATGCGGGCGTAGCGCGAATCGATGGCCAGCCGCGTGGCCGAAATGGTCAGGGCTATCTCGCCGTTGATGGCGCCGGAGAGAACTTCGGAGCCAACCGATTTGGACACCCGATACGGCTCGCCGGTCAGATAGGCTTCGTCCATCGAGCCATGGCCGGCAACCACGACGGCGTCGACGGGGCAAATTTCGTGCGGCAACACCACCAGGGTATCGCCTACCTGCACTTCCGAAAGCGGCGTGTCGACCAGTCCCGAGTCGGTCTGGCGATGGGCGACCGAAGGCATGCGTTTGGCCAGGGCGTTGAGCACCGAGGAAGCCCTGCGAACGGCAAACGCCTCGAGGGCTTCGCCGCCGGAGAGCATGAGCACCACCAGCGTGCCGGCCAGGTATTCCTCGAGCAGCACGGCCGTGACGATGGAGATGCCGGCCAGCAAATCGGAGCCGAACTCGCGCCGCAACAATTTAACGGCCAGCTCCACCACCAGCGGCAATCCACCGACGATGAGCGCGATCCACAAGGCAATTTGGGCGGCGGGAAGGGGGACATCGGCCCCGAAAACCATTCCCAAATAAGCGCCAATGCACGCCACGGCGAGCGCGGCAATGACAAAATGACGGCGATCCCAGAGGATTACCATCCATGCGTTGTCGCCGCGCACTTGCGATGTTCTCCCGCCGGGGCAAGCCTTGAGAACCTGTCCGAAAACCGCCCCGGCACGTCGTGCGGCCGGGGACTTTGGATGCGAGATCAGGTTTTCGGACCGGCTCTTAAATCAATTCTGGCAGCGGCGACGCGGTTTCTTCGAGCAGGTATTGCGGCCGGCCGCTGAGGTCGGGCAGGGTGACGGTGGAAGCGTCGATGCCCAAGTTGCGGTACAGCGTAGCATAAACCTCGGAGAACGTAACGGGGCGAGCGACCGCTTCGCCGGCCAAACGATCGGTAGCGCCGATCACCTGTCCGGTTCGCATGCCGCCTCCGGCAAGCAAGGCGCAGTTCACACGGGGCCAATGATCGCGGCCCACCTGGGCGCTGATTTTCGGCGTGCGGCCAAATTCGCCCCAAATCACCACGCTGCAATCGTCAGCCAATCCTCGTTGGTGCAGATCCTCCACCAGGGCGCTAACGCACTGGTCGAAGACCGGGAAGTCTTCCGCCTCGCGCTTGAAGATGGAATTGTTGCCGCCGCCGTGCCAATCCCATTTGCTGTAATTCAGCGTAACGATGCGGGCGCCGGCTTCGATCAAACGCCGGGCGAGCAGCAGACTTTGGGGAACGCGGGGCGCGCCGTTGCCATCCATGAATTTGGTGGGATCGCCGGTGCCATATCGTTCGACGACGGCGGGGTCTTCCTGCGAAAGATCGAGGGCGTCGGCCAGACGGCTGGAAGTGAGCAGGCTCATCGCCTGTTGGGTGTAAGCGTCCATCCCTGTCATCATGCCCGAGGCGTCCACGTCGCGGCGGAAACGATCCATGCCCGAGAGCAAGGCTTTGCGATCGGCCAGGCGATCGAGCGAAATACCGTTGAGCACCAGGTCGTCGCGAGTGGGGCCGGTAGGACGGAACGGGTTGTAAGCCGGACCAAGGAAGCCGGGCCCTGGCTCGTTGTAAGGACCGTGCGTACAGGTGTAGCACAGGCTCACAAAGGGTGGGGTGGTTGCCGAGGGCGAACCTTGCAGCCGGGCTACCGCCGAACCGAATTGCGGCCAACCGCCCGACGGCTTGGTCGCTCGCGGCGTATGACCGTTGAATACCTGAAAGGCGTCGTGGCCCGATTGCGAGCCGACGATCGAGCGAATGGGAACCAGTTTGTCGGCCATCTGTGCCAGCTTGGGGAAAGCCTCGCAGATTTCCATGCCGGGCACGTTGGTCTTGATGGGCCGCCAAGGACCGGCAATTTCTTGCGGAGCCTCGGGCTTGAGGTCGAACATGTCCTGATGCGGCGGTCCACCAACCAGGTAAATCATGATGACCGATTTGTTGCGTTTGCCGGTTGCCGATTTGTCCTCGGCTTGCAGCAATTGCGGCAAACTCAAGCCAGCGAGGCCCAAGCCGCCCACCCGCAGGAAGTTGCGGCGCGAAACGCGATCACAAAAGGATTTGGTCTGTGGATTTCCGAGCAGGGTGAGCATAGCAAGTGTTCTCCGGCGGCATGATGGCTCGCAAGCAGTCCTGCTAACATATCAACCCCAGTTGATTGCTGCTACAGAGAAATGGCCTTTTGGCCAGATTTCGACCCCCCGGGGATGCCAGTTGAGCGAGCAGGCACAACCTGGACCGAGCAATTGGGCAGGATGGATTTACTCCCCGGTTGGGTGCGTCGGGGCCGTCGAAATCGGCTCTACCGCGGCGCGGCTCGCAAGCGTTGGACCACTTCGGCCACGTGATGGACGGCGAAGTCGATTTCTGCCGCAGTGGTGAAACGTCCCAATCCAAACCGCAAGCTGGCGCGAACCCGGTGGTCGGGGCAGCCTAGCGCCCGCAGCACGTGACTTGGCTCCGGATTTGCAGAAGTGCAAGCACTTCCAGAACTTACCGCCACCTCAGTCAATCCCGTCATCAAGGCTTCGCCATCCACGCCGTTAAAACTCACGTTCAGGTTGCCGGCTAATCGCAAATCGGGGGAGTCGAGCGGGGGGCCGTTCAGGACCACATCTGCCAGGCGGCCGGTCAGGCCGTCGTAAAGTTGCTGACGCAAAGTCTGCAAGCGCAGCGATTCGGTGCCCATTTCGTCGAGCGCAATCTCCACGGCTTTGGCCAGGCCCACTATTCCAGGGGTGTTCAAGGTGCCGCTCCGGCGCCCGCGTTCCTGCCCTCCGCCATCGATTTGCGGGGCAAGGATGCTTTGGCTTCCGCGGCGGCGAACGAACAGCGCCCCCGCGCCTTTGGGTCCATACAATTTGTGCGCGGAGAAGCTGAGCAGATCGACGTTCAGCTCGGCCACGTTGACGCGGATTTTCCCCACGGCTTGGGTGGCGTCGCAGTGCAGCAGAATACCCCTTTGGCGGCAAACGCGGCCGAGGTTGGCCAGCGGTTGAATCACGCCAATTTCGTTATTGGCCAACATGATCGAAACAAGCAGGGTATCGTCGCGCAACGCGGCAATCGCCCGGTCTTCGTCGATCATGCCTGGTAGGGAGCTGCCGACCGGCGATACGTCCAGCAGAGTCACTTCGTATCCGCGGCGGGCAATACGGGCGAGTGGATCGAGCACGGCCTTGTGTTCGGTTTTGACGCTCACCAGGTGGCGCCGCCGGGAGTCGTGGCTCGCGGCTTCGCACACGCCCCGCAGGGCCAGGTTGTTGCTTTCGGTGGCCCCGCTGGTGAACACGATTTCGCGAGGGTTCGCGCCGATGGCCGCGGCAACGGTCGCCCGGCTGGTCTCGACCGCTTCGGCCGCTTTCCAGCCATAGGCGTGGTTGATGCTGCCGGCGTTGCCAAAGTGCTCGGTGAAATACGGCAACATGGCCGCGAGTACCCGCGGATCGACCGGCGTTGTGGCGTGATGGTCGAGATAGATCATGTGAACGAAGAGGACTTGGCCGCTGCAAGCGGGAGGTGGCTTGTGGCGTGACGGTAGGCGGCGTGCCTCCTTCAGAAGCCAAGCACCTGAATCTCGGTAACTCCGCTGGCGCCGTCATCACGCCATACACTGCGGGGTTCGATCTTGATGTACCGCCCTCTCACAAAGGGAACCGGAAGTGTCACGCCGTAATCGGTGGAGTCCATCCGACCAGGGGCCATCGGCACTTGGCCTTGGGCCACGGGGTTGACCAGTGACCGGGTTTCGCTGACGAACAGATCGACGTCCTTCCATCCTCGATGGGTTTTGCCCGGCAGGTTGTAGTTCCAGATGCGCACGCCGGAAACGGTGCGCACCTCGCCCAGGTCGAGGACGATGAGCGGTCGTTTGCCGCTGGGGTATTGCCACATTTGCCGGACGTCGACCACGTTCCAATGTCCGTCGACGGCCGCGGTCGCCGGGGCTTCTTCGCTGCTGTAACTGCTGTGCGAAACCTCCTTCACCGGCAGCACCGGCGCATCGATTTGCCCGGTGACAATGGCCAGCACCAGCGCCGCGTCGCGCTCGGGTGTTGATGGATTGTCCGGGGATCGGGCAATGATTTCTTGCAGTCGGGCAGGCAGCGCCGCCAGGTGCGCGGCCACTTGGCCATCGACCATGTCGCCGGGCAAATTGCCCATCGCCGCCAGATCGGTTTGATCGTGGAACTGGGCAGCGTGGCAAATCGCCCGGATCGCCGGAGCCAAACTTCGTCCATCCCGAAAAACCAGTGGCAGCAGCACGACCACGGTTTCCGGAGGCGGATCGTTGCACACCGCCAGCGCATTCAGCACGGCGACCTGCTGGCACGGCATTTCGCCCAAGCAGGCGAGGATGGGCGCCACCACGCCGAAGGCTGCCCCGCCGCAACAGGCTCGATTCGCGGCGACTGGTTCCAATTCGAGCGCCAGCGCCAACAAACGGGGGCCGGCGCCGGGGTAGGCCAATCGCCGCACCTCGCGAATGGCCGCTGGCCAGGCCGCGGATTGCCGGGGATTTTCGAGCACACCCAAAATGCCTGGCACCACGCGGTCGGGATAGTTGAACACGCGAAGCACCTCCAGGCTGTTGGCCACCAGCCTGGGGTTATCGCTCCGCAGGGCCTGCAGCAGCATTGGCAGCGCCACCTCGGCCTCGGCCAGCAAATGGCTGCGGGCCGTGCGAACAGCATCGCGATCGTCGGATTCCAGCGATCGGATGTGCGGCATGAGTTCGCGTCGCGTGCGTATTGCGACTTCGATCGATTCCAACAACTTTTCCGCGCGCTGCTGCTGATCGGCGGTGGGCACCGAACACAACACGTCGTCGACCGCTTTGCGCGCCGCTGGCAAATCACCCTGGGCAAAGTAACGAGCCGACTCTTCCAGCAACACGTCGCGACGTTCGTGGTTGCGCAATTGAAGCTGCACATCGAATGCTTCATGCAGTTGGCTCAATCGCCGCTGCTGCTGGTCGTTGAGCTTTTCGAACGACTCGTTGGCGGCCGCGAGCGAGGACCGGGCGGCATCGAAGTCGTTGGCCGCCAGCTGTTCGTCAATCTCGTCGAGGCGAACATTCCAATCAATGGCGACTGGCGGTGTCGGTTGCTGACGTTCGGCAGGCTGCGCGGGCGACGAGCGGCGCACATCGGGCTTCGCGATCGGCCTGGGCGACTGCTGGTCGCCACCGCAGCCCCAGCTGGCGAAAACGCATAACATTGCTCCCGCCAAGATGGTTCGCCGCGCGATCGTCGAAGTTAACCGATCCATGGTGACGTGATTCAAATGGCAGGCGGGAAACAGGGCGGAGGGCAGGATTACGATCATCGTTGCATATCAGCCATCGTTTATCATAGTCCTCTGGCCGACAATATTCAAAATTTCCGACGTCGAACCAACCTGCTGGTAAGAACAACTTCGCTGCCAAAAAGACCCACCTGCAGCGGCAGCGCGGTTATAATCCGTAACTATCCAAACCATTTCGGGGGGGTCGTTCCATGCTGACAGCGGTCTGCGGCTCGCCATTCTCGCGTCGCCAGTTTCTCGCCACCGCCGGGGGCGGACTGGGCGCCATTGCCCTGGCGGCCCTGAATGCCGAATCACAGGCCAGCGGACCGATTGCCAGAAACCCGCTGGCGGAACGCGTGCCCCACCGAAAGCCGAGGGCAAAACGCGTGCTCTGGCTATTCATGCACGGCGGACCGAGCCATGTGGATTTGTTCGACCCCAAGCCAGAGCTAACAAAGTACGCCGGACAACCACTGCCGGACAGCTTTGGCGATGTGATGACGCGTCGCAAGGTGGCGGCCAATCCGCTGCTCGGGCCGGTCAAACCGTTCCGGCCTCGCGGAAACTCGGGCCTGGAGATCAGCGATTTTCTGCCGCAGATCGCCCGGCACGCCGATAAGCTCTGCGTGATTCGCAGCCTGCACGGCGACAGCGTCAATCATCCGCAGTCGGTTTATCAAATGAACACCGGCAGCATATTGATGGGCAAACCAAGCGTGGGAAGTTGGATCGCCTACGGATTGGGCACGGCCAATCAGAACATGCCGGCGTTCATTGTGATGACCGACAAGGGAGGCGGCATCAAAGGGGGACCGCCCGCCTGGGGAAGCGGCTTCTTGCCCGCCACGTACCAGGGCACGCTCATGCGGGCCGATCAGCCGCCAATCTTGAACTTGAAGCCGCAACCGCGAATTTCTGCGGAACAGCAAACGGCCACGTTGGACCTCGTGCAGCAAATGAACCGCCGCCACTTGGCCTCGCGCGGCAACGACGACGAACTGGCAGCCCGAGTGGCCGCTTACGAATTGGCATTTCGGATGCAAGCCGCGGCGCCCGAGTTGGTCGACATTTCGCAAGAAACGGCCGCCACGCATTCGCTGTACGGCATCGACCATCCTCCAACGCGCGATTTTGGCGTGCGCTGCCTGCTTGCGCGGCGGATGCTGGAGAGTGGCGTGCGGTTCGTTCAGCTTTACTCGGGCGACACCGGCGGCTGGGACGCCCACAACAACGTGGCCAGCAACCATGCCAAGTACTGCGAAGCGACCGACCGGCCGATCGCCGGTTTGCTCACCGACCTGGCCCAACGCGGCTTGCTGGACGACACGCTGGTGATCTGGGGAGGCGAGTTCGGCCGCATGCCGATGAGCGAACAAGGTACGGGTCGCGACCACAACCCCTGGGGCTATTGCTGCTGGCTGGCCGGGGCGGGCGTGCGCGGCGGTTATGCCCACGGTGCGACCGACGCCGTGGGCCTGAGAGCCGAAACCGACAAGGTCCACGTTTCGCAGTTCCACGCCACGTTGCTGTATGCGCTCGGCCTGGAACCAGAGCGACTGACCTGGAGCCACAACGGTCTCGAAGAAAAATTGACCGGACCCGCGGGGGCGGAACCGGTAACCGAGTTGTTTGGGTAATGGTTTCTTGCGTGCTGGCATCTCCGCAAGCTGCAGGGAGGTTGGTGCAATCAACGTCGGCATCCGGGTGAGCGGTCTTCCGAATTCCGCGACAGGGACACCAGCCGCCGTCCATTGGATTGATTCGTGTTCTTGACGGTCCTGCTGGGTGAAAACAATCTTAGATTCGAAGTGGCAAACAGGAATTTCTACCGTGGCCTTGCTGAAATATCGCGAGTTTCCGAATTCAGCCCCATTGGCGGCGTGGCTGCTGATTTTTGCTGGCGCCGTAAACGGTGTGTTCGCCGAAGAGCACGCCGTGATTTCCGAATCGCCGATCACCGACAGCGATCGCGACCATTGGGCGTTTCGCCCGCTGCGTCGACCGGAGTTGCCGGCAGTTGCCGGTGGGGATTGGCCGGCCAATCCGATCGACGTCTTCATTCTCGCCCGGCTGGAAGGCAAAGGCATCGCACCGCAGCCAGCGGCCGACAAGGCCACGCTCTTGCGGCGGCTGCACTTGGATATGATTGGGTTGCCGCCCTCGCCGGAGGAAGTGGCCGCGTTTGTGGCGGACCGTTCGCCTGACGCGTACCAGCGCGCGGTCGACCGGTTGTTGGCGTCGCCCAGCTATGGCGAGCATTGGGCTCAGTTCTGGCTCGACTTGGCGCGCTTTGCCGAGACGGACGGGTTTGAGCACGACAAGGAGCGGCCCGGAGTGTGGAGGTATCGCGATTGGGTGATCGACGCCTTCAACTCCGACCTGCCGTACGATCGCTTCGTGGCCTTGCAGCTTGCCGGCGACGAATTGCAGCCTGGCGACGAAGCGGCCCGGACAGCAACAGGCTTTTGCCTGGCCGGACCCGACATGCCCGACCTGAACCTGCAGGCCGAACGCAAATCGGACCTGCTCAACGAATTGACCGGTACGGTGGGCGCGGTGTTCTTGGGTTTGCAGTTGGGCTGCGCCCAGTGCCACGACCACATGTACGATCCGCTGAGCCAATTGGATTTTTTTCGGCTCCGGGCCGTATTCGAGCCGGCGGTCGATTTGAAAGGCCACACGTTCGCCGAGAGCAAGCAAAACGTGCCCGTCAGCCATTTGCTGATCCGCGGCGACTTTCGCCGGCCCGGCCCCGAGGTTGGGCCCGCCGTGCCGCGGATTGCCGATCTCTGGCAAACGAAGTTGGAACCGATCGCCCAGAATGGACACTCCACGGGCCGCCGCGCGGCGTTCGCCCGCTGGCTGACGCGGGCCGATCATCCGCTTACCAGCCGGGTGATGGTCAACCGGCTTTGGCAGCAGCACTTTGGACGCGGCCTGAGCGCCACGCCCAGCGATTTTGGCGTGATGGGCGATGCTCCCCTGCACGGCGAGTTGCTTGACTGGCTGGCGGTGGAATTCGTGGATGCTGGCTGGAGCATGAAGCATATCCATCGATTGATTGTGAACTCGGCCACGTATCGACAAGCGAGCCGAATGCAAAGCGACGAGGACTCGGCCGTATGGGAAGCGGCCGTGGCGCACGATCCGAATAACCTTTATTGGTCGCGCTTTCCGCGGCGGCGACTGAGCGGGGAAACCATTCGCGACGCGATGCTGGCTGCGGCGGGTTCGCTCTCTCGCGTCGCGGGGGGAGAGAGCGTGCGTCCGCCGCTTCCGCCCGAGGTGGTGCAAACGCTGCTCCGCGCCGATCATTGGAAGGCGAGCGAAGCCGAGGCCGATCACGCGCGGCGGAGCGTGTACATCTTCGCCCGGCGTAATTTGCGGTACCCCATTTTCGAGGCGTTCGATCGCCCCGCGGCGACCGCCACTTGCGACCGACGGCAAACGTCGACGACCGCCCCGCAATCGCTGTTCCTGCTGAATTCGGAGTTTTCGCTGGAGGCTGCCCGACGGTTGGCTGGCCGACTGCTGGCCGAGGCGGGCAACGAGCCGACGGCGTGGATCGAGCGTTGCCACGAGTTGGCGCTATCGCGGGCTCCAAGCGGCGACGAGCTGACCGACTGCCGGGCGTTTCTCCAAGCCCAACCAGCGCGACTGGCCGCCGAGCAGCGCGGGCAAAGTGCGTGGGCGCTGCCGATTCCGTTGCCCAACAACCTCGAACCAGCGCTGGGAGCGGCACTGGTCGATTTCTGCCTGGCGATTTTCAACGCGAGCGAGTTTTTGTACCTGGAATAGCGGTGTGCGGCCGATTGTGGGCCGGTAGTACTGCGGAACGGAACCGGAACGGGGGAGGTTGAGGAATGCGCCCCGGGGCGCTGCGGAACACCATGGTAAAGTTGCGGGAAGAGAAAAAGCGTTCCGGCAAGTGCAAATGGAGGTCGTTGCATTACGCGCTGCGTGACAGGGGCGTTGGCACGCATCGGGGCCGAGCGGCGTAAATCATATTGAACATTTTGTTTGTAGATTGGCGGCGGTTTTTTCTGACGGGGGCGTGTCACGGAACGCGTTACGAAATGGACGTGGCGGGAGCGCCGCGGGGAGCGTTGGAAAATTCAATGGGCCAGTTGGGAGCAGCGAGGGAGGCGAAGCGAGGGCTATAGGGGATTAGGACGCGGGATTGCGTGATATGGTGGCGCGATGGGCATTGAGTTAATGCTACCAGAAATCTCCGCCCCGCTGAATGCATGAGTGCGGTGCAAGAGTCGCTATTTTCCACCGCAAGATGAAAGGCTGACCGACGCGGTGCGGATTGGTTTGGCGATGAATTCCGCGATGCAGAATCGCGAATCCGCGCGGTCGGTCGTCGCCCAGAACATGGTAATCGTGAAACGGCCGTTGCAAGGAACCGCCGTGCGCTCGCTTTTCCAACATTAATCCATGGAAGTGCGAACGGAGTTAATTATGGCAACAATCGCGTGTCCTAATTGCCAATCAGCGTTAACAATCGACGAATCATTCGCCGGTCAGGCGCTTCAATGTCCTTTTTGCAGCCACCAGTTTGTCTTGGCGTCTCCGCTGACGCCCCAGAAGCCGTTCGAACCGCCGATCGCATCCACTCCCACATACAATACGACGGTGAGTGCTCGCTTCAAAAAGTCCAGTTCGATACTCGATGCCATCCTTGATTTTCGATTCGAAAAGTACGTTACACCGGTGATCATAAGAATCACTTGGATCTTGACGTTGATCATTGCGGCGATGTTGTTGATTTTCCAGCTGTATGTTGACGTTGCTTCCTTATTTCCTGAATCGCCGTCGGCAACGGCCCCTCCATCGGACTTCGAGTTCCGTCCCGACGGTCGAGTGGTCGATAAGTTGGTTCAGTTCGGTTTCTTCTTGGTCCGATACACGGGGATTTTCATGGCGCTGCTTTGGGTTAGGGTGTGGCTGGAAACGATGATTGTCCTTTTCAATATTGCACAATCTTTGATTTCGATCGACCGCAAGACCAGAGGCTAGCCAACTTATGGCAAGCATTGTGCCTGCTGCAATGCGAGCGGGCTGGGTCGCACGCGGTAATACCGAGCAAAGGATACGCCACCTAACCCGATGCTCAACAGCCGTGGATCCCTGTGCCATCTTCCCCCCCGTACAATTCATTGCCGCTGGCGATATAATCTTGCGCGTACACCGCTGGCTGTCGCGTCTGCCTGGCGATTCCCCCCCGTTGGTCTGTTCTGCCCATGATTCTGCTGAATGTTGTCGACGTCAAGAAGCGTTTTGGACCCGAGCCGGTGCTCGATGGCGTCACGTTTGAAACGCGGCCCGGCCAGCGGATCGGGCTGGTCGGTCCCAACGGGTGCGGCAAGTCGACGCTGATGAAGATCCTGGTCGGCGACGAAGAACCCGACGCCGGCGTCGTCGAGCGGCACCCGAGCTGCACCATCGGGTATTTGGAGCAGCATCCCGAGTTCCCCGCCGGGCAAACGCTGTGGGAAGCGGCCTTGGAAGGCATGGCCGACCTGTTGCAAATGCAGCGCGATTTGGAAACAGTCGCCCATGCCATGGCCGCCGCCGACGACGAGAGCGAACATGATCGGCTCGCCCGGCGTTTCGACCGCTTGCAGCACGAGTTGACACAGCGGGGAGGCTACCAGATCGACCACCAGGTGGAACGGGTGCTCGATGGGCTGGGTTTTGCCCGGACGGCGTTTACGCAGCAGGTGCAGCAATTGAGCGGAGGACAGCAAAACCGGCTGATGCTGGCTCGGCTGCTGCTGGCGCTGCCCGACGTGATGCTGCTGGACGAGCCGTCGAACCATTTGGACCTGGAATCGACGCGGTGGCTGGAAGAGTTTCTGTCGCAGACCGAGAAGGCGGTGATCGTGGTCAGCCACGACCGCTATTTCTTGGACAAGGTGACCAACCGCACCTTGGAACTGTACGCCGGCACGGTCGAGGCGTACCCGGGCAATTTTTCGGCGTACTGGCGGCAGAAGGCCGAACGGCTGGAGGTGCAGCGGCGGACGTACGAGAAGCAGCAGATCGAGATTGCCAAGGCCGAGGACTTTATTCGCCGCAACCATTACGGCCAAAAGAGTGCCCAGGCGGAGGATCGCCGGAAGAAGCTGGAACGGATCGAACGCGTGCCGCCGCCGCGCGAAATCGCTTCGCCGCCCATCGGGTTTCCGCCTGCCACGCGCACCGGCGACGTGGCGCTGAGGGTGGAGGGTTTGGCCAAGGCGTACGATCGGCCGCTGTTTCGCGAGCTTTCGTTTCAGATCGAGCGCGGGCAGCGGTGGGGCGTGATCGGTCCCAACGGCACCGGCAAAACCACCTTGCTGCGCTGCATTGTGGGCGAGATCGAGCCCGACGCGGGGCAAACCCGGCTGGGGACCGGCGTGCGGGTGGGGTATTTGGATCAGCTCACGGCAGGGCTCGACTTCGAACAGCCGGTGGTGGAAGCGATTCGGCCGCCGCACAAGGAATTCAACGAACCGCAGCGGCGCGACATGCTGGCCAAGTTTGGGATTACGGGCGACGCCGTGTTCCAAAAGGTTTCGAGCTTGAGCGGCGGCGAGCGGAGCCGGGCCGGCCTGGCGAGGCTGGCGTCGATGGATTGCAACGTGCTGGTGCTGGACGAGCCGACCAACCATCTCGACATTTGGGCCCGCGATTCGCTCGAGCGGGGCTTGAAGAAATTCGACGGCACGCTGCTGTTTGTGAGCCACGACCGTTATTTTTTGAACCAGATCGCCGATCACTTGCTGGTGGTGGAAGGGGACCGGTTCCGGGTGATCGAAGGCAACTACGACACGTATTTGCACTTTGTTTCGCAAGGGATGGCGGGCGGGCAGCCTGGCGAGCGAAGCGCCGTGGCGGCCACGTTATCGAGCCCGACTTCGGATGGGCGCGGCGGCGCGAGCAAGCCTGCCGAGAAAGCGGCGCCAGCCGCGGCGTCGGCCGAAAAACCGGGCAAGCGCAAGCGGCGGTATCCGTACCGCAAAGTGGCCGACCTGGAAGCCGAGATCCAGCAGCGCGAGCAAGAACTGGAGCAACTGCAAGCCACGCTGGCCAGTCCTGAAGTGTTTCGCAAGGGGAGCAGCATCCGGCAAATCCAGGCGCAACTGACCGAAACGCAAGAGGCCCTGGAAACGCTGTACGACCACTGGGAAGAGGCGCTGGAGCTGAACTAGGATTGATCGCAGCGGTTCTTACTGTGCTTGGCATCCGCTACTTGATGAAATCCAGACGGCTACTCCAATCCCAGCGTTTTCCGGAAGCCGTAAAGCGGTTGCAGGTAGGTTTCCAGCGGCAGGCCGTCCACGGTAGCCTGGCAGGTGCGGGTCACGCCGTCCACGGCGCCTGCTTCGGCAACAATGGTTTCGACCAGTCGGCGCTGGTCGTCGAGGTTCCAAGGGCGGGCCAGGTTGCGGCGGCCCGCCAACGCGCAGACCGCCAGGGCCAGAGCATAGCCGCCCCAGTTGCTGACCCCGGCGAGAATGGCGTGGGTAGTGGGAATGCGGCAGACGACGCGAGCGCTGGGGCCGAAGGCAATCGCCGAGCGAAGCACATGCCAGGGAAAGCAGCCCATGCCGATCTCGTTGCCGCCGTCGGCGATGCCGATGGTGGCGATGTCGGGGCGGTTGGCCGCGACCTCTTCGAACAGCCGATGGATTTTTGCCGTGTGGGCGTTGATCGACTCGCCGCGCATGTTGTGGCACAGATTGCGGTCTTCGCTGGGAACTTCCCGCTCGAACTCGGCTTCGAGTGACGAAGTGGGCGAGGCGGCGAACGAGGAACCGCGGCGAATCGACTCGGCGTTATGGCTGGGGCCGGCCCTTTCGATGGCGATGAGGTGGCTGGTCCGCTGCCCCGGCGGCGAACCCAACCATGCTTGCACAAACTGGTCGGATTGGGTGTTGGTATCGGAGGCGTTGCTGACGCGGTGGGGGTGCGCGGCATCGGCCGACTCAAAGGGAAACTCGCACAGGCAGCTAGCCGACAATTCCAGGGCATCGCAACCAGCCTGCAGGGCGGGCATCGCCACGGAGTCGGTGATCAAGGTGACTTCGCGACCCAGCGACATCAGTGCCCGTGCCAGGTAGAGCGCGCCGGGCGGCCCATCGGTTTCGGCCGTTCCGCCGTGGGGGGTGGGAACCCAGAACCCCGTGACAATGGCCACGGCCCCGGAGTGGCTGGCCAGGCTTTCGGCCGCGGCTTGCAATTGCCCCGCGGCCAGCGGTTGGCCTTGATGCCGGTAGGTGGAAACACCCCGCGCGCCGGGATCGCGCCACAGCAGTTCTTCGAGTTGGTCCCAGGCGATCGACATCATTGGCAACGTTTGGACTCAAGGGCGGATTTCCCCGCGCCTGTTGGTTGGTCGAATCATCTTAGAACAGGGGCTGAATCGGGCGCTAGCTGCCGGCGGGCTTGTCCGCGGGGTCGGGCACGCGCACCTGAATTTCATCGCCCACCACGCGGACTTCAAAGTGATCGACCTTGAGCTTGGGGTTGTCGCACCAGGTGCCGTCGCACACACTGAACCGCCAGGCGTGCCAAGGGCAACTCACCGCGCCATTGTGGACCTCGCCCGCCGCGAGCGAGGCTCCCATGTGAGGGCAGAAATCGTCAATGGCGAAGTACGTTCCTTGCACGTTGAACACGGCCACCGTGCGATTGCGAACGGGGAAGGCTTCGCCTCGTCCCTCGGGAATCGAGCCGACTTTGGCTACCGTAACAAACTCACTCATAATGCGGGGGGGCGGGAAGGAATGGAGGGGGCGGGGTGGTTGAATAAGGGACTGCGTAAAGCGGAGTCTCATCCAAGCGGGGACGAAAATGACGGCGGGTCGCAGGATTACTCGGCGCTCTTTCCGCCAATCGAAAACAAGTGGCGATGCGTTCGCAAAATGAGGGCGCCGTTGACGACGGCTGGCGTGGCATGGCATTCGTCGCCCAAGTTCACCCGACCGAGTTCTTCGTATTCGCGGGCAGCCGCCAGCACAAGCACTTCGCCATCTTCTGAAACATTATACAGTTTTCCGCCCACGCAGATCGGCGAGGCCATATACGTTCCCCCGATTCGCCGCTGCCAGAGGGTCTTTCCCGTGGCCACCTCGCAGCAGGTGACAATGCCGTTATCGGCCCAGAGAAAGAGCAAGTCGTCGAGCACCAGCACCGAGGGAATATGCGGCGCGCCGCGTTCCAGATGGTAAACCTCGGCGACCTCGGTGTTTGTGGATGGACCTGGTTTCAGAGCCACCACATGCTTGGTGCTGGTGACAAAGCCGCAGGTGCCGATCACCAACTCGCCAGCGACGACCGGCGAGCCGATCGCGCGCTCGGTGCTCTCGCCAAACACCGATTTTTCCCAAACGAGGGCGCCGTTTTTGGGATCGATGGCGGTGATGCCGTGGTTCCAATCGGTGAAAATGAGCAGGGGATCACGGCCGGGAGGGGCGAACACGCAGGGAGTGGAATACGTGGTGCGTTGGCTCTTGCGATCGACTTTCCAGCGAAGCTGCCCCGTTTTGCGATCGAGCGCCACCAGGGAGCTGGCGCCGTCTTGATCGATTGGCAGCACCACAAGATCGGCATGGACAATCGGTGACGAGCCGAATCCATGCCCTCCCTTGAAGGGCCCCAGATCAACCTCCCAGGCGGTTTGCCCCAAGACGGTGGGGTCGTTATGCCGCAGGGCCTTGAACGTGATTCGGTCGCCATCGGCCCAGGTCACGTAGATGTGGTCGGCATCGACGGCCGGGGTGCTGGTGGCGAGGCTGTTTTTCTTGTGCTTGCGGTGGGGCGCCGAGACGAATTCGCGCTGCCAGACCGTCTGGCCTTGGCTGGCGGAAACGCACAGCACTCGGCGCGCCCCGGTGTCTTCGTCGGCCGTCAGCAGAAAAATGTGGTCTCCCCACACGACCGGCGAGGAATGTCCTAGGCCGGGAAGTTCCAGCTTCCAGTTGTAGTCGCTCTCTTTCCATTGGGCCGGAACGCTGGCAGCGCGACTCACGCCCGAGCCATTGGGACCGCGAAATCGCGACCAGGCCTCGTCGGGCTCCGCGGCGAAGACCGTGCCGCTTTGCGCCGCAAGCAGGCTCAGGACCAGGGCAACGCAAGGCGAAAACGATTCAGAAAACCTTGCCGCTGCACGCAATTGGGCTGGATACATGGCATATCGCGAGGAGTTAAAGGACCGGGAACGATCAGGCACGCAGCAAGCTGGCCGATATTTGGCAACCGGTAGTTTAACCCGGAACGCCCCTGGGGAGCCAGATCGTGGGGTCCGCCGCGCTGCCGAATGAAGAAAAGAGAAACGCGGCCCGCGGAAAATGGGCAGGTTGCTGCCTGGCGGTGGCGGGGAGTCGCCGTTCACCCTGCTTCGACTACAATGCTCGACGCCGCCTCGTTTATTCCCGGTTGCCACTCGGACAGGCCTGCTAGCAGCGACGCACCGGAGCACCGCCGACGGCAGGAACCAACGCCATGTTCTTTCACGATCACACCGAATTTGCGGTCGATGCATTCTCGCACCGGGTGCGGCTGTTCCCGCTTGCCGACCTGGTGGTGTTTCCGCGGGTGTTGCAGCCGCTGCACGTTTTCGAACCTCGGTATCGAGCGCTGCTGGCCGACGCGCTGGCCGACGACCGTTTGATCGCCATGGCCCTTTATCAGGATGCCCGCGATTCGATGACGCCCGGCGCGCCGCCGCTGTGCAACATGTGCTGCCTGGGCAGAGTAACGCAGTCGGAACTCTTGCCCGATGGCCGCTCCAACCTGCTTCTGGCCGGACTTCGCCGGGTGCGGATCATCGAGGAAACGGCGGGCGGTAAAGCGTATCGCGAGGCGACGGTGGAGGTGTGCGAAGACGCTTATTCCGCGGATCGCGCCGCGGACCGTGCTGCTCGTCACGAACAACTGCTCGATCAGTTTCTTCGCAAAGTGACGGGGGAATCGGACGAACGGCTGAAGCGCGATCTTTCGTCCGAGCGCGTGATGCTGGGCGCCCTGACCGACATCATTAGCTATACGCTGCCGCTGGAGTCGGCTTTCAAGCAACAATTGCTGGAGGAATTGGACGTGGACCGCAGGGCCGACCTGCTGAGCGACCGTTTGCAGCCAGGTGCGGGCCCGGTCCCCGCCAAATCGGCAAGGCGGCGATTTCCGCCTGACTTCAGCGCGAACTGATCCCACATACGCAAGAAACCGGCAGCAGGCTAAACCGGTTGCCGTCGTTCAACGGGTCTGTTGCTGCCCGCAATGGCCCGTGCAAAACAGATCGGTTCGCGGCCAAAGGCTGGCGGGGTCGGCCGTTTCTTCTTCGAGGTTGGCCATGGGCGCCTTGCTGCCGAGGATGCGCTGCACCAGGGCGGCGCGCATGCTTTGCACTTGGCTGCGGGCAGCAAGGTCTTCTTCGCGGTCGAAGTACTTGCGGCCGTCGATCCAGGTTTGCTGGCAAACGGAAAGAGGCGAGAGCGGCGGACCGTTCCACACCACCAGGTCGGCATGCTTGCCGGGCTCGAGCGAACCGACGTGCCGGTCGATCCCGAGTTGTTTGGCCGGGTTGAGCGTGACGAACTTCAGGGCTTGTTCGGGGTCCACGTCGCCGTACTTGACGGCCTTAGCGGCTTCGCCGTTGAGGCGCCGGGCGAGTTCGGCATCGTCGGAATTGAACGAAACGACAACACCCTGCTTGTGCAGGAGGGCGCCGTTGTAGGGAATGGCGTCCCAAACTTCGTACTTGTATGCCCACCAGTCGGAAAAGGACGAGGCGCCTGCTCCGTGCCGGGCGATTTGGTCGGCGACCTTGTAGCCTTCAAGAATGTGCTGCAAGGTGCCGATCCGCACGCCATAGGCTTCGCAGGTGCGGAGCAGCGCGAGGATTTCGTCTTGCCGGTAGCTATGGCAATGGATGAGGCGGGTTCCTTCAAGGACTTCGGCCAGGGCTTCCAGTTCGAGGTCGACTCGGGGCGGCAGTCCCGCGGGCTTTTGCCGCCAGGCGAGTTGGCGCCGGCGGTATTCGCCGGCCGCTTCGAAGGCGTCGCGCACCAGTTGTTCCACGCCCATGCGAGATTGGGGATACCGGGTGCGGTAATTGTCGCCCCAGTTGCTTTGCTTCACGTTTTCGCCCAAGGCGAATTTGATTCCCTGGGGTGCTTCGAGGAACTTCATTTCTTCGGGGAGCGCCCCCCACCGCATTTTGATGACCTGATTTTGGCCGCCGATGGTATTGGCCGAGCCATGCAGAATATTGGACGACGTGACTCCGCCGGCAAGCTGGCGATAAATGTTCACGTCGTTGGGATCGATGAAGTCGCCGATGCGGACCTCGGCCGTGATGCTTTGGGTGGATTCGTTGATGCCGCCATCGGAAGCAATGTGCGAATGGCAGTCGATCATGCCGGGCGTGAGATGTTTGCCGCGGCAATCGACGACCAGGGCCTGGGGGGGAATTTGAATTTCGCTGGATGGTCCCACGGACAGAATCCGCCCTTTTTCGACAATTAGCGTGCCGTCGGTAATGACGCCTTGCGGACCACTGGTCCAGATCGTGGCGTTTTTGAATGCCACCAACTCGGGCAACTCGGGCGGCTTCGCGCGGCCGTATGCGCCCAGCGGATAATTGATGGGGAACAGGGCCGCGACGGGGTTGTCGTCGGCCAACGCGGCAACTGGCGGGGCCTCGACGGGCGAATCGTCGTCGGCAGGTGGGGCGCGATTGCCATTGCCATTGCCGTTGCCCGACGCGGTTTGGGCGACCTGTTCGGGAGATGCCTCGGTCCGTGTGGCTTGGGCCAGCGTATTCGTGCCGTCGCTCCAGTAAAGTGTCCCGACCAAAGTGGGCGGTTCTCCGTCCTGGGGCACGATCACGCCGCTGAATTGCACTTGCCCTGCTTTGCCGAGCACGCTGCCGGCGAATCGGCCGGAAACCATGAACCGTTCGGCGACGACGTCCAGGATTTCGGTTTGGGCGTTGCCGCTTTTGACGTTGCCGGTGAGTTTTTGCGGCGTGCCCGCGAGCGTGAGCACCGCTTCGACCGGTTGCTCGCCCTGTGGGAAGCGCAACTTCCAGACGCCGCGGACATCGATGGCCGGAGGTTCTTCGATTTCGAACGGTTCGCCATCGACCCAGGTTTGCAGCAGTTTGGTCTTGCTATCGAACAGATCGCCGCTGGCCACGACCAGGTGCGCGGCCTTGCCGGCTTCGAGGGTACCCAACTGTTGATCGACGCCGAGCATGGCGGCGGCATCGACGGTGAGCGCGGCCAGGGCCCTGTCGGCCGGAAGACCGCGCCGCACGGCTTGCCGAACTCGATCTAAAAACTTGGCATCCTTGGGGAGCCCCTGGCCGGTGAAGGCAATTTTGACTCCGGCCGCCGCCAGCCGTGCGGGGTTCTCGGGCGCGTGATCCCAGTGCTGCAATTGTTCGAGCGAAGCGGCGAGCGCCGCCTCGGGCGTTTTCACGTAAGGGGCCTTGGGGAAATTGAGAGGCACAATAATGGGGCAGCCGGCTTGGGCGATGGCCTCCAACCGCCGGTACTCGCGACCCGAGCCGCGCACGGAAAACTTGAGGTTGAATTCTTCGGCCACACGCGCGGCCCGAAGGGCATACAGTTCGTTGGGGGCCTCGAAAACGACGGGCTTGTTGCCCGTCGCGTAAGGCAGCAGGGCCTTGAGGGTTTCGCTGTGTTCGGGGCGGGCGAGGGGCTGGTTGTTTTGGGCGTAAATCTCAGACGCCTGGGCGTACCAGGCGGCATCGTAGAGAGCCTGGCGGACCAGGGCGACCGCGCCCATGGGCGAACCGGGGTAATGTTCGCGGTCGCGGCGATCGGGCATCAGGCTCACATGCAGCGCTACCTGATCGCGAAGCACCGCGTTGGACTTGCCGGTGGTCACCACGGCGCTGACACCCCGGATGATGCCGTCTTTGGGAGCGAGCAGCCGCGCGGTCACCCCCTGGCTGCGATACGCTTGATTGACGCTGTTTTCTGGCGTGAAATGAATCGCGGCCAGCACCTGGGGGCGAACTTCGGGGTTCCAATAGCCGCCTCCCTTGGGCGCGGGGGCCGAGAGTTCGCTGTAAGCGTCGATGAACCCGGCATAAATGGTTTTGCCAGCGAGATCGCGGACGGCCGCATCGGGGGGAGCGGCGATATCTTCCCCCACGGCCACGATCACGCCGTTGCGAATGATCAGCGTTCCTTGTGGAATGACTTGGCCCGGCGCCACCACGATGCGCGCGCCCACCAGGGCGTAGGTCTTGGGCGTTCCGTCCCGGAGACCCGGCGGAGGGGCCAGTTGCGGCTGGGCCTGCAAGGCGGCGGGTATGGTGAGCGTGCAAGCGGCGGCGATGCACCAGATCCCATTCGACCAGCGCGATTGCTTTTTAAGGTTCATGTTTTGCTGGATGCATTGAGAAGAATGACAGCTTTTTGAGGACATCTGTTCGACGGCTCGTGCATTGAGCACGCTGCCGGAGCGATCTCGGCACCGGGCATGCCCGATGCGGGAGCGTCGCCCTAACCCTCAAAGTTTGATCGCCTGGGAATCGGATTGCAAACAATTGGCGGGCCGGGCAGCGGATCGAGGGGGGGCGAAAGGCGTGCGGAGCGGCAACTTTCTTAAGCGTTTCATCCTCGGCCCTGATTCTTCGGCGACTACTCTTCGGGGCCCGTGGAGCGGCCGGTAGCGACGTCGAACTCGTAAATGGCCGGGATCAACATGGCGGCGGTGGCAAAGCCATAGGTGGCGGCCACGACGAGAAATACGCCCAGGGTGTATTCCAGCAAAAAACTGGTGATGGCGTAGAAGGTGGCAAAGGGGCAGGCCAGAGCCGCCAGGGTGATGGCCGGCGAAGGATTGCGGATGCCCAGGGCGACGTACAACCCGACGCCGCCTCCCAGCATGAATGCCAGGAAGGGAGCGAGTTGCACCTGGAACGAACCACCGAAGGCGACCATGATCCGCATGCACGCGGCCACGCCCACGAACAGGAAGAACACCGTGCCTTGCGCGGTGGCAATGGCGCTGCGGCTATTGGCGTAGGCCATTCCGGTATGCACGCCCAGCATGGCCACAAAGGCGTTCATGACCAGCAGACCGAGTCCCAGGTAGACGAACGTTTCGGCCGAGATCAACTCCACCCACCACAGGTAGCCTGCCAGCACCAGCGGCAACAGCACGTATTCCTTGCAATTGAAGAACACGCCGCCGAGCTTGCCAAAGATGATTTCGGACGGGGTGAGGTCGGTGACCAGGAGCAGGTCGAGGGCGCGGCCGTCGCGTTCGGTGGTGATGGCCGTGACGGCCTGGGCGTTGATCAGCACCAGGCTGAGCAGGAACAGCGGCAACGTGGCCAGCGAGGCGCCGAACCGGTCGAGGGCCCCTTCGCGATTCATCAGGTACAGGCCGATGGCCGAGAAGGCGAACAGCAAAACATAGGCGGCGCGGATCAGCAGCATCTTGCGGCCGTAGGCCCAGGTTTTGACTTCGCGCCACAAGATGGGGTTGTCCCACACGTCGCGATGCTGGCTGGCCGATTTGACCGCCGGCTTGGCGCTCGCAGTGGACGTTGCTTCGCCCGCGGCGGCTTCTTCGGGTGAGAAGATGCTGCCGGATTCTTCGGTTTCGGAGCGAGGGCGGGCTTCGCGACTGGGGTTCCACACGCGAACCCGCGCGATGGCCCAGGCGTTCAAGCCGATCACAACAACCGCGCTGGTCAGCAGGAACGCGTACACGGGGCTTCCCAACCCGGCGGGGGCCACGCCCAGCGAGAAGCCGGGACGCGAGGCTTCCAGAATGGCCGGCCAGGGACTGAAACTCGCCGCCCATCCTTCAACCGGAGTTCCCCACCAGGTGGCCTGGCCGCCGTAAGCGCGAACGGCTTCCCAACCGCCGATCCAAAACACCAGCACCAGCACCGTGAGGGCCAAGGCTTGAAAGGTTTTTTCACGCCACAGGGCCAGCAGCGAGCCCAGACTGCCGGCGGCCATGGCCGCGGCCAGAGTGACGGCAAACACGCGAACCACCTGCCCGCTGGAGACGCCGCCAAACAGGGTAATGGCCATGAACAACGGAAAACCGGCGAGCAATACGACCAGCACGTTGAGCAGGCTGGCCATCAACTTGCCGAGCACCAGCTCGCTGTTGGAAAGCCGCGTCATCAGCAGCAAGTCGAGCGTGCGACGATCTTTCTCTTGGGAGACGGCGCTGGCGGTGGTCAGCGCGGCAAAGAAGACCATGATCGCCAGTTGCAGCGGCGCCAGGATTTGAAACAGTGTGGCCCCGAAGCGGGCGATGTCCCCCACCGTTCGCACCAGTTGCGTGCCCGTCACAACCATCCAGGCGGTACACATCAGCACCCACAGCGCCGCCACGTATGCCGTGCGCGATACATACAACCGCAGCCGCCGGGGGGCGGTGGCCACTTCGCGGGTAAAGACGGGTCCGACAAACAACGCAATGGTTCTCCCACGCGGGGGGCGAGGCCGGCCCTCCCGGCCGGGAGAGGCAATACGCCGACAGGTTTCTGGTGAACGCGGTTGAGCCAGCGAAAACAATGACATTCCAGAACTTCCCCGCACTTTGCCGAGAAGTTCTGCAGCAACAGACCAATTCTCCCCAAAAAGTGCAGGGACGCAATTCCCCCCTGCCCGTCGTTCTTGAGTTCGACCAGACGAGCCGGTATGCCGCGCACCCGGCAAGGTTGTTATAACCGCTACCGGCGAAGGTTCGGACCGAACCGCTTTCCAGGGCTATACTGGAACACATGGTATTTCGTGGCATGGCTGGGGAGGAGCGGCTTGAAGCGGCTCGCGCGGATGAACTCGCCGGAACCGCCAAACCCGCCCCGCCGCACGCCGTCCGCCGATCCGGCCCGTTTGTCCCGCCTTCACGATATCTCCCCCACTCACGGTTGCCATGATCGAACTTCCGGGAAAGAAACGGGCCGCACTTCAAGAGGCGCATCCCACGCCGCGGTCGGTTCGTTGGCACGATTGGGCCGTGTGGATCTCACCCGACTTCACCTACGACTACGAGCCCAACCCTGACAAGCCGCAACCGGGCGACAAGGCGGCCAAAGCGGCTAGCCAAAGCGACCATCCCATGCCGTCGTCTGGCGATCGGGGCGATGCCACACCTGGCGCCGCAACGCCGGATAAGCGCAAACATTCGCTGTACGATGTGCCCCTGCGGATACCGCATGGAGAGCTGGTCTTGATTTATGGGCCATCGGGCTGTGGCAAGACCACGCTGTTGACATTGATCGGCGCGCTGCGGAGCGTGCAGAACGGCGAAATGTACGTGCTCAATCACGCGATGCATCGTGCCAGCATGGGCGAGCTGGTCGACGTGCGCAAGGAAATCGGCTTTATCTTCCAGCACCACAACCTGTTTGCCTCGCTCGACGCCACGCAAAACGTGCGGCTGGCGCTCGATCTGTTTCCGATTTCCGCCGGCGTTGCCAAGGCGAGGGCCCAGACGCTGCTGCGACGGCTCAGCCTGGAAGAACAACATTTGAAATTCAAGCCAGGCAAGCTATCGGGCGGTTTGCGGCAACGCGTGGCGATTGCTCGCGCACTGGTGCATCGCCCCAGCCTGGTGCTGGCCGACGAACCGACCGCGGCACTCGACAAGGTGAATGTCCGCCGAGTGATGGAGCTGCTCAAGGGCTACACCCGGGGCGATTGCAACTGGGCCGAGGGGAGCGAAGCGGCGCTGGCCAACGGGCGTCTCCCGACCGTGATCATGGTGACGCACGACGACAGCCTGCGCGAATACGCCGATCGCTTGATCTACATGGCGGAGGGCCGAATGTCGGGCGATGAAACGCCAGGCACGAAGCGCGACTGGATCAAGGTTTGGCGCGCGTTGCGGGATTGCCGGTTATTTGCCACGTACCGGCCCCACACCCTGTGGGAATTTGAGAAGCGATTCAGCCTGGAAAACTTTGACGCCGGCACGGTGCTCATTCGCGAAGGCGAGGTGCCCGATGCGGAAACGGCCAAGTTCTACATTCTGGCCGACGGCGAGGTCGAGATTCATAAAGAATTGCCCGATGCCCAGGGCAAGTTGGTCGACACGCACATTCGCGATTTGGGGCCGTCGGATTTTTTTGGTGAAATCGCCCTCTTGGAAGACAAGCCGCGAACCGCCACCGTAAAGGCCAAGACCGACGTGGTGGTGTATTCGCTGAACAAAGACGACTTTTTGGCGGCGTGCCGCGAGGCCGGCATCGAAGCCGAGCTGGGGCGAATCTCGACCGAGCGACAACAACTCGGGACTCCACCCATCGAGAGCATTTGATTTCATGTCGCCAACAGCCGTGGGCAAGCGGGCGACCATGCCGCTACGCGGTCCGGGCAACCCCGACTGCGGCGCCCGCTCGTTGCTCACCGTGGTCCGATTGGCTCAGAGCAAGTTAATTCTGCATCGGCGGCATCACGATTGGCTCGCTTGAAACCTGCACGTTTTGGTTGCGCAGGTGCTTTTCGAAGAATTGCGACACGCGCTCGCTGATTTCGGGTCCGCGGATGCTGTGGCCACCGTTTTGAATGCGAATCAACGTGACGTCGACGCCTGCTTTGTCGAGCGCGGCCGCGAATTTTTCCGCCTGCGAAATCGGGACCGTGGTGTCCTTCGTGCCATGCACCACCAAGAACGGCGGATCGTCTTTCGAGACGTGGGTCAACGGCGAGGCGATCTTCAATTCGGCCTCTTTGCCTTCCCGCGAACCGCCAAAGAGCCGCGTGGCGGCCGGGTGGTCGAACGTGGGAAAGTCGGCAGGGCCGCAATAGTCGACCACGCACGTCACGCGGCTGGAGACGCCCGCGCTGCCGTTGTTGCCTTCCAATTCGGCCACGTCGCCCGAAGTTCCCAGCAGGCTGACCAAATGTCCTCCGGCTGAAGATCCCCAGACGCCGATCCGATCGGGATCGACTCCATATTTTTCAGCATTGGCGCGGATCCAGCGGATGGCCGCTTTGCAATCGTGAATTTGGGCTGGCCAGATGGCTTCGCCGCTGAGGCGGTAGCCGATCGAAAAGCCAACGTAGTTGCCCGACGCCGCGAACGGGGCCACCACGCTGCCGCTCGATTTGTTGCCGCCTTGCCAACCGCCGCCGTGAATGAAAACCACCGCGGGCAAGCGCTTGCCGGAAGGCTTGGCGGGTCGATAGACGTCGAGCAGCAGCGCCCGGTCGCCGGCGGCGCCATACTGCACGTCGCGCTCCACGTTCACGTTTTCGAAACGAGGAGCATTCTGCCGTTCTTGCGCGGCAAGCGGCGCGACCAGGGCAAGACCGAAGCCTAAAGTCAGAGCGGCGGCGAGCGACGAACGGATCATGCGAACGTTTCCTTGGCAATGGTCGCGATGCGTGACAGCTCCACGATAGTTTCCGCTGAGAAAACCTGGAAATCAATCTTCGCTTGCTGGAAGTTGGGGTTCTGCCACCGCGGTCAATTCGTCCAGCAGCAATTCGTGGGGATCGCGCACTGTGGAGGCTCGCGGCGGCAGCCGCAGTTGGCAAAATGCCGCTCTCCTGCCGGGCTCCAGCGTGCCCAACTCGGTTTCGCAGCCCAGGGCATAAGCGGCATCGCGGGTGATCATGGCCAAGGCATCGGCCGGCGGCAGGCCATGTTGCGCCGCCGCGTGCCGCATTTCGCTCAAGATACAAAGGTCGGGATTGGATGATCGTCCGTCGGTCCCCAACACCACCCGTACTCCCGCCGCGCGCATCCGATGCAATGGATACGGAGCATGGCCGAAGTAAGCATGCGTGCGAGGGCAATACACCACCGAGAGTCTGGCCCGATGCTGACCAGCGAATTCGATTTCCTCAGGGCTCAAATAGTTGCCGTGGATGGCGAGCACGCGCGGCCCGGCGTCGGCGGCGGGATCGGTTGCGAGCAGCATGCGCAAGTAGTCGCCTGCCGTGGCTCCCCGGGGGATCATCGAAAGATCGTTGATGCCGGCGCCGGCCAGCAAGTCACGAAATGGCCCGGTGCCGGTGGCCAGCAGTTCCAGTTCTTCGGGCGACTCCGCCAGGTGCATGGCCAACGGTGCCCGATGGCTCGCGGCCAGCTTCGCCAGTTCGCGCAGCAGCGCCGGAGAAACGGTGTAGGGCGCATGCGGACTGAGACCCAGGATGATGGATGATGGCGCCGCGTCGCCTTGCATTGCCAAACGCTCTTGGGCTTCGCACCGTTTTTCGGCCACGGCTTCGGCCGCAAGGCCGATCGACTCGTGGAATAGCGTAAGGCGCGGCAAAGTTTCGCACTCTATTGCCGGCAAATACCACGAAAACTGCCAGTCGCCGGTGGCGATTTCTCCGATGGCCACGACTCCGCGCCGCCGGCTTTCGACGATGCCAGCGGCCACGGCCGCGCGCCGATCCACGCCAGAATTCCGGCGATACGCAATCACTTCGCGAATCCAGTCGGGCAGGCGCTGACCTGCCTGGCCCAGCGGCATATCGAGCAGGCTGAACTCGAGGTGGGCATGCGCGTTGATCAAGCCCGGCAGCAGTGCCGCCTCGCCCAACTCGAGGTGCTCGGCGCCCGGCTCAGGCGCGGGGCCGACCGCCACAATTTGCCCGTCATCGACGGTGACCCATCCGCCCTCGATGGGAGGCGAAGCGACAGGGAACACCCAGCGGGCACCCAGCGAAACCGGCCGCGGCATGGCAACTCCTTCCCTCGCCCCGGTATCCCCTGGGCACATTACGACTGCCGGCGGCGAACTTCCGCTTCCAACCGATCCACCACGGCGTCGACGGTCATGTCGTCGGTCGAGACAATGATGGCATCGTCGGCTGGTTTGAGCGGACCTACCTCGCGCATGCTGTCGCGCTCGTCGCGGGCTTGTTGCTGGGCCAAGACTTCTTCGAGCGTAACGTTGCTGCCCCGTTCGACCAGTTCTTGCCAGCGTCGGCGGGCTCGGGCGGCGGGGCTGGCCGTCACGAAAAACTTGCATTCGGCGCCGGGGAACACCACGGTGCCCTGGTCGCGCCCTTCGGTGACAATATCCAAACCCACGGCGGCTTCGCGCTGTTGCCGCACCAGGTGCTGGCGAACGCCGGGGTTGTCAGCCGCATAATGGGTAAGGGCCGTAATTTCCGGCGTGCGAATCGCTTCGCTCACATCGTGGTTGTTCACCAGTACGCGATCGCCAATCAGCTTGATGGAAATGCGGCCGGCCAGTTCGACAATCGCCTGGGGATCGTTCCAGTCGAGCCCTTCCTGCCGCGCCGCCCAGGCCACGCTGCGATACATGGCGCCGGTATCGAGCATGCGAAAGCCTAATCGAGAGGCCAAACTGCGTGCAACCGTGCTCTTGCCAGCGCCCGCGGGTCCGTCAATGCAAATGATCATAAGAGCAGGAAGGCGGGTGAAAGATCGCTTATGGAACCGGAGTGGTAAGCCGGAAGCCGATCGATTCCGACGGGTGTTGTCGACGTTCAGAATCTGGCTTCGAGTTCCACCCATTCGTAACTGGTGAAATCGATCACCACGGCATCGTCTTCGACGGGCAATTGGACCATGGTTTCTCCCAGGAAGTCGACCTGGCGCGCGGTTTTGGCGGCGCGAAACGAACGCAACTTGCAGCGGACCGAACTGCCCTGGGTTTCCATCAGCCGCGCGCGAAACCCGACGACGCGCTGGTCTTCGACGAGCGGCTCCCAGTGGGTGGCGACCACGTTCTTGCGATCGAGATGAAACAGCCAACTGGACATGGGCCCTTGCGGACTTCCTGCCCGGTCGTAGCTGGGGACGACCGGCGTGATCAGGTCCAGCGCGTACGGCAACGCCTGGGGCACATCGACGGCGACACCCAAGCGAAACTTGCGCTGGCTTTCTCCCCGGCAAATGAGCATGGTATCGAGCACTCCCAAGCCCACCCGGCGATGATACGGCAAACCGCCAGTAAGGAATGCCAGGCTTTGCTGGTCGGCGCGCACTTCCACGTAGTAGGGAGCTTCGAGCCGCGAGGTATCGGTCTTTTGTCGAGCGACGCCCACGCTGCGGTACATTCCGGCCGATTCGTCCGACCAGGCAAAGCGGCAGCCGTAGTAGCTGTTCCACGGATCGGCCCGGGGTTCTTCGGCCACGTCGAGTTCGATTTCCAGCCAAATGACCGGCAAGCTGCGCCACACCTGCACGCTTTGCCGGAAGCCGGCCAGGCGTTGCCCTTGGGCGTCGATCAGGCTGCCGCGACTCACGATTTCGGCCAGGGCCGGACCGGCGGACGTCAGTTCGATCGAGTCGGCCACCATCTGCGAATAAATGGCGGTTTGATCGGGGTCTTGCCAAACGTCGCCCACCTTGGGACGCGGGCCGGGCACGCGATACGCCAACTGCTGCGACATGCGCGAGCCGCGCTGTTTGTAGTCGCGCACCGACTGAATTCCGCCCGACTTGGCGTTGACCAGCACTTCGAAATACTCGTTTCGCAGCAGCAGTTCCTTGGGGTCGCCCAGCGGCACTTCTTTCTTTTTGGACTTGCCGCGGGATGCGTCCGAATCACCGGAACTTTCGGCGTCGATCCAGGTGTAGCCCAGCGCGGGAATATCGACCACCAGTCGCTTGCCGTCGGGCTGCGTCGCTTTGACGGGGCCATCGATCGCGGGCAGCGACCGCAGCTCGGGCAGGGTTACGCCTACCCTGCGCGAAGAACTCAGCGGATTCACCAGCAGATATCCCTCGCCCTTTCCGTTGGCTTGGCGCGGCAGGGCGGCCGCGAAGGCCTGATGCGCGCCGTCGGCATGGGCTTGCAGTTGCTGGTCGAGTTGGGGCCGGGGCTCGCCGCCGATGGCCGCGGCGCGAATGGATTCGACCAGGGGGGCGTGCTCGTCGCCGCCGGACTGCAAACGCAAAGTGGCAACGAGCGTGGTCAGGCTCGCCGCGGCCTCGAGCTGCAGCCGGCGGCGATGTTCATCGGCGACGCGCGACAGCGGATTGGGCTGGCGGCGAATGATGGCCTGCCGCAGATAGGGAGAACGGTACTGGTCGGCGTTATGCTTCGCGGCGTGTCCGGGATTCTCGGTGGTGGCGAAGTAGTTCTTGAGCGTCACGAAGCGCCCCAACACCGGGGAATACTTGCCAATCCGGCGGAGGTCTTCAAACCAGGGACTACCCTGGCCGGGCCAACGAGCGAAGGTGAGCGTTGCCACGTAATCGAGGTCCATCACGTTGCCCATCCGCTCGCAGTAATTGAGAAAGGGGGCCGCCTTGTCGGCCTCGAGCGGTATCCGGGTGAGCGAGTCGATGGAACTATCGCCCAGGCCCACCCAGCGGGTCTTGCTTTGTTCGCCGCGCGGAAAGGTGCCGTCGTCGAACGCCAGGTGCAACGCGCCGTTGAAGCCAAATCGCACGAGGATTTGCGGCAGCAGCGGCGTGATGCCGAATCGCCGGCGTGCATAGATCTGCGGTCGCTGACCCAGGTGCCGCTGGTAGCTGGCCAGGCCGTGTCGAAACTCGTCGAGGATCGCTTCCACCGGCAGCAGCGGCAACTCGCGTTCGCCCCGCTCGCCGCCCAGCAGCGTGACCTGTTCGGCCGCCAAGGACGATTGCAATGCCGCCAGGGTTTGGGGCTGCTCGGCCGCCATTTGCTCGAGCACTTCACCTGAAATGAGCAGATTGAGCGGACGGCCGGCTTGCAGTTCGGTTTGGAGCGCCGCGCCAATGGTTGTTTCGGCCACCAGGGTGAGATCGACCAGGTAGGCCTCGGCGGGATAGAACCGGTCGCGGGCTTCGGCGAGGATGTCGAAGCAGCTTTGCAGGTGGGTGCGGGACGCGTCGTGTTCGCCGGCCACCACGGCGACCGCGGCCTTGGCCACCTCGGAGCCGAAATGGACTTCGTCGAGGTTGCTCATGTAGCGCATTTGCCGGGTGAGCAATTCTTCTTCGAGGTAGGCGTAGCCCAGCGCGTGAAAATCGGCGACCAATTCGGGATCGAGTTCGTGGGGAACGTCGTCCAGCGCGGCAAGTCCGGCGGCCACGAGTTGCTCGCGCGTGTTCATTTTGCGGAGCACGCAAGCGCCCTCGTTCTTCGCTCTGGCAGGCCAACCGGCCAGCAGCAGCGACTCGCTGACCTGCGGCGTGACGATGAGTTTGTCGGCCAGGTCTTGGGGGGGATCGTCGGCGCGGGCCCAAGTGGGCATATTTCCGGTGGCGGCGATGAATGCGGGATGCCACATCGCCGACCAACAGGCCAGGAGATTTTCAGCCTCTGCCCCTTCGTAATGCAGGGGAAAGTCCTCGAGGCTGTGGCAGGGCAGCAGAATGAGAACCTCTTTGAATTTCATCGCGGCGGGCAAATCAAATGGGAGAAGTTAGCGGGTGAGCGCGAAAGTTCGATGCAAGTCGCCACGGTCGCGGCGAGGTCGGCATGCGCGGGGGGCGTACTCCGGGACCTGAACTCTCTGCATCAGCGTGGGGTGCATACTTTATGGTGTTGTGGTTGGCACGCGATCGTGCACGCATCACGTTATACCGCTCACGACCAGCGAAACGCCACTATAGCAGCGCCGCGGGCGTGCAGCGCTCGACTTCCCGGAAGGCTGCGGACGTTTCGGCCGCCCTCAATAGGCATACCCATTCAGCAGCGCCGAAGCGGCCAGTTTGGAGCTCGCCAAAAGTTCGTGGTAATTGCAGCTTTCGAGTTCCTGGCCGATCAATTCCACGTCGAAGTAACCGGAGTACCCCGCGTCGAGCAGGCGGTGCACAATCTCGCCCAGGGGAATAACTCCTTCTCCCAAGGGGCAACGGTTTTGTTCGCCTTCGCGGGGGGGCTTGCCGTCGCCCAAATGCACAATGGCGACGCGATCGACAATTTCTGCCGTGCGCTCCAGGACCTGGGGATCGAAGCCCAGGTGGTAGGTGTCGTAAACCAGTTTGACGTGAGGGCTGCCGATGCAGTCCAAAACATCCAGGGTATTGTCGAGCGAGGTAAGAAAGGTCCAATCGGCCGCGCACGAGGGATGCATGGGTTCGAGCGCCAGGTCGACGCCAAACTCTTCGGCGAGTGGGAGCAATTCGCGGAGGGCGGTGCAGATCAATCTTCGCGCGTGATTGGCGGTATGCCCGGCGCGGGCGCCGCTGTACACCACCAGGCATTTCGCGCCGAGTCGTCCGGCGATTTGAATGGCCTCGAAGGCATCCTTCATGCTCTCGCGATACGTGCGGCCATCGCTGCCGGTGAAGCCTCCGGCCCAAGAAAAATTGGAAACCTGCATGTGGTGTTGGCGGAGTAAATCCACTGCCCGCTCAACCCCGTAGTCGGACAACTTTTGCCGCCACACGCCCATGGCCTTGAAGCCTGCGGCCGCGTAATGGGCAACATCTTCTTCAAACGACCAGCGAAACGTGGTGAGTTCGTTAACCGACAAACGCAGCATCGCGGCTCCGCTCCTTCCGCTTCCCGCGCGTCGCAGAGAGCGAGCGCCATTCGTAACCGGGCCTGCGCAACATTTTCGCCGGAATTGTGGAGTACATCGCCGAGGCAAATCGAGCGCTAAAGTAAAAGTGGTGGGGTAGTATGAAGAAAGGGAGTGGAACTGTAAAGCGCCGTCACGTACGCTCTAGCCGCCTGCAGCGCGCAACATGCCAGCGGACAAAGAACTTGGCCCAAGCCAGCACGATCGGAATGAATCTTCAGATGCACGCCCCTCGCGAACACGAATTTGCGCCGCGGGCTGGCAAGCTGCATCGATTGAGCGTCTTGATGCCCGTTTACAACGAAGAACGGACGTTGCCCACCATCCTTGCGCGACTGTTGGCAGCGCCCTTGCCGTTGGAATTGGAAATCGTGGCTGTCGACGACGGTTCGAGCGACGGTAGCTGGGGTATTCTGGAGCAACTGCAGCAGCGCGAACCGCGACTGCGCATTGTGCGTCATCGGCGAAATCTGGGTAAAGGCGCCGCCGTGCGCACGGCGATCAAGCACATGTCGGGGGACGTGGCCGTGGTGCAAGACGCCGACCTGGAGTACAACCCTCGGGATCTGCCGGCGCTGCTTGAGCCGTTGCTGGCGGGAACCGCGGACGCGGTGTTTGGCACGCGATTTCCGCGCGGCGGCCAATGGAACAGTCCCTGGTGGCACTGGCTCGTCAATTACACGCTGACTTCGGCGGCCAACGCCGTGACGGGCCTGGAACTGACCGACATGGAGACCTGTTACAAGATGGTTCGCGGCGACCTGTTGCGGAGGTTGTCGCTGCGAAGCCGGTCATTCGCCATCGAGCCGGAACTGACCTGCCGGTTGTCACAGGCGGGCGCGAGGATCTGCGAAGTGCCCATCGGCTATTCGCAGCGGAGCTGGAAGGACGGCAAGAAGATTGGCCCTCGCGATGCTTGGAAGGCCCTGGGGCAATTGTTTTGGTGCCGTTTTATGGATCCCCGGTGGCAACGTAGCGGTGGTAAGCTGGGGAAGGCGTCCCCCAGTTAGGAGGTGCCCCAGGCAATCGCAAAAACCCCGGGGAGAGCCCGTTTTTGCCCATTGCACACCCCCAAGCGATTGCTAGACTATAGGCTTCTGAATTTTGGTTATTTTGTAGTGTCGTGGCAAGTTCCTGGAGGAACGTCCTCGCTTTTCCGGGCGATTGTCACATCCCTGCGGTAAGGCGCGGGATCGTCTAACGTGGAGGGGTTGCGTCGGCGGATGATAACGAAAGAGCGAAAAACCGAGTTGATCACGGATTACCGGCGCGACGATAGCGATACGGGTTCGCCCGAGGTCCAAGTTGCCATTCTGACTACCAGAATCAACCGGCTGACCGAGCACATGCAGTCGCACAAGAAGGACTATGCCAGCCGCCGCGGGTTGTTGGCCATGGTGAGCCGCCGTCGCCGGCTGCTCGACTACTTGAAGCGGGTCAATCCTAACCGCTATCTGGATATCATCCGTCGCTTGGAGCTGCGCAAGTAGCGTCTCTGGCTGGTCGGGTATTTCTACTTTCTTCGCAACTTCGGCGATCCGTGTCCGCGAGCAGATCGCGGCAGGATGGTCAAGCATGGCGAGGGAGGCGCTCTGGTCTTAGAGCGACCCGCTGCCCGGCGCTGTTATGAGTTGCTTCCTCCCATCCCCGCCGCGCGTTCAGGCGTATTTTCCCAAGTTCAAGGTTTGTTGTGCCATCTGCCGTTGCGGTCCGCGTCGGGTTGTTGATCCGGTGGATGGCAGGGGCAAGCAGCACAGGCCGGCCCGTCCGGATTGAATCGCTTGATCCTCGCCGCTGCTGCGATGTGTTTTCTCGTCCCCTCAATCGCGATGTTTTAGGACATTTCGCCGGGAGCAGTAGTATCAGGATGTAAGACCTTGAAAGTACGCGTAGAAAAGCAGATCGGCGATCATATCTTTTCGATGGAGACAGGCAAACTCGCCAAGCAGGCAGGAGGAAGTTGCCTGGTGCAATATGGGGAAACGGTGGTTTTGGCCGCCTCGGTGACGGGGCCTTCGCGGCCCGGCATCGACTTCTTTCCCCTTACCTGCGATTACCGCGAGCGATCGGCCGCGGCGGGTAAATTCCCCGGCGGTTTTCTCAAGCGGGAAGGCCGTCCCACGCTGAAAGAAGTGCTCAGTTCGCGATTGATTGATCGCCCCATTCGGCCGCTGTTTCCCGAATGGTTTCACGACGAAGTGCAAGTACAGTGCATGGTGCTGGCCAGCGACCGCCAGCAGGATGGCGACGTGCTGGCCATCAACGCGGCCGCCGCCTCGCTGGGCTTGTCGCCGGCCCCCTTTGCCGGTCCCATGGCCGCGGTACGGCTGGGCCGCATCGATGGCCGGTTGGTGCCTTTCCCCTCGCAAGACGCCCTGGAAGAGAGCGATCTGGATCTCGTGATCGCCGGCAACGAGAAGTCGGTGATGATGATCGAGGGCTTTGCTCGCGAAATTCCCGAGCCTGAAATGGTCGAGGCCATTCGCGAAGCCCACCGCATTGTGCGCGAACTGTGCGCCCTGCAAACCGAATTGGTCCAGAAGGTCAACCCGCAAAAGGCCGAGTACGAAATTCCCGCCGACAATGGCCTGCTGTCCATGCTTCAGGAGCGCTACTACGACGCGTTCCGCGCGGCCAAGCAAACCGAAGGCAAGCAAGCCCGGGCCGAGGCGGTTTCGCAGCTTCGCGATCGCGTGCAGGCGGAACTGATTCCCGACCCCAACGCCGAAGGGGCCATCGATGTCGCGGCATTCAAGAAAGCCTGGCACGACCTGGAAGCCAAACTGGTGCGCGATCTGATTCTGGCTGGCACGCGCCCGGACGGCCGCGACGGCAAGACGCTGCGGGCGATCGAGTGCGAGGTGGACGTATTGCCCCGCGTACACGGTTCGGCCATCTTCCAGCGAGGTGAAACCCAGGCTCTGATCACCGTAACCCTGGGAACCGGCCGCGACGAGCAGCGGGTGGATGGGCTGTTCGAAGAGTACAGCAAGAAATTCATGCTCGATTACTACTTCCCCTCGTTCTCGGTGGGCGAGTGCCGACCTATCCGCGGACCGGGCCGTCGCGAATTCGGCCACGGCGCGTTGGCCGAACGCAGCGTGAAATCGGTGCTGCCGGATCCGGACACGTTCCCCTACACCATTCGGGTCATTTCCGACATTCTGGAATCGAACGGTTCCAGCAGCATGGCCTCGGTATGCGGCGCCACGCTAGGCCTGATGGCGGCTGGCGTGCCGATCAGCAACCCCGTAGCCGGCATCTCGGTGGGGCTCGTAAAAGAATCGGACGATAAGTGGACGTTGCTGACCGACATCATCGGCGATGAAGACCACTTTGGCGACATGGACTTCAAGGTGGCCGGCACCCAGCGCGGGATCACCGGAATCCAGCTCGACCTCAAGATCGACGGCATCAGCGAGGAAATCATCAAGGCGACGTTGGACCAATCCCGCGAAGCCCGCATTGAAATCCTTCGCAAAATGTTGTCCGCGATCCCGCGTCCCAACCCCGAAATTTCCAACTATGCTCCGCGGTTGCTGCAAACGCACATCCACCCGGAGAAGATTGGCCTGCTGATTGGCCCCGGCGGCAAGACCATCCGCAGCATTCAAGAAACCTGCGGCGTGACCATCGACGTGGACGACGATGGCACCGTGACCATCGCCAGCGACAATGCCGAGGGCGCCAAGCGGGCTTTTGAGCAGGTGGAAGCCATGACGGCCTCGGTGCAAGTGGGCCGCATTTACCACGGCCGGGTGACCAGCGTGAAAGACTTTGGCGCTTTTGTGGAAATCCTGCCGGGCAAGGACGGGTTGTGCCACATCAGCGAGTTGTCCGACGGCTTCGTGAAGAGCGTTTCGGATATTTGCAAGGTGGGAGACATGCTCGACGTGAAGGTCATCGCCATCGATGAGCAGAACCGCGTCAAGCTGAGCCATCGGGTTGCCAAACGCGAACTGGAAGAGGGGGCCGGCAACGGCCAGCCTGCGGAAGCCGCCGCCGAAGATTCAGCGAGCGAGTAGACCTTTCGCGACACGCCCGCCAGGGTACTACCAAGTCCTTATCGCGACCATGCTCAGGCTTGCCTGGGCATGGTCGTTTTGATAGGTGCGTTCGCCATCGAACTTTCGCGACTTTTTTCTTGGGTCTTGTATCGGTGCCGCCCATGTCCTCCTCCAGCGAAGACAAGCTTCGAGCTCAGTACACCGAGATTGCCGTGCTGGCCGGCGGTCTGGCGCACGAAATCAAGAACCCGCTGTCCACCATCAGTTTGAACATCGAACTGTTGGCGGAAGATTTCAGCGAAGCGACCACGCCGCGTGAACGGCGAGCCCTCGAGCGAATCGAACGCGTGCAGAAAGAATGCTCGCGGCTGACCGGGCTGCTCAACGACTTTTTGGGGTTTGCCCGGCCGCGCCCTTTGCTGCGCGAAGAAGTGAACATCAACCGCTTCATCGAAGACTTGCTCGATTTCTTCGCGCCGCAAGCCGGCGAGGCCGGGATCGAAGTTGTGCGCCTGCTCGATCCCAATTTGCCCTACGTAATGATCGACCGCGAGCAACTGCGCAGCGCCATGCTCAACCTGATCCTCAATGCCCAGCAAGCGATGCTCGGGGGCGGGCGACTGGAGGTGCGCACCCGGCGCGTGCCCGAAGGACTGGCCGTCGATCTCATCGACACGGGCTGCGGCATGAAACCGGACACGTTGGCTCACATCTTCGACGCATTTTTTTCCACCAAGCGCGGGGGCACCGGCCTGGGGCTGCCAACAACACGCAAGATTGTGGAAGCCCACGGCGGGAAAATTCTGGTCCAAAGCGAACCCGACCATGGAACCCAGTTCACCATCCAGCTCCCCACGACCGAAATTGCTCCCGTCGCGTGAACGATCGATCGTTGCCGGGCCGGGCGCCGTCATGGCCGCAAAACAGGTAGGCCGCGAGCGTAACCCCATTGCGGGCACACCAGCTTGCCGGCGATGACGGCAAGCCAGACATTGACTGGCATTTTCGAGGGCTGACTTGATTGTGCGCCTGCGCTGTGCCTAAACTGCCACCAGTGGGGGGCAGTCATCCGTACTTGTTAACACGGTGGGGTGCGATGACTATCGACTTCAATTGTCCCGTGTGCGGTTTCCTGTTGCACACCCTGGACGAGCACGCTGGCAAGCGATCCAAATGCAATAACTGCGGAAATCCGATTCGGGTTCCATCGGCAGGCACGCATCCGATGGGTTCATCGACGCCTGCTTCCCCACCGCCGGGGTTGCCTGCCCAGACGCCGCCTTCGCTTGAACCGTTGACGCTTGGCCCTTCGCTTTCGCTTTCGACCACGGAAACGGTACGCGACTCGGGCTCTACTTCCGCGTTGGGTTCGGTGGCGATGGCGCCGGCACCTGCTGCTCCGCCGCCGCTAGCAACCTCGGCGAGTGGCTCGGCGCCCGCTTCGCCGCCGCCGGTCAAACGCAACAACTCCACGTTCAAAGACGCGCCTCCGATATCTCCGCCTGCTTCTCCGCCGACGCCGGCCCAGCCCCCTGCCGCTGTTGACCAAACAACCGTTTTATCGAGAGGCCAGGGGGCGCCTGCGGCGCACGATGTACGCCCCATTTTGCAGCGAAGCTCGGTGGGGGTGTGGTCCAAGATCAACCAAGCCCGAGAAGAAATCTACCAGGCATTTTCCAGTGCGTGCCAGTCTTCGGCCGTGCAGGCGAAGGTGCTCAAGTCGGACGACTACGTACATCCGGCGGCGGTGAAATTTGAATGTTGGATTCCGCAATACGATCGCTTGCTGACCGAACGCGCAATGGTGTTGGTGACCTTCGAACCGAAGCCATTTCACCGTTACGAAGTCGAATACCGCGTGGAGATCGACAACCGGGGCCACAAGAAAAACTATCCCAATTTGCTGGGTTTGGATCCGGGGGTCGCCGCGGCAATTGTCAGCAGTTTGCTGCACGGCAAGTCCGTGCCGAGCCTCAATCGCTATCGCGCGAGGCGCGTCTGGTTTCAATTTTGGCGTCCCCACAACAAGGTGGAAGCCTTGAAGCCCGATCTGGCGATGATCGCCAATCAATTCTTGTTGGGCCTGGGCGTGCTGACGGCGACTTTTGTCGTGGGCGTGTTTTTGATTGCCGCGGCGGCATTGTTCTTTTACCTATTGAGCCGGCGATATCGGCTGGTGCGCAATTCTGGCCGCCCCGAATCGGAGCCGCGCACGCTGCTGCGGGTCGATTCGTGGCAAACCGTGATGACCGGTTTGGGCGACGCTGCCGACTCGCTACGGCAGCGATTCCTTCAATTGTTGCACGAACCCGACGCCGAACATTTTCGCCAGCGAGTCGAGCACATTTCTTACTGGTCGCAAGATGGGCTGGAAGAGCGCGAACAAATTGTGTTGCAGTTCAACCGGGGAATCGTGTTCTGCCAAATCTACCAGTACGACCACGATTTGTACGTGGGCTGGGACGGCCACTTGAATTTAGGCGTGTGGGTTGAGAAAAAGGTCGCGACCGGTGTGGATCGGCTTTCGGGCAAACTGGTGCAAGTCAACACGGTGGAATCGGGCGTGGAACGCGTCACCGAGTACGACATCACGGATTTGAGTTGCCTGATGGAGCGAACGCACGCCAAACTGACGCGATTGGTCAAGGAACTGATGGAAGAACGGAAGATCGAACAGGAGGTCGATTTCCGCATCTTGCGGGGAGAGCGCCAAGACCTCACCCGAGAACGCAAAGTCGAAGAGAGCAAAGGAAAACGCGGCATGCTGGGCATGCTCAAGCGAACCGGATAGGGAGCCGCTGCATTCATGTATCTGGCATCGTTTGAGTTGAAGAACTGGCCCTTGTACCAGGCAGGCGTGCAAATGGGGCCGCTGCCGCCGGTTGCCGACAATGTTCGAGACACCTGGTGGCAACGGTTTGCCCAGCAGTTGTCGCTGGTGCAATGTTCGGCCGGCGCCCAGTGGGCGTTGCGTGTCACGCTTGATGATCGCGGCTGGCTCAATCGCGCGCTGGTCGCCACGTCGCCCCAGCGCGATTCGTTGCGAAAATGCATGGCGGCGTTCACGGCTCTGGAGGGCGTGGTGGAAGGATCGGTTTCGCTGCCGGTTCATCGCCAAGAGTATGACTCCCTGCTGGAACGGTTTCCGCCGCTGCAATGCCGGATCGAGGGCGATGGCTATCGGCTGCCGAATGTCTGGTTCGCCTGCGACTTTCGCCTTGCCTCCAGGTTGAGCACCTTGCTGGCCGAAGCCGAAATGTACGGTTACGCGTTGGGGTATCAAGCGCATTTGGGCCGGGTGCCGATCGAGCCCCGTTGGATTGCCGAGGCGCGCAAAAATGCCATGAGGGTGGGCGGTTTGCGCGGCGTTTCCAGCGACGTCGTGCAAATGCAGGAACGGCTGGCAACGGGGCTGGCGGGGGCCAGTTTCATCGCCGAGGAATACGTGGGCGTCGAGTCGCCCCAGGCGGCCCAGTGGCTGCAATCGGCGCTGAGGCGAGAATTTCAACGCAGCCACGGGCGCTTGGGATTCGATCTGCCCTCGTTTGAACTGCGCCCCCACGAGCACGATGATCTGCTGTCCGCAGCGTTGCATTCGAGCACGTTTGTGGAACATTCGCTGGACGAGCTTTGCGGCGCCGCCGTCAACGAGGCCGATGCTGCCTCGATCCTGTCCTGGCGGCCGGCTGATGACTTTGCGGCCCGTTGTGCCGCGCGGATGGCTCCGCCCTTGCCGCCGGCCGTCACCGTGACCGTGCTGCCAACAGTTCCATCGGCGGCCGGAACGGCGGTGGAACTGCCGCTGCCTTACACGGGCGACGGCCCTTTTGTGTTCATCAGCTACAAGCGGGGCGACGAGCCGAGGTTTGCCCCCATTTTGCGCCAAATGATCTCCCTGGGGCTCAACATCTGGTACGACCGGGGCATACCGGGCGGCTCGGAATGGGACGCCACCCTGGAAGAGCGGATCACCAACTGCCAGTTTGTGCTGTTGTTTGTGAGCGAGTCGGCCATCAATTCCAAGTACGTTCGCCGCGAGGTCAAGTTTGCCGACGCGCTCAACAAACCCATTCTGAGCATTGTGCTGGAAGACACCCAACTTTCCGGCGGCATGCACATGCTGCTCACGCAATATCAGATGCTCAACCGCGGGGCGCCCGACTTTGAACGGCAGCTTCGCGAGGCCGCGGCGTTCATTACGCGACTGGCCGACAGCGCTGCCGAGTAAGAGGCCTGGGGCATGGTGGGACGGGCGAACATGGCGGACGGGCATAAAAGCAAAGCCGCGTGCTGCCGAATGAACGACAGCCGCGGCTTGGCCTCTTCTCTCGATCTCCGGCCCCTGAGCAGGTTGGATCGATCGCCTCTCCCCGCTGTTGCCTACCGGGGATAGACGGAATCGCTTTCGATAATGATCGTGGGGCCCGGCGAGTAGCCAGGCCACATGAACGGTTCGTTGATGGTGCCCACCCAGGCGGGCGAGTACTGGCCGGTAAAAGGCGTGGGGTTGGCGCGAGGGCGGATGTTGGAATAGCCGTACCATTTGCGGGCGGCAATCCGCTGTTCTCGCTGCCAGGCGATGTATTCGGCCCGGCGGCGCACGGCGGCTTGCGGGTCCTTGTATTCGGCAAGCTGCTGCTGGTAGAGCCACATGCTGGGGGTGGGCGTGAGCTCGCCCAGCGACATTTGCCCCGACTGCTCGTCGCCAAGCAAGCGGGGATTTTTGGCCTCGGCCAACGGAGCCAAAGCGGCCAGGGCGACCGCAGCCATCCAAAGCCTGGTCATGAGCAGCATCTCCTAACAAACAGTATCCGAGACGAAAGAAGCCGACCCCGGGTGCCCTCGCGCCACCGGGCCTGCCCATTGTTTCTTGCCCAGCCAGGCTGGAAGCCACCGGCACATCGAGTACCACGTCAGCCTGGCATGTGATGGACCGGCGCGGCCGCGCATTCGCCAAACGAGAATGCCCACCGCACACTCCTACCCATCGACATTTGCCATTGGCGCAATCAGCGAAAGTTTGCGGTTTTTGCCGCTTTTGCGGAAGGCGCCCCTGGCCAGCAATGCTATCGCCCGTGGTACAATTCCAACTGCGAATGTGGGGGGGGTGGCCGATCAAACCTGGCTTGCCGTCCCCCTTGTTTTCTCAACGGATTGACCCGACCGATTGTTCGTTGCATGTCCACTTCGCCCTCCCAGCGAGCCGAACGCCTGGCGACCCCCATCCAGTTTTTGAAGGGGGTGGGCCCCGACCGCGCGCCGCTGTTTCGCAAGTTGGGCATTCGCAACGTGGCCGAACTGCTGTTCCACTTCCCCCGCGATTATCAAGACCTGACCGATCTCCGCGACGTCGCCGACTTTGAAGAGGGCGCTACCGTCAGCGTGGTGGGCGTGGTCGAAGACATCGATCAACGAGCCACCGCCACCGGATCGGTGACGGGCGTGCTCATTCGCCAGGGCGCGGGTCACGTTCGCGGCGTGTGGTTCAACCAGGCCTACCTCCGCGAAAAGTTTCGCTTTGGGCAAACCGTGCTGTTCTCCGGCAAGGTGCAACTCCGCGGCTTATTTTGGGAAATGCCGCATCCCCGTGTGCAATGGCTGGCCGACGGGGCCGAAGCCACCGGCGAAATCCTGCCGGTCTATCCGCTGTGCGAAGGACTCAAACAAGAACACGTGCGCCGGGCCATGAAACAAGCCCTGGCCACCTTTGTGGATGACCTGGAGGAGGTATTTCCCACCGAATACCTTGAGTCGCATCACTTGGGAACCATCAAAGCGGCGCTGCCGCAATTGCACTTCCCCAGCGATATGGACAGGCTGGTCGCCGCGCGCCGACGGTTCATCTATCAAGAACTGCTGGTGATGCAGCTCGGGCTCGCCCTGCGGCGCCAAATCACCCAGCAAGAACGGGCGACGCCGCTGCCGACTTCGGCTCGAATCGATGCCCGCATCACGCGGCTATTCCCTTTTGAATTGACGCCGGGCCAGCGCGAGGTGATGGCCGCCATCGCCGCCGACATGGCGCGACCCATGCCCATGAACCGGTTGTTGCAAGGCGACGTGGGCTGCGGCAAGACCGTGGTGGCCGTGTACGCCATGTTGCTGGCGGTCGCCCATGGGTATCAAGCCGCGCTGATGGCGCCTACCGAAATTCTCGCTCGGCAGCATTTTGCCACGTTGCAAACCTATCTTGGCGGCGGGCAGGTGCGGCTGGCCTTGCTCGCTGGCAGCCTGACGGCGAAAGAGCGCCAGGCAACCTTGGCCGCGCTGGCTGCCGGTGAAATCGACCTGGTGGTTGGCACGCAGGCGCTGGTGCAGGAGGGCGTGCAGTTCGCGAAGCTGGGGTTGGTCGTAATCGACGAGCAGCACAAATTCGGCGTGAAGCAGCGGGCGGTGTTGCGCGGGTCGGGCATGCAACCGCATTACCTGGTGATGACGGCCACGCCGATTCCCCGCACGGTGAGCATGACGCAGTTTGGCGACCTCGATGTTTCTACCCTGCGCGATGCCCCGCCGGGCCGCCAGGGCGTGCAAACCTACCTGGTGCCGGAAGAGAAACGCGAAAAGTGGTGGGAATTCTTTCGGAGCAAATTGCGCGAAGGCCGGCAGGGGTACGTGGTGACGCCGCGCGTGGAGCAAGATGAAAACAACCCGGCGAGCGTGGAAGAGCGCTTTGCCTCGCTGGCCAACGGCGAGTTGGAAGAGTTTCGCCTGGGCATGGTGCATGGCCGAATGGCGGCCGAAGAAAAAGACGCCAGCATGGAAGCCTTTCGCCGCGGCGACATTCAAGTGCTGGTCTGCACCACGGTGGTCGAGGTGGGCGTGGACGTGCCCAACGCCACGTTGATGGCGATCGAGTCGGGGGAGAGTTTTGGGCTGTCGCAATTGCACCAGCTTCGCGGACGCGTCAGCCGCGGCGCGCACGCCGGCATTTGCGGCGTTTTCGCCGATCCCCAGACGGAGGGCTCGTCCGCCCGGCTGAAAGCGTTTGAAACCACACTCGACGGCTTCAAGCTAGCCGATATCGATTTCGAACTGCGCGGGCCGGGGAACCTATTCAGCACCCAGCAACACGGCCTGCCGCCGCTGTACATTGCCGACCTGGTGCGAGACCGAACCTTCTTGGAAGAAGCCCGCCGCGACGCGCAAGCGCTAGTCGATGCCGATCCGGGCCTGGCGAAACCAGAATTCTCGCTGCTCCGGCGCATGGTGCTCAGGCGGTATGGCCAAGTGCTGGAACTGGGCGACGTGGGATGATGGCCAACCTGGCGAACGGCCCGGCGTACCATCGTTGCGATTGGCGCGCGGGGATAGCGTCCATCCATTCTGCTCGGGCTAACCTCCCGCGACCGGCGCCACGATCATCACTTCGTCGCCTTCTCCCAGCACGCGGGGACTGTGCTGGCCAATCGTGCCCAGGTGTTGGCCCGAAGCCGCAAGCATGGCCGAAGCCGGCAATGGCCGATCTTGCGGCAACAAGCGATTCACATGCGCCAGCAAATCATCGACATTGCTGCCCTCGGGCAGTTCCATTTCGGGCGGCAGCGACGCAACCGCGTCGTAATTGCGTCCCGAGTAAACAAAGCGAATCTTCATGGGGCCTATTGCCAATCGTCAATGACTGCAAATTGTTATTTGTGCGATGCCCTCGATTGTAGCGAACCGGCCGCGGCGCGGCACGCCGCGCAGGGCTGCAGATGCACCCAGCGGGTGAATCCCTGGAAACCGTCGTACACAAGCATCTTTCCCCAAGCTGGCCGGCCCGTGCCAGAGAGAATTTTGATCGCCTCGAGCGCGGCGAGCGAACCGGTTGCCGCGGAGATCGCGCCCACCACGGGGAAGAATTCCTCAAACGGAGGTTCTTCGGGATACGCGCAGCGCAAACAGTTGTGCCCCGGGCCAACCACGATCAACGTGCCGGTCATTCCCCATTGAGCCGCATCGACCAGGGGAATGCCGGCGGCACGCGCGGCCCGATCGAGTCGCAACCGCTCCGCGAAAGTTGGAGGGCAGGAGACGATCAGATCCACGCGTTTGGCCAGTTCTTCGGCCTCTTCGTCGTTTGGCTCGTGATCGATGGCTTCGACGGTGACAAAGCGGTTCATGCTCCGGAGCGACTCCGCGAAGCGCGGCGCGCGTAGCTCTCCCAATCCCGCTTCGCTGCCCAGCACCTGGCGATTGAGGTCGGGCGAGATCAACTCTCCGCCATGTGCAATGATCACGCGTCCCACGCCGGCCAACACCAATGAGAGCGCCGCCGGACCACCCATTCCGCCTACCCGCGTGACAAGCACCGTGGATTGCTTCAGCCGTTGCTGCCCTTCGAGGGACATCACACCGGGACCGATCTGCCGGGCGTATCGTTCCAATTCCTCCGGAGAAAGTTCGGGGAGAGACGGGTCGCAATTCATGAGAGCAGGGTTTCCGCCGATGGTGGGGAGGAAGAGAACCAAGATCGTAACGGTGTGGCACGTACTTCAAACCCTAGCCAAATTGCGCCGCGTTTCAACCGGGTTTGCGCTGCCACGGGTCCATTTCCACCACTGGCTCGCCGCAACGCGCCGGGAAACATTGTGAATTTGCGCCAAGTGTGGGAAGTTATCTGCGTCCGCGATCGTATGCCCCCGCCAAGTTCCCACCACGAGACCCCCCCCATGCTGATCGGATATGTGAGCGACGAACGTTACGTGGCCTTGGCCGACGTAACGATGGAGTTTTTGCCTCAAGGCCCAGGGACGAGCGGCCAGTCGGCGCCGCCATCGTACGAAACCCGCAGCCGCGCCACGGGCGCCGTGTATGCCGATTTGCCGCCGGGCGAATATCGCGTGGCGTTGTTCAAGGAGGGATACGGCCGAAAGTTTTCGCAGGTGAAGATCGCGCCGGGCGGCGAGCCGCATCATTTCCGGCTATTGAGCGACGGCCTGTTGGGCTATGCCTGGCCCAAGTGGGTGCAGAGCGGCGAGCGATCGGAGTTCCGCGTGCATGCCGTGGAAGAATACGAGCTGACGCTTTGGCGCTATGGGCAGCAGAAAGAACTGGTGCGGCGGATCGGCTGGTTCGATGAGCACGGACCGCTGGCCACCATGCAGATCACGCCCGACGGCGACTACACCCAAACCGGCGCCGAGTGGAACAAGCACGGCTACACCAGCCCGCACCATAAGCAGTACGTGGACGCTCCGGAACGGTCGGGCTTGTATTACTTTCACGCCCGCACGGCCACGCGAGAATTTTCCTTTCCGTGGATCGTGGCGCCGCGTCGCCCGGCGGCCAAGGTGGCCGTGCTGCTGAGCAACATGAATTGGAATGCCTACAACAATTTTGGCGGCCGCAGCAATTACATCCACCCCGATCGGTTTCCGCCCACCCCCACGCTCAACGCGCGGCTGGAACTCAAGCGATACACCGATCCTCGTCACATCAACTACGACACCGAGGACTATGCGCCGCTTTCGTTCGATCGGCCCGAACCGCTGAATCACATCCCGCTGGCCACGCAAGCGACCGACCCGATCGAAGGCCGCGCTGCTTGCCACGTGGCGCCGGCCGAATGGCGACTGCTGGCTTGGCTTGAGCGCGAAGGCTTTGCTTACGACGTGTACGCGGAAACCCAATTGCACTTTGGCCAACTCAACCTGAATGACTACTCGGTGCTAATGCTCGGGCCTCACCCGGAATACTGGTCGAGCGACATGTACTACAAAGTCAAACGTTGGGTGTTTGAACAAGGCGGCCGGCTGATCTACCTGGGCGGCAACGGGCTGAACGCCGACGTGGAATTTGTCGACGAGGCCACCATGATCGTGCGGAACGGAGATACCACGCATCATGCGGAGCGCGGCGTGGCCAGCCGATTCGCGGGCCGGCACGAATCCGAGGCCAACCTGCTGGGCGCCATTTACGACGCGCGAGGCATCATGACCGCCGCGCCGTACGAGGTGGTCAACGCCGACCATTGGGCCTTTGAAGGGACCGGTGTCCACAACGGTCAACAATTCGGACAGGAAAGCCTGCACCGACGTGTGCCGGGCGGGGCGTCGGGACACGAAACCGACAAGATTTCGCCCGACAGCCCCAAGAACGTGGAACTGCTTGCCCGAGGGCTCAACGCCGACGGCGGCGGGGCCGAGATGGTAACCCATCGCACTGCCAGCGGCGGCGAAGTGTTTTCGGCCAGTTCGATTTGTTACATCAGTTCGCTGCTGGTCGACGACGTGGTTTCGCGCATCACGCGGAACGTGCTGACGCAGTTCCTGCAGCGATAGTTGCCCTGCGCAGCGGGCCTGGCCAAGGAGCGGAACCGGAAACGGCGGGCCTCGTTCGGACGTCAATTCTTTTCCGCATGATTTGGCTTGCGCGCGGAGAGCAAGTAATCTGTACGAGCCTGCTCTCTCCCGGTTTATTTCTGCGTCGCCCGCTTTCTTTCTTCGAGGCCGCACCATGCACGCCGCTGATTCTGCTTCTGGTTCGAACCCCGACCGCCGCACGTTCATCAAGGCCGCCGCGGCGGCCACGCTTTCCACGGCGGTTGCCCCGGCGATTCTCGGCGCCGCCGACAAGGCCGGCTCCCAGACGCCGCGCGTTGGTTCCGGCGAGCATACCTACGAAGTCACGCACAACTGGGGCGCGCTCCCCGACCGCATTCAGTGGGGCGATACGCACGGCGTGTGTGTCGACTCGGCCGGGCTGATTTACGTCAAACATCGCTCGTCGGCCAGGGAGCCTATGGACGCCATCGTGGTGTTCGACGCCCACGGCAAGTTCGTCCGTTCGTTTGGCAAGGAGTATCACGGCGGAGGGCACGGCATCGACGTGCGTCGCGAGGGAGGCGAAGAATTCCTGTACTTGTCCGACATCAAGAACCGCCAGGTGGTGAAGACTTCGCTCACCGGCGAAGTGGCGTGGAAGCTCGATTACCCCCAAGAAGCCGGCGTGTACAAGAGTGAAAACGAATACCGGCCCACCAACGTGGCATTCGCGCCCGACGGCGGGTTTTACATCGGCGATGGCTACGGCTCGCACTACATCCATCAATACGACAAGAACGCCAAGTGGGTCCGCACCTGGGGAGGCGCCGGCAGCGAACCCGGCAAAATGAAAACCCCGCACGGAATGTGGTTTGACGATCGGCCTGGCCGCACGCCCGGCTTGGCCGTGGCCGATCGAGCGAATGCCCGCCTGCAGTACTTCTCGCCTGATGGCCAGCATCAAGGTTTTGTGGAAGGGATGAGTTTTCCCGCCGACGTGGACTTGCGGGGCAACGTGCTGTTGGTGCCTGACCTGCATGCCCGGATCACGCTGCTCGACGAAAAGAATCAGGTGCTGGCCCAGTTGGGCTTCGATCCGCAGTGGACCGAGCAGGTTCTGGCCGACAACTTCGCGATGCGGCGTTCGCCCGACCGCTGGCAGCCTGGCCGGTTCGTGCATCCACACGATGCCTGTTTCGACGCGGAAGGCAATATCATCGTCGCCGAGTGGGTGCCAACGGGTCGGGTGAGTTTCTTGAAGCGGGTGGGTTAACGCCGCGCAACCCATTTCGGAATCGCGCCTGGGCGTTTCTTCGCCCGGGCTTGCCGCTTCCTCAAAGGACGATTCATGCTCCAACCGGCCACGTCATCCAACATCAAGCTGCGTCTGTACGTGATGATGTTCCTGCAGTACTTCGTGCAGGGCTGCTTTTTGCCGGTCATTTCAGTTTATCTGGAAGAATCGATGGGGCTCAGCCGCGCGCAAATCGGCCTATTTGGCGCCGGTCTGGCCGTGGGACCGCTGGTTTCGTCATTCATTCTCGGACAACTGGTCGATCGAAGCTTCGCCACCGAAAGAGTTCTGGCGGCCACGCACCTGGCCGGCGCCGTGCTGATGTTCCTGCTGTACGGCTCGATTCAGTTTCTGCATTTTTCGGCCAGCAACGGCTTTTGGTGGGTGTTCTCGCTTGGCGTTGCTTACTCGGTGCTGTACACACCCAGCTTGATGCTCACCAACGCTTTGGCTTTCCACCATTTGCAGGATTCCGACCGCGAATTTCCCCTGGTACGGCTGTGGGGAACCGTGGGCTTTGTGCTGCCGGCCTGGATTGTGGAGTACTTCTTTCTCTCGGGCAACCAGGGCGAGTTGCTCAACAACGCGCGCGGCGTCACGTTGCTGTTCGCCGCGGCGGCGGGCGTGGCGATGGGCTTTTACAGCTTGAGTTTGCCCCACACTCCGCCCAAGCAGGGCGCCAGCAAGTTGGCCCTGACCGAAGTGCTGCGTTTGCTTCGCGAACGGGCGTTCTTGGTGCTGGTGATTGTGGCCTTTGGGGTGGCCATTGTGCACAAGTTTTTCTTTGTGTTGAACAGCCCTTATCTCAAGGCCATGCTGTTTCGCGGCGGGTTTGCCGGATGGGAAGGCCGGATCAGTTCGATTGGGCAGGTGGCCGAGGTGGGGGTGATGGCCGCGCTGGCCATGTTCATTCTCAGGCTGGGTTTCAAAACCACCATGGCGCTCGGCATTTTTGCCTACATCGCCCGCTGTGTGTTGTTGGCCCTGGCCGCCGCCATTGAAGGCGACTTCACCACCAGCATGATCTTGATCGGCATTGGCCAGGCGCTGCATGGTTTTTGCTTTGGCTGCTTTCTGGCCGCGGCATTCATGTACGTCGATCGTTGTTCGCCGGGCGACGTGCGCGGCAGCATGCAAAACTTCTTCGGAACCTTCATCTTGGGATTGGGATTTCTGGCGGGCGGAATTGTCGCCGGCTGGGTGGGGAAGCAATTCGAGGCGCTCAATGACACCTCGTTGGGTATGATTGGCGGCGCCGTAAGCTGGACCGCCCAGTACCAAGCGTCGGGACCACCGGCCGACAGCGTCCGCGCGGCGCTGGGCATTCAATCGACGGCTGGATGGACACCGATCCAGGGCCAGTACACGCAACAAGATTGGGTAGGCGTTTGGCTGGCCAGCGCGGTTATCGGACTGCTGTGCCTGATGGTGTTCGTGGCGTTCTTTCCCAAGACTCCGCCGTCGAGAACCAGCGAAGCTCCGCCCGACGTCAACCCATAGTTGCGCTGCGGCCGCGCTGGAGGATTTGCGCTGGGGGTTTGCTGGACACAGATCCCAGCCACGCCAATCGCCGTTCGAATGGTCGGCCTACTTGAGCCGGTACCGCTCCACGATTTGTTCGGTGAGCCGCACCCCCAGGCCCGGCGTTTGCGGCACGCTCACATAGCCGTTGGCCACCTCCAACGGTTCCACGAAAAGTTCCTCATAGATTGCGGTGCCGGTGGGATCGAATTCCAGCAATTGCGTTGTTGGGTGCGCGGCCATCAGATGCATCGTGGCGGCCAAACCCACACCGCTGGAGTAATTGTGCAACGTGGGGACGATGCCCGCTTGCACCGCCGCCTTGCATATCCGCCGGGTTTGTTCCAGGCCGCCGCATCGCAAGATGTCGGGCATTACGTAGTCGCAGGCCGCAGCCGGCCAGAGCGGTTCGAACCCGTGGGTTGTAAAGAGGTTTTCTCCCGTGGCAATGGGGTACGGCAATTTCGCCCGCAGTTGGGCATGGCCGACAAAGTCGAGAGGGCAAAGGGGTTCTTCGTACCAGAATGGTTGGATGTCCACGATGTCGCGGCCGAAGCGCAAGGCCGTTTCCAGATCGAAGGCGGTGTTGATGTCGATCATGAAACCGACATCGGATCCGATGGCCTTCCGCACGGCGGCCAGCCGCTTCAGGTCGCGGTCGTATTCGCCTGGATATCCCACGTGGGTTTTCACGTAGCGAAATCCGTCTTCCACATAACGGGCGGCGGTTTCGGCCATGTAGTTTGGTTCGTCCCAGTGCAAATCGCTGGCATACGCTTCCACCTGTTGGCGCTGGGCGCCGCCGAGCAAATCGTAAAGGGGAATGCCTTCGGCTTGAGCCCAAATGTCCCAGCAAGCAACCTCGATCGCGCTGATGCCGCAGAGGAACGACCCACCAATTTCCCAAATGGATCGCGAGGCAAACAGTTTCTTCCACACGGCGGCGATATTGGTGGGATCGAGCCCGCAGGCCATGCCCGCCAGGCGGTTTTGAATGATGGGCAGCATCAAGGCCTGATCGCCATAGGCGTCGCCAAGGCCGGTCAGTCCGGCGTCGGTTTCCACCAGCACAAACGTAAAACGGCGTTGATGGCGGATGCCGCACGAGTTGCCTTGGGGCCGCGCCAAGGGTCTTTCGAGTTGAATGGCGCGGACATTGGTAATTTTCATGAAAATGGTGGCCCGGTTGCAAATGCAGTAGATTGCCCCACAAGTTTGACTGGCCAGCGCCGTAGTATACGTGCTGCCGCTTGGGGGAACAAAACCTCGCGGCAGCCGGTTGCCACGAATGCCTGTGTGAGTGAATCGTTGGCTGCCCAGCGACAGCATGTTAAGTTTGGGAATCGGTCGCGCGGCCGACGGCCGCAGCAGGGCCGGGCCGGCAGCCACATTCGCCCTCCGCAACTTCTTCGCGCACGGCCAGGTTGAGCGGCAGGCAAGCCACAATTTTCAGGTGCAGGTCCATGTTCGAAGCGGTTGAAGTGGGACACAAACTCGACAAGGCCAGTTATGCGGAATTGGTGCCCGAGTTGCGCATGCGACTGATCGACGTGCAGTTTCGGGTGCGGGAGGCCAAGATTCCGGTACTGATCGTGGTTGCTGGCGACGACCACCCCGGCTGCGACGACGTGCTGCAACTGCTCAACGAATGGTTCGATGCCCGCTTTGTGGAGACCAACGCCTATGGTCCTCCCACGGAAGGAGAACGTTCCCGCCCTCGCTTCTGGCGCTACTGGCGCGACCTGACTCCCCGAGGAAAGATCGGTCTGTTCACCGGGGCTTGGGCTTCGCGAGCCATCGCCGATCGGGTGCAGGAGTGGACCGACGAAGCCAAGTTCCTGCGAATCGTGGATCGCGTGGAACGGTTTGAACAAGCCATGGTGGACGACGGCGCCGTGGTGCTCAAGTTTTGGCTGCACTTGCCCAAGGAAGTGCTGGAAAAACGGCTGAAAGAGGCCGAGAAACATCCCGACCGCGAGTGGCGCGTCCACCCCGAGGACTGGCAAATTTACGAAAGCCTGGAAAAAAACCTGCAGGTTGTGGAAACATTTCTGCGCCAGACGAGCACGGGAACAGCACCCTGGCACTTGATCGAAAGCACCGATGCGCACTACCGCGATGTCACCATTTCGCAGATATTGCTGGACACGGTGGAGAGCCGCCTGAAAGAGGTGGAGACGCAGGCTTCACCCAACCCTCCGCCAACCACGGCCATCGTTACTCCGCCAGCCAACGAAGTGCGCGACCCTCGCACGGTGCTGGACAAGGTGGACCTCACGCGGGCGTACAGCAAGGCCGAGTACGACGAGCAATTGAATTCGCTTCAGGTGCGAATCAATCACTTGAGCCGGGCGATGCACGAGCATCGCAAGTCGGCGGTATTGCTGTTTGAAGGCTGGGACGCCGCTGGCAAGGGGAGCACCATTCGCCGGCTGGTGCGTCCCCTCAGGCCCCAGTTGTACCGGATTGTGCCGATCGCCGCGCCCACCGATGAAGAACGCGCCCACCATTACCTGTGGCGGTTTTGGCGGCACCTTCCGCGGCCCGGCAAATTGGTGATTTTCGACCGAAGTTGGTATGGCCGCGTGCTGGTGGAACGGGTGGAGGGCTTCGCGACGCAGACCCAGTGGCGGCGTGCGTACCGTGAGATCAACGACTTTGAAGAACAGTTGGTCGAGCACGGTTTCTATCTAGGCAAGTTCTGGCTGCACATCTCTCAGGACGAGCAACTCCAACGCTTTCAGGCCCGAGAGAACACACCATTCAAACAATTCAAGATTACCGAGGAAGATTACCGCAATCGCGAGAAATGGCCCGCCTACGAGGCCGCGGTCGGCGAGATGGTGGCGCGCACCAGTTCCTCGACGATCCCCTGGAATCTGATTCCAGCCAACGACAAGCGGTTTGCCCGTTGCGAAGTGCTGCGGATTGTGTGCGAAGGACTGGAACGGCTGTTTTGATGCCGCGAACGGCGCAATCAAGAGACGATCCGCCGAGCGGTCGGCCGCTGCACCGTCGCTAGCCAGCGCGACCGAGCCTTGTCTCGGAGTACCATCTCTTTGCGAGTACTATGTCCGAGCAGGCGCTGCGCTCCGATCATGCCCCGGGGTGCCATGGGATTTCGACGACATTGTGCCGGGCTCTTAAGTGGGGGATTCCTGTGGCGGACTCTTGATGCGGGTGAACAGCCACATTCCCAGGGCCGGCCCCACCACGCCCAGCAGCAAGCAGGCCACCGGCAGGTGGTGTACGTCGCGCTCCACCACCAGCGACTTCAGGCCAAGCCACTCCAAGGCCGATTCCAACCGGGGAAGTCGATTGAAGCGGCCCTGCTGATAAAGCGATGCGACCGCGATCAGCCCGTTATGGCACACGTGCAGCACGATGCCGGGCTTGATGCTGCCGCTGCGCCAGGCAACCCATGCCAGAACGACTCCCAACAGCGTGGTGGGCAGCAATCGCTCGATTGCCAGCACGCCATTGACCAGCACGTGGAACGCGCCGAACAGGGCGGCACTGGCCAGAATGGCCGACCAAACCGAAAGTTTGCCGAGCAGCGATTGAAACACAAACCCGCGGAAGCAAATCTCCTCGAATATCGCCGGCGCAAATGCCAAGGCCGCAAATACCAGCCACGTGGGGATCTCGGCCCAGCGGCCGAGGGCTTTTTCCACGGCTGTCATCATGTCGCTGTCGAGCGAGGCCAAACCAATGGCCTTGCTCAACCAGTAAGCTTCGTGGGCGGCGGGCCACAACGTCAAACCCAAAATAACGGCTGCCACGTAGGCCAGCGGAGGCGCGGGCCACCAGGCAAATGTTGTTTCCAATCGCAGTCGGCGCCACCAGGCCAACAACAGCGGTAGGCCGCCGAACAACACCGCCGTGAAAATTGCCGAGAGGGCCATTTGCCGGGCTGCCGACCATGTGCCGTCTCCCCGCAGCATGCCGCCCGACATGAAAAACAAAGGAAACAGAATCGCCAGGCAGAACATGGCCATGGGGACCGTGGGGCGATCCGTGAAGGCGGCGGGTCTCTGCAGCATTTCGCCCCAGGTTCCGTAGCTGCCGTACAAGATGGCGTCGGTACCAAAGATGCGCGCAGCCAAGGCCAACGTCGCCGCCGAATAAATCACCGTGGAGAGCACCGCCACCACGGCGTAACCCAACTGTGCGGTGCCGGCGAACACGTCGCGGGCGAGCAGCACCATGTTGATCAGCGGCGCCACCGCCAAAGGGCCGCTCAGCGTGACGCCCGGCACCAGACTCATCACACCGGGCGCCAAGGCCAACAGCATCAGCGGAATCAGGTACGCCTGGGCTTCTTTGAAACTCCGCGCGAAACTGGTCACCGCCAACAGCACCGCGGAGAAGAACACGGCAAACAGCATCAACAATGCAAACACCGTGGCAATGGTGCCAAACGACAGTCCTCCGGCCCCAAACAGGGCCATGCTCAAACCCACGGTGCGCACGGTGGTGGTCATCGCCACGAGGTTGACGATGGCCGTGAGCATGGCCACGGTCACCACGGCCACGTATTTGCCAAACAGCAATGCCATGCGAGGAAGCGGCGCCGCGACCAAGGCTTCCAGGGTACCTCGCTCGCGTTCGCCAGCCGTGAGGTCGATCGCCGGATACACCGCGCCCGTGATCGTCATCAGGATGAGAATCAGCGGAATCACGGAAGCCAGGCTGACCCCCGTGCTAACCTGAATCTGACTTTCCACGTTGACGTATCGGGTGCTCACCAATCGGCGGCGCCCAGCTTCGGCATCGAATGCCCACCGGGCGGCAACTCCCGCGGCAAGAGCAATTTTGCTGCGCTCGCTTTGCCGCTGCTGCTCGCGCACGTAGTCGTCCCACGCGGCCAGACGGTCTTGCAAATATTCCACGGCCGCCACGCTGACGGCCGAATCGCGCTGATAGATCAGTTCGATTTCCAGGCGAGGGACTGAGCCGTCGTTGCGCAGAGGTTCCAGCAGGCGGCTGCGCAATCCCAAATGGTAAACCCCCTCGCTCACCCGTTGTTCGAGCGAGATGCCG